>Ga0268298_10000662_pt1 | contig 43782 bp, 24 predicted proteins | sample WWTPWeurt_MetaG_FD_194462 | JGI IMG/M metagenome (GOLD analysis project Ga0268298, IMG submission 194462) | Activated sludge microbial communities from WWTP in Nijmegen, Gelderland, Netherland - WWTP Weurt | ecosystem: Engineered > WWTP > Aerobic digester > Activated sludge | place...
TGGCGGTTGCCAACGCCGTTCCCGGCTCCAACACCGCCGAGACCCTGATCGAAACCTACAAGGACGTGATCGCCCTCGACTACGCCGAGACTTTTCTGAGTCGGGCGATTCGCCAGGCATTGAGCGCGCTGTCGCAGACCCTGAAGCGTACCGGCGTCGAGCAGCAGTACGTGGAGACCTTGCGCCAGAACGCCCAGGAGGCCCATCGGCAACTGCTCGTCGAGAAACAGACCGCCTACGCCAAGGTGCGCTCGGTCTCGTCCATGACGCAGGACCTGCAAACCCTGGAGCGGCAACTCTGGAGCTCAATGCCATCGACAGTCAAGGCCATGCTCGATTTCAGCGCCAATTCGGGCGCACGCGGTTCCTAGCCGACCACAACAGTGCTGGCCGTGCCGCCCGGCTCAACCCTCCATGTTTGAAATCTACGCCTACGGCAACGTCGATACCCTGACTGGGGTGTTCAACGCCATCGCCGCCATCATGGGTGGCGACGACTACTTCGGGCTGGTCAAGACCGTCGCCGTGACCGGGGTGCTGGTCGCGGCCTTCGCCGGATTGTTCACGCCGGGGCGGTTTCACGGCTGGAGCTGGCTGATCGGCTTCATGCTGCTCTACTACGGTCTCTTCCTGCCCAGAACGGATGTGGTGATCGTGGACAAGCTGGGCAGCCAGTCACCGGTGGTGGTCGGCAACGTCCCGATCGGCGTGGCCTTCTTCGGCCACTACACGAGCAAGGTGGGCGACGTCATGACGCGGTTCTTCGAGACCGCGTTCCAGGTGATCCCGGCGCCGAATGCACAACTCCCCAGCGAGCTGGCCTATCAGAAGAACGGGGTGCTGTTCGGTAACCGGCTGATCCAGGCCTCCCGCGGGGCCAACGTCGCCGACCCGCAGCTGCGCACCGACCTGATCGCCTACGTCTACAACTGCACCCTCTACGACCTGCAGGACGGCACCATAGATCCGGCGGCCTTCTCCCAGAGCACCGACATCTGGGCGCTGATGGGGACACCCAATCCAGCGCGTTTTACGACCTACGGCAATCCGGTGCAGGTCGATACCTGCCCCAACGTCTACACCTACGTCGCCAGCCGCCTGCCGGCCGAGGTCGCCCGCGCCCGCGCGATGCTCGCCTTCCAGTTGAATCCCTCGCTCGACCCCACCGCTGCGCAAGGCGTGATCGACAGCCAGATCGAGCAGGCCTACTACAAGACCAAGATCGCGACGGCCGCCCAGGGATCTGCCGACCTCCTGCGCCAGAACATCATGATCAATCTGATGCAGGACACGAGCAGTATCGTCGGCCAAAAGATCAACGACCCCGCGTCCATCATGATCGCGACGGCCCGGGCGAACGCCACGGCCTCGATCAATTCGTCCTTCCTGACCATGGGCAAGGTCGCCGAGCAGGCCCTGCCGCTGGTGCGCAACGTGATCGAGGCGATCATCTATGCGGTATTCCCGTTCGTGTTTCTGCTGTTCCTGCTGGCCCAGGGCCGAGGTCTCGGACTCGCGCTCAAGAGCTTCGTCCTGAGTCTGGTCTGGATCCAGCTCTGGCCGCCGCTGTACGCGATCCTCAACTACGTGGCCACGCTGGCCAGCGCCAAGAACTTGGAAGCCGCAGCGCGCATGGGTGCATCGACCCAGGGCCTGGCCCTCGAAACCGCATCGAGCATCTACCACGGCGCCATCTCCGACCAGGCCGTGGCGGGCTACATGGTAATCTCGATCCCGATAATCGCCACCGCGATCATCAAGGGCGGCGAAGTCGCCTTCCAGGCAGTCACCGGTGTCGGACCGATGCAGTCGGCCGTGTCGGGAGAATCGAGTGCGACAAGCAAGGGCAACGTCACCCAGGACTCGGTCTCCATCGACCAGCAGCAACTCGCGCCGAACCGAAGCTCCGCCTTCATGTCCACGACGAGCAATGCGCACGGCAGCACCATTCAGGGCAGCGGGCCGGATGCCGGCGTCTTCCGCTACCAGGCCACCCTGAGCCGGCTGGCCACGACCTTCACCTTCGGCGAGCGCCAGGCAACCTCCCTTTCAGAAAACGCCCGTGAATCGGAAACCCTTGCCAGGACCGAGCGTGACTCGATGCAGCGCAGCCAGTCCGCCGCCCTCACCAATGCACTCGGCATTCAAGACAGTTTCGACCGCTCACAACAACGTTCAGGCTCAAGCACCACGTCCGATGGCGGATCCACCTCAACGCAGCTCCAGAAACTAAACTCGGTCGCGCGTGAAGTGAACCGGCGACTGGGATTGGGGGAGGACTCGATGGTCGGCAAGAGCGTTGCCGCATCGGCCTCCACAGGAGTAATGATCCCTCTCACCCAGATTGGCTCACAGATCCGGACAGAGGGTCAGCATGTGGACCAGCAAAAACTCCAGAGCGCTTACGACTACGCACGGAAGGCCGTCGAGACCTCACAATTGTCGGAAGCCACCGCGTTGGTAAAGGAATTCCGCTCGTCGGATGCCTACCAATGGGCGCGCGGCAGCCGAACCACCGGAACCTCGGGCTTCGACTCCTCGTATCGCGAAGCGGTCGATCATCAATCTGCCAGCGAGAACGCTTATGGCCGGTCCAGGGAACTCACCCGGGCTGCGCAGTTCATGAGCGAATGGAGCAGCGGTGCCCAGACCGATTTCACCAACTATGCCGCGCGACGGCTTTCTGAACGCGGATTGCTCCGCGAAGACGATCCGATCAAGCTGCAGCGCGCCGTCACAGAGATCGCCTTCGGCTACGCGAAAGGCGGTGACGTTGGCAGTCAGTTCGTGCCTGGTGACAGCCCCTTGGCGCCGAGTAACCCGCTACCCCAACTCCTCGGCTGGGGTTCATCGACGTTGCGCGATGATTTCAACAAAAACGATGCTCCCAGGAACGTCGATGCGGTGCAAGGTCAGGCTGCGGAGAACGCCGGCGCCATTCGTGACGGCCAATCCCGCCAGCATGTAGCCTCAGGGCAAAGTGTGGGCAATGACCTCGCGGCACGAATTCGGGCGAAGGAAAGCGGGGCCGCCACGACGATCGATACGCGCAGAAGGGAAGTATCCCAGGAACAAGGCGCCCTGAGCGATGACTACAACGCGACGGTGCAAGTCGGCAAGGTGAGCCCGAATCACAGGGGGAACAAAGCAGTGTGGGAAACCGTTGGTGCGCAGGCTGACAACCGCGCCAAGCTGGGTACGCCATCGGAAAGACAGAGCATCGGCGAGTGGCATATGAACACAGACGGCGTTCCGGCTACCGGCCCGAAGGCTGGATCAGAGGATGCTGCGGGATCTCCTGATAAGCCTGAGCGATCTACAAAACCCTGAGACGCTGGTCGTCCGGCCGACCAGCATAGGAACAACCGGAAGGCATTACGAACAGCCGATCTTCAGTCGTCGGCCGCACCAATCTCCAAGCTGCCGCGCCCATTGCTGGTAATGTATCCACGCGCGCCCTTGCCATACCGGTTTGCGGGATTCTCGGTGACCATCGGGTCGTTATGCAGCCACCCGACGAAATCCGGATCGAGACCGCGTTCCATTTGTGCGCGCTCATCATCGGGATCCAACGGCGTCGAGAAAGCGGCGCGAATCGAGATGGCCAGATTCGCAAACCAGTCGGTCAGGTATTCACGGAGAGATTTTGGTTCGAGACTCACAACACACTCACAATAGAAGCAACATCACGATGATACGCTTGTCATTTTACTCGTCAACGCTGAAGAACATTTGTCTGGGAATATTCCATATTGGGCTGACGAATCTTGCAGTTTGACCGGCTTCCAGGCGGATTGATCTTCATCTGTCGGCGCCTCGGCCTTATGTAGACATCCACATAACGGCGAACTACTGGCCCAGTCTGGATCGGCGAATGAGTGCTCCTCGGCCTTCGATCAGTCCATCGCCATCGCGTCACGGGCAGACGTCGAACAAACCTAAACCAAAACAGTCGTTCCTCGATGTAACAGGCAATGGCTGCTTTACACAAAATTGCAGACCCGCTCGGGTGGCGCCTCCTTATCTGCGCCGAAAGGCTCAGACGGAAACTTCCATCGCAACCAGGTTGCTGACTTCCGTATAGATATCCAATGACTGATCAGGCGACTCGATGCTGACGATAAGGCTATATCGGGCTTTCTTGTTCCACCGCCCGTCGCTCTTCCGCGACTTCCACCAACCGCTTACCGGATAAACGGCAATTGCATTCATTCGAGCGAGTTGTGCTGCAGGCCCCGTCCAGATGTCGGAATGAAGCGACCCTCGTGTACGCAGTTGAGGGCCAAAGCGCCAGCCAGAGCCGTCACCTTCTGGACCATCGTAGTCGTCATAACCAGCAAGCTTGTTTACCGCCGCCCTGAAGTTCTTCAGCGACTGCTCTGGCCGGATAACCTGGAAGCGCAAACCGTGCGACGGGTAAGAAAATCGATCCCGGTAACCCCGACGACCAGGGTTGGGCTCGACAAAATACGAAAGAGTCACTTTCATGCGCAGTTCGATGTCCGGATCGATAGCCTCCAGCGCTAACTTTGGCCAAGGCAACTCGTACAAGTGCATCTCGTTGAGCGTAGCATCCTTGGACGGCGCCGCCCGGTGAGGGCGCTTGTAGGGTTGAATTTCGTTCTCGGCGACAAGCGTCAGGGCGTGGTTTGCACTGTATAGCGCGCGTTCGACATCGGGCACCCCATGCCCGAATATGCGAAGCATGTTCTCGTTGGCAACCTTTTCACTGTGGGTCTTCTCAAGTTGCCCTTTGCGTTGATACATCCGGTCAGTCCAGTCGGCCGAATGTACTAACAGCGCACGGTGGGTTTCAGGCCAGAGGGCGGGATGCTCGGCCATCAACAGGGCCAGCTGCCGAGACACTAGAGCAGTCGCGGCGCTGGTTGCTCCGGTCGCGGCAAACAACTGCCCGGTCGATCGACCAGACGTGGAGAGTAGTGATACGCAATCGCTATCGGAAACGTCGGTTTTGCTGGGCGAGAGGAGAACATTCCCGCCTTCCTCAACAATGTCCGGTTTGAAAGGCGCCTGTTTGCGCCACGGCCACGCCAGTGAGGTGCGCGAACGAGGGCTCAAGTCGCCGTTGTCGGCGAATGGACTCCAGCCATCAAACCCTTCGTCATCATTGGTCGTGAGTTCCGTGTACGCGCCGACAGTCAAGGCGTTCCAGGATTGCGCAGGATCTTCGATCTCGCAAAGCGCTGATTGATCCCAGCAGTGGGGGTTCGGGAGGAGTTCCTGGTTGTTGCCGGCTGCAACGACGAGAAGGCGCCTCTTACTGTCTGTCTCACCAGCGCAAAAGCTATCTACCGCTGACGACCAAGAACTTGGTTGCCCGCCCTGGCGCTCAGAAGTAGCCGTCACGGCCATAGAGTAAATCCGCTTGGAGTCGGGGCGCGCAGCCTCCAGCTTTTCAGCAGTCTTGACCGTAATCGCACCGTAAAGCTCGGGATCATTGACGCCGTGCGGCGGCAGAATCCGTCCCGACTCCACTCTATGCCGAAGTGAAATACGATCGCCGGCCAGAAGGGCGGGAAGCAGGTCGCCAAACAAGGCAAGACCTGCCTGCTCGGAGCCGTGGTGCATGATTTGGTCGCCGGTGCTGAAGTGTGGCCACGCCTCATTCCAGCGGGCGGAAAGTGCTTCGGCCGTCGCGACTGCCAGCAGCGGATGGGTGTAATTAACCCCCGTGTCGAGGATGCTTACGTAGATATCCGTTTCGGCAGGGGTGTCGACGCGCTGCAAGAGATCTTCGACCCACTGTCGTTGCTCCGGGGGCTTCGCATTCACGAGGACAGAAGGTGTTTCTTTCGCCTTCCGTAGTTCTGACAGGCAGGAGATGAGTTCCGTCGCCTGCTCCAATTGGGCAGCAGAAGCGCGAATCAAGACAACCGCGCTGTCGTGAAACGTGATGGCAGTATTGCCGAGGCGTGCGCCGACTCGTTCGGCAAACGTATTGGCCGCGCCGAGTAGATCGAGGCGCGGTTGTTTGTTGAGCCAAAGCTCCCACCACCGAATTGCGTTCGGGTCTTCCGGGAATTCTTTGGGGTGATCCGTCCAGAAGGAGCGGATGTGGGCCAGGCGAATTTCGGCGATGCTGTCGATCAGGGGCTGATTGGCAGGCTTATGCCCCTTCTTCGTATCGCGTCGGGGATCGAGATAGGCCTGCAGTTTTCGTTCAAGAGTCGCCCGTCGAGCGTCCGGAACGAATATTACGGCGACCTCAACTTCATGCTGGGTTTCGCCTACGACGTGCATGCTTTGCAGGCGATAGTCCCGGGACGTGTCGAGCATGGCAAGTGGTAGCTTCTGCCCGGGCACGCCGATTAGTTCGAGGTAGATCCCCGTTTCCTCAGTTACAGGAAGTGGTTTGGCTTGAGTTCGTCTCGCCGTCGCTTCTTGGATGGCTCCGCTATATTGCCCAAGCAGCGCTGTACCGTGATCTTGGCGATTGAGAAGCGGAACCCCTTTAGTTCGAGGTTGATGCTTCGACTTGTAGTCGTGTTCCTTGCGAAAGTCGTCGAATCGAAGGTGCGGTTTGCGTTCAGACATTCAGCGTCATTTCACACTTTGCCTGTCGTCAATCGCCTTCCGCAAGAGGTCGTTTGTAAGATTGGAGTCGTGGTGAAGAACCGCTTCTTTGGCTGCGTCATCGCACGCCAACACCACCTCGGCACAACTTAGTCCCTCGGCTTGCCGAGCTAAAGAATCGATGGCTAGTGACGACAGGTGGAAGGCAGCTAGACGATTCTCAATGAGTCGAGAAATCCTAACAGCATCCGGCCTGTCAAATCTAATGATGTCGTCAAATCGGCGGTGGAGAGCACGGTCGAGCAACTCCGGATGGTTTGTCGCAGCAACGATCACGCTATCCGATCGATCTTGTTCGACGAACAAGAGGAACGAGTTCAAGACACGGCGAATTTCACCGACATCGTTCGTTGCGCCGCGTTGGGCGCCGATGGCGTCGAACTCGTCAAACAGATAGACAGCCCGAGTCTGCTGGATGTGATCGAATATCAATCGGAGCTTGGCGGCTGTTTCGCCCATGTAACGGGTAATCAGTCCATCAAGGAGGATTGTGTACAGAGGCAGTTTCAGTTCGGTGGCCAACACCGCCGCAGACATCGTTTTCCCGGTGCCGGGCGATCCGGTGAAGAGCAGTTTGCGTCGGGGTTGAAGTCCAAACTGTTCAAGCTTGTCTTTCTGCCGCTGCTCAAGAATCACCCGCTTGAGTCTTCCGGAAACTTCCTCGGACAGGACGATTTCGCCCGCGCCGGTGCCAGGATTAGAAACCTCAAGGACTCCGCTCAGGTCACCTTTCGGCTGCTTGAGCAACGGAACGAGGGCGCCGACAGGCCCCATCGGGGCTCTGTTTCGACCGCGCTCAACTAGGGTCTTGATGTCACCAGCGAGCTTGGTGTGACCAGTGCGAGCCGCGCCCGCTGCAACCTGCAGCGCGACGGCGTAAAAGCGCTCCTCGTCACGCTCAGCGTGAGTCTTGAGAAGGGCTTTTATCTGTTCTGCGGTGGCCATTGGGCTTCTGCTGTTGCTGCGACGGTTTCACAGGTTGGATTGTGCCAAAGATTCGATGTTCTCGCTCATTAAGGACCGCAGGTATACCCGCCTTATTGGCCCAATGTAACCCGTTGACGGCTACCGTTGCCTTGATTGGCCAGTGAACGGCTACTTACCGGCTCATTGCAGTCTGAATAGGCATCCAGACCCAATGCCTGCTTCAAGGCCGATTTGCGTTCGTCATGTTGGCTGACACGTCTTCGGCCTGAAGGATGCCGCCGGGTGCATCGCGGGTGTTTGAAGTAATAAGAGGCAAGACTTATCCACGGGCGCGCGTGCGGCGCCTATCACGCACGCAAAGCGCGGCGGTGGGTAAGCTGTCCGACTCAGCTGTTGCCATCGAAAACTGTTAGCACTGCTGACATTTCCTGCCCCAAAGTTCAACCCATCCAGGCCGAGCGACAAGCGAGGATCTGGCGCCTGCTCTCCATTGGCTTCTGGGGAACTTGTTCAATCGCGTGGCTGTCTCACCCGCGAGTTTGGCTATTCGCGCTGTGCGCAGAATATCTCTTGCCATCGTGCAGCGAATTGCCGAACCCCGAATAGTTTCTCTACGCTGGCTGTGTCAGCCCGCTTGATGCCCGTAAACGCATCGCCCTATGCTCGCGAGATCGAGCGCAAGAGCCGGACTGATCTCCTCGACACCGGCAGCCGCAAGGCTCGGAGATACCTGTAAGCCTGTAGTCAATCGTTTGGACAGCATCTTGGCAACGAGCGCCAGCCATCGTTCTGCCGAAATCCAGGGCAAACGCGGCGCGGTCACGATCGGGCTTCGCCTACATTCATGCGGGGTACAGCCCCGCTCCACTGCCCCAAGCAGCAACAACTGTGTGAGGCCAAAGACGTCTGCGCCTGGCGTGCCTCGTGTGACATACACGAGGCATCGTCACGCCGACCAATCGCAATGGCGCCAGCCAGTGCGATCCCTGCTGCAACGCCGTCCGCGCAAAGTGGCGGCAGTTTTGCGCCAATCGCGTCGTCACTACCGCGGCGCCAGCCGGTAGTGACGACGCGCTCAATGCCCCAGCCGACAAGGCTTTCCGGTCGCTGGCGCAAGTGACGACCCCAAGTGACGGGCTCCCTGACCCGTCGTCACGCTGGACCGCGCAATACGGTCCTTCTACTTGCCCGCTCCCAGCGGGCTCAGTCCGAAGTCGCGCCGCATAGGCGCACCTCCGAACCCTGGGTCAAGGGCTCAACTCAATGGCTCCGCTTCCAACAGGAAGCCCCATTGACGCCGATACCGCGTGTCGCGGTGGCAAGCAGCAAAGCAAACGACACGAAACGGGAGTGGTGTCCCGCGTCCCTTGTACCTCCCACCACGCTTAGGCGTGCGGGACGGACAGAAACACTTACCTGACAGGCTTCACACACCAGCAGCAACGCAAAGGGCAGAAGGAAAGGGCAGAACGAAAGGGACAGATGCAAAGGGGCAACAAATGGACAAAAGGGATTGAACCTGGCGAGGAAGACATGCGGGATCTGAACTACGCGCTGAAGCAGCTCTGCGATCGCAATCGCGACGGCAGCCATGCCACGCAGAACGACCGCGCGCGCGCGCTCGACCTGATCGCCAACCAACTCCAAGAACTCGGCTTTAGGCAAATGGTGGTCTCCGGCCTGAAACCGAAGCATGTCGAGGCCTTGGTTGAGCGCTGGAAGCTGGAGGGTCTGGCCGCCGGCACGATCAAGAACCGGATGGCGGAACTGCGCTGGTGGGCCGAAAAGATCGGCAAGCAAAACGTCGTCGCACGGGGCAACGATGAGTATGGTATCGGGCGGCGGCAGTACGTCACGAATGTCAGCAAGGCGCGAGATCTGACGGCAGTTGACTTGGCGAAGATCAGTGACCCGTACACGCGGCTGTCGCTGCAGCTACAAGCAGCGTTCGGACTGCGGCGCGAAGAATCGATCAAGATCCGGCCCGAATGGGCGGATCGCGGCGACCGGCTTGCGCTGAAAGACACCTGGACCAAGGGTGGGCGAGCGCGGGAAATCCCGATCCGTAATGAAGAGCAGCGCCGGGTGGTCGACGAGGCGAAGCACTTCGCCGGCAGGGGCAGCCTCATTCCGGCAGACAAGCGCTATGTGGAGCAAATCCGGCGCTTCGAGCATCAATGCGCCAAGGCCGGCATCCACCGGATCCACGGACACCGCCACCAGTATGCGCAGACTCGCTACCGCGAGATCACCGGCTGGGCGGCGCCGGCTGCGGGCGGTCCGCGGTCCAAAGAATTGACCGCGACGCAAAAGGTGATTGACCAGGAGGCGCGGCTGACTATAAGTAGCGAGCTAGGACATTCGAGGGGGCAGATCAGCTCAGTTTACATAGGCCGATGATCTGGGCGGCAGCAAGGCGAAGGCATGCAATTCGGCTGACTGTTAGCACTGCTGACACGTTACATTTGCGCCGACGGAATGCGGGCTTTCAGGTGAAGCGCCGATGCTTCCGCACTTATCGAGGATCGCATCCAAAGAACTAACACAGGCCGATGAACCAATAGAACCCACGCCTTCGATTCGGGAAAAGTATGGCCACTTCGCGCCATCAGCCCTGGATCATTTGCAAATTTTCACGAAATGATTCAGGCCCACTACCCCGTGTTGGCGCGCTTTGTCTACCCACGTCACAACCTGTTGAACAACTTCCGGCAGCCGGTCACGTACTTCATACACCCAGAACCGCTTGACCTCCCAGCCCAACTCAATTAACCGCTGATTGCGAAGCTGGTCGCGCAGGCAAAGCTCCCCGGTCCAACTGCGATGGTAGCGCTCGCCGTCGACCTCAATATTCAGCCGCTGCTCACCAACAATGACCGCGAAGTCGAGGTCGTATTGCTCGACAGAAAACTGGGGAATCGGACGAACGCCTGCCGCGTAGAGCGCGCCATAGAGGATGCGCTCCCAGTCAGAAACGCGTTCCGGCCGCGATACGGAGGGAAACTCCGGTCCGCCTGCCTCGAAACCCTGTCCCGTATCCAGCTTGCTTTTCGCGCCAATCTGACCGACATAGACAGCGAACTTCTCCAGATAGTCTACCCCCGATGTCGCGGCGGCCGAGCGATCGCCAATCACATGGAGCAAGCCACGAGCTCGCGTGATCGCAACGTTAAAGAGATTGCCGTTACCGCGAAGGAAAGCCAAGGCGCTCGCTGGGACGCCGTCGGACACCACTGGTGAGAAGAAGATCACGTCTCGTTCATCGCCTTGGAATCGATGCACGGTATCGACCAGCAGGGCGGTTCGATTGGCCACGTCGGCAACTGCGGGATGCTGCGAGACCAACGTCTGAATGAGCTGGGCCTGCGCGCGGAACGGCGTAACGACGCCGACAGTGCCTTGATAGCGACGCGCAACGAGCAGGTCATTCAGCGCCTCGATTACCGCCTTCGCTTCAACAAGATTTTGGGCGCCGCTACCAGATGGGCGGACTGTCTTGCCCTTCACGTCCTGCCAGACAACGCCCGTCTCCTGTCCGCGCGGGCGCTTGAGTTCTGCGTAGCGCGTAGCAACTCGCAATCGACCCTCATAAAACGTCCTGTTCGAAAACTCAATGATATTCGCATGACTTCGGTGATGATCGCGCAAGTTAATGATGTGAGCCGCGCTGGCAACGCCCGCAGCCACGTCGTAGAGCGAGTTGACCGAATACATCCAGGTGGCGCGGCCATCGACAAGGCCGTACTTGTTCAGGAGATCGGCGTCCTTCTGTCGCGTTACCGCGCTGATATGTCGTAACTGCATCGGGTCACCGATGATGACCGCCCGCTTGGCCCGGAAAAGCAGTGGAAGCGCCGATGCAATATCGCACTGACTGGCCTCGTCAATTACGACGAGGTCAAAATGACCGGGGTCGAACGGAATCTTGCCGCGAGCCGACAGTGAGGTCACCGCCCAGCATGAGAACAGCGCGCTCACTTTGGCCTGAAGGGTTCGCGCCCGACTGCGCACGTTCGAATTGATCATTGCGCTGTCCTGTCCAAGCATAATTTGAAGCAGCGCCGCGTAGTCGGCAATGTCCTTTCTCTGCTCAGTTGTGAGCCGACTTGGGACAAGTTGCACCCAGTCGCGCCACAGGCTTATGGAGTTGTCTGCCAGATGGTTGGTCAGGTCATGTCGCTGCCGTGCAATTTCCTCGAATGCTGAACTGGCGCGCAAGACTTCAAGAGCCTTTTGGTACTCGACGACCTTTCTTGCCGCATCGATCCGCCCATACAGATCTATTGCCCATGCTCTAATTTCGGGCACCCCGGCAGGGCGATCAGGCAAATCCAAATTCGGCTGTCCAAGATGGTCAACAAGAGAGGCGAGCCTGGTATTCGCGTCTCGTAATGCGGTGACGCGACGAGCACGAAAGACGCTCAGAATAAATCTGCCAAACAGACCATGGGTCGCCGGATCTATTGCGTCGAGTGCGGTAGAAAACTCGTGTAACTTAGTTAAGCCGAGATCGAGCTCCACTTCGTCCAGAGCGTTAAAGCGTTCGGGACTCAGCAGATTTCTGAAGGACTCGACTGCTGCTTCCAGCCGATCAACTTGATTGCGAGCATCAAGGGTCTTCTGCTGAACGAGTTCCAGTTCCGCGAACTTGTCGGCAAGCTGATGATGGCGGGCAAGCCCCTCCTGATAGCGGCCCTGATCGTCCTGCGACACATGCCCAGATAGCATCGCCGTAAGGTAGTTTGCAAGTTTCGCCTGATACTCCTTTGAACCTAGGCGAATCAATACTGGGCGGTTGCCCAATCCATTCACGCGCGCTTCCACAACGTCGACAGCCTTGTTGTTCTTGCTCGCGAACAACACCTTCATTCCCCGCCAAGCTGCATTGACCAGGATATTCGTGACCACTTGAGATTTTCCTGTCCCAGGCGGTCCGGTTACGACGGTATGCTGCGCACTCAGGGCAGACTTGACGGCGGCGCGTTGCTCAGCATTCATTGGCAAGACTTCGATCAACGGCTGATCATCGGGTCCCGACGGCACGTCCAGCGAACCGGAGAGCCAACGTCCAAGCGCCGTCTGCTGAATCCGCGATTCATCGATGTCACCAAGGTTCTTCAGCTCCGATTCGAGCCCTTGTGTGTAAGGCGATCGCTTGCCCGGCAGAATGACAGCACGATTGTAGATACCCGAGTGCCCGATTTCCGCAAGCGAGACGCCTTTAGAGCACGTCTCAGGGTCGATCACTTCATGCCAATCCCAGTCGGGACGAATGCTCACGAGTCGGTCAATTACCTCGTCGGTCTCCGGCCTGTCCTCGATCGGACTGTTGAGACCCAGATCCTCATCGAGCCTCGCCGCTTCCTCAACCACGGCGGAAGCGTCACCCATCGCAACGCTCCGCAACACGGCAAAATTCGGAATTGGCAGTTCATCACCGAGACGATAAGAATCACCCGGATTTTCGGGTAACTCTATCGGCCAAAGCATGACCGGTTCAACGAAAAAGCCTCTCCACTTCGCCGTTCGATGCTCTCGCAAGCGAACCGGATAACCCAACCAACCCTTGAGATTCGCTCGATCCGCCTTTACCTTGGACAACACGCGCGCTACGCCAGGCGCGCTACACCAATCCCAGTCTGACCCGACCATCGGGAGGGCAGGCAATTCGGCGTAGTCTGGATCACCATAGTGCGAGGCTGCGAAGACGCTCACACCAACATCGGAATCCTGGCCAATACATTCCAAGAAGTAGCCGCACAAACGCCCAATTTCCGTCGCCTTCGCAGCAGTTCCATCCACGCCAGCTGCCTCGGCAACTGCATCCTTGTGCAAGCGCCAGCGATACCCGGAATCCTGCCTTACCTTTCCGACGAGACTGTGAGAAAGGCAACGATTCACCTCTCTCCGCTCGACACCAAGTTGCGCTGCCAGCTCCGTTGCTTTTTGCGCAGGCTTTATCGCCAGTGCGGCTAGAATCCGCTCCGGCAAAGCCTGAACCGAGGCATCTACCGTTTCTTTCGATCCCATTTCAGGACGAGGTCGATCTCAGACAATCGTGATTACTGCTGAACATTCAGCAGCTCCTCGAATTCCTCGGCTGCAACTTCGAAGGTTCCGTTGTACATGTCGTTTGCAAGACCACGCTTCTGGGACAGCAATTGATCGAGCTTTGCTTCGAAAGTCAGGAAGTCGTCCGCAACGATGGTCGGGCAATACACTGAGACGTCGCGAACCTGCCCAATGCGATACGCACGGTCGGTTGCCTGATCCTCCTTAGCGGGATTCCACGGCCGCGTGAAATGGATTACGTGGTTTGCAGCCTGGATGTTCAGGCCAAAGCCGGCGGCGATTGGAGACAGAATCAGCACGTTGAAGCCAGGGCTCGACTGAAATTCGTCGATGTATTTCTGACGACTTTCTGGTGCCCGACTATCCGTTTTGACGGCTCCGTTAATGATTCGCGGACGTAGTTTGTAGCGCTGTCCGACATAGTGCTGAAGCGTCCGCTGCATCTCCAGGAACTCGGTGAAAATCAGTACCTTTTCGGCGCTGTTTCGCGTCGACAGCGAGTCCAGAAGCCGGATCAGCCAATCCATCTTCGGGGAGCGACGACGGCAGTCATCGATCGATAGCGTCAGATCCGGCTGCATTCCCTCCGGCCGGGGATCAGCGCAAACCGTTCTTAGTCGGTGCAACATGCCCAGAATCGGGTTCGAGCGCTTGCCGGACGGCGAAGTCGTCTGGGCAGCGTCCTTGTATTGCTGGACCACCTGGTTATACAGGCGGCGCTGCTCGCTTGAGACCGGAATGCGGACAAGGTGGGGCTGTTCGATGTTCAACTCGATCTTGCGCGGCAGGTCGATCGCCAACTCCTGCTTCGTTCGCCGCAGGATCTGCGGTTCGACAATCTCTTTCAGGTCTTTGAGCGCTTGAACCTGAGTCGGGTCACCATCCTGCATTTCGATCGGGCGCCGATACTTGGTACCAAAAACGTTAAGCGGCCCCAACAATCCCGGTTGAACGAAGTCAAACAGGCACCACAGGTCGGTCAGCGAGTTTTCAACCGGCGTCCCGGTGCATGCGATCTTGAATAGCGCCTTCTGGACTTTCGCTGCATCGGTGACCAGGGTCCCTGGCGTCTTGATCTTCTGCGCTTCGTCGCAGACCATAATGCCCCACGTTTGCGTTCCGAGCGAGATCGAGAGATCGCGCATCGTCTCGTAGGTGGTCAGGACAAGGTTGGCGCCTTCCATCCATCCGGCATCCAGGAATTTAGTCATACCGCGCTCCAGCAGCGCTGGATCGATCATTGTCCGTGCGACTTTTTTGCGGGCCAATGCTTCGCCGTAGAGCGTCAATACTCTTGCGAAACCGGGCGCGAAGAATTTTTCCATCTCGCGCTGCCAGTTTTCAAGAAGGCTGACCGGCGCCACCACAAGTACCGGCTTTGCATCGGGTTTTTGCAAATACCAGGCGATAAAGGTCAGGAGTTGCAGCGTTTTGCCCAAGCCCATGTCGTCTGCAACCAGGCATCCGGAGCAGTACTTCGATGTCGCCCCCCAGAGGTGCTGAAGCCATGCAATCCCAATCTTCTGGTGGTCCTTCAATTCGCCGATGAGGGATTCGGGAAGATCGAGGCTCGCGGAGGACGACTTGTCGAAACAAAGTAGTTTGCTTCGGATTTCGTCGTAGGTGCCTTCGAGATAATCCTGATGTTCAAGATTGATCTTGATAATCGGTGCCATGCGCCGCTTTGCGGATACATCCACGAGGTCGGCCGGGCGCTCCCCGGTACTGAGCGCATTCAGGGCCGATCGAGCGACCTGAGCAATCTCCCGTGCTTCGACGACCTTGATCGGTCGAGGCAAACCAGGATAGGAGAACTCGCTGTCACCGTTCTGAGCGGCCTCATCGGTAGCGGCTTCAAATCGTTGCAATTCCCCCTCTGTATGCAAGGCCACCTGAACAGGGTTAGGGTCGTCGGGTGTCGATTCCGTTTCGCCGATGACTACTAGCGCTTCGGCCGGAACCCATGGGCTCTCCTTGTTGTGCTTGATGATGAACGGGGAGTAGTAAGGCTTGCGCTCACCAATATCGAGAAGGCGCTCCGAGTACCGCGAAAATTCGAATATATCGCCAAGGGTTACATGCGGCGTTGGATTGAGCCAACGCGAATGCAATTCGCGCAACCGCGCAAGCTTGTCACCGGCATCGCCGCGTAGCTCAATCTCAAATCCGCGCCAGAAGAAGCAAGGAAATCCAGCGTCGAGCTTTTCCTGAATCTCTTGAATGAACGAGTTCAAGTCTTCAGGCACGTCGATCCGCATGTATTCACACGCCGGCATTACTCCGGGCCGTGTAGCCGAGATCACAATCTCGAGACTCAGGACATTGCCCAGATCGTCCTTCTCGACGGAAAAGTCGAAGATGTAAAAGCCGATCCCGCTGTCTTGAAGTGAGCGTTCATAGTCTTCCGGCGGCACGACCTCTGCGGCATCGCCGCCAAGCACCGCGTAAGGGTTCCGCAAGAAGACTTGGGCACGCTTGCCGGCGATGCGCCTGTTCGGGAAACTCTTGATCTCGGCCAGAACGCGTTTTACCTGTGGAGCGACGGCGACATGCAACTGCCCCTGCCCCGGAACAGAAATATTGTAGAAGTCGGGTACCGAATCTCGCCCATCAAAAAGCGCCAGCCAATTCGCCGGCGCATCTTCAAAAGTCGGTTGTATCTCGACAACTTTGGTGCCGCTAACGTCCAACTGTCGTACATCCAGATTCAACTTTTCAGGCGTCAAGACGACCGTGCGGTATAGGAAGTCATCCATGGCCGCGTTCGCAGCCAGTGCCAGCTTTCGAACTCGCCCCCAGTAAACGAAGTTGTCGGAGTTGCCACCGACATCGGTCCGACTATCGGCCCGAGTCTTTATCACCTCGCACAGTTCCCAAGCAGACCTCGGTAACAGGTAGTCCTGCTCACCGACACGGATGCAACCACCACCGTCGTACCGCACATTGCGAATCTCCCCGCCACTCGATACTCGCCACCCCGTGATACGAATCTCGAATCGGTCATCGGTCAGGCTCCCCGTGCTCGCCAATGATGGAGCGCAGTCCAGTTGCTCGGGGAGTCCGAGCAAATTGAAGCTGTCTTTGTGCTCTTCCGCATCACGCAACTCGAACACTGAGCGCCAGTCAACGACTACATCGCCGCCAATATTTCGCGCATGCCCGAGTTCAATCAGTTGGTCAATGTAGATCTCGACAGCTGAGTATCCATCTGATGTCGCAAATATAGGCCCACGCGGGCCGAGCCTCGCGTATGCCGACGCAACATTCGGTTTCTTTTTCAGAAAGAATTCGAAAACCATTATTTATCCCACCTGACACTGCGACTGTTTGCGTAATAGCCTTCGGCTTTGTTCTTATATATGAATGATGCGTTACACAAGTACTCGGCTACGGCGCCGACTCCTTGATCATGGCGGACCCAAAACGCGCCGCTCTCTTTGCGTCTGTCCAAAACTTGAAGCTGATACCTCTCCGTAAGCTCTTTAAGGCTCATAGGGTCGGGACTAATGCCAAGCTGCGCGAAGGACTGCTGGAATCGAGACTCCCAGTCGCCCTGATGGGCTAGTCCATCGCGTTGCCCCCAGTTATTGACTAGGACACAGTATCCTGCCGCCCGAAGATCTTGGTAGGAAATACTCCCCACGTAACTGGTATTCGGGATCAGATTCTTTGCCGTGCTCTCTTCATAGCACCAACACTTTCCCACTTCGCCGAATTCGACGAAGAAATAGTTTCCGATACGCATGATGAAAGCATTGTTTGTGCTAGATGCTCCTTTCAGCTCGCTGTATCGCCCAAGTTTGTTGCCAAGCAGTTTCGGATAGCTCTCTCTGGCATGCTTTCCCAAGACTAAATGCACGTAGGACATCTGATCGAGAAACTGCATCCAAAACTCGTATCGACGCCGATTCATGCCATCGTCAGCGTGCAGCGTTTTGAAAAAGTCCTTCAGATCTTCAAGCACCAACCACCGCTGAATCATGCGCTTTGTCTCTGGCCTTACTCGCTCCCAGTTTCTCTGCTTCCCAAGGGTAGGGCTATGCCATCGAGCAACCGCATGAAACTTCAAACCCTCATGAGGTTCAGCTGACTCGCACTGAGCGTATCTATCTAGAATCAATGCCAAGCCATCGTCATGGCAGCTTTCGTGATTCTTGAGACGCGCCAAAACGATTTCTATCCTTGGTTTGAAGATCCTGTCGGTTCCGGCGGCCAAGTCACGAATACCTTGCAACAAAAGTCCAGGCCAAAACCAACTCGTTTCCGGGACGTCGAGTTGCTCATTCAAAGATGCAACCATAGGGCAGTGATCAGCAAATACCTCTAGGCGATATCGTGCGAATGGCGTCTTATCGAGTATGGAGCGATGCGTCTCGTGGAGCGCTTCGAGCCATGCGGGCTTGATCTGCGTATTCAAGTAGAGAGTTGGCAGCGTCTTGCTTAGGTAAGTCCTTAACGCTTCCCAGTTAACACTTGCGCCGTCGTTCTTGTCGAACCGAAACGCCAGGTAAGCATTCAAGAGTCCCCGCCAAAGATAAGGCGTTACATTTCCTACATCTCGTTGGGCTTCGAGCAGGCGCAGCAATCCATCAAAGTGCGGCGGCGACTCCAGAATGGTCTTTTCCCTAAGACTAGAAATCGGCGTAAGTAGTCCCCAACAGACCAGCGCTGTCTCCATCCAGGACAACGGATCGTTCCTTTGTGCTGACGACCACACCAAGAAAGTCCTTAGCGCCATCATGACAACCTCGTCGGAGGGCACAGGTGGCCCGAGTTCGCGAAGCTGGACGAAGATCACTTCTTTAGCCTGAACAATTGTTTCGGTCGCGTGAATGGGGATTCCTCTGAACGTATGCTCCTGAGCATTCAGTCTGTCGGAAAACCTACTGAGAAAGCGTGTCCTGGCCATCACAGGACGCGGGGCCTACAGGCTCCAAAGCCATCAAGCCCGTCACTTGGCGGCAGAGACTCAGCCTGCTTTGAAGATGTCCCATCTCTATAACCAAGGAATTCGAGCCGAAACTCCACTCGCTGGGCAGCCTGACTTGATCTGTTGCCGGCGTCATTGAATGAATAACCACCAACCAGAAAGAGATCTCTGACAACTTGCTTCTCTTGGAGTGTCAAACCGCGCTCGTTTGGGCCCGGATTCTCGAACAAGCTACAAAGTACCTCCTCTGCCCGACGCATACTTAACTGCAAGTTGTGCAAGTAAGTTCCACTTTTTGACGCATAGCCCTCGATAACAACCCGGCGAAACAATTGTCGGTCAGGATTCTTGTTGGCAACGCTAATAATTACCGGGACTACCTCTCGCAGCTTGGATTTTGTGCTGGGTGAAATTCCGAAGCTATTCACGGCAAAGAAAGCCTGTGGCCCAAAATTGATCCGATTCGTCAGGCAATCCACGGTGACGTCTTTGACCCCTTCTGCGGCACGCTTTATCTCCTCACAAAGATTTCTGACACGCTTTTCATGATCTTGCTCAGGGCCAGGGTTGGTGATGACAATCAGGGATACAGCCATGACAATAAAGAACAACATCATCATGGCTGTCATTAAATCGGCGTACGAAATCCAGAATGGCTTTTCGCCTTCTTCCTTAGAGCGACGTCGCGCAGTCGTACGTGAAAACATGGTCTCTACTCAGCCCGCCTATTTCTTGACTCTGGCCATCATGTCCATCAACTGCCCAGTAGCTGCACTTTGGGCTTGAATGGCGTTACCAAGAAGTTTCACCGCATCGGATAGATGCTTGTGGAACTCGGCATTGTGCTTCCCCATGTCCTCGCGGAATCGACCGAGCTTCTCTTCCAGCAGCGTTGCTACTCCATCAACAAACTCGTCCATGTCGTCCTTCAGAACGCCAAAACTCTCGACCATCTTTCGCATATCGGCCACGACGTCTTTGTTCATACCTGCATCTTCCTTCGCCTGATCGATAATCGAGCGGAGTGCTTCCACCATTGCCGTGAATCGTTCTTGCCCGGAGGCAAAACTCTGAAGTGCGCCTTGCACGGACTTCGTCGACTCCGACAGAACCTGCCCGGTGTGATTTAGCTGCCCAAACAACGCGTCCGCCTCCTTCATGACGCCAGTGATCTTCTCGCCCGCCTTCGTAAAATCGTCAGCGGCCAAGGACACCATCTGAGCGCCCTCATTTAGCTTCTCAATGGCGTTTATGGTTGTGCTGTTCAATGCGGAGACGTTGTCCTTGAGTGCGGCAGTCGTTTCAGCGACCTTCTCGATCAACCCGCTGACTTGGCTTTCCACTTGGGTGACGAATCCCAGGGATTTCTGCTGAAACTCATCCTGGCGATTTCGGTCAAGCTCTGAAGTTTGCCTGCGTTCCTCCTGCATTTCTGCCAGAAGATGCTTTACGTTCTTCTGAACTTCATTAACGCTGTAGGTGAGTTGCTTTTGGGTCATTTCATTCCCGGATTGCACCTGTTCCTTAATCGCATCGACGAAACTCGCGATTTCAGAATTAAGTTTTGCTTGCCGGTTTTCCATTTCGTCCATCAATGCTTTTACTCTGTCGGACATTGCAGTCCGTTCGTTGTCGCCCGATGATCGAATGTCATTCACAAGCTTGTCGAAACCCGCTTGAATTGACTGCATCGTCTGTGCGGCCGTTGTCATCATCTCTGTCAGATGCCGAGTCTGGCCGCCGAAGGTCTGCTCGATCTTCTCCGTAAACGCGCTGACCAAACTCCCGAGCGTGTTAGCAAGTGCATCCTGCTGCCCACCAGTAAAGCTACCCATGTCCTGACGAAGTCCAGCCACATTCACGCTCATGTTTTCGCTGTGGGAGATCTGCTTGTCTAGCCGTGATTCGAGGTTCTGGCTTAGGGACGAGAACATTCGTTCATTGGCTTCGATTTGCCGATCCGTGATTTTGTGTAGCAACTCGGACATCTCGTTGACGAGGCTATCCTTGAGATTCGCCGTGTTGGTCTTGGTCTCCTGTGAGACCTTCACCAGTTCTGCCAAATAGTCTTCGCCAACACCGGCGTCGTACAGAGAGTCCAATGACCGGCAGAGATCCTCTAGCCGGCGATAACAGACGTTTATCAACACCTTCTCAATGAGGGTGATGACCATTGCCGCAAGAATGGCGATTGCCGACGCCACAAAAGCTTCACGAACAGCACCAAACAGCTCTTTCAAACCCTGTTGGATCACCTTCGGATCAAGCTGGGTTGGATCAAATCCATGAACCCCAACAATCAAGCCGAAAAACGTCCCGATGATGCCGATGCCAGTTAGTATTCCAGGCAGGTGCTTGAAGAATTCTGAGTTAAGGCGTGCATCGACAAGCGCGGGCCCGGTAAAGATGTTTTCTGCCAGGGTGGTCGATCGAATCCGTGTGAGATGGTTCTGGTTGTCTCGCTGCTCATGGAGCGTATCCCGGTAGCTCTGCCAGACATCGAGAAAATAGCGGTCTGAAAAAACGGGATCGAGCTCTTCCTTCGCCACGAACCCGCCAGGGTCTTTCCCACTACGTAACCCGCCGATCTGCTTGAGGGCACGCTTAAGTTTTAATGCGACGGAAATGGCAGGAACGAAATACCAGACCAGAAAGCCGAGCACCAAAATCGATACTGCCGCTATTACTACCTGCGGCAATGCACCGATCAAGATGTGGAAACTTCCGAAAGCTAACGACAGCGGCTCAAATTGCATTCTTGTCTCCCTTCGCCAATGGCACGAGCCTCAGCGATATTTTCTGCTCAACATTCCAAGCTTTTGGTATTGCGCAAAGCGGTTAGCTAAGGTCCTCGGACATGCGCTTCAGCAATTCGATAGCGCTCCAGCAGGCACCCGCGCAGAAACTAACGTCCACTGGCACCTCCTGCGCGGCGGGAATGTCAGTCATGTGCTGCCCGTAATTACCGAGGTTATAGAGGTAGTCGATCAGAAGCATCATCGGTCGTGACACCTTCTGCGTTACCTTGATGCGCCCTTGATCACCGGCTGCAACTCGCAGAATCCGCCTCCGAGTGTTCTTGTCATTCAACTTCTGCAATACGTCTGGGCCCATTCCGCCGCCGCCAACTTCCCACGCCCTAGTTAGCTGTTGCTGCATCGCTACCGGCATAGCGTTGTGCGGACACTCAACTTCCCATGCAACGCTTAGCGCCTCCTCGGCGATGCTTCGAATCGACGTCAGTGCGGTTCTTTGTCCCCGGGCCAAGCCGTCGATCGCGTGTTCGATATAGCTTCTCGTATCGGGATCGCCTCCCGTGACCGCCGATAAGCGAAGCTGAAGCAGGGTCTTCAAGCTGCGAAGTTCGGTGTCCGGATCCCTGAAAAGGTCTCGTAGGTCCCGGCCGCGAGCCTCATGTCCTGCCGCAAATTTCTGCATAAACCTACACTGCGCCCTAGAGACACCGCCCTCTTGAGCGATGTATCCGCGATCAGACAACAGCTGTTGTCTGATCGGTGGGAGTCCTCTGACCACGAGGGAATCCTCGGCGATATCGAGCAAATCCCCCTGGGTTTCCTTGCCACAGTCGTCCCAGAGTAGTGTCAGCGTGTCTTGCATCCACGCATCACCTGAAATCTGCTCACCCATTAATTCAACCAAGGGCCTATCAATTCGCGCAGGGGGGCACGCGATTATGTCGCCACAAAGTCGGGCAGCAAGTACTGGAATGCCTCCGGTCCAATCGAGAATCGCTTGTTTGCTGCCTGGATCAAAGTTGAACCCGGCCTCTTGGATTGGCGCAAGAAATTCATCAAGGTCGATTGAACTGAACGGCCTTAGCGTGACGACGTTCGTAAAGATGTTCCAGAAGTCCGAGGTACGCCCGTCCCGGTTCGGAATGCACTCTCGAACGCGGCGGCGACTGGAAAGGACGAATCGCAGGTGGTCCTTCTGCGCAAGACTCCGGAGGTAGTCCCACAAATTTTTAGAGATCTGCGGCTGGCTGGCAAGGCGATCAAAATCATCAAGAAGGATCAGGATGCGCATTCCGTCGGCGGACAGCGAGTCAACAACGTCGCTGATGGTTCCGGCGGGATCACCCTCAGTATCCTGCAAGTAATCGTGATAGCTGTCATTACCGATTTCCAGCAGGCGTTTGTCCAGCGCTTTCGCCAGTGCAAACTGGAAGCCACGATCGTCTTCGGGTGTGTTGTGACGCAAATCCCAATTGATAACCACCCGGTAATGCGACTCCGGAGCCGAGAATCGCTCGGCCAGAGCCTGGATCAAAACGGACTTTCCGAAGTAGCGCGGTGCCACCAACGAAATGTGATCGGGCGTTGCCTTCTCGGCCAAATCACGTACCAGACCGGCAAGAACGGCGCTGCGTCCGAGCAACTTAGGTACATGCAAGCCCGGTAGTTCGTAGAAATCTGGCATCAGAGGCTCCTGTCGTTGCTTTCCTGAACAGCGCGTTCGCGCTGGTCTTCAAAGTCCTTGTTGCGGCTGATCCACAAGGCCAGCAGAGGAACGGCCAAGCGGTACTGGCCGTCCTTCTCCATGCGGATCAATTCAAGTTCGATCAGCTTCTTCAGTTCATCGCCGACAAGTTCGTCGCGCTTTATCTTGACTCGCGCACGCTCCAGTTCGTCTTCGATCATTGGCAAGGTCACCGGTGCGCCATCCGACCCCTGACATAGACGATGGACGATGCACAGAATGAAGCGAGCGCGCTCGCTGCCGGAAAAATCCCAGAACGCCTCGAAATGCTCAAGACCGCTGACAAGGTCGCTGGCAGCTTCCTCTACTACATCCAGCGAGACGGAAACCTGATTCGTCTTGGCACAGCGATCGAATACTTGGCTACAAAGCTGCTGAATCAGGAACGGCTGGCAGGCGCAAAGATCGACGATGCGATCGACAACGCTGGGCGGGTAGATTAGGCGGCCAGTAACCGGCTCAGTCACGAGACGTTGGGCCTCATCACGGTCGATCGCAGTCACCTCGATCTTGCTGCCCAATCCAAAAAGAACTGACCAGTACTCCTTGCGCATCTGAGTCATGCGGCGCGAACCGGTGAGTATCGCCGTCACAGCCGAATAGTTGTTGAGGATGAAACGTATGTTCTGCGGTACCTGAGAGCTCGTTACGCCGGAATCGATGCCCTCCTGGATGCGATCGAACTCATCAAGCATCAGAAGCAGGCGCCGAGGGGCGATTGCTTCGATTACCGCTTCAAGAAACTCCTTGAACGCCTCAAATGGCGGAAACTCCTCAAGCGCATTCTTGAAGGCTCGGCGGAACTCCAAGCGATAGGGCTTCTTGGGGTCGTAGGGTGCCTGGATGGGCGGCCAGAAATTCAACCCATAGCGTAGTCCAGCCTCGGCAATCTGCTGCGCCAAGTGCGAGAAGACCTGTTCAGTTGGGATTCCCGGCCGAACGGGATCGCCGGCGGCCCCCTGAAAATCGCAACGAGCGATAACCCATTCCGGAAGAACTTCGGGGCGCTCAAGTTGAAAGAGAATCGAACTCTTCCCCGCCCGCCGGTTGCCCTCCAATAGGATCACATTTCGATGGGCACGGTTCGCGAGATGCCTTTGAACCGAGTTGACGACCGCCTCGCGGCCAAAAAACATCTCCGGACGAGTGATCGGTGTTCCGGTGACATAGGGGTTCGCCCCTAAGTCCTGAACGTCTTGCCTGCTGGCCGATGGTTCTTCAACCGCCACACTGACGGGAAACTCGCCAGAGGTCTCCTTGCCGTCAAGTCGCCTTGCGGTCCAGATCAAGCGAAGGTCAAGGCGCGGACCCTGCTCGGCACGGATGCGAAAGCTTTGTTCCTCTCGGCCCCACTCAGCCAAGTAGGGAATCTTGAGCTGTTGATCGGTCGGCGCCACCTTGCAGTGAAAGTCACGCAGCGGAAATGCAGTGAGGTTCTTGACGAGCAGCGAAAGCAGAGATTCCTCGTTGCTGGCTATTACTGCAGGTTCGACAACAATCTCGATACGGATATCGGCGAGCATGCCGTCGATCACGCGATCGAGCATCCGCACCAACGCCTCGGACAGTTGCTTCGCCCGCGCTGTCCCCGTCTGAATGACCAGGCTGCTCGCAATCGAACTCATCGCTACGCGAGCATGCAGAAGGATCGTGACCTTCGCGACTCCTTCCGGGATATCACTGATACCTGCAATCTCCGACAGCCCTTGCGCGGACGCCATGACCCACTTTGCAAGCAGAGGGCTTCCGGCTTCTTCATGCGCAACCTGGTTGCGGATCGGCCGAATCGCTCGGGCAAACTGCTCCACCAGCAGCAGCAACTGGTCGGCCGGCAGATCCTGGGCGGCGGCCACGTCAGCCGCTTCTTTAGAGTTTTCGAGCCAGCGTGCAACAAAGTCGGTGCGCTTGTCGCGGACGATGCGCAGCAACTCGTTGAAAGCATCGACACCTTCTTCGGAGCTTTCGACGACCATCCGCTGCAAGGGCAGCGGCGGCAACGGAATCCGCAAAGTTCGCAACGCCTTGATCGACAGATTGGCAATAGCCGAGCCGCGAGAGTGGCCGGCGAACCATTCCTGATAAATCGTCGATTGAAGCAGTCGGGCGAGGAAACGGTTGTCAATCGCCGCGGTGCCGGCATCGAACTTCAGGGTTGCAATATTCTTGGCGACGACGGCACCCGCTGCCTGGTGGCCGACGATGCCCACTTTGCCGACCGTTCCGGTAATCGCCACCAGAAGATCACCGGCCTTGATCGGTTCGCCCTTCCAGCGTGCGGCCACGTCCGGGTTGGTCAGCAGGCGGGAAGGCGATTCGATCACGCCTTGAGCTATGTCACCCACTCGAATCAGCGGCAGACGGATACCGTCACGGGATTGATCCGAGTATTCCGCGATGTCTTCGCGCGAGTAGCTGATACCGGAAACAACTTCGCACACTTTGCCCAGTGGAAGCAGTCGGATCGACCGATCTTCCTGGGTCAGTTGTTCAAGCAGGTCATCCAGTTCATCGGCGCCGGTCGGCTTGGGCGACAAGTCCCATTCGCGAGATTCGATCGCACTGAGCGGCGTTTCCCAGACATTCTCGGCAAGTTTCGACGAATGGAAGTTCCTGGCCACCTCGCTCGGCGACAGGGTGTTCAGGTTCGTCGACGTTGAGTCGTCCGTCCGGATCGCCTCGCAGGACATGAAGCGAACCCGAGGAGCCGGCCGCTCACGATGGAACACGAGCAGTGCGGATTCCATCGAGGTGTAAGGCTTGAACAGATTCGGAGGCAAGCCGATGACGCCGTCGACGCGGAACTCTTCGAGCAACATCTTCCGCACCCGCTTTTCCGAGCCGGCGCTGAACAGGAAGCTGGCCGGTAGCGCAACGACCGCCCGGCCACCGGGGCGCAAGGACGCGGCGATGTGCTGAAGGAACAGCCCCTCACTGCTCTTCGTCTGAATGTCGAACGTTGCAGAGCGCGAGCTTTGATCGAGCGACCGCCACGGCGGCACTGCGAGAATGCAATCGAAGCCTTCACGACTGGAATTCTTGATCTTCGGCCGTGATAGCACGTCACCGAGTTCCAAAGCCGGATGATCGATGCCAGCTAGCGTGATACGCACCATACCGACAAACCAGTAATCGGGGTAGTGATCGACGCCGAAAATCGTGTCGGAATGCAACCCTTCCCATTGCCGCGTCGGGAGAAAGCGGATCTCCTCACGCAGGCGCCGGATCGCCGTCACCAGCAGGTTGCCGCTGCCAAAGCAGGGATCGTAGATTCGCTCGCCGGGCTGCGGCCGGGCCACCTCGACGATCAAATCGGCCGCCGCTTGCGGCATGTAGTAGGCGCTACGGTCGGTCGCACCCTCGCGGATCATTGCCCCCAACAACTGCTCACCGTCCTGCCGCTCTTCGACACGATCGAAAGGCATCTCACCAACAAGCCCGACCATTTCGTCGCGCAGTTCCTCGGGCAGTTCGAGCAGCCGCATCCAACCATGCGCCATCCGCTCGATCTGCCGCGCGAACCGACCACTACGAATCATTTCGATCTTGGGTGCTACGTATTTTTGAATGTAGCTGTCCCTACTTTCGCCATCCAGCGTGCCCAACGCCTCTGGTAAAAGAATCTCGTTGATCTGGTGCGTCAGGCGCTCACCGCGAAGATCCTTGAGATTCTTCCAGCGCAAGTCTTCGGGTAGTGAAGAAGCGTACTCGCGCCCGTCGAAAGCCGCTGCGGCTTCCTGTTCGCCTTCGTAGTGCTCAAGCCAACGCAGGTACAACAGGATTGCCGCCGGGACGACCAGATCGCGGAATGTCAGGCGTAGTGTGCGCGTTCGGTCAAGCGCGTTACGCAGGCGAGCGAGCATCGGCGCTACCAGCGACGGGCCTTTACCTTCTTCGATCATTCTCAGCAGCGGAAGCATACGTATGACTAAAGTTCACCGGAGAAAGCTTTGCGCAAAACCGCTGAACGAAGCTGCTCGATGCCAGGGGACGCAAGTTCGTCACGTAATGATTCGGCAGTTGTGCGTACAGAACGCAGCCGCTCAACGATGGCGGCCTGCTCCTTGAGTGGTGGGAGGGGCATAGGAAAGCGTGCCATCTCTTTCGCATTGATGTTTACCATCCCAATCGCGCGGCGCGCCGTCGCCAGCACAAAGTCGCGCCCCATTCGGCTGTTCAAGACGCCAACCACAAATTCCGGCATGACGCGGGACCGGTCCACGTCGACACAAACCAAGTAGGACGCGTAGACCCAATTGCCATCGCTCTTATCAAACATGGCGGCTTTACCGACAAGTTCCAAGCTATTTGTACGATTAATTAGAATGTCGCCAGACTTCAGGCAATACTTTCTCAAATCGCGCTCATCTAGTTCAAGAAACTTCAGATCGTTGTAGTCAAGGTAGCCGTTTGTGATATTCCCCATTCGAAGAACTGGGGTACCAACTTCCTCGGCGTGCGCCTTGGCTGAGGATCCATATCGAAACGACGTCGCGACATCGCCTAGTGTGCCAAGAGGCCAGCCACACTCGTTGATGCCTTCCGCGATAGCGTCGTGAAACGCTGCGTGCTCCAACCCTCTTGCTTCGAGTTTTGCTTGCTTACGAAGTTGCTGTGCCTCACCTATCCGCTCCATGCACTCAGCAAGCTTCGCGACGATGCGCCGTTGTTCCGTGATCGGGGGCAAGAGCACATTGGCGTTCTCAAGGTACTCAGATGGAACGCGTTGTTGACCGACAGCGCCTCGGAAGTGGTACGCCCCTTCCTTACGAAACGATTCTTGTCGGACGAAATACCAGATCCACTCCGCAGTAATCACCCCGTCGTTCGGTCGGATAACGTGAAATTCAGTAGATCCGAATCCAAGTTTGTTTGCCAACCCTTTCGCAATCGCAGATTTACCGTTCTGCATACAAGGAGTGATCTTCGCAAAGATCACGTCCCCTTCTGCGAAGTACGTAAATCCTTTCTTAACTTCCTTGAATGGCTTTGTTTCCCCGTGCTCTATCGTGCCCATAAATTGGTTAACGGCTGGCATCGGAACGAATGTCACAGGGTACTCGTCAGGAAGGTCGGCAAGCTCCTTTGGACGACGTGGATTGACACAAGCGACTTCAGTGAGCCGAACGGTCTTCCATCGACTCACGGGGACGGCTCCAGTAGTAATTCAATTTCACCAAGAAGATCAGCAATTCTTTCCTCTTTTGCCCTGATCGACTGGACCAGCTCTAAAGCTGGCTGATGCTCATAGTCATTTGGCCGGCTCGGATTCTTGGCCGACAGGTCGTACCCCTTCGCCGCTATGTCCCCAATCGGCAGAATCCACGAGTTGCCACCTACCTCGCGGCACTGCCACTTCGCCAAGAAGTCGGGTAGCTGCCCGCCGACGATCGACTTGCGCGTCTGTTTCAATTCGAAGCCATCGTTGGTCAGATCGTAGAACCAGACGCTTTCGGTTCCTTGGCCATCCTCGCGCTTGTTGAAAAAGATCACATTGGTCTTGACGCCGGTATAGGGCAGGAAGCAACCGGCCGGCAGCGACAGGATGGTGTGCACATCGAACTGCTCCAGCAGCTCCTTGCGCACTTTCTGGTCCGGCCCGCCCCTGAAAAGTACACCTTCCGGTACGACGACGCCGACCCGACCGCCCTTGGCCAGATTGGCCATGATGTGTTGCAGGAACAGGCACTCGGTCGCGCCACTGCGAACGCGGAAATTGGTTTGCATCTCCTGCGCCATCTTGCCGCCGTAGGGTGGATTGGCGAGAATGACCTTGCGCTTGTCCTTTTCGGCGACGTTCTGGCTATGCACTTCGAGCGTATTCGAAAGCTCCAAATTGGCGCCCTCAATGCCATGCAGGATCATGTTCATCGATCCCAGCAAGTAGGTCAGCGGCTTCAGTTCCAGGCCAAAGAAGGTCTTGTGCTGCAAGTCATCTAGCTGCTTGCCGCTCAGGTTGCCATGCCGGCGCATGAAGTCGGCGGCCTCGCCGAGAAAGCCTGCGGTACCAAAGCAGGGGTCATATACGGTCTCGCCGGATTTCGGCTGAACGACTTCGACCATCGCGCGAATGATGTGGCGCTGCGTGTAGAACTCTCCGGCGTATCCCGCTGAGTCGGCAGCGACGCGCTTCAGCAGGTCTTCGTAGATTTCCGACAGAACGATCACATCGGTCTGGTCAGAAAAATGGAGTTTGTCGACCTGTTGCACGACCTTGGCGAAGCTCACTCCCCGTCGGCTGTAGTTGCGGACGTTGTCGAAAATGCGGCGGAAGCGCTGCGCAAGGGCATCGTCGCCCATGCCTCTTTTCGGGTCCGGGCTGGTGAGCTTGATCCAGAGTTTGCCGTCGACGAACTCCAGCATGTCGTCAGGGTGATCCGTGTTCTTCGCCCATGAAGACCAGGCGAACTCACCGGACAGGCGGCGCTCGTAGGTTTTATCGTCAAAGCCGGCTTCGGCCTCCTTGCTCGTCTCTGCTTCGTCGAATGCCTTTAGAAAGAACAGCCAGGCAAGTTGTTCGACGTAGTTGCGCGCATCAACACCTTCGGAATTCAGTTGGTCGCAGGCGTTCTTGACGATCTGCTGGACTTCCTGGCGGCGGTGGTCGGTTTTCTTGTTCATCCGTGATCCGGTTATCTATATGTCCGAGAATGACGTGCGCAAACTTAAGAAGCCATCGGCACGTAGAGGTGGCGCTTGATCTGTTCGAGGTCCGACTTCAGCAGCGCCGGGCCACCATAGCGGGTACTCAGCGCATTGAAGCTGCCGAACTGCTCGGCAAATTGCGGCGCGCCGTAGGTGCGCGCCTGTTCGAGATCGTCGATGCCAAACAGCCTGTAATGATCGAGCGCGGTGTGCCAGAAATGGGTTTTGAAGCGTCGTTCTTCGTCGAGGTCCTTTTCGCCGACCTGATCAAGCAGCCAGATCTGGTCTTCATCCCACAGCCGGTTCGTGCGATCAGCGCGAGTTGGCACGCGCGGCAGCTGGAAGCCGATCTTGGCCAGGATGTCGACGTCGTCGGTATCGGGCAAGTCAAGGTAGTGACGAAACGCCGACGGGTAGATATCGCGGTCGCGCAGGGCCTCGCGAAGTTCGTGGCGGCTCGATTTGTCGATCCAGATGCGCAGAAGCTCGTCGAGTCCCTTGTGGCTGATGTCGAGGATGAACTCACGCGATTGTTCGGTGTATTCCTCGAAAGGCAGCTTGCGACCATCGGCTAGGCAAACGTAACGATTCGTCGTCGAAATGACGACCGAGACACCCTCGGCCAGGACCTTGGGTACCGGCTCGCTAACCTTCTTCGGTTTGCTGGTCTTCTTGGCGTAGCCTGATTGCTTGTTGGCCGGATGGCCGTCAAATTCGGCGTCCTCTAACTGACTTGCGCCTGAGTAGTCGAAGATCGTGAAGTAGCGCTTGTTGATGTCCTCGCACAGGCGTGTGCCGCGCCCCTTCATCTGCTTGTAGAGGATCGCGCTGCGCAAAGGACGAACGAAGATGATGTTCTTGACATCCGGCGCGTCGAAACCGGTCGTCAGCAAATCGACGGTGACGGCGACACGCGGATTGCTCGGCCCTACGACGGCGAAGTTGCGCTCAAGCTGGTGACTGTTCCGTTCCGCGCGAGTGATACGTGCCGCGTAATCGGCATCGCCGGACAGTCGGCGCAGTTCCTGTGCCATGAAGGCCGCATGAGTATCATCGACGCAGAAGACAATGCTTTTCTCGTCACGAAGCTCGTACTTGCCTAGGATCTCCCATAGGTCCTCGGCAATCGCCTTGGTTCGATCCGGCATGCGGATATCACGCTCGAAATTCGATGTCGTGTAACGCTTCCCGTCTGGGCCGGTAAAGCCGTCCTCGTCGACGTTGGTGACGCGTTCTTCCAGCAGATAGGGCACCAAATAGCCGTCTTCGATCGCCTGCTTGAGGCTGTAGGTGAACACCGGGTCACCGAAGTAGTGCTGAGTGTCGCGCCGTTTTTCTTCAGCAGTCAATGCGCGATCACCTTCTTCGAGGTCGCGCGGCGTTGCCGTCAGGCCGAGCTGGAGTGCAGAGCTGAAGTGCTCCAGAACGCCGAACCAGTCGCCGAACCCTGAGCGGTGACACTCGTCGATGATGACCAGATCGAAAAAATCAGGATCGTAGTGCTCGTAGACTTTCTTGCCGTCGAGGTCTTCGTCGAGATTCTGGTAATTGGCGAAGAAGATCTTGCCGACCTCGTGTTGCCCCTTAGCGACCACGTCCTTGTCGATTTGTACGCGCTCGGAGGCCGAGTAAGCGGAAAAAGCGCGGTAGGCTTGGTCCTTGAGGCTGTTGCGATCGGTAAGGAAGAGGACGTGCTCGCGCTTGAGCGCCCGCCCGCTCAAGAGCTTCCAGACCAGCTGAAAGACAGTGAAGGTCTTGCCGGTACCGGTTGCCATGAGCAGCAACACACGATCGTTTCCCTGGGCGAACTGCCAAAGCGTCTTGTTGATCGCCATGTCCTGATAGGGCCTGACGCTCTTTTTCGTGACTTGGTCGACGTGGTAGATCGAGGAAAACGTTTCTTCCCAGCGTTCCCAGTCAATGCTGACGCCAAATCGCGTAATGATTTCTTCCGGTGTCGGCGGTGCGCTGAGGGTTTCGAAGTCGCCAGTGTCGTTGTCGGTGAGGATCCAGTTGGCGCCGTTGGTCGCAAGTGAGAAGCGGATCGACAGTCGGCGGGCATAGCGCGAGGCTTGCTGCATGCCGTCGGCAGCATCTTCGCCTTCAGCCTTCGCTTCCAGGATCAGCAGCGGAACGCTGCGATAGCGCAGCAGGTAATCAGCGATGATCGACTGTGTCTCGTCGTACATCGTGTCGCCGGTCAAGTTGACCTTGCCTGGGCCAATGCGCAACTGTTCCTGCCATGACCAGCCGGCGGCGCTGAGCGCGGGCTCGATCACTTCTTTACAGGTCAATCGTTCGTTGCGTGCCATGTGGCTTCCCTGAATATGCAGTTTTCGTGGTGCGGCAATCCTACAGAGCAACTCGCGTGCCAAGAAAGCGACATCGCCTTTGTCATTATCGCCGGTTAGCGTTCAACGTCGTATTTTTCCATCCAGTTAGTGATGGTCTGATAATTGCGGAAGCCCAGCAGGGTGGCAGCCTGTGTCTTGTTCCCCTTAGTTTGTTCCAGCGCTCGCTGCAGGTAGTGGCGCGCTACGCTGGCGATGAGTTCCTCCAAGGGGATAGTTGAGTCCAATGGACGATTTAGGATGTCATCGCGGTTTGCTTGTGTCTTGGGCGATTCCAGGATCGCCTCTCTGATCGATTCCTGCCCAATCGTCTCATCGTCCGACCAAACAGCCGCACGTTGAAGGGTATTAAGCAGTTCACGAATGTTGCCTGGCCATGCATGATTGAGAAGGAGATTCTTTGCTGCTACAGAGATCTTCTTGGGTTTGAGGCCAATTGGAGCCGACGCCTCGTTCACCTGCTTCAGCAATGCATCAATGAGTAGCGAAAGGTCCCCAGCGCGCTCGCGCAGTGGCGGTAACTTAATAATGGCAACGGCCAGCCGATAGAAGAGATCTTCACGGAAATTGCCGCTGGCAACTTCATGCATCAGTGTCCGGTTCGTCGCCGCGACTATTCGCACATCGACTTTCTTCGCCTCGCTGGAGCCTACTGGGATGACTTCGCCTTCCTGCAACGTACGGAGCAGCTTGACCTGGACCGGCTTCGGCAACTCTCCGATTTCATCGAGAAAGATCGTTCCGCCATGGGCAAGCTCGAAGTGCCCCTTGCGGTCTGCCGCAGCGCCCGTAAAAGAACCTTTCTTGTGGCCGAAGAACTCGGACTCGACAAGTTCCGGCGAAATCGCACCACAGTTCACAGTGATGAAGGGCCTGTCTTTCCTGGGGCTGGCATGGTGAATGGCGCGTGCCATAAGCTCCTTGCCGGTACCGCTTTCGCCTTCAATCAGGACAGGAATGCTCCGAATTGCAATACGGCGCGCCTGTTCAATAAGGCGTTTCATAACTGCGCTGCGGTGGATGATGCTCTCGAATACCGCGTCTTCAGCGGCGGCACCCATTGCCAGCGCGGAAAGGCGCTCGTCTGAGCGCAAAAGAAGTTGCGGGATGAACTCGGCCGAAATGTCGAAAGGAATGTTCGCTTCTTCGACACCTTTTTGCGGCGACGATTGAATCAGTCGCGCTGGGTAGGTCGTCTTGGCCAAGAGTATCCAGACCGAGGCCATCGTCGGCGTGCCAGGGCTAAGGTGAAACGTGAGTTGAGCCTTGGGTTTGCCTATTGTTTCCAGAATCTCAATAACTCGTTCGTAGATCTCGCCGAAATTAATCGGTGACGACAGCTTCACGGTGTGCAAAGAGATCTTTATCTCGCCTTGCGAGGCGATCCACTTTGTAAATGTCTTGGTGTCCCCCGGCGGGAAATCGCTAATCAAGTGAACAACCTGATAGCGGCCAGATTGAACAGCTTGCGCAATTGGTCCCGGCCCAGCCTCTTGGTCACCAGAGGCTGCCCGGAGATCAGTTCGGCCAATCCACGTTACAAGAACATCATTAGGCATATAACATTTCTTATGTTCAATAACAAAGTTTCTATCGAAGAAACAGAGATGTCAATAGCCAATTAGCCTAGACCAAATCAACCACCTGTATCTATTGTGTTTTTTGCTATCACATAGCAGCTGGCACGGTCACTGCTATAGGTATGTCACAAACGATCCGACAGCTCAGCAGCATAGCTCATCCAGCGAGCCTCGCGAATCGGAGAATTGACCGACAGATACACTCAGGAGGTATGCCATGACGATTCGACTGACCGACCATGCACAAGCCCGTCTGCAACAGCGCGGTATCCCGATACCTGTACTCGAATGCCTACTTACCTACGGCCGAAAAGTACATGACCACAGGGGAGGCGAGCTGGTGTTTTTTGACCACCATGCCCGCGACCGACTCCGCCGGACGCAGGGGGCCGAGGTTTTCAAACAGCTTGAGCCAAAGCTCGATACCTATGCGGTCCTCGCCGAGGACGGCGTCGTCCTGACAGTCGGTCATCGAACCAAGCGCATCAACCGTCACTGAAATTCAGGACGACCTCATTCATCGCAACGCTGGAGAACAAGAATGCAAAACCACATCGCTCAGAACACCAAGCTCATCCTTACGCCGCGCCGCGCCGCCCTGCTTGCCGGATTCGACAACCAGCTCGACATCCTTGTCCGGCTTCAGGCGCCGGACGCTCCGGTTGAAGCAAGAAAGGAACGGCCCCCCTACGGGATCGGTCTCGTCATCGACCATTCCGGCTCAATGTCCGGGCGCCCGCTGGAAGAAGCGAAGCGCTGCGCGGCCTTCGTGGTCGATCGGATGCGGGCGGACGACCAGATCTCGCTCGTGCAGTTCGACAATCGTGTCGGCATGCTTTGCCCCACGAAGCCGAAATCTGATGGGCGCGAATTGATGCAGGCCATCTCCGGCATTCACCAAGGCGGCAATACCAATCTCCACGGGGGCTGGCGTGCGGGTGCTGACAGCTTGGTCGATATGGCCATCGCTACGGGACTTCGGCGTGTAATCCTGCTATCGGACGGCTGCGCGAACGAGGGTGTTACCGACACCGCCACGATAGCCGATCAGTGCCGGGAACTTGCCGCCAAGGGCGTGACGACCAGCACCTACGGCTTGGGCAACGACTTCAACGAGGAGTTGATGGTGGCGATGGCTAAGGCCGGCCAGGGCAACCATTACTACGGCGATACCGCCGACGACCTCATGGAACCCTTCCAGGAGGAATTCGACCTCTTGGCAAATCTGTGTCTGAAGGGGCTGACGCTCATGGCATCAGTGCCGAGCGGCGCCAAGGTCGAACTACTCAATGACTACGCGGGCAACGCGCAGCAGGGCTGGCGTCTTCCGGACATAGCATGGGGTGCGGAAGCATGGGCAGTCTTGCGCATTCGCCTGCCGAAGGGAATGTTGCCTCCGGAGCGACAAAGCCTGCCCTGCATCGATGTTTCGGTGAAAGGGTGCGACCTCGATGGCAATTCGATCGCCGTACAGCAGGCAGGGTTGGCGCTGCCAGCTCTGAATTCCGCAGCACTTGGTGCAGTCGCCGAGGATGAACTTGTGGTGCGGCGACTGGCCGAACTAGAGGCCGCCGGTGTACTGACGCGGACTCGCGAGGCAGCACGAAACCATGACTGGAACCGTGTCGACCGTCTACTGGCCGAGGCCGAACAGCGCTTCGCCGGCAACGATTGGGTTGCGTCTGTCGTCGAGGCCATTCGGACGGTGGCAAAGAGCCGGTCGCGCGAACGCTTCATGAAGGAGGCGCTCTATTCGGCGTCATCCTTCTCGCAGCGCCTTGCCGGAAAGGACGAGGGCATTGAATTGATGGAGTCCAGCAAGGCGATGTATCTGCGTCGGAAGAGCAGCCGAGGAAAGGCTGAGTTTCCACCCGCCGATGGCGACACTTCCGGCAGCACGAAATAGAAAGAAACGGGTACTAGGCGATGACTACCTTGATAACGAGCCAGTTTGTTCAGGCAATTCGCTCCCAGTTCCGTCTTGACTGGCGGGGAATTCACGGCGCGGGCCACTGGGCCCGTGTCCGCGCCAACGGGCTAACAATAGCCACTGCGAACGGTGCGAACAAGCGTGTTGTCGAATACTTTGCGTTTCTCCATGACGCCTGTCGGCTTAGTGAAGGTCGTGATCACTTGCACGGGCAGCGTGCAGAGTTGTTGTCCCGATCGATACGCAAGAACCTGATCAAGCTGGACGACAGCGAATTTAATCTGCTGGTCGCCGCTATCGAAGGGCACACGCATGGACAGGATCACGAGGATCTGACGGTCTGCACCTGCTGGGATGCCGATCGTCTGGACCTGACTCGGATCGGTATAACGCCTGATCCGGCTCGGCTCTGCACAGAGGTTGGTCGAAAGCTTGCGCACCTTCGCGAACGCAGCCCGAATATGATGCCTGCACTCGGAGTTGACCAAATGCCCCGATTTACAAGGATTTGACAATGAAATTCATTCACGCCGCCGACATCCATCTCGACAGCCCGCTCACTGGGCTTTCTGCATATCGCGATGCGCCGGTTGATCTGCTCCGGACTGCTACCCGTGATGCATTCTCGAACCTGGTGTCCGAAGCCATAGACGAATCAGTGGACTTCGTCGTCATAGCAGGCGATCTCTACGACGGCAATTGGAAAGACTACAACACGGGAATCTTTTTCTCGCGTGAGATGGGGCGCTTAAACGCTGTTGGAATCCCCGTCTACCTTATCTACGGAAATCATGATGCCGAGAGCGATACGACCAAGAAGCTTTCGTTGCCAGCAAACGTGCATGCATTCGGCGCCAACAAACCGCAGACCTTTCGGATTCCCGAGTTGAAAGTCGCGCTTCACGGGCAAAGCTTCAAGCACGCCGCCACCACCACCAACCTCGCCAGCGGCTACCCGTCCCCAGAGCCCGGCTGGCTCAACATCGGCGTTCTACATACGGCACTGCAAGGCTACGCAGCGCACGCAAGCTACGCGCCTTGTTCGGTCGCGGAACTTTCGGCTAAGGGCTACCAGTACTGGGCGCTTGGGCACGTCCACGAGTTCGCGGAACTTGAGAATAATCCCTGGATCGTCTTCCCGGGCAACCTTCAGGGGCGCCACATTCGTGAGACCGGCCCGCGCGGTGCGGTCATGGTGACTACCGATCAAGACAGCATCGTGTCGGTCGAGCGAGTTTTCACCGATGTGCTGCGTTGGCATCGGCTCGAAGTTGATGTCGCATCGGCCAGTGATGTAGTTGAAACGGTGCGCCTTGTCGGGCAGTCACTTGAGAAACTGATTGACGACGACCCGACTACCAAACCACTTGCTGTCCGGGTCGTACTGACCGGGCAAAGCGCCGCGCACGGAGACCTCTTTGGCGACGAAGGACGGCTCCGCGCAGAAATCCTGGGCTTGTCGGCATCGCTTGCCGGCGACCGAATCTGGGTAGAAAAGGTCCGTCTGGAGACGTCCCCGGCGATGGATGCGGCGGACATCCGGGCGCGCGCCGACGCGATCGCAGATCTCCAGGTGCTTCTTGACGCCGCACCGACCGATCCTGCCCTTCTGTCCTCTCTGTCGGAAGACCTTCGCCACCTCGTTGACCGCGCGCCACACGAGCTTTCTGACCTCTTGCCGGAACTCAAGGCCATTCGCGCCGGCGAACTCGGCCCCATGGTTGCCTCCATCATTCCGGGCCTGGTCGCCCACCTTGTCAAAGCGAGCTGATCCCACATGCGTATCGACAACCTTGAACTTGCCCGCTACGGGAAATTCACCGCACTCCCGATCGCTATGCCACAGGCGAAGCGTGACTTTCACCTGATCGTCGGCCCAAATGAAGCAGGCAAGTCGACAATCCGCGACGCGATACTGGACCTCCTGTTCGGGATTGAAACCCGATCGTCTTACGACTTTCTGCACCCCAAGGCCGAGATGTGCCTTGGCGCGAAGATCTCGCATGCAGGCTCCACGCTTGAATTTCAGCGAGTGAAAAAGGCACGGTCCTTGATCGACCCAAAGGGCGCACCCCTCGCCGACAACGCGCTTGCCGCATTTCTGGGCACTGCCGATCGCGCTTTCTTCGACCAGATGTTCGGGCTGGACCACGACCGCCTGGTAACCGGCGGAAACGAGATACTGAAGGCGTCCAATGACATTGGGCGCATTCTATTCCAGTCGGCAGCCGGCATCGGCAGCCTCGGGACGGTGCGCGATGCACTCGAAGCGGAAGCCGACAGCCTTTGGGCTCGCCGCAAATCGGGCGACCGGGCGTACTACATCGCGGCGGAGGAACTTGCGACGGCCGAAGCGGCGCTGAAGCGCGCAACTGTCAAGGCCAAGGATTGGACCGAGGCGCGTGACAAAGTCCAGGCGATCGAGCAATCGCTCGCCGAGGTCAAGACAAAGTTCGAAGCGCTGGAACGGGAACGCATGCGCCTTGAACGCATTCGTCGCGTGGCGCCGTCGCTGCGCGCCTATACCGATAACTCACAGCAATTGGCCACCATAGGCGAAGTCGCCGTCCTGCCCGCTAACGCGGCCAAACTGCTGGGCGACACCGAGTCCGATGTTGCCGTCGCCAAAGCGCAGCAAGACATTTCGCGCAAGCTTGCCCACGAAGCCCGGGCAAAGCGCAATGCGATCAAGGTCAACGTTGACGTAATTCGAGATGCCGACGCGATCGAGTCTCTTGCTGAACGGCGGCAGCAAACCACTTTCCATGAGCGTGACATCAGCAAGCGCGAGTTAGAGATCGATGGCCTCTGGAAAGGGATTCAAGCGGCGATTCGACAGCTCGGATGGGCTCCCTCGGATGAAGAAACCCTTGAGGCGAAACTGCCTCCTTTGCCCATCCGGCGTGCCATCGCTGGACTGATCAAGCAACACGGGGGTTTGGAGCGAACCCTCGTGGCCGCTACCGAGGCCGAAAGCACGAAGCGACGCGATATCGTCGACAACGAGAGCGAACTCGAACGTAATTCTATCGTCGCTGTGTCCCCCGAGTTGCGGGCATCAATTGATGCCGCACTCAGACTCGGCGACCACCCTACCGCGACAACGCGGGAGCGGAACAAGGTAGCCAAAGCACAACGCGAGTTCCGCACTGCTGAAGCCGCCCTGGGCGAATGGCGGCTCGACCTGGCAGACCTACGGCGGCTCGCGCTCCCGCCCGCAGACGTGGCCAAAAGGCTGCGATCTGACTACGAGCAGCTCCAACTGGATCAGCGCAAATGGGATACAAAGCGGGAGGATCTCGTCGGCGAGATCGCAGCACTGGCGTTGGAGATCGACCAGTACAGAGCTTCCCAGTTGGCCGTCACGGTTGAGGAACTGGCAACCGCCCGCCAAACGAGAGATGGCTTGTGGACGACCATCAAGAATGGGACGCGCTCACTTGCCGATGGCGCTGACGACTACGAGGCACGTGTTCGTGGTACCGACGATCTCTCGGACAAACGCCATGACAAGGCCAAGGAGGCGGCCGAACTCCAATCCCGAATTGATAGTCTCGCGCGATTGCGACTTGCTCTTAAAGACACCGAGCAACGCCTCGCCAAGATCCACTCGCAAATCACCGGCGTCGAAAGCGACTGGCAATCCCGCGTGACGGCGCTTGGAATCCCGAGCATGCCCCTGTTGGCTTTTGATCAGTGGCAATCAGCCTTGCCGAAACTCTTTGCAGCCGCCGACGCGGTCGATCTCGCGGAAACCGATGCTGCGGAGCTTCAGGAGTCGTTTGCCACAGCCAAAGCGAGACTTCGTGTTGCACTCGGTGCAGCCGCGGGCCCGCTTGCCGAAGACGCCGAGATCGACGTTCAGGTTGCAACAGCGAATGCTTTCGTGGAAGCAGCTACCGGCGCAAGAGCGCGTCGGGAGGAGTTGAGCCGGCAAATCGCCAACGCCAGTGCGGCGCTCGCGGATCTGGCGCAAAAGACCATCACCGCGAATTCCGACCTCGGCAAGTGGAACGAATCCTGGGCGTTGGCCACGACAAAGGCCGGGCTACCCAATGCGGCAATCGCCCCTGCCGACGGAGCGCTTGCCCTGTTCGACGACATCGACAACAAGCTGAAATCCATTCGCGAGGTTCGTAAAGCGCGGATCGAAATGATGCGCAGGGACTTGGAGGATTTCGCGCAGCAAGCACGCGCCCTCGCTGAAACCCTCGCGCCCGAGATGAACGAACGCGACCCGACCGATATCTCTACCGAACTCTCGGCGCGCCTCGCAAAGGCTCGCGAGGACAAGACTGAATCTGATCGCCTTGACGCGGAGTTAAAGGGATTCGACAGTCAGATTGCCGAAGCACAGAACAAGATCGACATTGCCATTGCACGGATCGGCCCCGTGATCAAATTGGCTGGCACTGACGACACCGACGCGCTGCGGGCGCTGATCGCCCGGTCAGACGAACACCGAGCGCTGAAGAGCGCTGCTGATGCTGGCAAGTCTGAGGCGGAAGCGAACGGTGACGGCCTGGCAATGAAACAGTTGATCGAAGAAGCAATTGGGATCGACATCGTTCAAATCCCGGCACGCTTAAGCGAAATTGGCCGCGATCTGGCAGAAGCCCGCGATATCCAGGCGGAACGCTCAGCAAATCTGGCCACGGCAAGCGCCGAACTCGGAAAAATATCCGGAGGCGACGAGGCTGCGCGCGCGGAATCGGCTCGCCAGGAGGCGCTCTCGCGAATGGCTGACGCGGCCGAACGCTTCATCAAAGTGCACATCGCCGGCAAACTTCTTCGCTGGGCAATCGACCGCTTTCGCGAGACCAAGCAAGGTCCGATGCTTGCGCGCGCCAGCGAGATATTTTCGGGCCTGACCCTTGGATCGTTTTCCAAGCTCGTCGTGGATTTCGAATCTGACCCGCCGCGGCTCGATGGTCTCCGCCCTGGCGGGAGAACCGTTGGCATCGCTGGGATGAGTGACGGCACGAGGGACCAACTCTATCTTGCCCTGCGCTTGGCCGCGCTTGAAATGCACATCGGGCAGGGACATGCGCTACCCTTTATCGCCGACGATTTGTTCATCAACTACGACGATAAGCGCTCGCGCGCTGGTCTGGAGGCCCTCGCCAGGCTTTCTGAAGTGACACAAGTAATCTTTCTGAGTCATCACAACCATCTTCTGCCGGTGGTGAAGGACGTATTTGGCGGATCGGCGAACATAGTGGAACTTGATCGTGGGTAAATGATGTTGGAATCTCGATAGGCCCATGGCTTACGCCTTACCCGCCTTGACCAGTTCGAGCAACACGGGTTTGCAACGAGTGTCCGGTTCCATTTTCCGAGACCGGCAGCTCAGAGCACAGAACACTCAGTCGTCCCAGAAACCTGAGCGTCTCCATTCAATCTTGACCTGTCGCCGGCGCCAATTGCCTAGGTGCGCGGCAAAATCGACCAACATCAAAGAGGAAATGCGATGCGAATGCTTCTGTGCCTGTTGGTGTTAGTGGCAGCACCGGCGTGGGCCGAGTGGGTAAAGGTGCGCGAGACCAAAGATGCCACCTTCTACATTGACCCCGCCACGATTCGGCAGGACGGCAACTTCCGCAAGGTATGGGAGGTGAAAGACCTCAAGGCAAGAACCTCAGGCGGCGAAATGTCGGCGAAATTTTTGAGCGAATATGACTGCAAGGAGGAGCGATACAGAGTTCTCGCGCTCACTTCGCACTCCAAGTCGATGGCTAGTGGGAAAATAGTTATTGCGGGGGATGACCCTAGTCCCTGGATCGCCGTCCCGCCTAACAGTCTAGGCGAGGTCAGGCTCAAGACCGTCTGCGCCAAGTAAATCATTTGTCGCCGTGGGAGTGGGAGTGGGAGTGGCGGCAATCGTACCGTGTGCTGGCTCTTTTGCTGCTTAAGCCTAATTGCAGCCGCTGAGGTTTTCCGGGACACTGACTCGTCGGTGCCCTAAGCGGAAGTGGAGAAGTCTGAAAAGCTGTCGCTCAACGAGTTCCTAATCGCCGCATCAGCCAACGTCCAGATCAGCATAGACACCTGAATGATCGGTGATCGGTTTCCCCGCGAGGCGCGGGATTTCCCACGTACCCACCTGCCGCAATACTGGCGGTCGGAGGCCATCACGCCCAATGCAAAGATGATCGATCCGAGGCTTGCCCGTCAGCGGGTCGCTCCCCGGCGTCAGGCAAACCAAATCTTGGTCTTGTAACGCCTTTGCAGCCTGCTTTGACCCGTACCATCGCTGGTAGGGAATAGCTTGGTTGAAGTCGCCTGCAACCAAAAAGCTCCCTGCCTCGTTGTATTCCTGTAGCCGCGTCCAATCACTCGCCTGGTCGGCAAGAGCATTACAGAATCCGGTCGCGCCCGGCCACAACTTGTCGCCGGGCCAGGGCAGGACTGTTCCAACCAAGACCACGTCCCGCTGGCTAGGCTGCACGATTCGGACGCAGGCCATGCGATCTGGCTGGCTTTGGATCGTAAGTTGCTCGCAGGTCAAGCTCGACCTCGCCCATATCGATACCCAGCGGCGTTCAGGGCTCAGGTCACGCGCCTTGCTGGACTGCGCCACCAGTTCATAACCTGGCAGCAGTTTGAAATCGGTCCATGTTTCGGTTAGTACCCAGACATCGGCCTCGACCTTTTCCATGGCATTGAGAAAAGCATCTTCCCGACCAGGCGTTAGCCGATTGATCGATTCAAGGTTCCAAGTAGCAATCTTCATGTGGGCCATCGGTATCTTTTCGAACATACATCCACGCCGCCTGACTTAATTTATGGCCACCTCGGCAGCGACCTCAACTTGGCGTTAGGCCTCTGTGACCACCAGCCGCTTCGAGAATCCTAATTTCTGAGCTACGCACGTGGCTTACCCCTTACCCGCCTTGACCAGTTCAAGCAGCAGTTGCCTTGCCAGGACTTCCGGCTCCATCGTGCCCACCTGCTTGCTCTTGCCACCCCTGCCAGTGGCCACGGTGAGAATCTTTCCCGCCACCCAGTAGGTTGCCTTGTGCGTTTCGCCATCAAACTCGCAAGTGATCGGATGGCGGGTTGCCGGCTTCGTGTCCATGAAGGAATTATGGACGATATGTCGAATGCGCGGCATCAGTTCGACGATGACCGCTTCGCCGCCAGCCACCAATTCGAGGTCTGTCTCAGGCAGCACCAGCCCGGCCCCCGCAACGCCCCAATAAAAAAATCGGTGCAGCCGCAAGGCCGCACCGATTGAAGAACCACACTGCTGCGCGACCAAGCGGCGCCGAAGCCCCGCTCGCGCAACCCTGCCAAACCACTCAAGCGGCTTCCGCCACTTCCACCCACTCGCTGGACGACAGATCAATCAACCTGCCGCCCAATGCCTCGAACTCCGTCGCCCGGTCATAATCCACGACGTCATGCGAGTAGTGCGTGACGGCATTGACCAGCCCATAGGCCGACAGATCGCCTTCGACAATGAGGTGCCGCAGCACGCCGGCACGTTCAGTTTCGTTGAGCGTGTAGCGATTGGCCAGCACCTCGACGGCCTTGACGGGATCGCCGGTGAGCTTGATGCCCAGCGTCTTCTGCATCTTCTGCGCCACCTGCCGAAACGTCGCCTCGGAAACCGCCGCCTCGACCACGTCCCGCACCTTCAGGAAGAAGGCCTTGTCGTCTGCCGCCAGCGTATCGTCCCGGAAGACGGTAATCGCCTCCTGTTCCGATTGCAGCGTGCGTCCGACGTGCGTCTTGCGCAATGCACGATCCGACGCGATCAGCCCGTTGCTGCATATCAGGCGATAGACCAAAGGCTGCACCGAAAGCATGCCATGACCGACTTCCGAGTTCGTGATCACGATACCGGCCTGGACGACATCTCCAGGCGCGATCTCGAACTCGATACGCGGTGTAACGACCTTGAGGTACATCTTCGTCTCGGTCAGCTCGACCGACTCGAAGCGTGCACCATCCAGCCGCTGCAGAATCGGCAGCACGTTTTCCGCCAGATCGAAGTTGTCCAAGCGGCGATAACGGTCGGACAGCACCGCGCGCACCTGCCCATCCAGCGTCCGAATCATCCTGCGCTCACTGTCGGTCTGCAGCCATGTATTGACGTTCCGGTCGAGAAGGCCGGGTTGCTCCGTCCGCATGCGTTCGAAGTACGTGAACGGTATCTTCAACTTTTCAGCGAGCTGGCGGCGTGCGAGGTCGGTTACCCCATACTCGCCACCGTCACCGCGCTTGGTATCGACAATCATCTTCAATTCGCCA
>Ga0268298_10000663_pt1 | contig 43753 bp, 60 predicted proteins | sample WWTPWeurt_MetaG_FD_194462 | JGI IMG/M metagenome (GOLD analysis project Ga0268298, IMG submission 194462) | Activated sludge microbial communities from WWTP in Nijmegen, Gelderland, Netherland - WWTP Weurt | ecosystem: Engineered > WWTP > Aerobic digester > Activated sludge | place...
TCTGTAAGAAGCAATCAAACGCATTTTCCATTCAATTTGGTCTACTAAATCAGTAGGCATTGGACCTGCCAAGGCAATATGTGTCGGCATTCTTTCTTCCGACATATCAACACAACTTGCTCCCAATGGGCAGTGTATCAGTAATTCTTTGGCAAGCTGCTTTAATTCTTTTGATCTCATAATCCTATTACACTCGTTAATGTTCTGCAGTTCACTAAATTATTCATTGCTGTTTGCGCGTTTTGCATTGCGGCCAACGCAGATTGTTTTGCAGCCAATGCAGCTTGCAGATCAGCGTTTCCGGGGTCTGCATTCAGTGCTGCTTGGGCAACCGCAACAGCTTCTATGGCGGCGTCTATAGCAGCCATTGCGCCGAATGGAAATGGCGGTATTCTTATATTTTCAACAGAAAACAAAAATTGTAACTGACTCCAATCAAGCATAGGAGTAGTTAGGATTTCGTATATTTGTTCAAGAACATCTTGAACGTTACTGATATCGGCCATCAAATCACCAACTGACCCGCCGCCCTCGGAAGCCATAGAACTTAACTTATTCTCTGCCATTCCGAGGGCAGCGGAAGCTAATTTCAATATTAGTTGGTTGGCTATGTAGGTTACAATGCCTTCAGGGGCAGTGGTAATAATAGACATAAATGCCGCTACTGTTTGACCAATATCGGTCAACTGTGTTTCTCCCAAAGCAGCAACATTCTTTTCGAGAGTTTTCACTCTCGATTGCAACATTTGTAATTGTGCGTTTAGTTCCTTCTCGCACACCCCTGAGCTACTGTCCGGCATTGTTACCTCTTATTATTCAAGTGGTGGTTTCGGGGTAGGAGCTGCAGCAAACAAATTCAAATCTGTGGCCATCGATTGGATAACGGTTACATACGCTGTTTCTGTCAGAGGAGACATGCCCTCACCAAGATCCGCATCAGCTTCTACAGTAATTTCAGCTTGTCCAAGCACCCCACGCGAATAAACTTGGCAAGTGAGAGGGTCCGAACCTGTGGTCAACGACACTACATCTGGGTTGTTGGTGGTCCAAACAACATTTTCCACAGCCGCCGGGTCACCATCTGCATCGGTAGGTGCGATGGTCAAAACAGTCATTTCTTGGTCATTCATTGTGACGCTGATCATTCTTTTCTCCTTCCAGTTTTGTTTGGTTTTTGTTTCCTTCAAATTCAATTCAACGGCCAAAGAGTTTTTTGGTGCATGGCTTATTGCTGCAATAATTGCAATAATAATTAGTATAATAATGAACTCGACCATGTTATGCACTTCCATCCGTAACAATTTCGGCAGCAACTAGATCTATTAACAGTTCGTGTGATATGTGCGTTTTGGTCGGGTCGATATTTATATAACCAGATTCTACCAAACCTACTGGATCAAAACTGCATAAAGATGCGACCACACCACTATTTACTAATGCAAGCCCCTCAGATTGAGAGTTAGCAAATAACCCACCAACATCGGTGAATGAAGCTAAACCAGTAAATACTACTTTCGACCCTTTAACGGACGAATCAGTCAAAGTAGTAACATTTTTTATTTCTACTTTTCGAAAATCGAATTCCGAACTATTCCCAACGAAAATGCCGTCCAAAATAGTATTAGTTGCATTAAAGGAACTACCATCAATAGTGAAATCGGAAGTAAAATCGCATTGTATTGAAGTGAGTTCCGATTCTCTTACCTCCACTGATTTACCTTCCAAAGAACACCGGTCAACTAAAACCGCACTAGAACCTTCAGCCAAAATGCCGCCTTTTATCTCGCATTGTTTGCATACTACCTTCGAGTTCAACGAGTCAATAGCAAATGGTGCTGCTTCTACCACTTTTACAGATGTTACTTCCACTGTGCTATCACGTGCGTTAATAGCACCTTCTCCCGCACCATATAATAAATCAAGGCTGCTTATGATAGCTCTTGTACCATCACCAGCACGTATCCCAGCTTCCCAACCTTTTACCATTTCCCCGCGTTCTGCCACTACTAACGAGGATGTAGCATTTATTCCACTTATACCGCCTTTAATACCACCAAAGTCCCTAGCGTCAACTTCCCCTTTGTGCAACCTAAGACCATCCGATTCAACACCAAATATTTCGTTTACTCTTCTTACAATGACTTTACCGCCTGACCCCGACACATCGACCCCATTAAGTATCTGTCCTATTACTTTATCACCATCGAGCAAAGTAACTACAGAAGCAGGGGCGTAAACCCCATCTTCTTTTTCACCAATTACTTTTACGAAATCTCTAATTTCCACGTCAGATTTATTGCCGGTTGCAACACCATGAAGCATTAAACCATGGATCAATTTTCCATTCGCGTACCTAAGAACTGAAGTTTTCCCCAAATTTATACCGGAACCTTCCAAACCTTTTATGGTTTCCACTTCGGAACTTACTATTGTTGATGAATTTCCGGCATTTATTCCGTGACCTGTTACCCCTTGGACCAATGATATCTTTTTCATCGATAATTTGCATTCATTCCCCAAATCTATTGCGTGACTGGCGTTACCAATTACTTTATCAATTTCAAACAACGAAACATTCGATTTGTTACCAGTCTTTATAGCTTCCGCCGCGTCACCCTGAATTAAAGGAACTTTAGACACTGAATAATTATCGTTTTCTTGTGCTTCAATAGCCCTATTTCCATATCCGCGAACTTCAACAAATATGTCGGACAACACTACGGTTGACCCACCTTGTGAAAAGAATGCATTCTTAGCAGGTGAGTATATCTTATTTATTTTTCTAGCTGTAAAAGTTGAATCTTTGAGAAGGATGGTATCATTTCCGGAAGAAAAAATGTTGTCACCCTTCGACACTTCTGCAGACGATCCAGAGTCTAATTTGAAAACCGCGTCGGAACTTGTTTTCAAATTTTCAAAATTATATATTACTACCGACGAATTATCTTCCGCAATTACTCCAAATTCTACTGAATTAATACCTTTGCAATTCACCATCCTGATTGTTGAACTCTTCAATGAAATAGCTGCTCGGTTAGCCACCAAATTATTTTCTATACCAGAAAGAACACCAGTAGAACTTCCATCTAAGTCAACACAAAAACCTTCTTCTCCATTTAATTTGCCGCCCAATACTTCCACTTGGCAATTGCTCGACCCTCTCACTGCTCTCAAAACAACTACAATATTGCAGTTTCTTGACGACAAGAAACAACCATTTTTCATTTCAATTCCGGTTTCACAAGCAGTAATTGAATCCTCTCGAAGTGTTATTCTGCAGTTGTCATTGGCAGAAATTGCTATGCTGGCACCGGTTCTGTTGCATTTGTAACTATCTAAAGAAGAACCATTCTTTAAATCCACAGTATCACTAAACGAACATAATTTAGTAGTAGTTTTTACTGAATCGATTTGAATTTTTCCACTAACAGTAGTCCTGTCGATAGTCAAAGAACCGGATTCCATTACGACACTTTGTAATGTAGATTCTTCAATTACAACAACACAATCTCTCGAAACAGTAAGAGTACCTATATTACATTTTCTTAAATGCAAATAGCAATTAGATGGAAGTGAAGCCGAACCAGAACCATCTGTTATGGTTATAGTACGTAACGGACCACCTTCTTTTGAAAGGTAATAATTTATGGTAGTCTGAATATCACTCATCCGATTTTATTTCCATGCGAAAGTAACACATCACCAGAAACCGACAAATCACCATCTACAGCAACATTCGATTTTATTCTTAAAAATTCAGATATTATGTTTATTAATTCAGTTTTTAGTGTTATTGAATTGCTCGATTTTATTTCGACAGAACCACTATGCATATCGACACTGATCTTTACTTCTTCAATTCCGTTACGAACTCCGGAAACTTCGAAAATACCAGTCCCGCCACCAATCAAAACGGAGACTTTGTTCTCCGCAGCATCTGGGGTGGCCTTTGATCCAATATCTTTTGATGTTATTGATATGAATTCGCTATCTTTCTTTGAAACAATGCGAACACCTTGACCAGAAGACCCGAGAATTTCAACCGAAGAGGTTCCACCGGCCAAATCATCGTATTCTAATTGATCTCCATTAGAAACTGACCGGGTTCCTCTTTGTTTTGCATTTGCCAAATTTTTATCATCGGTTACAGGTGACGACAAAATAACTTCTTGCCCTGACCTATCTGTTATTTTCAAAGACTCATAACCATCACGATCCTCTATGCATATAGTATGCCCTTTAGTCGATTTATGTATCAAATGGGTAGATGGGTCGTATGGAGTAGCCAAAATCTCGTCGGGAACTTCAGATCCGATCGGTTGCTTCCACGTACCAGAGCTGATTGGTCGGTCCGGTAGTTTATTCTTGGTCACTTTCGAAGTTTTAGTAAAAACTTCGCGTTGGTCATTTGGATTTTTATACCAAGCACCAAAATAAACCGGGTTTCTTGACTCACCCATTTCAAATTGTACCCAAACAGTAGAACCAACTGGCGGTACAATAAAAGTCCCGCCGTCGTGGAAGCCACCGTACGAATTCATAGGTACAGACCACGGCAAATCTTTTGTTTCTATCGAAACTTCAGTCCCGTGGATAGCCACTACTCTAACTTTACATCTACCGATCTTCATCGGATCTATATTGTATTCAACTACACCACGATACAAACCATAATATTTATTACGTCTACCTATTTGTTCTCTTGTATCTTGACTGATTCTCATTGTATTACTCGGCTGGTGCAGGTGGCCCAACTTCCATACTAATTACTTCTCCGACCCCAACAGCGCTTTGTATTTTCTCGTGGCCAGATCTTATCAATGCAATTGTAGTGGTGAACCTTCCACCATTCAATTCGTGAACACACGACATTTTATAGTAAATCCCGCTCGTATAATGGAACTTACCATCAGGCAAAACCACATATACCTGACATGTTTCATGCAATTGTAACTTTGGATTTCCAAGAATAATCAATTCACCAGCTATTCTAGAATTAAACATTTGTTGATATCTGTTTCTAGTAGAAATATAAGCCATTGTCTTATCGCGCCAAGGCTCGATAATAGTGGTTGAATATTTCTCTTTATCTGGATCGGAAGCAGCAACAAATTGACCACCTAAAATAGTTTTTTCTGGTGTATTGGTATTGCAACTAAATATAGATTCATATTCCCCAGTTTGTTGATCTATAACATTCGCACCTGAAACTCCACCGCCCAACTTTAAATTAATAGCATCAACAATCTCCGGGGTAAACTGAATAACCTCAGACATTTTATCCTGCATAAATACATAAGTATCTTTTCCCAGATTTTTCAATTTTGGTGGATGAAAATGTAATTTTGATTTAGACCCATTTTTCGGATCTTCAAAAAAGACTTTATAATCAGTATCCTTATTCTTTTTTGATTGAGCCCAAGGTGATAATTGTTCCATTATAAATTGAATATCTCGTTGCCCTGCCGGTTGGGTGAAATGCATTTTCACCTTTCCGGATTTGTTCAAATCATCGTTATTGTATACGGGTTCACATTCCTCTATATCAGTATCCCAATCGTTTTCTTTTGCAATAAATTCTACTATTTCGTGTATATCAGCCTCATCTTTTCCCATACACCCGGGAAAATTTCTAGGTTGCTGTCTATCTTGTGATTTTTTGTCTTTGTTAGTTTCAGCAAATCCGGGTGATATTCCTTCCAACAACAATTGCATTCCATTGATCAAAAATGTTGGTTTGTAAGAAAAAATTTTGGCAGTGTACTTTTCCGACATTCTACCTGTTGTATAACCAAACTGGAAATCGACCATCATATCATTGGCAGTTGCTAATAGTTGTTCAAGCTCTACCCATTTTTCATCAAATAAAGTAAAATTGACTCTGTTCCCACCAGTATTCCCAATCATTGCATACGAGAACCCCATTAAGCGCTGTGGTCTTTCCCCAATAGTCGTTATTTCCGTACCATTAATCCATATTTTGCAATAAGCAACGTGTGGATTCGGTGCGTAATCTGGTGGGTTTAGACTCATGACTTATTAGAATCTATTGATCAATTTGTTGAATACTGCATTTGGGTCGTTAATAATTTCTGATATTGTAGTTCCTATCCCATCTATGCTGAGAAACCAATCAAATGATGTATTTGTATAATTATTTGGGACTTTATCAATTTGAACCAAAAACGATTTTTGAAATTCTTTTTTGTGTTTGATCACCCAACTGCACAAAATATCAAAGTCCTTTATCTTCGGCAAAGTTACTGCCAAAAAATGATCATAATTTCTAATCCTTATCCAACCCTTCTTAATAGTAGCAATCAAAATTTTATCTGTTCTCTCACTGTAACCACCACCAAGACCCGGATCTTTTATTCCGAGATACCTAAGAGCGTAGGTAGAATGTTCTGTTTTATTTGATATTTGAATATCTTTTGTCTTACTTACCCACCAGCCCGGGTGGGTATGCGACTCCATTAAAATGCATCTGATTATATCAGAAAAATTGTTCATTATTAATAAAGTTTATGGAAAATTTTATTTGGGTTGTCCAACATTTCTCCGTATTTAAACTCCATACCAAGCTTTGCGTAAAACCATCCGGGGGTTCTGTTGGCCAATTCTACACTATTTGGTGTTATATCAAGAAAAACCAATTTCGTTGGCGGGAATTCGTTCGAGTGAACTGCCATCCACTCATGGATAGTTAAAAAACTTTTGTCTATATGATCATGCGGTATACATATCGATAGCCACCCACCATAATCACGAATCCGTATCCAACCTAATTTTGCGGCAGCTACCAAATATCTATTAACATAATCGTGATTTATGTTTGTAGGATCTGTGATAAAAAAGTTTTCTCTTGCGTAATCCGCATGCTCATAAAATCCAATATTTATATCTTTTCCAGTTTTTACCCACCACCCCGTTGTATTGTGATTGTTTTCTCTTATTTCAATCGATTCAAACAGACCACCCGATAATAAAGAGTCCAACTCACCTGACCAAACCTTTTTATCGTGTGTGTTGTATATTAATACTTTAACCCCAGACTTTCTGTATTCAGTCAAATATTCAGTAGCAAACGATACTATTTTTCTCTCCCAAGACAATTTTTCAGTGTTAGTCATGATAACTAAATAATTTGCTTTCCACCAATCGGAAGTAACAAAAGTCCAACCCCTATTAACTATTAACGAAATCCCGTCACCGTAATCACCATTGGTAGTCCAATTATTAAAAAGATAATTGACGATACCACGATCCAACTGATTATATATTTCCGGCCGATCAAACATATCGTTCAAATGTGTTGACGATTTTATTTTTACCGCAACACCATTAGGAGAAATAAAGTATTTAACACAAAAACTCATTACAATCTCCTTACTTTAAAAATGGCATCAAATGCCGGTATTCTAAGAGTAAGACCAGCGGTAACGTCCTTTATTGGATGATTTATATCGTTTACTTCAGCAATTACCCACCAAAGATCACAAGTGTTATAATATTTGAATGATATTAAATCTAATCTTCCTTCTTCCCCGGCAGTGACTGTGTGGTAGTTATCACCAGGGGAAAAACTCCAACTACTAAAATAATAAGTTTCAAAAAATTCTTCGCCCGATTCGTTCCTGTAAATTTTCGATCGAGCGAATCGAGAGCTAATATCAGTTATTTTCTTTCCTGTTGGTGCAAATTCTTCACTAGCCATTATTCAAATCCCATTGATGATATTGAATTTCCACCACCTCTTACTTCTTTCCAACCTTTTGGTGTATCGTCCGCTTCTTCAAAGGTAATATTTACAGTAGCTCTGTGAGCCATACCGGTTGGTGTATCCCAAGGGGCCATCAAACTAATATCAACAGAAGTGACCACTACAAAATCAATTGATAATACTTTTTGATCACCTGCTATTATTGCACATTTGTGTGGCGGTTTGATTCCGCCGTCGTAATCTGGGTAGGCCAACGATAAGAAAAATCTACACGCGTCGTCAACATCTTTTGGTGTTCTTCCATCACCTTGTTCTATTGAAGAAAATAATGGAATGGTCATTGAAATTCGTCTTGGGGACGAGTCTCTGTAACCCTTAATTGGGCTGGATCGCCCAATTATTCCGGTATCTTCCCAATTCGGTGATTTAGATATACTAAATCCACCTTCCGGCATGGCAACAAAAGTAAATTTATCGCCACCTTCGAGATCTACTATCGAATATTTGGATAGAATATCTCTTGCACTCATATTAGATTACGCATTCGCAGCAGCAAGTAGATCTACCATCGGGGTAGAACTTATTGGGGTTTGAGCACGTCTAACGTCTCTATAACTGTCTGGAAGTCTCACCATCAAACCTCCATTCTTCAAATACTCGGTTTGTTCCTCGGTCGCGGTCTTCACTTTTGCCAACATATCAATAATATCTCTTTGACTAATAGCGGTTGAGTTGTTTACAGGTGCAACACTTGCCGCTTTCTCTTCCGAAATCCCTGCCATCCTGACTTCTCTTACCGGTCTTATTTTCGCTTCCAATTCTTCCAAAGCAGATCGATAAGACAAAACCCCTGGTGCGTAATTGTCGTTCTCTTCATTGCCTGGACCTCCAAATACCTTTGGATTTTTCCCACCACCATTATAGAACGAAAGTGCCTTGTTTTCGTCCCCTTGGTATTTATCTAACAGCCAACGCATATATCTAGCGCCAGCCTCAATATTCTTTTCTGGATTGTAAAAATCTTCGTCAGTCTTTAGTCCGTATTCGCCGCCGGTAGCTGGCATAAACTGCATAAGACCTTTAGCACCTGCTTTGCTTACTGCGTATTGATCACCACTAGATTCCTTTAAAATCATTGCTTGTAACAATTTCGGATCAACTTTATGCATATTTCCAAATTTTTCAGTCAAATCACCGTATTGATTCTGAATGGCGAGCAATTTGTTTTCATTGAGCAAATTCTTTGACACTCTATGACTAGCTACAGATTCGAATCTATTAACAACCTGATCGCCCTTGTTGTTAGTTTCTGGATGTACACGTTCATTGTTGTGTGATTTGACTGGTGATATTACCAATTCTGATTCTCTAATACGTCTTTGTTCCATCATCTTTCTGGCGGATTCTGCTTTTTCTTCTGTTGTACCAACGCCAAAATTTTCACCACCAGTTTTTGATACATTAATCTTATCAATAATATATTTCCACAAAATAAATAGTGGGGAAACTTTACGAATCCATTCATCAAATTTTCCACCAGTCCAATTGTTTAACATATTTCTCAATTTTGTACCAACTTCCCAACCAGTAGCAGCGGCCGTCGCAACCGCCCCTATCCAACCAAGTCGACCGAGCCACCCCATTGTTTTCAAATTACCAAGCCCCATGAATCCAACAATAGGAGTTCTAAGAAGACCAAACAAAGATCTCACCCCGGACATTACTTTCGACAACAAACTAGGCCCGGTGAACAGATCAAATATTTTTTGAATCCCAGACCATATGTGTTGTATAGGCTTTCCGGCAGCCGCAGCACGAGCAGCCAAATCACCAAAAAATTTAGATCCAGTATCAAAAAGTATTTTCTTTATAGGGCTTAGTCCTACTAATTTAGTGATAAACCCCATCGTAAAAAAGCCTGCGACAATTTTACCAATTGCACCCAAAATACCGCCCCCACCGCCCAACGAATCATCACCAACATCTACTAACATCCTACCATTCCTAAACATCGGCTTTTGTTCCCCCGCATCACCACCGCCAAATGGGTTTTTCAACCAATCAAGAAGTCCAGACATTTTAGCAGAAATACCGGCAGCAACTGCCAAATGTATCATTTGCTTCAACTCTCCCGGTCTTCCGTCCGGGCTTTCTACTTGCTTTACAACTTTATCCGAAATTCCTTTCATGAAATTGGCAAGTGGATCCAATACTTTCCGAGACATGGTATTATTAAATTCGTCAATCTGCATATTCCATCTTTGCTGGGTAGCTTCGTAAGTTTCCCCAGCAGCAGAAATCGGCAATTTATATTCGCCGGTAGCTTGTCCTTTCATCCCAACATCTACCAATTTAGCTATTTGTTTCTCCAAATCAGGGTTTTTGAAAATTCTATCCATAAATTCAGTATCAACACCAAATTCTTTCCCAAGTATCCTACGAGCAAGGGCTTCATCACCACCACCATACGTATCAACAGATCTGCGTAAAGTAGCAATATAAAGTTCCATTGCTTTTCCGATTTGTCCACCAACCGCTAATTGCTGCAATTGGTTAACATCACCACCTAATGAGAAAATGAGTCTAGCTTGGTCGGCGTCATAAATGCCGTCTCTAAACTTTTGAACAATACCAAGCTGACTTTCGGCCGACGCACCAGCTTTTTCAAACGCACCAGCAATTGCGGTCAATTCAATACCAAAACGTCGTATATTTTGCTCTCCACCACGTATTTGTTGAGAGAAAGCTTCGTTATTTTCCAGTAAACCTTTCAACCCAGACATAGCCAATCCGGATTCACTACCTATCGCTTGAACACCCGTAGCAAATTTCATTAAATTACCGGGTGCTATTTTCCATTGTCTATTTAATTCGGTTAATAGTTCAGCACCTTCTTTCATATCGCCAAGCATCAACCCCCTTTTCAAAAGTTCTGAATTTTCTAGATATCCCTGTTGGTCATCTTTCTTTATACCTTTTTCCCCAAGAAAAAGGGCAGTTTGTCTATATTCAGAACCAGCAGAAGCTGAAAGACCGCGCTCTAATATAGAGCGTTTTGCTTGGTTTATCACATACGGCATATCTCTAATTTGATCTTCGCTGTACCCTTTAAGAGCTAAATCACTAAGCTCTCTTATTTTACCTTCTGCCAACATACCACCAATAAATGGAGGTGACGCCCCAGCAATACTTTTTGTTATCTCGTATACTTCTGATAATCTATCTTTCCATGTTTTAGTAGCTTTTTCCATATCCTGCAATTCGCCCAAACGTCTGTCATGTTCCCTGCCAACTTCTATCAGCTTCCCCCAATAAGATACTGCCTTCAATTTTATATTTACCCAAACCTTTTCCATTCCGGTTAGGGTTGCTAATGATTCTTCATACATATCAAGAGTTTGAGAAACAGTACTCTTGTGTTCTTCCCAAGCCTCTCCGTACCCAAACATCATTTGCGAAAATCGTTTCAATTTATCAGAATAAGCTTGGAATTCTATACCAGAGAAAAATGTGCCTATTTTCGATTTCCACTCGGAATATACACGTTGAACGGATTCACCAATTGCTTGAATACTAGACACCAATCTGTTTTTGTAATTTATGAAACCATTACCAATAGATTCGATTTTGGAACGCACCTTCTCCATGGCAGTTTCAATGGTACCTGCCTGAGTAAGTGGGGTTTCAGTATCAAAATCGATTGTATATCGAACTGCCGATTCGGTTCGGGAAGACATTTTATCCTTTACCTATTATTTCTTCATGGAACGTTTCTCAATTAGTTCCATTCGGCGATTTCGAATACTTTTTTCTCCAGCATATTTTTTCTTATCAGCAGGTGGTTTAGTTTTTCTGGTCAACTCCCAATTTTTGGCTATAGATTCAAGGCTGGTACTACTATCACCAGATTTTTCTTTCTTTATCTGAGCACAATGTTGGTTGAACCACCAAAACATTTCTGCTAATGGCATATACTCTGACTCGTCCCGGGTTAGCAACCGCCACCGGGCGAGCCAGTACTGCATCTTTAGTATTTCTTCTAAAGATTCTGGGTCAGTTGAGGGGAGCCAGAGTTCGAAAAATAAATCATTCTGGCCGAAAAAATGTGTCCGTAGGCAATTCTACCATCATTTCCGTTCCGCAGTTAGCGCAAGTAACGGAAAATTCAGTAGATATGCCGGAGTCCCACCTTAGCAATTCTTGTTGCAGGGTTTGCGAATCCCTGCCGATCAGATTTTCGCACCATGAAAACAGTTCTTCGTCACTCAGTTTTTCCCCATTAACTGAAACTATTGGGGCAATTAACTGATAAATATAAATTGGGTTTACCGTCAATTTATTATTGCTACGCTTGAAATTTTCATTCAAGCGCGATAAACGCAATTCGTCGCTTCCTCGAATTAATCTAAGTTCAACAACTTCACCAGACACCGGAAGAATGACGGAAAACGGTTCCTTAAACACTTCTGATAGATATTTGACGTCCAATTCTTTTTCTAAGTCGACTACTTTATCAAACTTAGATTTGCACGATTCTTTTGTACATGTAACGGAAATCTTGGTATTAGGACCATACGATATTATTTTCAAATACGCCAAAATGAAAAGTCGATCGGTTACCAATAAGTCCAATGGATCTATATCGGACGCGATACAACTTTTCAATAAAGCATTGATCCTGTCTAATCCAGATCCCCTCATTCCCATCAGAAGCTTCTCTTCAAAAGCTCTGATGGGGTAGAGAGAGATTAGCCCGTCTTTTAGTTTATCACCATAAGTGATACCCAATGACGGCAACTTTACCGACACCGATTTTCTTTCCATAAAAACTCTCCTTACTTTAGAACTGCAAATTAATCAATGGTAATCTTAGATACTTCTCCAAATGAAATACTACGTTCAGAACTTCGGAATAGCTTGGTCAAACACAAGTTCCATTGTCACTTTCAAAACATCGTTAGTTCCGTATGACAAACCAGAACCCGATACTGATTTTGGCCAAACCCCTAACATTTGGTATATTCTAGGGCGAGAACCATCTGGGGCTAGTAGAACAAGAGCACCCTGCTTTTTGTAAGCAGATGCCAACCCTTCTGTACCAGCCTCAATATCGTAAACCATTCTCGACCACTCTAACATGGACGACAAAATTTGCTCATCTAGATAGTCAACACAAGTCATTCTTCCGTTAGAGAACGAAACTAAACCAGCAACTTTACGGTCTTCTGCACCGTAGTATAGCTTAATTTCGTCTACCATTCTTTCCGGCAAGAACCCCTCGCTGACCGCCAGAGTGAGGTTCCCGGCATTTGGTACACCGTATAACTCAATCTGGAAATCGTATGCTCTCTGGGGTTCAAAACCACCCGATTGAGGAGCTAAATGTTGCGCGTTTATTGGCATTTCGTGCTACCCCTTATCCTCTAGATAGTTCGTGATGGGCAGCTTGTACGGATGGCCCATTCTTAATCTGTACCAAGTAATAATAACCCAATGCTGACGGGTTTTGCGCCATCACCGTTCCGGTTCTTCCATTCCAAGAAACAGTTTCACCTAACTGGAATTGGTTGTCGATAGCTTCATTCAAAACAGATGGCGGGATTCTATTTTCCTTCAGTCTAACTTTTCCGCCTCTGCGAGCTAATCTAGATTCCATCGGTTCTTCTGGTTCTTCAACACCGACCGGCACGTCATCGTCTTCCGGGTATTCGTCTTCCGGTGGAATTTGCCCCGCCTCACCCTCTTCATTTATTCTAGCTCTGCGTTTTAACGATCGACGACCTTCCATGTGGACATGGACATGCGTTTCGGGGGTAGAACTTGATTCTTTATCGCCATCTTCTTTATCATCACCTTCTTCATCTTCTTTCTTTTCTGGCGGGAAATTCATTCCGGCTTCTTCCTCAGAAAGACGACGATTGCGGCGACGACGATGGGCTTCTAGTTTAGCTTTCAGTCTTTTGCGGGCTTCGGAGACACCGGGAGTAGTAGGAGTTTCGCCCTCGTTGTCATTATCCTCGTCATCACCGGAAGTGGGCATTTCTTCGCCCGGTAAACGGTCAGCCGCTGCTATTCCAGAACCATCACCCTCTTCTTCCGAAACACGGCGACGGCGGCGACTTCTTGAAGTATTTGATTCATCGTAGTATAAGTCATCTTCATCACCATCTGGTTCAACATCCGAACCAAATTCTTCTTCATCATCGTAATCAAATTCTTCACCAAGGCGCTGTCTTTTGGCAGCGGCGCGAAGTCTTTCTACTAACGAAGGACGGCGACGACGAGATTCTATTTTTGGCTCTTCGATTGGATCTTCTTCCTGATCGGGTTTGTCTTCTCCATCGATCTTATCTTTTAGAAAATCAGGCATTTCGCCATCGGCTTCTGAAATAAGACCCATGCGACGTAGTGATTCGCGAACACCCTTGCGAATTCTGTAACGCTCCCTGGTGCCATCTTCCATGAATTCACCAGGGACGGTATCAGCAGAATTGGCAATGGAACCCATTTCTTCATCATCAACGTCTTTTGTTGCCAGTTCTGTACTATCGACAGCAGCATCGACAGCAGCATCATCGGCATCTGGAACTATGCCACTAGTGGGACCAATTTCTGGTTCCATAATAGCATCATCTTCAGGGTCTTCTACGTCTACACCCGGCAACGTAGTACCGGGGGCAGTATCTTCTGGACTTAAGATTTGGGCAACATCTTCATCTTCCAGAAGTCTTGGAGCAAGGTAGACGCGAACGGCTTCCGTAACGTTAGCACCGCGAGTTACAGATTCTATTAATTTATCAATGCTTAACATCGGTTGTCTCCCACTTTCATAATAACTTTCATCCATTTGTGGATTTTTTACAAAGTTAACTGCCTTTTTAGCAGAATTAGCAGCAACTGTTTTTACTTTATCAACAACATTTTGATAAGTCTCTTTTGCGCCACTCGAATGGGTATAACTTCCTACTTTCCTGCCAGCAACAGCCCCAGCCATTGATCCTACTGCAGCACCAACTGGTCCGGCAGCAAGAGCACCAACACCGGCACCTGCAGCGGCACCATGAACTGCACCCTTCACACTGCCCTTAAATCGATTCCAAGTTTCGCCTTCGTCTCTTCTACCCATATTGATTCCTTCAGGAAGGGTATCTGGAGCAAACATCTTTCGATATTCTTTTGCCAATTCTTCCGCCTCTTCTTTTGGCAAACCAGACTCTATCTCAAACTCACTATCAGAGTCGTCAATAATTATCTTAAAGTTCTCCCCATCAGGAACTACAGATACTGACGAAGGACCACCTTTGAAATTGGTGGGGAAAGCACCAACCGACATGGCAGTGGTGCTTTCCTTTATTCCCCGATTCGACATTAGTAAACAACCTCGTCGAAGTTGGCACCTGAAGGTGTAAGAACGGCATCAACCAAGATCTTTTCTGCCGCCTTCACCGGTTCGATGTAAATTCTGGCGACCATTTCGTTGTTATTTATGTGATCCGGTGTATTAGTTGTCTCGTCGCAAACGATTTGGTATTTAACCACACCACGCCGAGCAACTAACCCTCTCATGAAAGGATCGACCATGGCGGAGAAGGTTCTCCACGTCACCGGGTCGTTAGGTTCGAACACTAAGTATCGAACCGCAGTCGAAACTACTTTTCTGATGTAGAGCATCAAGCGGCGAACGTTTACGCGATCAAGAGCTGATGGCTTCCGCTGCAAAGTCCGCTGACCCCAAATTGCAATTCCGTCTTTCTGGAATTTAACAATCGGGTTCACGGCATTCTGGTTTCCGTACAAGTAATCGCGCTCCCCCTGATCGGGAGAATGCTCAAGCTTGTTAACAGTAAGCAGACGACCACGGTTGAAACCTGCAGGAGCGAACCAAGGCTCGGATACTTCGTCAGAATAAGCATAGATACTTGCCGCATGCCCTGACGGAGGAACCCACAAGTATCTATCATTTCTCGCATCAAATATTTGAGTCCACGGCCAATAAAGTGCGGCATACGAGGAATTGAAGGCAGCATGGTCCGAGTAAGTAGTAGCACCATTATGCCAATCAACAACTTGTTGAACAGAAAGACCTAACGGCGGGTCAACAATTGCCATACAATCGCCGCGATCAGTGCACAACGAAATCATTTCGTTGATTACGGCAGCAGAGTGAACACCAGGACAGAGCATTAAATTTATATCAATTTCCTCTGCGTTAGAGAAAATCTGTAAGCCCGTCTTTACAGTTCCGGAAATTGTCCCTATGTAGTCATCATCTGAAATAGTTTCTAGACCATCATCACCACCAGATAGAACAAAGGAACCAACTTCAGGGAACCCGGTGTTCTCTATTGTATCCTCTACCGTAATGTACTTAGAAACACCATTGATTGCCGACAAGAAATATTTGATACCGAGATCTCTATTTTCTTGTCCGGCAGTACCGATCAGATTATTGAACTGCTCGACTAGTACACCATTGTTTTTGACCTGCAGTTTGAATGTATCAGCCACAGATCCGTTCGTCACGAAGATGGTAAGGTTATTTCCCCAAGCACCTTCTGATATGGCGGACACCACCATCGTAGTAGATGAAGGTGAAGTTCCTCTGCCGTATGTTAAGACCCCTTCTGTAAACCCAAGAACGGACGCAGCGCCCGTGTCGTACGCATTGGCAGAAGAACGTGCAAATGATATCGCATGAGTTTGACCAAGCGAATCATGCACTATTTTCACATACCCATCAATGTTATAAGCAGTTGCGTAACCAACTAGAACCGAGTTCAAAGCAGTCACCACTTGGTCAGTGGTGCGTGACCCGGTAGTGAAAGTCATTGCGTATTCGGTATCAACCCCTGAGCTGGTGAGCACCACTTTCATTTGGTTGTCATCATTGGTTCCATACGTGGTGCCAACAGTAAGACCCAATATAGTGTAAGCATTATTAGCAATTGAATGTATTGCAATAGAAGTCGACGATCCTTGGCCAGAATCCAAAGTTAATTGGATTTGGTTAGTTCCAGCAACAGCAGCCGATGCCCCGTATGGGGCTAACGCTGTATCAATAGCGGTTGCGATAGACGTTTTCGTAACGTCAGTTCCGGGGGTCAACGTCACCACTACCGGAGAACTACCGTTTACTGAAATCAGAAGTTTATTATTGCTTGAATCGATCGTAGAAACAGTGGAACCTTGGTCAGTACCAAGAACCACCGGACCCGATGAATTGGAGAACACATACGGGCCTTTTATTGTTGAAACGACTGAAGCCTTCGTGATTGCACCAGAAAGATTTTTGGTAGCAAACGAAGACGACGAACCATTAACCCGGACGAACCAAAGTTGAGATCCCCAGCGAAGGAATTCTAGGGCACTATACATCGATAAGTGGTTCGGATTCGGGTCACCAAATATTGATGTAAAAGCCCCTATGTTTGACACAAATATAGGAGTATTGGTAGGGCCTTTGGGGGCCGTGCCCACCATGGCAACTGTGGTAGTAGATAATCTTGGGATGTAGGTAGATAAATCTACCTCCCTCCAATAAACACCCGCTGACACGTATATCATTACATAACTCCTTACGCTACCGCTTCGCCTAGTGTAACAGCGTCAGTTGTGGTGGAAACTTTTACGTAACCAGCAGTTTCTTTGTCGGTTATGTCCTGCGACAGAGCAGCTTCTTCAATTACCACTGTCTGTCTATCGAGAAGAACGTAAAATTTCAGTTCACCGGTCGACGGCAACGCATACAGTATTGGTATTGCCTGACGGTAAAGGTTTTCTAGTTTCTTGTGGGCCATTTTATGTCGCTCCTGACAATACTTACTTGTAATTATTAATTTTTTTCGTTGAACACTAGGGTTTTTCTATTTTTAACAATACATTAAAAATTGACAAAAATTACTCCGGTATATCGGCAGTGATCAATGGTGATGTTTTTGCATCATTAGAATAATATACTTTTCCACCACTAATCAGAGTATTTGGATCCGCTTCATTCCCACTACTAGCATTGGCTGCACTTAATACATAAGCAGTCCACGGTGGTTGTGTATAATGATGCCCGGGTTTTAACCCTTCTACTAAACCACGGAATTTTCCACCCTTTGCAACTTTCTTTACCCCGAAACTAATTCGTTTCATTGCTTCACTAAAATTTTCAGCAGCCAACACCGCCGCAACCCATGGCGGTTGATTGTAATCAGGTTCTTTCTCTTCTTCATCTTTCATATTTCACCCTATTGGGAAATCAAATGGGGGTGTAACTATCATATCGTCTTCTAACCTTCCAGCATTACCGAGTGTTATAGTGTCAGAGTCTAATAGTTTATTATCATCTAATGAGTCTACAAATTCACGCGAGTACAACCTAACTGTCGGTGTTGCATATGTAGTTAATGGTAACCAACCAGCCGCCCTGACATTATGAATTTGTCTTAGTATTCTTTGCGCCGATTCGGCATCCGATTCATACTCTGATTGATCGTCGTACGATTCTTCCGCATCGTAGTAAGCGGGGATTAGTCCCCAAGGATCCCCATGTTCCACTTCTACTCTAAGTGGGTTAGTCTTTAATATCCGTATGAACATTTGGGATATTAAATTCATGTGAGTGCGCAATTTAGCTTGTACTTCCACCTGCCACCTGTAAAATAATGGTATTGGTTTCTGACCTTGCATAACCGAATTTTTGTCAGAAGACCAAGCTATTTTCCTAATATGCGGTTTTGAAAATCTTTCTGGATCTTCATTTATTCCCAATCGAGTGATTGTGATGATCGGGAACCGTACAGTGTTTGCCACTTTTGAAGTTTCTTTTCTTCCGGTAGTATTCGGTTGAGTGGCATATGCCGGGTCCGGGGTGGCGAATACTACCGGGATTCGTTGACTGTTATACACAGCCATTACCAACAAATCTTTTTTATCAGTATCACTAAATACATTTCTTGATCTAGCAAGTTCTCGTAAAGTATTAACCTCTAACAAATTCAAACTTTCCCAACTCCACATCCTATCGATTTCATCAGACCCTAGTATGTTTATCGGGATAGTAAGCAGTTTCCAAAGTTCAAAATCATACTGCCTAAATATATCTTTTAGGTCCAGGAAATCTTCCGGGTTTTTTATGGCGGGAAATGCACGCCCTGGGATATCAGTCATTTTCTTTTTTCTTCCCTAGAATTGCTTGCTTCCCTAATAGCTTTTCTTATTTCTCTTGCCAGTTCTGGTGACACCTTTTTTACTATTTCTTTTCTCCACTCAGGCTGCTTTTCCAAGAAGTTGTTCCAAACTGGACGCCAATGCGGACGAGCAGGCATCCTAACAGAACCATCATCATTTCTCGTCCCAAATTCCAACCAACTGGCCAATGTGTCTAATGGTACGCCGTTTACCTCTGTTCGTGATCCGGGGGAAACCACATACCTACCTCTTTCATCTTTCCTAACTCGTATGTTATTAACATACGTACCAGTTGCTATTAGAATTCTATCATCCAACCCAAGTCTTATTTTTCTTCTCAAATATCTTGGCGACAACGGAGCCATATCTATACCTTGTTGGTATATTTGGGATCTCAAATCGCCTGCCAACTTCAATGCCATCCTATATGCCAAAGTCTTGTGGGCTTCTGTTGCCCTTCGTCTGATTATTGGGGCAAGAACAGACGCCTTCAGTATAGATCCGTTTCGAATTAATTTATCTGACATTTTGATTTGATAATAAGTTGACTACAATGGACTCAAATACATCATTCGAATAGTCAAGGAATTCGCCCAATGTTCCGATTATATCGTTTGTTGTATTTTGGTATATAGTTATTTTGATATTCGGGTCGCAATTTCTGTACTTACTATTTAGCAGTCCCCACAAATTTCCTCTGAATTTATTTCCCCACTTAAATACTTGAACCTGCATCAATCTTTTTCCAACAGCTAAATTACTGAAATGGAATTTTATCCACCCGCGTTTTAATAAAACATCGAGAATTTCCAGTTCTCCACTCGGGTCTGAAAATTTTTCGTGTTTTAATTCATCCGGATTCATCCCAAATTTTTTTGGATTTTCAAAAACATCGGCAATATGATCGTCAACCACAGGTATTTGTTCACCGTTTGGTGATATCCACCAAGAGTCTTTCCAACCATTGCCATTTGCCGCTAAATCAGAATTGTTCATATAATGGGTCGTCACCAAGTTTTACTTCTTCAACAGAAGAAGGTTTGTACTTAACTCCAAATACTACAAGTGTCGACCACTCTTCGGTGTTACCAAAAAAATATTTATGGTAAAAATAGGTAACTTGGTACGGTTCACCTTCCACTATTAGAAAACAGTCAACATCAACATCCAAATTAATATTTTTCAAGTTTTCTCTGGAAAATACTGCCATTATGACTCTTTGTTTTTCTAGGCCATATTTGTACAACGTCGATTTTTGGGGTGTCAAATTCAAGTACCCATCAACAATAAATCTGGTTCCCGGCCAATTTTCATTCCACGCTTCCCCATAGAACACATCGTGTGAATGGTCCGGACTTCTTTTTAGCACATTGATCTTGGAAAAAGTCTTTTTGTGAGCTACGGATGTAAGACCGGAGATAAAATTGTAATCATTTTTAGGGGCAAAAATCGAATTTTTATCTGGAACAGGTTCTGGGATTTCCGCCATCGATTCGATTGACGATACTTTTTGCTTGACCCCAAATGCCACTAAAGTTGAATACTTCCCTGTATGGCCCAAATAATTTTGTGGAATAACATCCGTTATTAGATAATACTCTTTCTCTATTACAACCACACAACCGGTTCTTGGTTTCTTCAAAGAAAGTCGATCCAACTCAGCAATAGAAAAGTAAATCAATAAATCTCGATGATCTTCAATTCCGTACTTCTTTAACCTAGATTTTCTCGGTTCCAAATGTACGTAAGCTGGGGCGTCTTGCCTTTCCCCCGATTCTAAGTACTGCTTCATATCTTCTGTGTAAAAGAAATCAAACGTCTCAACCGGTTCTCTATACCAAATTGGTATCTTCTTAAAAGCTCTTCTGTACAAATCCCCCTGTAAAGATTTGAGAAATCCAGCATCGGACGTTGGAAAAAATGCTTTACTCATTACAACCTTTCATCAAACATTGAAGTACTGAGCAACGAATTTAGTGTTCCTGAATATTCTCTCCCATTACCGCAATCGGTTGAAACAAAAATTTTGCAAAAACTTTTTACTCCCATGTCGCCCAAACGTTCAGCAAAGAATGATAACGCATTTTTCATTTTCCCGTTAACTTGCGAATCCCGTATTTCTATAAGAACGTAATCTTTGAAAACATCTACCCGGACGAAATTGTGTTGTAAAGCTACTTTCTTTGGTGGAAGACCAATAATATCATCAGATTCTAATCCAAACCATTCGAGGTTTTTTTCAACCATGGATTCATGATCCCAACCTCTCAAATATTTATATGTTCTCGGATCAAACCACAAAGATAATACTTCGCCATCTTCATAAATTTTCACTCGACGAATAGAATTTCTGGACCGCATAAGCGAGTTTTCAGATAGGTCGATCGGTTTTGTACTGTTTCTTCCACACGGGAATCCGTACACTGGATACCCAAGTTCGGCAGATTTGTAAGATAACCATTCTTTTTGTTTCGAGTTCAATTTGCCAACATTAAGAGTGTTCCGAAAAGTATTATCAATAAATATACTTTTATCGCTGACTGAAATAATAACCCTCACCCAATTTAATGAAAACATTTGTTTTAATAGGGCATCACATTTGTCATAATACTTATCAATATTAGTCCGTTTCTGTAACTTATCTAGGTTTACACCAAGCAAATCAGCAGCCCATTCGGCATGCATTTTATTGTGGGAAACTTCGTGTGCTTCCCCTTTCCTGTCCAGCCAAAACCCGGTCATCATAATACAGGGTTCCTGTACATAGAAGCGTACAAAGACAAATTGTATTTTTTGTTTCTATTGCGATTCGATACGAAACCAAATCTACTATAAAATCTTCTCAATCTTTCTTTCGAAGTTGTTCCAGTTTCTTTATTTTTATCAGCCAATGATAGATAAATGAGTAACCCGTATTTATCAGCAAAATCTGTCAACTCATTCATTACTTTTGTTCCAACCCCACGACCACGGTACTTTCTTGGGATTTCAATAGATTCAAGACAAATTACATTTTCCAACCTATTATCACAACTCAAATCAAAACTAATAATATCATATTTACTTTTAATGTAATTAGCAAACGAATTAACAATACTCAACAAATGTTGAGACTGTTGACTCGATTCTTCTAACATTAATAGAAATTTTTTAAACATCAGGAATGGAATTCTTATACTTTTTATAAGTTTTGTCGTCAATAAAGCGGTAGTTGTAAATACCGCATTTGATAACCTTCGGGCAATTTGAATTGTTCAATAATGTGTCCCCAATATAAATATCAGTCACATTCACAGAGTCAGCAGGCCCGGACGTGTAATTGATAGGAAAATTGTTTTCCAAAAACATTATATTTTTCTTAACTATTTTGGAAACGAACCCCTGAGTTGGTTCATTAAAATAGATGCCTAAACTGTTTGCAAATACACTATTAACAACAATCTGCAGTATTTCAACAGCGTGGTAAGAATATTGGCATTTTGTGTACTCAAACTCCCCGGTAGTTACTATTTGCGTTCCTTGGTCATCCATTTTGTATGAAATCTTGTTTGAGTTTTGTTTGCGGTGCTGGTAAAAATATGCCCTTAAATAACCCATTCTTACTGTAAAATCAAGATGATCAAATTCAGCCGGTCGAGCCACAAATTCTTCACCATCTATAAAAAGTCTCTTATCTTTAAACAATTTTATAGTTAAGTTATTCATAATTATACAGCTTTATACAGCTTTATACAGCTTTATACTTTCTGAATAATTTGGCGTCCCTATAAAAGTACCAATTACCATTTCTTATTACTTTCGGAAGAGAATTAATTGAAAAATCTGTAGATTCAACATCAATATCACACGCCCTGGTGGCGTTTTCTGGTCCGGTTTCTAATACAAACACAAAATTTTTATTTATTATTTCTATATTGATCCCGGCCACTTCAGACATGAAAAATGCTGTTATAGTTGAGTTGTAGTTAACTTCAAAAAGATTTATGAAACTTAGTGGGACTTCAATACTTAATGTCGATACTTGTGCTGAGTGGTTTGACTGTTTATATTCAAAACTAAAAGTTCTAATTTCTTTGCGATCATTAGTCAAATTGACGTACTGAAAGTTGTGCCTACTTCTGTGGTAAAGTTGCACTGCCATATAACTAGTTGAAAACCCAACAATAACTTGTGACTTACTAAATCTGTCATCAAATCTTGTTGTATACTTTTCACCATCTATTAAAATAGTTGTTTGGTTGATAAATTTAACTGTTAGGTAATCCATTAGAAAAATATTGGCGGCACGTCTGGTACTGAATCCATAATCTCAGCAGCAGTAGAATCCCACTCTTCTTTACCCTCCGATACTAATGCTTCACCATCTAGTTGGATCGTTCCCCCCTCAACCCCTGGAACTCCACTATATTTTCTTAACATTCTACCAAGAATTGTTTTCGATTTCGCAAGTGTCAATTTTCTTATCCACAACATATTGGCACTTGGTATTATATTCAATGTATTATCCAATTTCCCATTTGCCAATTTTTCTGATGGGAGTTCGTCACCAACATCAGGTTCGTCCCACATCAATTCATCTTCAAAACCATCTTCAAAATCTAAAGCGCCAACAAATGATACGTGGTATCCACGTGATGGGCAGCAAGTATATATTTTCCCTGACTCCGGAACGAACACCCACGATGGTACTTGGGAAAATACTTTTTCAGCAGCATTTTTCCATTCAACAAAGGTTGCATACTGAAATGGTATTGTATAATCTATACCACCAGTCAAGGAAATAACTCTACCGCCAACATGCGTTAATTCTGGTATTGATACTCCCAAAGATATGGCAGGTGCCATACTAAGTTCCAAAATACCGCGAACTCGTGGTGAAGTATCAAATTGATAAATTCCTATTGGAGCAGAAAAATATTGATGGCTACGAAGAGGAAAATATCTAGAGTAAAATGAAATAGCTTCTCTCAATGCCAATACAATTTGGGCATCGGTCAGCTCAACACTTACCCCGTGGTCACGGTCTTGTCCTAACGACAATCTTACGTACCGGACAAAATTTTCTACTCTCATGGCCATACAATATTCCCCGATAAAATTACGGCTTTAATACTTCTATTAATTCAGCTTTAGTTTCTTCACCAGTTAATACCAACCCGTGTGAAATAGCTAATTCAATCAATTCTTCTTTCCCCATTTTTCTAAGCGAAGTTAATGAATGCTGCTTTTCGGTCACTTCATCTGAAGTCGAAGACGTCACAGGGTCTTTGGTCACTTCCTCTTCGACCACTTTCTTTTCAACTGGCGGTTCCGTTTCTTCCGCCCCTTTCTCTGTATGAGAAATAACAGGTGCGGTCTTCATATTCTCTTCTAGTTTTGACTGCCAGAAAACTACTTTCGATTCAGGAACAGACCCCGGATCTTTAGCTTCTTTTAGGTACGAAAATTTAGCGTAATATTCACCCTCGACGTAATGGTGGGGAGGAACGCTAACCGTACCGCGATGATCTGGTCTGCTGATTAAGAACGTGTAATCATTCGGATTCTGAAAGAATTTCATTTCCACTCTCCTGTGTTTCATTGTATTTTTATCCTACCCATATAAACATCTTAATATTATTTCTTCTTTATTTATTCCATCACAATTCTACTCTTCACAACACAATTCAATACTATCCGGAGTAAAATTCATAGACATATTCCCTGGTGAATCTTCGCCGTCAACAAATGATACCAACACAGAGTCTTCATTATCGCCGGTCCACGTATCGGAAACTGTTCCAATAGATCCACCAAATTTACCAGCAATGACTCTGACTTTATCACCACATTCAAAATCCCAAACATGGTGCTCATTTATCGATCGGAAAAATTCACTTAAAAGTCCCATTATTATAACCTCACGTCATTCAAATTCAATGGCCATTTGTATCAGATCAGATATTGGTAAATCAATTATCATACAGTCTACTACATTCAAACCGTAATTAGATGCCCAACCGTGATGGCCATCCAAAATAAAATAATCATTTGAAACTACAATCGGTTTATTTACTTTGCTTCTTTCGATCCCTATTTTATCAGAATCTATAAACACTTGTGATGGTTTCAATGAATCGGCAGGAAGTTTCCTGAATGTGTATTGAACACCGTAACTACTCAAATACCGAAGAAAGTCGTTGAACTTTGCTCTTGGTATTTGGGGCATATCTTCTCTGGAAATCCCGATACCATTAACAGCTATCAATTCTTCAACCAGTTTTCGGAACTTCATTTATTATCCCAATCATACAATTCGTCTGCTGCTTTTGATTCTGAAATAGTAAAATAGCATCTGGACCCTTCAAATGGATTGAAATAATATACTATCGATGAAGAGCGAGTAGAAAAAAATTCCATACCAGATTCAAAAGCATCTATTTCATCATCAAACATTCCCTCTATAATGAAATAAAAATGCCGGTGTTCCGAAAGCCAGTCACTAAATCTATCTTCCAATTGTTCATTCCCACTTGAATTGATGTGGGACATTATAACATCACATACTTCTTGAACTTTTATTGAATGTCTTGGTTCCATAGCAATTTACCATGGGTCGGGAGAGTTTCCCCTCCCGACCCTAGATTTTAGTAAACGTACATCCCAATTGCACTTGAAGTGCTTTGATCTGTTATCCAAACAAGAACTTCGTTTCCTGTTTGATAATTGATGAAATAATTGGTATGTTCTACCAAATTACTAAATGAGTGGGTACCGGTGTTGGCAGTAGTGAGCGATAGAACTGACAACACACCATCATATGGAATATTGTCACCAAAAACTTCTTCCGCATCAGCATCCCATTTGTACATTGCATCAACCCAAATATTGAATGCACCTAAACCAGAAGCATTCTTGAGAACTAAACCAACTTTATCGACCACATTACCGTTCCCACCAGTTAGGGCGGAAATATCAATTTCTACCCATTTCCATGCATTAGCAGGAACCGCCGAGACGTCAAACGAAACATCCGGAGCTGCATCGGTGTCGTCAATCAGTAGATCCAGGTCACCAGCCGCCAAATCGGTATCACTGTAAATCCAGAATCCAACCGATTCATTTGATTCTAAGTTATCATTTACTATGTCGATAACTGCCCCATCATCATTGGCGGCGCTAGAATCAAATGCGAGTTTCAAACTCTTGGATCCTACTCTATAGGTTGATGTACTTTCAGAAACAGTGACATTACTATCAATAGCAGACCATTCCCCCGATGGGGTGTCGTCCATGTAGGAAACTGTTTCAGCAGTACCATCAACGCCCGTACCGAGCGAAACCAGATTTAATTTCAGTAAACCGGATATTTGATTTCGTTCGTAGGCATTTCCACCAGTCGATTCCGTGGTAACAGTTATATCGCCAGAAAAAGATGATGGTTTGGTTGATTCTGACAGTATAGAATATTCGAAACCAGCAGGGTTGCCCTTGATGTACAACCAAGCATCAGAAGTTGTGCCACTTGGCTCAGAACCCAACCACAGCGGGCTTTCTATACCAGCAGGGCCAACAAACAACTGGTATCTTGTCGGACCAGTAACTACCCAACCTTTTTTGGTCGCATTTCGGTAAAGCGTTGGTTGTGCAATTGCGGCTGATATTGATATCAGCATAAGAGCAATTGTCAGTATTAACTTCTTCATATTATTTCTCCTTTTCAGACCATTTCACTATGGTCGAATACGTACTTACCATTAAAACAATTAAAGAGCTGATCATAGTATTTCTTACAAAATAACATAACTTTCCAATACTAGGAGGGGCGGTTCAGGTCCCCCTGAAACCGCCCCATCCTTTCCCTTATACGCTCTCAAGAGAGAGCGTTCTTCCTTTTACAGAACGCCGAAGTTGTCGACTTTCAATTGCAGGAAGTAATTGCGGTTGAGCAGCTTCTTAGCGTATCGGGTCATTAATCCGACCCGACGCTTGAAGTCGCCCAACGTGATGATGGGGGTACGCCACAGTGGGACGTACGGACAATACGCGTACCCTGCCTTGAGCCAAGTTGAACCCTTATGGCCCATAATACCGTAGTCAGCACGCATCCAGGGGTCTTTGTAGAACTTCCAACGACCAAGCTGACCGATGTAAACAACACCTTCGGCTTCACCCTGATCAACAGCCTGGAAACCAGGAAGCGATTCAACAACAGTCGCCATATTGGTTCCGCAGACGATCCAGTTGCCAGTGGCTTTACCACGAGTGTTGCTGAACATTATGTTGCCAGCTTCGACCAGTTTATTGACGAAAGTCAATTGATGGCGATAGAAGTCAACACCGGTCGGTGGGGTGTAGTCCCAAGTCACCAATGTACCATTGGCGGCAACCGTTTCTAGGTCAGCAATTACGTCGCGGTCGATTTCATAGCGAAGCTGTTCCGCCACGGTGCTCATGAGGGTCGTCTGAGCCTCAATACCGTGAACAGCGCGGAAGTCAGCTTCCGCTTCGACGCTCCAGTTAGTTGCTAGTGAGAAGGTATCAGCAATTACCTGTTGCGAGGTAAGAATTATGTCCATTTCTGGACGCTTGCTATTACCTTCTGAGACATACCGATAACTGGCGGTAATTTCAACGCCAAGAGCAGGTGCAGCGGTGAAATCAAGTGCCACAACACCAGTAGCGTAGTCAATAGTACCAGAATCAAGACCGTTACCGGAAAGACCACCAGCACCGTTGTCGGTAATGGTGTTGGTTCCGTCGCTAATAACTACTGAACCCGGGCGAACCGGAGTCCAAGCGAGAGTACCACCAATAGTGTCGTCACCACCAGGAGAAGTGACCAAAAGTTCGGAATCAACTAACTCAGAAGTGTAACGAGACGATGGCTCGTGACCAGAAATCGGCGACAGCGCAGTGGCACCGGCTTTGGCACTACCCTTGGTGACCGAATAACGGGCGTCAAGGTAGAAAATAAGCGAGGTGGGACCTTGCATTGGTTGAACCGAAACGAGATCGGTGGCAACCAAATTCGGATATACCGCACGGATGATTGGGAAAGCGAATCGATCGAATGCGCCGACGTTGAGAGTCTTGACGTCTTCATCGAGCGCATTGTACAGCCAGTGTTGTTCATTTTCTAACAAACGAGCAACTAAGGCTGCTTTTTCTGGGTGAGATTCCGTAAGTCTGCCGCACAATTTCTTCCACTTAGTACGGGCAAGGTTAAGGTTCTCGCTCAGGAAAGCGTTATAGACTGCTTCCGTTGAGTTTGGGCGCGACATGTTTAAATAACCTCCTGTTAGATTCCACCGATAGCACTAATCATTGCTGATGCTATTTCGGTGCTTCCATCACGACGAGATTCGGTTAATGATCTATTGTTAACTGCTCCGGGGCGGAACACTACATTACCCTTTCTTTCCAATTTCTCTATTAAAGAGATTCTCTTGGAAGGTGAAGGGGTATTGTCTGATATAACAGGCTTTTTAGTATCAGATTCAGTAATTCTATTTTTTGAACGCACGAAACGAACAGGTATTCTCTTAGTTTCTTGAACCATCTTAAACTGATGAAGTAATTCGTCACCGGCAGACATTGCAATCCGGTTTTCCCGAATCAATCGAGCGTTTTCCTTCACCAGCTTCCGATTTCTCACGTTAACACGATTGACTTTTTCGCCAAGACCGCGAACAACCTTTGTCGCTGTTCTTAACATTTTCCGTTCTCTAAATGACATTTGCTGCGACATTTCTGCAATAATTAGTTTAGCAGCTTCTAATTGAACTTCTAGACTTGGGGGAGCATCTTTGGATGAAAATAGTCTAGCAGTCTCCTGTAGTCTACTAGTCAGATCAGTAGCCAAAGATTTGAACCCACCATCTTCTTGTACAACACGATCTAACTGTTCGACGATCGATTCAGATTCCGCAACAAACGAAGCTCTTTCAGCCATGCTCGTAAGCTTCGGATCGATCGAAAGCAGGCGATTGCCAGCCTCCTTCAACGCTCGGAATTTATCAGCAGCGCTCATATCGGTATTTTCCTCTATAGTAATATCTCTGCTTTCCACTAGTTTTGGATAAGCCCCAGGGGTGCTGGGAGAAGCCACCACATCAAACGTCAGCAATTCGTAATCTTCGCCAATGTATTCAACACCGTCTTTATTGTAAGTCGACCCCATGCCACGCGAGGAGACTCCTACTTCAACATTAGCACGCAGTAGTGATTCAAGATGTTTACCATATTCAGTTGGTAGGATCTCTAATTCACCTTCAACAATACCATCTGGGTGCATAACAAGTTCGGTTATGATGTGCGAAGCATGTTTCAATTTTGGGTCTGATTCATTCGGGTGGTCTACTTCCCCAACCATCCTGCGTTTACTAATAGATTCGACAATATCGGGCCGCTTTATGGTCTTCTCCCAAATATTTCTTGGGTAAACCCTTTTATTGGCGTTTAATACATCAGATTTTTGAAAGACTCCGCGCAACCGGAGAGGCCCCCCGGATTCGGATTCCTTGAGGATGTATTTTATCGGCGTAGTGTCTATTAGTAATCTCTTCATCTTAAAATCATCCTATAACAAAGACTTTTTTCTAATGTAAAAGTTCAATATTTTTTTACAAATGTCTTATAAAAATACTTCTTCTTCCGCTATTTTAATGATCGATTTTGCAATTTTTTCATTAGGCCAAAGAATTACCTTCTTATTGGTAGTCAAATATGGATGGAACCATTCGTGAAGTGAACTATTATAGATAGGTAAATAATAAGATAAATGTCTCTCTAATAAATAAAATTTTATTTCCTCATAAAATGAGGAAGGCCACACAATTTCCAATATTGGGTTTGGTGTCAAAAGATATGACAAATTGAATCTCAAAAATTCACCCGGAAGAACCATTCGATGTTGTTTTTCTAAAGTGGCAGAGTTTCTTATTTCTAATGATTCTGCCGATGGTGTCGGCAATTTTTCTGAAACTCGTGCACCTATAATAATTTTCTTTGCCAAATCGAACGGTACTTCGTATTCGTCTGAAACCCCGCCCGGAAAGAGAAGAGAATATCTATTCATAAGATTTGGGGCGGGCAACTTGACCGGTTGCCCGCCCCCTTACCTTTCTGTGATCCGCCTATTTAGGCAGCTACTAATGCATCAATGGCCTTGAGAGCATTAGTAGCATCGATCAACGCGGTCTGCAGAGCGGCTACCTGAACATCGTAAGCGGTCTTCTGATCGATATCAAGAATTCTCTTCGGGGTGACACCATCCTTAATGTCACGCAGCGCTGAGTGCATCTTGTATATTTCGTCAAGCATCGCATGAAGACGACGTTCCTGGTAGTCTAGGTCAAACTGCATATCCCGCGAACGCGGGGAATCTAATAGATCAGCATTCGGATTTGGCATTTTTCGTAATCTCCTTAATTGTTTACTATTTTATGGTAATAACAAGAAACAAAGCTTAATATTTTATTTTTTATGTTCAAATTACTCATACATTTTGATTGTTCTGTCGAGTAACTTGCGGGCTTCAACGTAATCATCATCTTCAATATAATCATCATTCTCATCTTCATCTGCTATCAAACCCAAAAGAAAGTCTTCTTCTCTTGGGTCGGGCATTACTACAGTCTTCACATACCCATAATTATTGATAGAACTTTTTTCTCGTCCATTATTTTCCCTTTTTATCCATTGTCCATCTTTTTAAAGTTGCTTTTAGTTATTGATTTCTCCTGCGGCGGCGATCTTTTGGCGGTTCCGTATCAACGTATATGCCATTCCGTTTTTCGCCTTTGGTAACTGCATCCCTGTTACGGGCAACTACTCTAACTTTTCTGACTTTTTCTTCAACCTTTTCTATTTCAGGCCAAAGCAAATTTTTTATTTTCGGGTTTTCGTTCGACAATTCTCTTAACTCTACAATATGGCCCAAAATTCGAGTAGTCAATTCAAACAGAGCACCAAGTATTGAACCGGTGATTACAGCAGCCTTCCCGTAATCATCTATCCAATTTTCATTGTACCCATTTTTACCCATTTTAATCATTTTGAACCTCTAATTCTTCTCATGTCTTCAACAGAAGGCCAACCGTGTGTCCCGGAAGACCCAAATCGTTTATCGGAGTCAATTTTATTTTTGGCACCTTGTAAATAATCTTCAGTTCGATCTATGTGGGGCGATAACGTAGCCTCTAAAGTTGGGTGGCTTTGGATGGCACCTCGCAAATCAACCAAAGCTTCCACTATTCGAATAAATATTTGCATCACTTGTATTGATGATGCTATATATGTAGAATCCGTAGCAACTTTTCCAAAATTTGATATAGCGGTCGGAATCTTTCTAGAAGCAGCAGCCACGCCACCAGCAATTGCTGCAGCTCCACCAGCAATTGCAGCCGTTGCACCAGGGTGAGAAGTAATAAAATTGCCGATAGATGTGCCGATGCCCCTAACCACATCAGCAATCCCTTCTTCAAGAGTTTCTCCATTTTTGGCTGCTATGCGACCATCAACATATCCATCTGAATACCCGGGCAAATTATCCATATTTTTAGAAATAGACAAATCGATTCCATTTTTCCAATCGTAGTAACCGTTTCGGTAACCCATCTTATAATTCTCTTCATAATTACCTAATGAAAATCCTTTATCTTCAAAAAACTTTTTAGCTTTTTCTGAATCACTCTCTGATAAAAATTTGACAACACCACTCGCTACCACTTCATAATCAACAGGAAGGTGATTGGCCTCTTGGATTGCTTTCGATGAGAGGAGTATGGCTCCGTGTTTGAAGAAAACCGCTTCTTCTCGTCTTGACCGCTTCTTCGATTCCAATTTCCCACCTCTCAATGAAGACGAAGCCCCGGTAATTGCAGGTGTTACCCCATCTAAATCAGCTTTTTGCTGTAAACCAATACCAAAACTATGTCTGTCGATATCCATGTCGACAGTGGCAATCAAATCGTTCAAATCAACAGGTGTTTTGCCTAAATTTCGAAGCCTGATAAATTCATCAAACAATTCACCCAAAGATTCATTTGATCTAACAGCATGACCCGCCGAATTCCCTATTTTCTCAATAAAATCTACGATATTTTTTGCTTTTCCTGTTTTTGGCGTCGAATTTAATATGAATTGAACAAATGAGTCAATTTCACTATTTGAACCAAAAGACTCGAACTTCCCTAACGGATCTCTTGGGTGTTTGTATTCATCCCAAGCCCCTGAAACATTCCCGTGGATAACTTTGCTGGCCATAGACGCGTTATGAAAAAATTGTTTCCCTGGTTTGGTTTTTGAAAATTTATCAACTTTTCTCATCACACCTTTTCCACCAGAATCAGCGAATTTACCAAGAGCGCCAGAAGCAACTCCCCCGGCAACTATCCCAGCGGCCGTACCACCAACGGCACCTGCAGCGGCACCTGTTAAACCGGATACTATATCAGAAACATATGAATTCTTTTTTAAAAAATCACCTGTTGATTTCACTGCATTTTTTATACCTTTTGGGGTGATCGGCATTTTATACCTCAATACTTACTTTTTTCAATCGGAAAATCCTTCTCTATCATGAATACTTATGCAAAAACAATGTCAACCAAACCAAAAATCATTTCTCCAATCGCCCCCGGAATCTACCAGTTTTTTGTATTTTGAGTACAAACCTTTATCGTAATAAAAGTATGTTGTACGATACATGTTTTTCTTTTTTAAAACTTTTGGTATATTAGAAATACTAAAATTAGTTATATCCTCAAATTCTATACAATTCTTTGGACCCACATATAAATTTCCACAGTAGTTGTTTATCAAATAAACAACTACTTTATGCACATTCTCGGGAACCAAATAATAAACCCTGGAGGATGTGTCAAAACCGACCAATGAATCAAGAAAATTGTCGAAATTTGGTATTATACTATTTGTTTCCATGGGCGGTAAATGGATGACAAGTTCATTTTCTTTGTAAAAATAATTGGCACGGGTTTGTGATGAATCAAATACTAACACTATGTACAAAAACTGTGTACTAATAAATGGATATTGAAATCTCTTGGCACCAATACAAAGAAACCTTTCCCCATCAACCAAAAACAACCCGGCATGCGGATCCAGCAATTTTATTTTTGGGATTTTCGAATTTATTGGGTTGTGATGACCCATATTATGAACTCTTTCTCGAATATTTTTTGTACAAATTCGAATCAAAATAATAATAAATAGAAGTATTATGACCTACAATATTTGTTGATGATGGGCCATAAACCAATACTTTTGGTATATTGGAAATCCTGAAATCATCAACATCTTTAAAGTTTTTACAGTTATTTGGCCCAATAGAGCAAGTGCCTACGAATCTTTTCTTTAATTCATCAATAAAATCTTTCACTTCAACTGGTATAAATAATTGGTAATCACCAATTCCACCATTATCATCAATTATTTCTGACAATCTATCAATACTTTCAATAGTTTTATCGCCCAAAGTAATGTACAGGTAATCAAATTCACGATCGTAAGTTGCTTTTGAATCCGCAAAATTCGTTGAGTAGTAAAGTAACTTAGCGATTGTTACCGTCAAATAATTTAGTTCCGTAAAAGGATCGGTAATTGTTCTTCTCTTAAGACCAACAAATTTTTCCCCATCTATGGATATAATTTTGCGTGCCACATCTAAAACTTTTATGGTAGGAATACGGGTTATTATAATATCCATATTATGAACTCTTTCTCGAATATTTTTTGTACAAATTCGAATCGAAATAAAGGTATGTTTCCGGGTCCAAATCACTGACCAAAACTTTTGGGAAAACATCTTTAGGTGATGGTAATCCGAGAAAGAATTCCGATACTTTCTTTACATTCTTGGGGGCATCTGACCGGGTGCGAAAGCCAACATATGTATTACAAAGTTTTTTTATTACATCTACCGAATCTTTTGTAACCCATATAAATTTAAATACTTCATATGGGTCCAAAGCCATTTCACTTACAACAATACTAATCGGTATTACCAACATGTTTCTTTCTTTGGAAAAATGCGGTTTCGAATATCCAGCTTCCCGTATTAAAATATTAAATATAGCATAAGAATAATAGATAGAAGATGAAAGCTCTTCAATCCTCACGCGCGGATTTCGTAAAATAATAGATATTAAATTATCAAATCCGCGTATGGGAACAAAAGTTTCACCATCTACCACCAAATCGAAATTTCTTTTTAGAAAAACTTTTATATCTATCATCATAAATCTCTCAGAGTCAAATAATATTGATCTGATTTTGCTACAAGTCTTCTTCTTTTGGTCCAGTCACCCAAATTACCCAAAGCAAACAAATGTTCACCCCATATGTAATCGTACCCATTTAAATACTTCATCGGGTATTCTATCAATTGTTTCCCTAAACCCGTGTTTCTATATTCAGGAAGTAACAATAATGCCACTCCCTTAACCCCTTTTTTGTTTTTGTACGGCGATAGATCTTCTAAAGGTTCGTAATTTTCTCCGGACGAATCTTCTTCCACATACGAGTAAACATCATCAACAGAATCACTAAATAGGTACATGCCGACAATATTTCCATTTACAACCAATTTTATACTTATTCTCCAATTAACCAAGTTCAATTCTTCCTCTATCACTTCCGAAGAGGCCATTGACCCAAAAGTTTTTTTCATCAAATTTCTTACCACAGGAAATTCCCTACTGGAGATTCCGCGCACTATCTCCGCTTTTCCATCTGACGATTCATTTCGTTTTTTGTACATATCGAAAAGTTTTTTATTGTTCATATCGAAAAGTTTTTTATCAGTATAGAAAAACAACTTATTCTTGCGGCTCTTTACTACTTTTGGTAATTTTTTTGGCAATTTTTGCAAAAGTTCGGGAAAATCGATAGCGTTGCGCGGGCCAACATCCGGTAGAACCCCAACAATCGAATTGCAAAATACTTTCAAAAATTCATAAACATCAGAAGCTACCCAATAATTGTATCTGCGAAAATAGCTAGAGTGTGTGTCTTCGTATCCGACAATAGAACTTGTGGGTACACGAAGTAGGTTAAATTGTTGTTCATATTCAAATTTTTCGTTATACGATTGCAATACTATTATAAATGGTTTAGAAAGACCCAATTCCAATTCCAAACTATTTTGTGTTGAAAAAGTGTGTCTAGTAGTTATTAAATCACGCCAAGAATGCATGGGAACGAAAATTTCACCATCAACAATCAGTTTCCAGTCATCGGTAAGTTCAACTTTTATGCCCATAATTACCTACGAAAATGGAAATACGTGGTTTCAAAAAACCCATCATTTTCAAACATAATGATTGGAGGTATTCTTTTTGACAATATTCTATCATCAATATATATATCGGAAAATTTGGCACAAGATTTTATCCCTGCAGGTAATTCGCTCGAACTTTTCACAAATTTTTCTCCTAGTTTCCTGAAATACTTATTTACTGCTTCAGGAACCCACCTGTGTTTACAGTAGTCTGATGGGTGCTTCCAGGACGCTATTCCATTGTCGCGAACTAAACTGACCGGGATAATTATTGTATTGGCTGTGGACGCGTATACCACTTCTTCTTTGTGTGACATAGAAAATAATAATACGACAAATTTCAATTGCTCAGAAGCGCAAAACATTAAATCACCATTTTTTATTGCATATTCATCAAATGGAACAAATACTTCTCCATCTAAAATAACTTTATTATCGCCATTATACAATATTTTTATTTTCATATGTCATCGGAAATAAAAACAGTAAATGTGTGGTAAATAATTTATGTTATCTATTAAACCATTTGGAATTTTTCCGTTGCTGGCAAATTCATCAACAGATAAATCGGAAAATGTTGGAAATTTTTTAGACTGTTGGATCGAAACTGCTTTAAGATCAATAAATCTTCGACTTAATTCAGTAAATAATCTACTTGCATCTATTGAAATCCAACCAAACGGGGCAATTGGATAGGATGTAAAAAGACTTGCGTCTGTACGATTAACGAAGTTCATATCGGAAAGTTTCACTTCTAAATACATTGGAGAACCATCAAGAAAATACGTTTTCTTAATCATTTTACTCGCAAATATTTTCAAATAACTTATATTATTGAAAGAAGGTCTTAAACACGAAGTTGTTTTATGAAGTTCAAACGGAACAAATATTTCCCCATCAACAATAAGATTTCTTGGTGGTGAAAATATTATTTTTAATTTTTTCATGAATTTTTGAATCTGTTAAATAACTGTTGATCGAAAAACAAATACATACCCGTGTCCGAACACCAAAGAACCTTCGGGATCGGTTTATCAAATTTATCGTAATTTACTATATCTTCGACTTTTTTTGATGGGTTAAATGAAAACGAACCGCCAACGTACTTTGAAACCATTTTTTTCAAAAAAATTTCCACCGATTTTTCACACCAATATTTGCCATATACGTGCGATTGTATTATTTGGGGAGCGTATTCTATGGCAAGTCTTCCTACTACCAAAGTTTTTTTATAATCTTCGTAGTAAATTTCATCACCTTCCACTAGTTCCACAATAAGAAAATTCATGCGAGAAAATGCGCTACTCATCCCAATCGGCAATCTGACATATTCTTCTCCATCTAAAAGGATGGAGTCATAATTTGTGCATTGTATTTTAATATTCATTTTAGGATGAATGTGCTAATCATTCCAATAAGAGAATAGATCTTTATCGAAATAATAATAAACTGGTCCGGATTTTATCACTTTCGGTAGCTTGGTTCTAGAGGTAACATTTTCGGCCTCAATAGCATCGGTTGGTCCATCAAATAAACTATTAACAAATTTATCATTTAGTCTTTCAACAAAATCTCTATCTCTTTTTGGAAAAAACAAAACGTCTGCATACGCCCAATGAAAAATACCACGAGCACCCGCCAACAATCTATTTTTCACCACTTCTATTGGTATGATCAAGTAATTGAATTTCTCTTCCCAATAAACACTGCCGTTTGTTGAGTACACTTCAAAATAAATCTTAAGCATTTTTCTAAAATGACTATATGGTCTTTTATTACACTTGGTGTAATAAAACAATTCACCATCAACATTAACAACATAACCATTAACCGCTTTTACATCAATATCTGTGTTCATTGTATTTGTCGTATAATTTTTTGTCGTAATAATAAAACATGCCATTATTATTTTTTATTATTTTCGGTAAATTGCTAGTACTGCATACATCACGAGAACTTACCGCTTCGTTCGGCCCCCAAGATAAAACACCGGTATATCTATTATTTAATCTAGTAATAAAATCCTTATCTTTCTTTGAAAGAAAGACTGCCAATGCATCAGTCCACTTGTGGATAAACACTTCATCAGGATCTACATACTGAGAAAAATTAAGCTGCAACACATTCGAAAATTCAAACCACCGTGGATCCGTGACGTACCCTCTATTGTGAAAAACAACTTTAAACATTTTTGTAAAATTATAATACGGGGTAAAGTAAAATCTGGTGTAATAAAATAACTCACCGTCAATACTGACAGTTTTATTGTCTATTGCTTTTACTCTAATATCCATATTATTTGTATCTATCATACAATTCCTTATCGAAATAATAAAATACGCTATCAAGTTCAAATACTTTTGGAATTTTATTAGAGGGCACCATACTACGAGCAGTTGGCGTATTTTTAGGACCCCGGTGAGAAAGCCCACAATATTTATTGCTCAACTTATCAATAAATGTTTTATCATCCTTCAAAAGAAAAACTGAATTAGACCCCGACCAAAAATCAATATTCGAATTAGTAGTATTTGTAACACCTCGTAATGATATAAACAAAGTATCCAACTCTTTGGCCCATCTTATTATGTCACCATTGCCCGTATACCAAGGAAAATCAAAAAGAATTTTAAGCATTCCAAAATAATAATAAGGTCGCACATAATATTGTGAATAATAAAACAATTCACCATCTAAGCTGAAGGTGTATTTATTTATTACTTTCGCTTCAATATTCATTTATTGTTCCCCATAAAATTCAAATTTTTCATACAATTCTTTGTCGAAATAGTAGTAGTAATTATCGGTCTTTACTACTTTTGGCATTTTACCGTTTGAATTAATAGAAAAAGCACTAAGAACCAATTTGGGGCCGTGCGATGAGCGACCTTGGTAATACGGATACATTTTTTTCAAAAATTCCAAATCTTTTTTCAAAAAAAATAATGGACCAGCGTATATGTTCCTTCTAAATGCCCCCCAATTTGTATCTATTTTTTTAATGAAATGTAATGGAATTTTCATGTATTTATACTTATTATCCCAAGATATTTCATCGATATGACGAAATTCTATTTTTATCATATCAAAACAGATAAACGGGTGTTCTATACCAGGACCCCAATTATAATACAAATCGCCGTCGACACGAACGGTATTTGTATTGATGGCAATAACTTCAATATTATCCGTGTTGAGCATATTGTTTAAATGTTTCTTCGTCAAAATAATAATAAAAATTCTTTGTTTTAACTACTTTCGGCATTTTACTATTTGAATTAATAGAAAAAGCACTAGGGGCTGATGTGGGGCCACGCGATGATTGCTCACAATAGCGTGAATGTATTTTTTTCAAAAATTCCAAATCTTTTTTCAAAAAAAATAATGGGACAGAATGTGAATATCCACCCAGATCACCAAAATTTATATTCGTTGTTTTAATAAAATTTAATGGGATTTTTACGCATTTATACTCGTTGTTCCAAGATATCTTATCCCCGACATAAAATCTTATTTTTATCATATCAAAGCAAACATAAGGATAATCCCACCCTGGACCCCATGCGTAATATAATTCACCATCAATGCTAATAGTTTTATTGTCTATCACGGTAACTTCAATATTACGCATATTGTTTATACGTTTCTTTGTCGTAAATGTAAATTTTAGAATTTGATATTATTGCCCTAGGAAATTTTCCGGAAGTTACTTCAGAAGCGTCGACAGCATAAGTTGGGCCATCACCAAATGAAGCCCCGAGACATTTAGTACTCAATTTATCGACAAAATCTTTATCTTTCCTCAAAAAGCATAATGTTGAATCAAAATAGTGCCAAAGTTTGGACAGCCTAGCAATTGTACGTGGTATTGATATTATTTTATATTCTTCATTCCAATCAATTAAATAACCTTCCCAAAATCTAACTTTTACCATATTAAAATAAATATATGGGTATTTTGAATCAATATTGGCACGATAGAATAAATCACCATCAACACTAATAATGCCATCATTTATCACAACAACTTCAATATTATCTGGCAAATTCGGCATATAATTTCTCATCGTAAAAATAGTAATATACATCACTTTTTATTACTTTCGGGATTTTAATACTAGAAACAACCTTGCGTGCTTCAATCGCTGGGTTAGGTCCCGTCAACTCAGACCCCACAAATTTTTTACTTAATGTATTAACGAATCCTATGTCCGTATTTGAGAAAAATAATCGATTAAAAGATGAGAAATGTCTGTAAACCATTGAATTCCGATTTTTGATACCAACGCTTGGTATTGTCAGTATATTATTGCGTTCATCCCAAAACACACCTTTTGACCCTGAATAATGAAGCTTAATTTTTACCATGTTGAAAAGGTGGTAAGGGTAATCGTGTTCTGAATCGTGCAAATAAAATAACTCCCCATCAACGCTGATAATACCATCACTTATCACAACAACTTCAATCAGTGAGAAATTTTTCATACAATTCTCTGTCGTAAAAGTAACTTCATACTATTGGTATTCATGATATAATTTCTTGTCAAAAAAATAGTAATACCCACTAATTTTTACCACTTTTGGTAATTTGTTGCTGGGAGTGACCTTGCGAGCGTCAATAGTTGAATCAGGACCCCGATGGGTAACCCCGCAATACATAGCTTCTAACTTGTCAACAAAACTTTTGTCTTTTTCCAAAAGGAATGCTTCTCTTTCAGATTCAAAATAGCGAAAATAACTAGCATGATTCCGATTTTTGATGAGTCCAATCGGGACCCATACTTGCTTGTATTGTGGATCCCAAGCTATTCTATCTTCATTGTTAAATATTATTTTTATCATATCAAAACAAACATAAGGTCTGTACCAACCACATGAACTGGAATAATATTTTTCACCATCAACACTGATAGTATTATTATCTACAATAATGACTTCAATATTAAGAAAATCTGTCATATGATTCTCTGTCGTAATAGTGATAAAAATTACCACAATTTATTACTTTCGGCATTTTACTGTTTGAAGTAATGGAAAAAGCGTCGGGAGCTGATGAAGGGCCTCTTGTTGATCCACCAACATATTTTCCATGTAATTTCTTAACAAATCTTTTATCTTTCTCTAAAAGGAATGTTCCATTATAATATGTTGTAATATAAATCTTTTCCGGATTTTTAACAATGTTGATCGGTATTGACACCATTTTATATTTTTCATCCCAATTTATTTTACTTCCATGGTGAAATTCTATTTTCATTATATCAAAACAAACATAGGGTTGACGCCAACCCTCTTCACAAAAATAGAACATTTCGCCATCAACTTTGATAGTATATCTACTTACCGCAATAACTTCTACATTACCTATATTTATCATATGATGCCCGATCGTAATACCAATAACCAACTTCATCATACAATTCCATCTTTATCACTTTCGGCAATTTCCCATTAGAATTTATTGATGTAGCATGCGGGGTTAATTCAGGGCCTGAGAATATTATACCAACAAATCTTGAAATTAGTTTGTTTACAAATTCCAAATCTTTTTTCAAAAAGAATACCGAATCGTGTGACAAATAATATGTATCGTCATTACGTTCTTTGACAATTTTGATTGGTACCATAAGTATTTTGTCATTATCAATCCAAATCAGATTGCTAATTGCTTTAAATTTAACTTTTATCATATCGAAATAACAATACGGAGTCATAAAACCATCTTTACAGTAATAAAATAAATCACCATCAACACTTACTGTACGTGAGTTTATGGCAATAACTTCTATATTATCTGTATTTATCATATAATTTTTGATCGTAATAGAAATAGCATTCTCTAAAATTTTTAATTACTTTTGGAAATTTTCCGTTTGAAGTAATGGAAAAAGCGTCGGGAGTTGAATCAGGCCCTGAATCTAGACTACTGATGTACCTAGAAGCCAATTCTGTTACAAATTCGTAATCTTTTTTCGAAAGGAATAATGAACTGTACCCAAAATAATTGTATCTAATATTAACATCTTGAACCAATTGAATTGGTACTGATATTATTTTAAATTCTTCATTCCACGCAATTCTATAATTCTGAACAAATCTAACTTTTATCATGTTAAAACAACGGTATGGGAACATAAACCCTTGTCGCCAATGGTAAAACAATTCACCATCAAAATCAACAGTATCCTTATCTATTGCTTTTATTTTAACGTCAACGTCAGCGTAATTTTTCATAATTTCTCATTAAATTTTTATGGCGATAACTTCAATGTTGTTCATATTTATTATACAATTTTTGATCGTAATACCAATACCACTTACTAGTTTTTATTACTTTTGGCATTTTACCGTTTGAATTGATAGAAAAAGCACTAGGAGCTGATAAAGGACCGCACGATGACCCACCAACGTATTTTCCATGTAATTTAGTAACAAAATCACTATCTTTCTTCAAAAGATACACACATTGTTCAAGTAAGAAGAATTGTTTTGTAATATTATCCAATTCAATAACAAATCTTATTGGTATTGTCATAAATTTATATTTATCATCCCACTTCATATCACCGGAACGACAGAACCCAATTTTTACCATATCAAAATACAAATACGGGTCCAATACTCCCTTTATATTATGATAATACAAATCTCCATCAACACTAATAGTGTTCTTATCTAGAACAATGATTTCTACTGCAATAGTGGTATTCACAACATTATCCGTCATACTGTTGATTATACAATCCTAGATCGAAATAATAGTAGCAGTGATTAGTTTTTATAATTTTCGGAAGTTTTCCGCCCGGGCGAACTTTTCGAGCGTCTACAGTAAAACCGGGATCTGTTATTGAAGACAACGACCCACAAAATTTTCTTTCTAACCTTTTGACAAATCCTGCGTATTCTGTTGTAAAAAATACCGAATTTTGCTGATTATAATTCTTTGTTATATCATTATGTTCACCGTTGAATACGCTGATATTTATGTCTACTATTTTAAATTTTTCATTCCACGTTATGGTTTCAAACTCAATTTCTTGCGACCAATCTTGTAGGTGATAAAATCTGATTTTTACTGTATCAAATAATACATATGGACTATAATCACAGTAAGGGCACCTATAAAATCTTTCACCATCAAAATCAACAGTGTCCTTATCTATTGCTTCTATTTTGATATTCATTTTCATATTACTGTTTTTCACCAATCTAACTCGGGTGGTGTATAATTATTGACGTAGTTTAGGTACAAATTTTTTTCGTAATAATAGTAAATCAACTTACCAAATCTTATAACTTTCGGTAAATTATTTTTGGGAACAACTTTACGGCATTCTATTGCGTCTTCTGGGCCATATGTAAGAGTGCCGTAATGGTTTGATGCCAACCTTTTTACGAAATCTGCAGATTTTTTTGTAAAAAATGCCGATTGATTTTGCGTGTAATGAGATCTGAATGGACTGTCATCTTCTAGAAACAAATCCACTGGAATGTTTAAACAATTGTGATCCCGGTCCCAACCAATATGTGCAACAACAGGCAGTTTATTGTGATGAACCACAGCTTTCAATGTGTTAAATAATGAATAAGGTAATTTATCGCCATAATCGCATCTATAAAATAATTCACCATCAACACTGATGGTATCTTTATCTATTGCTTTTATTTTAACGTTCATAATATCGTTTATATTGGTTTTGGAATAATTTTTCGTCAAAATAATAATAGAAAAAACCATCTTCCACTACTTTTGGAATTTCACTATTTGACCCAATTGATCTCGCTTTCACAACGCCTTTGGCAGGACCAAAATCTAAATACCCACAAAATTTACTTCTGAACTTATTCAAAATAAGTAGATCTTCCCTTGAAAGAAACATGATTTTTGGTATGCAGTAATACCAAAAATTGAAAGTATTGGACGGCACTTCTATTTTCCCTCTTATATTCACGTACAGCGTGCTACTTTCATCATCCCAAACACAATCCTCTTTATTGCTCAATCCTTCCCTTGAGTCAACAAACACAACTTTAAACATCCCGAAGTTGCTATACGGGAAATCTCTTTTAGAAGAATAAAGTCTTTCACCATCAACTTCGATGGTGCTCTTATCTATTGCTTTTATTTTAATGTCCATATTTTAATTTATTGTAGGATTGTTCGTCAAAAATAAAGTAATGATTGGCTAAATAAGAAGGAACAGATATTACTTTCGGGAGTTTATTACTGGAAACGATTGAATCACTACTTTGTGATTCTATTGAATCTGTGCTAAAAATAGAACCAACATATTTTAATTTCAATTTATTCACAAATTTTTTATCTTCTTTCAAGAAAAATAAACCCCGGTATTTCACATAGGTTTCTATTACTTCAATGGTTCGATTTTCTACAAAACTGATTGGTATTGTGAGTAAATTAATACCCTTATTCCACTCAACATTCCCTAAAAGGGTTATGAATCTAATTTTCAGCATTTTAGAAAACGACACAAATGGTTGAATGCGAGAGTCTTCGCAGTAATAAAATATTTCACCATCTACATTTACAATTTCTGGGCTAATTGCTT
>Ga0268298_10000664_pt1 | contig 43728 bp, 31 predicted proteins | sample WWTPWeurt_MetaG_FD_194462 | JGI IMG/M metagenome (GOLD analysis project Ga0268298, IMG submission 194462) | Activated sludge microbial communities from WWTP in Nijmegen, Gelderland, Netherland - WWTP Weurt | ecosystem: Engineered > WWTP > Aerobic digester > Activated sludge | place...
GAGGCCGACGGCTACCCGGTGCCCTCGGCCCGCGCCGATGCATGGGGACGGGACTTGCGGGCGCCATCCAAGGACCGGAGCGAATGTCCGCTCCGTGCCGACTCCGGAACTCCACAAGCCGCCCGCATGCCGTCGAGCCTGTCTCCGCGCCATGGCCTCATTGACTACGCCGCGCGCGCCAGGCCCAGCGTGAAGACGACGCCGCCTTCGACGTTCTCGGCGCGGATGGTGCCGCCCATCTTGGCCATGTAGGTGCGGGCCACGAAGAGGCCCTGGCCGCGGCGTTCGCGCTGGGGGTCGGCGTCGCTGTCGTCGGCGCCGGGGTCGGTCACGCCGTATTCGAAGATGCGCTCGATGGCATCGGGGGCGATGGCTGGCCCCGGGTTGTGGATGCGCACCCGCGCCGTGGTGTCGTCGGCCAGGTCCAGCGACAGGGTGATCGGCGTGCCGGGCGGGCGGTAACGGTCGGCGTTGCGCATCACATGCGTGACCACGTCTTCGAGCGAATAGGCCTCGGCGCGCACCGGCACCGGCCGGCCGGCCGATGCGTAGTGCACGCCCTCGATGCCGGCGAAGTGCGCGTTGTCGGCCACATGGCGCAGGAACTCGTCCAGCTCCAGCGTGCCCACCTCGAGCGTGGCCGACTCGATCGCCTCGCCCGGCGACGCGGTGCCGTAGAGCACGCGCACCGCCTGCTGCATGCGCTGCACATAGCGGTGGCTGGGGTCGGCCGGATCACCGTGCAGCACCATCAGCGATTGCAGCGGCGACATGATCTCGTGGCCCACCGCGTGCCACATGTCGCGCTCCTGCTCGGCGCGGATGTGCTCTCGGCGCAGGCTGTCCTTCACCCGCTGCAGCAGATCGGCCAGGCTGCCGGCCAGGATGCCCAGCTCGTCCTTGCCGCGCAGGTCGGCCACGTTCAGGTCGCCCAGGCGCCGGTCGACCTGCGGATCCTGCATGTTGTAGGACACCGCCGCCGCGCGGCGGGTCAGCACTGCCACGCGGCGGATCAGCCCGACCTCGATGGTCAGCCACGCCAGCCCGATCGCCGCCAGCATCGCCCCGACGATCCACGACAGGCGCGTCGCGGTGGCCGCCAGGCCCTGGTCGACGGCCTCCAGGCTGCCGTCCAGCACCAGGCGATAACGGCCATGCGAGGCGTCCACGGTGTCGGTGGCCTGAAGCGGGCCCACCGCGTCGGCGCCGGGCAGGCGGCGGATCAGGGCCAGCAGCCAGTGCGGCGCGGGCAAGGCCTCGGCCGAGGCGCCGCGCAGCGTGATCGGCGCCGGCGCCTGGCCAGTGGCCTTCGCGGACGACCCGGCGACGTGCTCGATGCGCAGGGTCTCGCCCGGGGCCAGCCCGGCACGAAGATCGTGCAGCGTGAAGGCGGGTGCGGCGCCCGGGGTGGTGCTGTCGAAGAGCGGCGCCGCGTCGCCCGGCGGCAGCAGCCGCAGGCGAACGCGCATCTGCGCCAGGTCGGCCGGGGGCCAGGCCGGTGCCGGCCGGGCGAACAAGGCCTCGCGGAACACCTCCACCGGCAGGCGGATCGAGATCAGCGTGCGGCGCCGGCAGGGCTCGGTGGTGCGGGTGTCGGGGCCGGTGCTGGCGGTCGTGCTGGTGCCGGTGCTGGTACTGGTGCCGATGCCGATGCACGGGCCCTCCTGCCACAGCCAGCCGCGGAAATCGCGCACCGGCCGGTCGCGCACCTCGAGCCGGTCGCCATGGTCGACGAAGCCGGTGAGCCGGCCGCGCTGCGCCGCAGGGGCTGCCGCCGGCGTGGCCTCGGGCGGCTCGGGGCGCGCCGCGCCGGGTTCGCGCTCCGGGCGCTCGAGCCGTTCGAAGGGCGCCACCCACTGCGAGACCTGGCCGCGGTAATCCACGCTGACCCGGGCGCGATGCACCGCCGACAGCTCGATCGAGCCCTGCTCGCGCGGCTGCAGCGGCGGCGTGTCGAGCAGGCCGACCAGATAGACGAAGCCGCCGGCGTAGGCGTTGCTGCCCACCGCGACGCACAGCGAATCGCCATTGCGCCAGCGCACGCCGCAGCCGGCCAGCTCCATCGCCTGCCGTGCCTTGTTCGGATCGTCGAAGTCGATCGCCGCATAGGGCAGGCGCAGCGGCACCTGCGCCGCCTCGGGCCCCTGCCCGAGCCCCGGGTTGAGCAGCGCCAGCTGGCCGGCCGGGTGGCGCAGCTGCGCGGCCACCTCACCCAGCGTCTTGCGAAAGCCCTGCGCATAGCGCTGCTGGCTGCGCTGGCGCTCCTCGCTCAGCAGCAGCAGCGCCAGTGCCAGCGTCGACAACGCCAGCAGCAGGAACACGCCGTGGAAGACCAGGCGCCGCCGGAAGGCCGCCAGGCCCAGCCGAGGCACATCGAGCGCCGGCAGCTCGACCGGGCCGAGCTTCATCGCGGCGCCGACCAGCGGAAGCCGCGCATCGGCACGCTCTCGATACCGTCGAAGCCGGGATCGACGTCGCGCAGCGCCTCGCGGATGGTGGCCACATGCTTTCGAACGTTGTCGCGGTTGCGCCCGCTCTTGACCACCTCGAACAGCTCGTCGTAGCTCACCACCTGTCCGGCGCGCTGGTGCAGCACGGCCAGGATGCGCTGCGCGGTGAGCGGCAGGTTGACGCGCTGGCCGCGCCAGGTGGGCGAGAGCTGGCCCAGCGGATCGAGCGACAGCGCCTCGGCCGGTGCCGCGGCCGGCGCGGCCGCCGCGCGCGCACGGGCGGCACGCAGGATGTCGAGGAAGGTCTCGACGAACTCGGCCTCGCCGAAGGTGGTCTTCTGCAGGTAGTCCCAGGCGTCCAGCGCCTTCATGATGCTGCGGTAGATGGCCGCCGGCATGGCCGAGACCACCAGCACCGGCGTGCCCTGGTGTGCCTTGTTGATGGCGTTGATCAGCGCCACGCCGGCATGTCGCTCGCGCCCCAGCTCGATGTCCAGCACCACCAGCGCATAGCGCTCGCGGGCCAGCGCCGCCTCGGCCTCGTCGCGGGTGAACCACTGGTCGATGTGCAGCTCGGGCCGCGCGGCACGGATCCAGCCGGCCAGCTGGTTGCTGGTGGGGCGATCGTCTTCGATGACGGCGACTCGGTCCATGGCGGTGCGGCGTGGGGCGGGTGCGATCGATTATGGGTGGCCCGCCTGCGAGCGCCTGTGAAGGTTTCTTCCGCGCGCGGAAGCCTTGCGCCCGCGTGGGAAGGCATCCGCCCCGGCGTTGCATTGAGCCTTCCGCCAGCGCTGCGAATGATGCGAAGCCATGGGCCCGGGCCGGCCCTGTCCAGGCGCAAGTCCACGCCCGGCACCGGCCCCGGGATCGCCACCCAGGCACGCCACGCAGGCACTGCACCACCAACGAGGGAACCATGCTGCACCGACTCAACGAGATGACCCGCGCGATCCGCGCCCGGCTGATGCGCCGCCCCGGCCCCGACGCCGCCCAGCCACCCACCGGCGACCTGCCGGGGTCCGAGGCCACGGGCGCCGCCATGGGGGATGCGTTGGCGGGCGCCTCGGCCGGCGCCCCGGTTCGGCCGGGCTTGCAGGCCCTGACGCGCCACGCCCGGCCGCTGCTGGCTCTGGCCGCGATCGGCGGCCTCGGCTGGGCACTGGCGAACCACCCGCCGATGCAGGCGGTGCCGGCCGGCGAGGCGCTGCTGCGCACGCAGGCCTTCAGCGGCGAGGTCAGCGTCTGGCGCGAGGGCCTGGTGCTGGCGCTGCCGGGCCTGCACACGCTGCGCGCGGTGCCGCTGCGCGACCAGTTCTACCGGCCCGAGGCGATGGCCAAGGCCAATGGCGCGGCGCCGCTGCAATCGGTCGAAGGCCTGTCGCTGGGGCTGGACCTGTCGGTGCGCTACGCCATCGACGCGCCGCAACTGGCGCGCTTCGCCCGCGGGCTGCCCGAGGATCCGGCGCGCGACCTGGTGGCCCCGGCGGTGCAGGGCGTGGCCTACAAGATCATCGCCCGCCACAGCGTGCGCGAGATCTTCTCCAGCCGCCGCGCCGAGATCCAGAAGGCCATCGAGGACGAGCTGCGCACGCGCCTGGCCGCCGACGGCCTGGTGCTGCGCAGCGTGCAGATCGGCCAGGTCGACCTGCCGGCCGACTATCGCCGCGGCATGGACAGCCTGTTGGCCGAAGGCCTGGCCACCGAGAAGATGCGCTACACGCTGGAGCTGAAGGACAAGCGCGTCAAGGAGACCGAGCTCGACGCGCTGGCCGACAAGGTGCGCCGCGAGACCGCCGCCGAGGCCGCGGCGCGCGAGCAGGTGATTGCCGCCAAGGCGCAGGAAGAGGCGATGAAGCATGTGCTGCCCTTCAAGCAACGCCAGATCGAGCAGCGCCAGCTCGAGGCCGAGGCCGAGCGCCAGGCCCGCGTCAAGGCCGCCGAGGGCAGCTCGCAGGCCCGGCGCATCGAGGCCCAGGGCGAGGCCGAGGCGCGGCAGAAGCTGGCCGATGCCGAGGCCTACCGCGTGGCCAAGGTGGGCAAGGTCAATGCCGACCAGATGGCGCTCGAAGGTGCGCTGATCACCAAGCATCCGCTGCTGATCCAGAAGACCCTGGCCGACAAACTGAGCGACAAGATCCAGGTCATCATCGCGCCGCCGCCGGCCGATGGCGGCTTCATCGGCAGCGCGTTGATCGCCGGAAACGGCCGGGCCGGCGGCCGCCGCGGCGCCGACCCGGGCGACCGGCCCGAGCAGGCTGGCGACAAGGCCGAGGAGCAATGAGATGAGGCACGCCTTGACCCCCGGTCTGCGCCGCACCCTGCTGACCACCGCGCTGGCCTGCGCCTGTGCCGCCGGCTTGTGCCTGGCGGCTGAGGCGGCAGCGCCCGCCGCAGCCCCTGCCTCGCCTGCACTGGCCCTGGTGTTGCAGGACCAGGTGAGCCTGCGCGGCGCGCCGCGCGACAGCGCCGCGGTGCAGGCCCTGCTGTGGCGCGGCGAGGTGGTGGAGGTCCGCGGCGAGCGGCTCGATCACCTGCAGGTGTGGGATCACCGCCGCGAGCGCGGTGGCTTCGTGCGCGCCAGCCAGCTGCAGCGCATCGGCACGCGGGCGGCCGATGCGCCCGAGCTGCTGACGCTGCTGCGCTTCGTGCAGACCCAGCCCGGAGCCGAGGCGCTGGGCCTGGGGCTGGCGGCGGCCTACATCCAGGCCGCACCGGCCGATCTGCTGGCCGCCGCACCCGGCGCCGAGGCGCTGCTGGCGCTGGGCCGCATGGCCGAGCGGTTGGCCGACCGGGCCTCGGCCCAGGCCGCGGGCAGCGCCGGCGCGGCGCCCTCGCGCGCGGCCGAGGCGGCGCTGGCGGCCCACCTCGACGTGGCCGCGCGCTATGGCGTGCGCTTCACGAGCTTCGAGCGGGAGGGCCAGCGGATGCAGGTGTGCTACGAGGGCGATGCCTTCCGGCGCGTGCTGTCGCTGCCGGCCGGCGCCGAGGCCCGGGCCATTGCCGCGCTGGCGCTGACCCGGCCCGATTGCCTGAACCCGCTGGCCCATCCGCGTGACCGCGAGCGCACCGACCAGTGGCGGGCCGAGGTGCTGGACCAGGTGCCCGACACCGGCCTGCCGGCGCTGTGGAGGCAGCGCCTGGCGATGCGCCGCGCCAGCGTGCACGCCAGCCTGGCGTTTGCCGCGGCCTCGGGCATCGGGGCGGGGGGCGCATCGCAGGCCGCTTCGGCCTCATCGGTCGCCTCGGCGGCACCGGCGCCTGCGTCGTCAGGTGTGTCGGCCGACGCCGCCGCGCGCGCTGGCCGGGCCGCGCAGCGGGCCCTGGCCGAACTCGCTGCGGTCAACCCGGCCGAGCTCGCCGATGACGATGCGGCGGCCCAGCATGAGGCCGCCATGCGCGTCGGCGCCGTGCGCTGGGCCGCGATCCCCGAGGCCACCGGCTTCACCGCCGCCAATGGCGTGGTGCTGTCCACCCAGCCCGGCGCCGATGGCCAGACCTGCGTGCTGCTCACCGATGCGCGCCACCCCGCCACCGCGCCGCTGCTGCGCCGGTGCACCTGGGGCCGCGTGTGGCTGTCCTCGGCCAGCGCGAGCCGCGATGGCCAGGCGCTGGCGCTGGCGGTGCAGCCCACCGACGGCTGGCGCGAGCTGTGGATCCTGCGCCGCGGCGCCGAGGGCTGGTCGATCGGTGTGCTGCCCCCGGCGGCGGCCGCGCCAGGATTGGGTTATGCCGAGTTCGCGGGCTGGGTGCCCGGCGGGCAGCAGCTGCTGGTGGCCCGCGAGTTTCGGGCCGAGGGCCGCTACCGGCGCAGCTTCGAGGTGCTGCGGCTGGACACCCTGAACACCGAGCGCGCCAGCGGCGAGGCCAGCCAGTTCGGCCCCTTCCAGCGCTGGGCCGATCCGGCCTGGAAGCGGCTCACGGTGGCGGTACGCTGACCACGTTCGAAACCAGCCGAGCGCATCGCCGGGCGGCGGCACGAGACCACCACCGACCCGCTGCGGGCCGCGGCCGCCTACCAGTCGATGCGCAGCGCCCGCGCCGTGGCCGGCCCGACCACGCCATCGGCCACCAACCCCTTGACGCGCTGGAACGCGGTGACCGCGGCCACGGTGTGCGGCCCATAGCGGCCATCGATGGGCCCGGGGTCGATGCCGGCGCCTTTCAAGGCCCGCTGCACCGCCCGCACCCGCGGGCCGCGCGGCGGCTCTTCGTGCCACACCAGCAGGTCGGGCATGGGCCGTGGCACGAAGCTGTCGCTGGCCTGCCGGTAGGCCAGGCCCGGCAACCGGGCATAGGCGTGCCACAGACGCCCCTCGACCCGGCCGCGGGCGATGCCCCGCGGCCGCCCCAGCGCCTCGATCGTCCCACCGCACCCGTCGCTCACCGCCACCTGGCCGCCGCCATGGCCCGGCCAGGGCGGATGGCGCACCAGCACGACGCCGGCCACGGTGTTGGCCTCCACGCGGTCGACGGCCCACAGCTCACCCTGGGCCACCTCGTCGAACCAGTCCTGCGCCGTGGCCCGCGCCGTGGCCGGCGGCAAGGCGGCCGCTGCGCAGCCGTGCAGCTCGCCGGTGAGCCGGAAGACGACCCAGGAGACGAACTCGGCCGCGTCCCACGGCCCGCGCCAGTGCGGGTGGTCCTTGGGGGCCGGCACACCGCAGGCCGTGGGCTGCCCGAGGTGGCGTTCGGCCAGGGCGAGCAGCCCGTCGCCCGAGGGAGCGTCGGCAGGTGCGGGGCGGGTCATCGACAAGGCTCCAGGCACGGGGCCGCGCAGTCACGAGGACGCGCAGTTTGCGCGCTTCTCCTGGCGCCGACATCCCCCCTCGGAGGGGCTTTCGGGCGGCCGCTGCGGGGCCGGTGGCATCGCCGGGCCAGGGCGGCCTTTGGTGCCCCGGCGCTCAGCCGCTGCGAGCCGGCGCCGGCTCGCCGGGCAGCCACGCCACCACCACCGCGGTGAAGGCGGCGATGCCGGCCATGCCCAGCAGCAGCGTGTCGAAGCCGGCGGACTTGACCGCCGGGCCCAGCGCCCACACCGCCAGCGAGCTGATGCCGGCGGACAACGCCAGCCGCGCACCGGCCACGCGCGAGCGCATGCGGTCGTCGACATAACGCACGATGGTGGCGTCCGTGAACGGGATGCCGCCGAAGATCAGCACCATCATGCCCAGCATCGCGGCATAAAGCCCCCAACCCTGGGCGTAGGCGGCCAGCACCAGCAGCGGCACCTGCATCAGCACCACCGTGATCTGCAGCGGCTTGAGCGGAAAGCGGTCGATCAGCCGCCCCACCACCACCTGCGCCACCGAGGCCACGGCATACACCGCCGCCAGCAGCGCGCCGAGCAGGCCGGGATCCTGCACCACGCCGCGCAGGCGCTCATCCAGCAGCCGGGCATTGCCGTTGGTGGTGAGGTTGAACAGCATGCCGCCGCAGGCCGAGGCCACCGTCATCACCACCAGCACCCGGGCCAGCTGCGGCCGGTCCAGCACCACCGCGGCCTTGCGCGTGCGCTGGGCCGGCGGCTCGGTCTCGCGCGGCACCACGCGCGCGAACACCACCCCAAGCGCGATGCAGGCCAGGCCGGGCACGGCGAAGGCCGCGCGCCAGCCCAGGGTCTTGACCAGCAGCCCGGTGACCAGCGCCGCGGCGGCGATGCCCAGGTTGCCCGACAGGCCATTGATGCCGATGGTGGCGCCCGGTCGCGTCGCGCCCTGCACCAGCATCGGGATGCCCACCGGGTGGTAGATGGCCGAGAACACGCCCAGCAGCGTCAGCGACACCGCCATCTGCCAGGCATCGCGGGTGATCGCCGTGAGCAGCGCGGTGGCGCCCAGGCCGAAGAAGAACACCAGGATCATCTGCCGCCGGCCCCACAGATCGCCCAGGCGACCGGCCGGCAGCGAGGCCAGGCCGAACATCAGGAACGCGCCGGCGCCATAGGGCATCAGGTCTTCCCAGCGGGCGAAGCCGAAATCCGCCGCGATGGCTGCCACCGCGGTGGCGAAGATCATCAGCGCCAGGTGGTCGAGCGCATGGGCCAGGTTGAGCAGGATCGCGACGGTGCGGGTGGGCGGGTGCATCGGGGCGATTGTCGGGGCCCGGCGCGCGGCCCCGCTGTCGACGAGGACGCCGCTGCCCGGGCCACCGGCCCCGGGTCTTCTGCGCAGGGCGGGGATTCGTCAGCCCCCACCCCGGTTTCGTCGGCTCAGGCCGCTGCAGCTTTGGCAACGGCGCACACTGCCTGCCAGTCACCCGCGTGCGTTTGCGGGTGACGCAAGCCCAAGCTCCCGAGGATGACTGCGATGACTGTCCCCCTGCGACTGGCGCTCCTGACGCTGCGCGTGGCATTGGCCTGGTGGGTCGCGCTGGTGCTGTTGGCCGCGCTCGCCAGTCCCCCACTGGCCGGCTTGGGCGGCCTGCTGCTCTTCCCGCCACTGGCGCTGGCCCTTGGCGCCGTGGCGGCCTGGCGTCAGCGCACCGGCCTGGGCGCACGACCCGACCCGGCCGACCTGTTGGCCGTCGGCTGTCGCGAGTCGATCAGCCTCGGCCTCCCGGCCTCGCAGGCGCTGCGCGTCGCGCGCAGCGCCGTGGCCGCCCTGCACGGCGAGCACGGGCTGCATCTCACCGAGGCATCGCTGGCCGGCACGCTGTCGTCGCAGGGGCCGGACGTGAGGGGCCTGGCCGCCTTGCGGGCCGATCGACTGCTGCTGCGTGTGCGGGAGGACGGCGCCGAGCGCTGCACGCTCGAGCTGTCGATCGAGCCGCGGCACCGCTGGTGGGCCGGCGGGCTGTGGGTGGACGGTGGGCGCTGTCGCCGCCAACTCGATGCCCTGCACCAGGCGATCCTCGCCCGAGTGCGTGCGGCCGGCGAGGCGGCGCAGGCGCAGTCGCGCGAGGAGGTATTGCGTTCGCGCCTCGTGCAGGCCGAGCTCGCTGCGTTGCGCGCCCAGATCGAGCCTCACTTCCTGTTCAACACGCTGGCGCACATTCGAGCGGCCGTCGGCACCGACCCGACGGTCGGCCAGGCGATGCTCGATGCGTTGATCGACTTCCTGCGCGCCGGCGCCCAGGTCGGCGCTGCCGCCAATGTCCGGCTCGCCGATGAGCTCGGGCGTGTCGAGCGTTACCTCGAGCTGATGCGCCTGCGGCTGGGCGATCGGCTGGGCGTGGCCATCGATGTCGATCCGGCCTTGCTGGCACAACCCGTGCCGACCGCCTGCCTGTTGACCCTGGTCGAGAACGCGGTCAAGCATGGCATCGAGCGCCGGACGGCGCCTGGCGTGATCTCCGTGCGCTGTCACCGGATCGGAGGGCTGCTGGCCATCGATGTGGACAACGATGGACCTGGCCTGTGCCCGGCGCCCGACGGCGGCGGCACCGGCTTGGCCAACCTGCGCGAGCGCCTGCGGCTGGCCCACGGACCCGACGCCACGCTGTGCGTGGAGGACCGAGACGACGGCGGCGTGTGCGCCTCGCTGCGCTGGCCTGCCGCGTAGGATGCCGGCATGTTGAACCACACGACGCCAGCGACCGCCGACCCGGCAGGGGTGCTGGTGGTCGAGGACGAGCGCCGTTTGCGCGACGAGCTGCTGGGCCTGCTGGCCGAGCTGGCGCCCGACCTCGGCCCGGTGCGCGTCGCCGACAGTGCCGAGCAGGCTGTTCAGCACGGCATGAACCCGCCGCCGCAGGTGGCCATTCTCGACATCCGCCTGCCCGGGCGCAGCGGCCTCGAGCTGGCTCGCGAGCTGCCCGATGCCACGCGCATTGTCTTCGTCACCGCGCACGACGAGTTCGCCGTGCAGGCCTTCGAGCGCGGCGCCGTCGACTACCTGCTCAAGCCCCTGTCGCGGGATCGCCTGCAGCGTTGCCTGGAGCGCCTTCGCGAGCGGCTGACGCCGACCGCGGGCCAGCTGCGCTCGCTGCTGGCCGAGCGCCTGCCGGCAGCGCCCTTCGCCCCGTGCCGGTGGCTGACGGCCCAATCAGGCCGGCGAACGAGGCTGATCGCCGTGCAGGACATCATCTACCTGCAGTCCGACCACAAGTACACACGCATCGTCAGCCGCGACGGCGAGCATCTGATCGAAGAGCCGATCAAGAACCTGCTTCCGAGGCTGGATCCGCTGGTGTTCCGCCAGGTGCACCGATCCACCGTCGTCAACCTGCAGGAAGTGCTGCTGGTCGAGCGCGACGACGACGGGGCCGGCGGGGTGATCCACCTGCGCGGTGGCCAGGCGCTGCTGCGCATCAGCGCGCCCTTCCTGCGCGAGCTCAAGACCTTCCTGATCTGAACCCCAGGCGCACTCAGGCCATCAACCCCAAATCGCGCTGCGAGAAGTTGCCCAGGTTCGGAAACACCGTGCCCAGTTGGCTGTCGGACAGCCCGAACCAGCGCGCCAGCGTGGCGCCCAGCTGTTCGACCGAGGTGGACGGCAGCAACGCGCCATTGCCCAGCTGGTCAGGGCTGCTGTCGAAGTTGTTGTTGGCGGCGTTCTTGGGCCCCAGCACCGGCAGCGTGCCGGCCACCTGCCCGCCGCGCACCGCACCGCCCATCACGAAGTGGTGGGCGCCCCAGCCGTGGTCGGTGCCATCGCCGTTGCTGGTGAAGGTGCGGCCGAAGTCAGAGGCGGTGAAGGTGGTGACCTTGTTGCGCGCGCCGATGGCGCCCAGCGTGGTGTCGAAGTAGCGCAGCGCCTGGGCCAGCCGGGCCATCAGGTCGGCCTGGTTGCGGTTCTGCAGGTCGTGCGTGTCGAAGCCGCCGAGGCTGACGAAGAACACCTGCCGCCGTGCGCCGATGGCGCCGCTCTGGCCGGCATCGATGAGCCGCGCCACCACCTGCAGCTGCTGCGCCAGCCCGTTGGCGGCCCTGGCGCCGGTGAGCGGGTTGTCGTACTGCAGCTTCGGGTCGTTGGCGGGGTTGTAGCTGCCCGAGGCCGGCGCGGTGCCGAAGGCCGCATCGCTGGCCGGCCGCAGCGCGGTGCGCAGCGCCACCTCGGCGTCGATGGAGCGTTGCGAGACGGCGGCCAGGTCCGATTCGAACAGGTGGCCGCTGCGGCTCGCGCCGAGGATGCGGCCCAGCGCCGCGCCTGCGTCCGCCGAGCCGAACAGCCGGCCGTTGGCATCGGTGCCGATGCGGGTGGCGCCGGTGGTGCCCACCTGGTACTGCCGCACCGCATCGCCGGCCAGCCACACCGCGTTGCCGGCCGGCGAGATGGCGGTGAAGATGGGCTGCGCATTGGCCGCGGCCAGCATGTCGCCGAGCCGACCGCCCCAGCCGCGGCTGGCGCCCTCGGGCGCCAGGGCCTGCCAGGTGTTCTGCTGGTCGTTGTGCGAGAACAGCCGCGTCGGCCGCGGATGCGAGGCCTGGGCGTACTGGGCCTTGGTGGTGGGCAGGATCAGCGGGCCGATGTTGGCCACCACGGCCAGGCGCCGGTCGGTGTCGAACATGGTGGCCAGCGGGCCCAGGCTCGGATGCAGCGCCACGCTGCGCCCGCCGGGCAGCGCCGCCACCGGGTGCAGCGCCAGCACGCCGCCCAGCCGCGCCGGGGAGCCGGCCGCGGCACCGGCCACTGGCGGGGTGCCGGGCGCGAGCAGCGCGATCGGGTCGGGTGCCTGGGTGCGCGTGGCGATGTAGGCCTGCCACGAGGCGGCATCGGTGGGCAGCACCATGTTGAAGGCGTCGTTGCCGCCGAACAGGAACACGCACACCAGCGCCCGGTAGTCGTCGGCCGCGGCGGCCACGGCAGACCCCGCCGCGGCCAGCTGCAGCGCCAGCGGCGCACCGGTGCCGGCCAGCAGCGAGATCGCACCGGCCCGGCGCAGGAACAGGCGCCGCGAGGCATCGGCCCCGAGCGCGGGTGAGGGGCTTGCAGCCGACAGGGCCGCCGCAACGAGGCTCGGGGTGGTCATGTCGATGGCCTGCTACTTCTGCACGATGAATTCGGGCGACACCAGCGTCAACAGCAGCGCGATGTTGACGCGGGCTCGCCGGGCGTCGTCGATGCTCTTCTGATTGCTGCCGCTGGCGTTGAGCGCCGGGATGGCCACGCTGGCCACGGCCTGCTCCACGATGCCGGTGAAGCCGGCCGGCACGCCGCCGGGCACCAGGCGCTCGGTGATGCGCGCCACCAGCTCGGCCGGCTTGTCGGCCAGGGCCAGCTCGGCCTTCAGGTTGGGTTGCAGGTCGCGCTTGCCGCTGGCGGCGTTGGCGCCCACGCCCAGCCCGACGAAATCGCGCATCGCGTTCACGTAGCCGGCGGTCGAGGTCTCGTGCACGATCTGCATCTCGGGCACCACCAGCCCCGCCGCGGCGGCCCGGGTGCCGGGTGGCACGTAGCCGGGCCGGTAGAAGTTGAACACCGACGGCGCGCGCAGCGGTGTCTGCCCCAGCGAGGTGGTGGGGCTGTCGGTGTTGCCCACGCGCCAGAAGCCGCTCTCGCTGGTGGCCCCGAAGGCCCGCAGGTAGGCCGCCAGGCGCAGCACCGGCTCGCGCAGCTTGCCCGAGTGACCGGAAACCTGCCTCGCCTCGGGGTGCATCAGGATCGTCTTGACCACCGCCTTCAGGTCGCCGCGCACGCCGGCACCGTTGTTGGCGAACACCCGGGCCACCGCGCCCACGTAGTCGGGGCTGGGGTTGCTGGTGACCAGGCGCTGGATCAGCTGCCGGCCGATGAACGGGCCGACGTTGGGATGCGCCGCGAGGGCATCCAGCGCCGCCTTCAGGCTGGCCGGGGGATCGGGCAGGCCCTGCGGCGCGACGGTCACGCCCAGGAAGCTCTTCTCCTCTGCGCTGTGGTACTGCGGATAGCCGAGCATGGGCTTGAACCAGCGTTCGGGGTCTGACAGGCCTCCGGCCGAGCCGTTGGCAAAGCAGTTGTTGTCCGGCCAGTCGGGACAGGCCCAGCTCCAGCCGGTGAACACCCGGGCCAGGCCGGCGATGTCGGCCGGGCCATAGGTGGCATCGGCGAGCGGGCGGCCCGATTCATCCAGCCGCACCACGCCGATCGAGAACAGCTGCATCACCTCGCGGGCGAAGTTCTCGTCGGGCACCCGGCCGGTGCGTGTGTCGGCGCGCTGGTTGCGCAGGTGCGACAGGTAGCGCCCCATCAACGGATGACGCGACACCGACTCCAGCAGCGTGCGGTAGGACCCCTGGCCCTGTTCGCCCAGCAGGTCCATCCAGGCCGTCATGGCCCGCGGCTGGTCGTTGATGGCGCTGTCCTGGCCCGAGATGACGACGATCTGCGACCACGCAAAGGCCACGCGCTGGCGCAACTGGTCTGGCGCCGTCACCGCCTGCTTCCAGAACGCGCCGATCACCTCGGCCTGCCCGGCCGTCGCGCCGATCTGGCCGGTGGCGCCGCTCCTGATGGCGGCGTCTGCCGCCTCCCACAACGCCCGATGTGAGCCGAATGGCAGCGCCAGCTGCTCGTCGATCCAGGCCGCATAGCCGATCTGCATCAGCCGGTCGATGTCGGCCGTGGTAGGGCCGAAGGTGGCCTGGGTGAGAAAGCGCGCGGCCTCGGTACGGGTGGCCGGCTTCTCGATCCCCGGGGCGGGTGCAGGGGCCGAGGCGGGTGGTGGTGCAGGTGGCGGCGTGGGCGTGGAGGTGCCCACGCCGCCACCGCCGCAGCCGGCCAGCACGGCCAGCAGAGCCAGGACCGCGAACCAGCGGCGGGACCATGGCCATGTCGATCGTTGGGCGAGACTGCCCCCGGATTGCTGCACTCGTCGTCCCCTGTCAGACCGCCGGGGATGCTGTCACGGATGTCCGAAACAGACTGTCCGAAGTTGTGCCCAGGGCCCCTGCGGATCCGCCAGGCGGCGTCGCGCGCTGGGCCGCGGTTTTGCTGCGTCGGCGGGGTGCAGCGGCTTGCTATCCCAACACCGGCGCCAGCAGCCGCCGCGCCTGCTCGAGCGGCAGCCCTTCGCCAATCGCCCACTCGGCGAGCTGATCCTCGCCGATGCGGCCGACGTTGAAGTAGCGCGCCTCGGGGTGCGCCAGGTAGAAGCCGCTGACGCTGGCCGCGGGCGTCATGGCCAGGTTTTCGGTCAGGCCCATGCCGATCTCGGCGGCGCCCAGCAGCTCGAACATCGCGCGCTTGACGTGGTGGTCGGGGCAGGCCGGGTAGCCCGGCGCCGGGCGGATGCCGCGGTAGGCCTCGGCGATGAGCTGTTCGTTGCTGAGCGCCTCGTCGCGCGCATAGCCCCACAGCTCGGTGCGCACGCGCTGGTGCAGCCGCTCGGCGAAGGCCTCGGCCAGGCGGTCGGCCAGCGCCTTGAGCAGGATGGCCGAGTAATCGTCGTGCTGGGCTTCGAACTGCGCGATGCGCGCCTCGATGCCGTGGCCGGCACTCACCGCGAACAGGCCGATGTGGTCGGCGCAGGCCGCCGCCGGCAAGCCCGCCGCGGCGGCGCTGCCGGCCTTGGGCGCGATGAAGTCGGCCAGGCAGCGGTAGGGTCGGCTGATCGGTTGGCCGTCGGGCCCGGGATCGGTCGGCCGCTCGGTCTGCTGGCGCAGCGGGCGCCAGCGCATCGCCACCTGGGTGCGGCTGGCATCGGTGTAGATCTCGATGGTGTCGTCGTCCACCGTGTTGGCCGGCAGCAGCGCCAGCACGCCATGGGCTTGCAGCCAGCGGCCGGCGATGGCCTTGTCGAGCATCGCCCGTGCATCGGCGAAGACCTTGCGCGCCTGCTCGCCCACCACCGCGTCGTCGAGGATCGCCGGGTAGCGGCCGGCCAGGTCCCAGGTCTGGAAGAACGGGCCCCAGTCGATGCAGGCGGCCAGCTCGGCCAGGTCGGCGTTGCGAAAGACCCGCCGGCCGATGAACCCGGGTTGCGGCGGGGCGCAGGCCGCCCAGTCCATCCGCGCCTTGAGGGCCCGCGCCTGCGCCAGGCCGACCAGCGCCGGCCCCTTCTTGCCGGCGTGCAGGGCGCGCACCTGGTCGTAGTCGGCGTTGAGCTCGGCGACGAACGCGGCCGAGCGCTCGGGCGAGATCAGGTCGGCGCACACGCCCACCGCGCGCGAGGCATCGGGCACGTAGACCACCGGGCCCTCGTAGTGCGGCGCGATCTTCACCGCGGTGTGCACCCGGCTGCAGGTGGCGCCGCCGATGAGCAGCGGCGTGCGGCGCGAGCGGAAGTGCAGGTCGCGCTGCATCTCGGCGGCCACGTGCTGCATCTCCTCGAGGCTGGGGGTGATCAGGCCCGACAGGCCGATCACGTCGGCGCCCTCGGCGCGGGCGCGGGCCAGGATGTCCTGGCACGGCACCATCACGCCCATGTTGACCACCTCGAAGTTGTTGCACTGGAGCACGACGGTGACGATGTTCTTGCCGATGTCGTGCACGTCGCCCTTGACGGTGGCGATGACCACCTTGCCCTTGGCCCGCACGTCGCCGCCGCTGGCCTGCAGCCGCTGCTTCTCCTCCTCGATGTAGGGCACCAGGTGGGCCACCGCCTGCTTCATCACGCGGGCCGACTTCACCACCTGCGGCAGGAACATCTTGCCCTGGCCGAACAGATCGCCCACGGTGTTCATACCGGTCATCAGCGGGCCCTCGATCACGTGCAGCGGGCGGCCGCCCGCTGCCTTGATCGCCTGCCAGCACTCCTCGGTGTCGTCGGTGATGAAGTCGGTGATGCCGTGCACCAGCGCATGTGCCAGGCGCTCGTTCACATCGCCGGCGCGCCAGGCCAGCCGGGCCGAATCGTCCTTGGCCGCGCCCTTGACGCTCTCGGCGATCTCGAGCAGGCGCTCAGTCGCATCGCTTCGACGGTTGAGCACCACATCCTCGACCCGCTCGCGCAGGCCCGGCTCGAGCTCGTCGTAGACGCCGATCATGCCGGCGTTGACGATGCCCATGTCGAGCCCGGCGCGGATGGCGTGGTACAGGAATACGGTGTGGATGGCCTCGCGCACCGGGTCGTTGCCGCGGAAGCTGAAGCTGACGTTGGAGACGCCGCCCGAGACCTTGGCGCCGGGCAGGTGCTGCTTGATCCAGCGCGTGGCCTCGATGAAGTCGACCGCGTAGTTGGCGTGCTCGTCGATGCCGGTGGCGATGGCGAAGATGTTGGGGTCGAAGACGATGTCCTCGGCCGGGAAGCCCACCTCGTCGACCAGGATGCGGTAGGCGCGCTCGCAGATGGCGATCTTGCGCTCATAGCTGTCGGCCTGGCCCTGCTCGTCGAAGGCCATCACCACCGCCGCCGCGCCATAACGCCGCACCAGCGCGGCCTGGCGGCGGAACTCGGCCTCGCCCTCTTTCAGCGAGATCGAGTTGACGATGCCCTTGCCCTGCAGGCACTTCAGGCCGGCCTCGATGACGCTCCACTTGGACGAGTCGACCATGATCGGCACGCGCGCGATCTCAGGCTCGCCGGCCACCAGGTTCAGGAAGCGCACCATCGCCGCCTGGCTGTCGAGCATGGCCTCGTCCATGTTGACGTCGATGACCTGCGCGCCGGCCTCGACCTGCTGGCGCGCCACCGACAGCGCATCCTCGAAGCGGCCCTCGAGGATCATGCGCGCGAACACCCGCGAGCCGGTGACGTTGGTGCGCTCGCCGATGTTGACGAACAGGTGGCCCTCGCCCAGGGTCACCGGCTCGAGGCCGGACAGGCGCATCGGCGGCACGGCAGCCGGGCTCGCCGCAGCAGCAGGGGTTTCACCGGCCGCGGGCGCGGCAGGGGCATCGGGGCGGTGGGAATCGGTCATGGTACGCAACGGTCACCCGGGGCTCGTTCGTGGGACGGGGAGCGGGGTGAGCGCCGTTGCGGCGCCGGTGGCCGCGATGGGGCATCGGCGGGCCGGCTTCCCGAGCCTGGCGACGAAAGGACTTCGTCGTTGCAACGCTCCTCGGGAACCTGGGATTCTATCGACCGGCCCCTCCTTCGGCCGCCACGCCTGTTCACCGTCGTTACATCGCGCGTGACGGGTGCAACGGCCGGCGGGAGTGCAATCGGCGGATGAGCACCGATGTCCCCTTCACCCCAGCCCCTTGCGGGTCTTCGACGGCCGGCAGGCGCCGCGGTCGATCTCTCGACGTGCAGTTCGGCATGGTGGCCGCACTGGTGGTCGTCCTGGTGGCCGGTTGCGCCCAGGCGCCCATGCGCCCGCCGCCGCCTGCCTCGTCCCGGTCCGAGCCGGCAGGCTCCGGCCTGGAGCCGACCCAGGGGGTCGGCGCAGCGGCGTCGCGTGCTGCCGCGGGCCCTGCCGCGGCGTCGGCGCCCACGGGTGCGCCGGTGCCTGCAGGTCGGCCATCGATCCTGGCTGCCGAGCAGCGCTGGCTGGGCTCGTTGTTCCGCGGCACGCCGGTGCGCGTGTTGTCCGACGAGGGCGGGGCCTTGCGCATCGAGGTGCCGCTGGCGCACTCGTTCGAGGTGGGCGGCGAGCAACCCAAGCCGCCGCTGCAGGCGGTGATGCAGCGTGTGGCCCTGTCGATGCAGCGCCAGCCCACCACTCGGCTCTCGGTGGCCGCCCCGCCGGGGCCGAAGGCCGAGGCCAGGCAGGCCGCGATGCGCGAGCAACTGGTGATGATGGGCTTGCCGATGCACCGGGTGTCGGTTCCGGGCGTACCGGGCGACGACGTGGTGAGCCTGAGGCTGGCCCCGGCACCCCCGGCGCTGGCGCGGCTGAGCGATCGCGCCCTGCCTGCGCCTGCACTGATGCCGGCCGGCCACACGGTGCCGGCCTCCAGCGCCGCCGCGCTGCCGGCGGCAGCGACGGTCAGGCCGCCTGCAACAGCCCGCTGAACAGCGGGTCGCGCAGCGAGCGCGGGCGGTACTGGGACACGCGCCGCGCAATCTCGGCGATGTGCTCGGGCGTGGTGCCGCAGCAGCCGCCGGCAAGGTTGATGAAGCCGCTGCGGGCGAACTCGCCGAGCTGCGCGCCGGTGACCTCGGGCGTCTCGTCGAAGCCGGTCTCGCTCATCGGGTTGGGCAGGCCGGCATTGGGGTAGCAGCTCACGAAGGTGTCGCCGGCCACCTTGGCCAGCTCCTCGATGTAGGGCCGCATCAGGGCTGCGCCGAGCGCGCAGTTCAGGCCGATGGCCAGCGGCCGGGCGTGGCGCACCGAGTGCCAGAAGGCGGCCACCGTCTGGCCCGAGAGGATGCGGCCGGAGGCATCGGTGACCGTGCCCGAGACGATCACCGGCAGCCGCTCGCCGGTGGCCTCCATCAATTCGTCGAGTGCGAAGATGGCGGCCTTGGCATTGAGCGTGTCGAAGATGGTCTCGACCAGGAACAGGTCGGCCCCACCTTCGAGCAGGCCCGCGGCTTCTTCGTGGTAGGACGCACGCAGCTCGTCGAAGCTGATGTTGCGGGCGCCGGCATCGTTGACATCGGGGCTGATGCTGGCGGTGCGCGGCGTGGGGCCCAGCGCCCCGGCCACATAGCGCCGGCGTTGCGGGGTGGAGGCGGCATCGGCGGCGGCGCGGGCGATGCGCGCCGAGGCCTGGTTCATCTCGCGGGCCAGCCCGGCCAGGCCGTAATCTTCCTGCGCGATCGAGGTGGCGCCGAAGGTGTTGGTCTCGATGATGTCCGCGCCGGCGGCGAGGTAGGCGTCGTGGATGCTGCGGATCACATCGGGCCGGGTGATCGACAGCAGGTCGTTGTTGCCCTTCAGGTCCTTCGGGTGATCGGCAAAGCGCTCGCCGCGAAAGTCGGCTTCGGTGAGCTTGTGGCGCTGGATCATCGTGCCCATCGCCCCGTCGATGACGACGATGCGTTGACGCAGCAGCGCCGGCAGGTCGGCGGCGCGGGTGTAGGCGATGGGGGCTCGGCTCATCGCGGAATTGTAGGAGCCCACCGCCGCCGCCGCGGCCCGAGTGGCCCGATCGGGTGACCGAGTTCCTTCAATCCGCGATCACCATCGCAGCCACCAGGCCGGCCCCGAGCGCCGCCGGGATGCCGAAGCGCTCCCAGCCGGACATCGCGTTGCCCGCCACGATCTCGACAGGCACCGTGGTGTGCTGCAGCAGCTTGTCGGTGACCGAGCTCTCGACCAGCCGGGTCAGCGAGTTCTTGCGCGCCGTGGCCATCACGATCTGTTCGCAGTGCAGCTTGCGGGCCACCGCGGCGATGGTGCGGGCGCGATCGCCGGTCTCGATGTGCACCGCATGCGGCACGCCGAAGCGATCGAGCCGCTCACGTGCAGGGCGCAGCGCTTCCTCGGCCTGCTCGCGGTGGAATTGCGCGCGGGTCCTGCGACTGACCAGCTGCGCGATGTCGGCCGACAGGGGCGTGCACACATGCAGCAGGTGCACCTCCATCGACGGATCGCGGGTGAAGCGCCGGATCACGTCGTCGACGGCGAACGGGTCGTTGCGGGTTCCACCAATGGGCACCAGGATCCTGGACATGGGGGTCTCTCCTTCGTGGCGGTCAGAGGGCAGGGTGGCGGTGGGCGCCGACATCTCGGCATGCGCGCGGCTGCGGCGGAAGACCAGCTTGAGCAGTTCCATCGCCACCGGCGAGGCGAAGAAGAACGGCAGCATCAGCAGCCAATCGTCCACGCCCAGCGGCACGGCGTCGAAGAACGGCGCCAGGAAGGGCACGTAGACCACGGCCAGCACCAGCGCGAACGACACGCCCACCGCAGCCAGCATCCAGCGATTGCTGGCCAGGCCGATGGTGAAGACGCTGTGCGTCTCGCTGCGGGCGGCAAAGGCGCGCAGCAGCTCGGAGGTGCACAGGGTGACGAAGGCCATGGTCTGCGCGGCGGCCAGGTGCTGCGGGTAGCGCTGCATGCCCAGCCAGAAGATGCCCAGGATGGCCAGCATGTCGACCACCCCGACCACGCCGATGCCGATGGCCATCTCGCGATTGATCACCGGTTCGCGGGCCGAGCGTGCCGGCCGGCTCATGGTGTCCTTGTCGCCCTTCTCCATGCCCAGCGCCAGCGCGGGGGCGCCGTCGCTGACCAGGTTCAGCCACAGCAGCTGCACCGGGCGCAGCGGCATCGGCAGGCCGACCAGCATGGCGCCGAACACGATCAGGATCTCGCCCACGTTGCAGGCCAGCAGGAAGTACACGAACTTGCGGATGTTCGAGTAGATGATGCGGCCCTGCTCGATGGCCGAGACGATGCTGGCGAAGTTGTCGTCGGTGAGCACCATGTCGGCGGTCTGCTTGGCCACGTCGGTGCCGGTCACGCCCATTGCAATGCCGATGTTGGCGCGCTTGAGCGCCGGCGCGTCGTTGACGCCGTCGCCGGTCATCGCCACCACATGGTCGCGCGCCTTGAAGGCTTCGACGATGCGGGTCTTGTGCTGCGGCGAGACGCGGCAGCACACCTCCAGCCGGTCGGCGCGGTCGGCCAGCTCGGCGTCGCTGAGCCGGTCGATCTCGGCGCCGGTGAGCACCAGGCCGCCCGGCGTGCGCAGGCCGATGTCGCGGGCGATGGCTTCGGCGGTGTCCTTGTAGTCGCCGGTCACCATCACCGTCTTCAGGCCGGCGCCGCGCGCCACCTTGAGCGCCTCGATCACTTCCGGCCTTGGCGGGTCGATCATGCCCAGCAGGCCGACGAAGGTCAGGCCTGTCTCCACCGCCTGCGGCGTGGCCGACGCGGGCAGCTCGCTCAGCGGCCGATAGGCCACGGCCAGCACCCGCAATGCCGAGGCGGCCATGTCGTGGTTGCGCTGCTGGATGGTGGCGCGCATCGCGTGGCCCAGGGGCACGGCCTGGCCATCGTCCAGCATCGAGTCGCACAGCTCCAGCACCATGTCGGGCGCCCCCTTGACGATGGCCACCAGCGGCGGGAACGTGAAGCCGCCCTCGGGGCCGTCCGCGGCGCAGCGATGGATCGTGGTCATGCGCTTGCGCTCGGAGTCGAAGGGGATCTCCTGCACCCGCGGCATGCGCCGGGCCTGCGCATCCTGCAGGTGGCCGGCCTTGGCGCCGGCAACGATCAGGGCGCCTTCGGTGGGGTCGCCGATCAGGTGCCAGCCGGGCTGGCCGGTGTCGTCGGTGCGCTCTTCGAGCCGGGCGTCGTTGCAGGCGATCGCGCCCTGCAGCAGCGCCGAGGCGTCGGGATCCGATCGAGGGTCGAATCGTTCGTCGCCGATGCGGAAGTCGCCCACCGGCAGGTAGCCCTCGCCGGTGATGCGGAAGTGACGCCCACCCGCCCAGGCCTGCACCACGGTCATCTGGTTCTGTGTCAGCGTGCCGGTCTTGTCCGAGCAGATCACCGTGGCGCAGCCCAGCGTCTCGACCGCGGGCAGTCGGCGGATCAGCGCATGGTGCTTGATCATGCGCTGCATGCCCAGAGCGAGGCACACGGTGACGATGGCCGGCAGGCCTTCGGGCACGGCTGCGATGGCCAGGCTCACGGCCGTCATGAAAAGGCCGACGATGTCCTTGCGCTCGGCGTCCAGGTACCCCAGCAGGCCGCGGCTGCCGATCTGCGAGATGTCGGTGTCGCGGAACAGGCCGTAGACGAAGACGATGGCGCACACGGCCAGGCAGGCCGTGCCGAGCACCTTGCCCAGGTGCTCGAGCTTCTTCTGCAGCGGCGTGCTCTCGTCCTCGAACGATTGCAGCATCTGTGCGATCAGGCCGATCTGGGTGGCCATGCCGGTGCTGGCGACGATGCCCTTGCCGCGTCCGTAGGTGACCAGCGTGCCCATGAAGGCGGTGTTGCGCCGGTCGCCCAGCGGCACCTCGGCATCGAGCACCACGGCCGCATCCTTGTCCACCGGCACCGACTCGCCGGTGAGCGAGGCTTCCTCGACCTTCAGGTTGTGGCACTCGACCAGCCGGATGTCGGCCGGCACGTAGTTGCCCGCTTCGAGCCAGACCACGTCCCCGACCACCAGCTCGCGGCTGGGCACCGACTGGTGGCGACCGTCGCGCAGCACCTGCGCATTGGGCGCCGACATCTTCTTGAGCGCCGCCAGCGCCTGCTCGGCCTTGGACTCCTGCACCACGCCGACCACCGCGTTGAGCACCACGATCACCAGGATCGCGATCGAGTCGACGTACTCGCCCAGCGCCGCCGAGATCACCGCCGCGATCACCAGGATGATCACCAGGTAGTTGTCGAACTGCTGCCACAGCAGGCTCAGCAGGCCCGGCCGGGGACGCTCCGATAACTCGTTGGCACCCAGGCGCTGCAGGCGTTCGGCCGCCTGGCCGGCCGACAGGCCCTGCTCGAGGTGGGAGTCGAGCTCGGCGACGACCTGCTCGATCGGCTTGCCGTGGGAGTGCTTGTCGTGCATGGCGATGGCCTCCAGTGGCCTTGAGTATCGACACGCGGCCCGCCGGGCGACATTGCGAGTTTGCAATGCTGACCTTTGCAGAAGCTGAGGCATCGGCCCGCACCGCCGTCGACGTCGGTTGCCGTTCGACATCGGGCAGGGCATCGACCGCCCGGCTCATGGGCGCAGGGCGCTTTCCGGTCGCAATCCACGGTGTGCCACGAGGGGGCCGCTGCGCCTGGCGAGGGGCTGCGCAACGGGCTTGCATCGGGCCGACGACGGTGCTAGAAGTGAGACAGGCCCGGGCTCGTCCCGGGTCTGCTCCAAAGGGGAGTAGCTTCGATGGGCGCGATGTGCCCGTCGCGGTGCGGCCGTCAATACGGGCTTCGGCCTCGGTCGCACCGGCGTCGTCGCGAGGCAAGCGAGACCTTTGCCGCCGGGCAACCGGGCCTTCACCGGCCAGGCCGTCCGAGAGGTAGAGGCCGCTGCGTGTCCGTTCGGCGCGTGCCGCAGTGGTGAGTCCGGTTCGACGACCCAGGAGACCGCCATGCCCCCACCCGCCGTCCGCCGCTACTTTAGGCACGGCATGCTGCCGCAGATCAGGGTCCTCGAGGCCTGTGCCCGGCTGGGCAGCTTTGCCCGCGCCGCGGAGGAGCTTCACTTGTCGCAGCCGGCGGCCTCGCTGCAGATCAAGAAGCTGGGCGAGACCCTGGGCGTGACGCTGTACGAACAGATCGGCAAGCGCATCCACCTCACCGAGGCCGGCGAGCGCGTGGTGCAGACCTGCCGGGAGCTGTTCGACGTGTTCGGCGCGCTGGATGGGCACCTGGCCAGCCTGCGCACCTTGCAGGCCGGGAGGCTGCGCCTGGCCGTCAGCACCACGGGCATGTGCTTCGCCCCGAGGCTGGTGGGAGCCTTCGTCGACCAGCACCCGGGCACCGAAGCCTCGGTGCAGGGGTTCAACCGCCAGTCGCTGGTCGAGCGCATGGCCGGCAACGAGGACGACCTGTACCTGTTCGCCGATGCGCCGGACATGGGCGACGTGGTGGCGCAGATGCTGTTGCCCAACCCGATGGTGGTGCTGGCCCGCGACGACCACCCGCTGGCCCAGGCACGCCGGATCCCCTTCGAGCGGTTGGCCCAGGAGCCGTTCCTGCTGCGCGAGGAAGGCTCGGGCGCGCGGCGCATCCTGATGCAGATGTTCGACGCCCGCGGGCTGGTGCCCAGGGTGCGGATGGAACTGGGCACCAACGAGGCGATCAAGGAAGCGATCCTGTCCGGGCTGGGCATCGCGCTGATGTCGCGCTACACCTTCGGCCTGGACCCGGAGTCCTCACGCTTCATCTGCCTGGACGTCGAGGGCTTCCCGCTGGAGAACCACTGGTACCTGGCTTATCCGGTGGGCAAGCAGGTGTCGCCGCTGGCCAGGGCGTTCCTGGACTTCGCGCGCCAGCAGGCGCGCCCGCTGGTGTCGCAATCGACCATCGGCCCTTGGGCGATCGAACACGGCTGAGGCCGGCGCAGGGCCGGCGGTGCGCTCGATCGCCCGCCCTCAGCGCACCGTGCAGGTCGGCGCGACGGAGTCGCGGAACAGCGAGGCGCGGAAGTCATCGGTGGGCCGGTCACCGTCGTCCATGGCCCACAGCGACAGCGCCTTGGCCGACATCGGCCGGGCGAACAGGAAGCCTTGCAGCTCATCGCAGCCCATCCTGACCAGGATGTCGCGCTGGGGCTCGGTCTCGACACCCTCGGCCACCACGCGCAGGTGCAGCGCGTGGGCCAGGTTGATGACCGCTTCGACGATCGCTCGTGCATCCGGGCTGTCGACGATGTCGGCCACGAACGAGGCATCGATCTTCAGTTCGGCAGCCGGCAGCCGCCGCAGGTACGACAGGCTGGCCTGGCCGACGCCGAAGTCGTCGATCGAGACGTGCAGGCCGGCGCGGCGCATGCGCTCGAACGAACGGCGGGTGACGTTGGTGTCCTCCATCGCCACCGATTCGGTGATCTCGCAGGTGAAGCGGCTGGGGCTCAGGCCGTTGGCGATCAGCGCCGCCTGCAGTCGCTGCACCAGGTCGTCCTGCCGCATCTGGTAGGCCGAGATGTTGATGGCCACGCGCATGCGCATGCCGGCCCGGCGCCAGCTGCCGGCCTGCCGGCAGGCCTCGTCGATGACCCAGTTGCCGATCGGGCCGATCAGCCCGAAGCGCTCGGCCAGCGGGATGAACACCGCCGGGCTGACCAGCCCGCGCTGCGGGTGGTGCCAGCGCAGCAGGGCCTCGGCGGCGGTGATCTGCATGCTCCTGGCATCGATCTTGGGTTGGTACACCAGCTCGAGCTGGTGCTTGCTCACCGCCAGGCGCAGGTCGCGCAGCAGCTCGGCCTGGTCCTTCAGGTCGACGGCCATGGCCGGGTCGAACACCGCGAAGTCGTCGCCACCGACATGCCGCACCTGCCGCATCGCCGACGCGGCATGGCCGACGATCTTCACCCGCGATCCATGCGCCGGATAGCAGGCAATGCCGATCGAGCAGGACAGGGTCGGCTCGATGGTGCTGTCGTGGTCGGGCGCGCTGATGCGCCTGACCAGCTTGGCGGCCAGGTCACGGGCATCGTCCAGCGTCAGCTCGGCGAGCAGCGCGAAGGCGTCCCCACCCACCCGGGTGAGGCTGGCCGATGGCGCCGCCAGGGCCACCAGCGCATGAGCGGCACGGCGGATGGCCCGATCGCCGCAGGCGTGACCGAAGGCATCGTTGATCGACGAGAGGTTGTCCAGGCCGATGAACAGCACGCACCAGCGCGAGCCGCCTCGATCCGCCGCCAGCACGGCCTTGTCCAGCGCATCGTCGAAGGCGCCACGGCTGAGCAGGCCGGGCACACCCCCGTCACTCTCGGCGGACTCGTCGATGCCCGGCTCGGCGCGGCTGGATGGTCGCCGCTGGCGCCACAGCGAGAAGGCCATCACGACCACCAGCATCGCCAGCCCGGCAGCCACCCACCAGGGATCGAGGGCCGCAAGCGCGCCGCCGGAGTTCAGGGCCGAGTCCATTCATGGCCTTATCGACGGCCGCGCCCGTCGACTTGAGCATCGCCGTGACCCGAACGGCCCATGCCGGGTCGGCGGGAAAGGCATAGTTCACGCGCGCCAGGTGCGCCAGATTCACCAGGTGCCCGACGTGCCCCAGGCGCCATCACGCCCGGCACGGCTGCCCAAGCCACGCCGGCCGACGCGATGCATCCCGTGGCGCACGCTCAGTGCAGCACCACCGGTTGCTGCGCCATGGCGGTGAAGCGGGCGATGTACTCGTCCAGCGCCTCGGGGCTGGGGCCCTGCTCCACCAGCGCCTGCACGCCCTGCTGGAAGTGCTCGGCCATCACCCCCTGGAGGTAGATCTCCTTGCGGGCGAACTTGTCGACGATTTCGTAGCCACCGCGCGGGCTGTCGGGCCGGCCCTCGACTGGCGGCACCTCGAAGGCGACGACGACGTATTGATCCGAGTTGTAGAGCATGTGCATGACGGTGATCCCCTGCGCCCTCCCGCCGCCTCGCGTGAGCGAGGACATCCGGGCCGATGCGCCCCACCTGGGGCCGTCACCGAGGCTTTTCAAGCGCCGTCGGTTCGGCCTGCAGGTGCAGCTCGAAGACCGCACCGCTGCGCGGCACGGTCATGCGCAGCACCACCGGCCACCAGCCGCGCCGCGGGTCGAGCCAGGCCTGCACCCGCCAATCGATCAACTGCTGCGGCTCGCGCACCACCTGCGTGGCCTGCGCCGGGCCCAGCGCGGTGGCGACGGTCTCGACCCCCTGGTCGACGAAGGTCCACACATCGCCCAGGCCTCGGCCGTCGACGACGAACATCGACACCTGCGGCGGCATGGCCCCGGCGGCGGCGCAAATGGCGGCCAGCTGCGCCATCCACGAGAGGCGATCCTGCGCACCCGGCCAGGCCGGGTGCTCGATGCGCGGGCCCGAGAAGGTGATGCGGCCGATGTCGCGCTGGAAGTTGGCGGCCCGCGCGCCGCGTGCGCCGCGCCGGTCGACAAAGCGCTCGGGCGCCAGCCCGGCGGCATCGAAGCCGCCCTGGCTGGTCTGCACCAGCACCGGCTGCCCCAGCGGGCCCGTGGCCTCGAGGCGCAGGTGGTACCGGTCGGCCTCGGGCGCCCAGGTCAGCTGCGCCGGCACGTTGCGCTGGGGCAACTGCAGCCGGTAGAGCAGGCGCACCGGGTCGGGCAGGCGCGTCGGATAGATCGGCGGCGGCTGGGCCGGCCCGCTGGCGGCGCCGTCGCCCGGTGGCCCGGGCTCGTCGGCGGCAGCGTCGAGGTCGGCGGCACCGGCGCGCGTGTCGTCCGCGACGGCTTTGTGTGGCGCGGGCGGCTGCGGGTTCGCGCCAGCGCCCGCGGGTGGCGCATCGACCCGGGCCTGGAGGAGCATCTGGGTGGCGGGCGCCATCGGCGCGGGGCCTGTGGCGGCTGCCTCAGGGGCCGACAGGGCGTGCGCCGCTGGCCGCGGCGGGCCGGCCGGCAGATCCATCGACACAGCGGGCGCCGTGGCCATCGACACAGCGCGGGTCGCGGGCAGGTGCCTCACCGCCTGCACCGGCGCTCGACGTGCTTGCGGGGCACCCGGGTGTGGGCCGCCGGGCCATCGCGCGAGCATCCAGCCGTGCATCAGCGCGACGAAGCCGACCATCAGCGCCAGGCCGGCCCCGCGCCGCCACGGTCGCCCGGCGACGTTCGCCGGTCGTGGCCATGGCGAAGGCAGGGGAGGGGAGGCCGGTCGGCTCATCGGACAATGCTGCCATCAACCCGACGCACGCCCCATGAAACTCGCCACCTACAAGGACGGTTCACGCGATGGCCAGCTGGTCGTCGTCTCGCGCGACCTGGCCCAGGCACATTACGCCACCGGCATCGCCACGCGACTGCAGCAGGTGCTGGACGACTGGAACTTCCTGTCGCCGCAGCTCCAGGACCTGTGGGTCACCCTCAATCACGGCAAGGCGCGGCATGCGTTCCCGTTCGATCCCGGGCTGTGCATGGCACCGCTGCCGCGGGCCTACCAGTGGGTGGATGGGTCGGCCTATCACGAGCATGTGCGCCGGGTGCGGCGCGCCCGCGGCGCCGAGGTGAGCGAGGCCGACCTGGCCGAGCCGCTGATGTACCAGGGCGGCAGCGACGACTTTCTCGGCCCTTGCGATGACGCGTACTTTGCGAGCCAGGACCTGGGCATCGACTTCGAGGCCGAGATCGCGGTGGTCACCGGCGACCTCCCGATGGGCGTCGAGCCGGCGCGGGCGCTGGACGGCGTGCGGCTGCTGATGCTGGCCAACGACTGGAGCCTGCGCCAGCTGGTGCCCGCCGAGGTGGCCAAGGGCTTCGGCTTCGTGCAGAGCAAGCCGGCCACGGCCTTCAGCCCGGTGGCGGTGACGCCCGACGAGTTGGGCGAGGCGTGGTTTCGCGGCAAGGTGAACCTCACGCTGCAGGCCAGCGTCAATGGCCGGCGCCTGGGCATGCTGGAGGCCGGCTCGGAGATGGCCTTCCACTTCGGCCGGCTGATCGCGCACCTGGCCCGAACCCGCCGGGTGCGCGCCGGTTCGATCATCGGCTCGGGCACGGTCAGCAACGCCGATGCCTCGCGCGGCGTGGGCTGCCTGATCGAGAAGCGTGCCCTCGAGATCGCCGAAGGCGGCGAGGCCAAGACCGAGTACCTGAAGTTCGGCGACGTGGTGCGCATCGAGATGAAGGGACGCGACGGGCTGAGCGTGTTCGGCGCCATCGAGCAGGAAGTGACGGGGCCCCAGGACGAGCCCGACGTCGAAGCCGACGTCTCGCAGGACACCGCCGCCCCCTGATCGGCATACACCACGGCCCGGTTCGCTCGGGCCGGACACACCATCCGGGTGCCGGGCCGGCGCTCACGCAGCACCCGGCAGCGCGCGCCGGTACTGCAGGGCCTCGGCCAGGTGGGGTGTGCCGATGGCGTCGGCGCCGGCCAGGTCGGCAATGGTGCGGGCCACCTTCATCACCCGGTGCAGCGCCCGGCCCGACCAGCCCAGCCGCGTGGCGGCGTGCTGGGTGAACGCCGCGGCAGCGGTGTCGAGCGGGCAGTGCTGGTCGATCCGGCCGGCATCGAGCGAGGCATTGACGCCGCCTTGCCGCATCACCTGCAGTCGGCGCGCCCGGGCCACCCGTTCGGCCACCGTGGCCGTGGTCTCGCCAGCGGGCAGGGCCAGCAGGTCGTGGGGCGCCACCGGCGCCACCTCCACCAGCAGGTCGATGCGATCGAGCAGCGGCCCCGACAGCCGCGACTGGTAACGTTGCACCTGATCCGGCGTGCAGCGGCAGGTGCGCGCCGTCGACCCCGCCCATCCGCAGGGGCAGGGGTTCATGGCGGCCACCAGCTGGAACGCCGCCGGAAACGTGGCCTGGCGCGCGGCACGAGAGATGGTGACGCGGCCGGTCTCGAGCGGCTCGCGCAGGGCCTCGAGGGCGGCACGGGGAAATTCCGGCAGTTCGTCGAGGAACAGCAGGCCACCGTGGGCCAGCGAGATCTCGCCGGGTCGTGGCGGCGAGCCGCCTCCCACCAGGGCCACCGCGCTGGCCGAGTGGTGCGGCGAGCGCATCGGCCGGTGGCGCCAGCGGGCGGGGTCGAAGCCGCCGGGGGCCAGCCCCTGCAGCGCGGCGCTGGCCAGGGCCTCGTCGTCGGTCATCGGCGGCAGCATGGCTGGCAGGCGCTGCGCCAGCATCGACTTGCCGCTGCCGGGCGGGCCCACCATCAGCAGGCTGTGGCCGCCGGCTGCCGCGATCTCGAGGGCGCGCTTGGCGGCGGCCTGGCCCCGCACCTCGGCCAGGTCGGGCCCGCCGGGGGCCTCGGTGGGCGGGATCGGCTGCGCCCGCGGCAAGGGCTCTGCGGCCTCGCCTGGGAGCAGAGCGCGCACCACGTCAAGCAGGTGGGTGGCACCGTGGGCACGCACGCCGTCGGCCAGGGCCGCCTCGGCCGCGCTGTCGGCGGGCAGCACCAGCTCGCGCTCGGGCGAGCTCTGCTGCAGGGCCAAGGCCAGAGCCAGGGCACCGCGGATGGGGCGCAACTCGCCGGCCAGCGACAACTCGCCGGCGAACTCGCGCCGCGCCAGCGCGGCCAGGTCGAGTTGGCCGTCGGCGGCCAGGATGCCCAGCGCAATCGGCAAATCGAAGCGGCCCGACTCCTTGGGCAGGTCGGCCGGTGCCAGGTTGACCGTGATGCGCTTGTTGTGCGGAAAGCCCAGGCCCGAGTTGGCCAGCGCGGCCCGCACCCGTTCGCGTGACTCGCGCACCTCCGTCTCGGCCAGCCCGACCAGCGCGAAGCCGGGCAGGCCGTTGGCCAGGTGCACCTCGACCTGCACTTGCGGGGCCTCCAGGCCCACCAGGGCCCGGCTGGTGACGACGGCCAGCGACATCGATTCCTCCTCGCGCCTTATTCTGGGGATCGAACCTCGCCGACGACACCCCATGAGGGAGGCCCCCCGTCGGGGGAGGTGGCGTGCGTGGCCTGAGCGGATGCGGGGTGTGCACCGGGATGGCGCGCGCGCCCTGATGCGTCACCACGGGGCGCCCCGAAGCGGTGCGTCGCGTGCCGGATCACCGGGCCGGCGGGGTGCGTGCCTGGCGGCCTCACCCAAGTGGTGCGCGCATGCCGCTCCATGGCGCATCGAGACACCGCCGTGGGGCACAGACGAGGCCGCCCGGATCCGTCGGCGAGGTGGCATGGAAGCTGCAATGCAGACGCAGACCCATCCCATCCCCATCGCAGCCCACGGAGTCCATCCCATGACCTTCAAGTCCATCACCCTCGCCTCGCTGGCCGCCGCGGCCGTGCTGTCGTTTGCCCCGGCCACCGTCATGGCCGACGATGGCGTCGCATTCAATGCCGGCCTCGTCACCGACTACCGTTATCGCGGCATCTCGCAATCGCGCCTGAAGCCTGCGCTGCAGGGCGGCATCGACTACACCGCCGGGCCGTTCTACCTCGGTGCCTGGGGCTCCACCATCAAGTGGCTCAAGGACTTCGCGGCCGATGCCTCCGTCGAGATCGACGTCTACGGCGGCTACAAGGGCGAGATCAGCAAGGAGCTGACGTACGACGTCGGCTTCCTCACCTACATCTACCCGAGCAACTCGCTCAGCCCGAACGCCAACACCACCGAGGTCTACGGCGCGCTGAGCTATGGCCCGGTCACCGCCAAGTACTCGCACTCGCTGACCAACACCTTCGGCAATGCCGACAGCAAGAACAGCAACTACCTGGACATCACCGCCACCTTCGAGGTGGCCGATGGCTGGACGCTGGCGCCGCACATCGGCCGCCAGCGCATCTCGGGCCCGTCGGCCGGCGTGGGCACCTACACCGACGTGTCGGTCACCCTGTCCAAGGACTTCAAGGGCGTGGTGCCCAGCCTGGCCCTGGTGAGCACCGACGCCGACAAGTCGTTCTATTCGAGCCCGGTGAACGGCAAGTTCCTCGGCAAGACGGCATTGGTGCTCGGCGTCAAGGTCAACTTCTGATATCCACCCACTTCAAGGAGCACCGTCATGAAGATGGTCACCGCCGTCGTCAAGCCCTTCAAGCTCGACGAAGTGCGTGAAGCCCTCAGCGCCATCGGCGTGCAGGGCATCACCGTCACCGAGGTCAAGGGCTTCGGACGTCAGAAAGGTCATACCGAACTGTATCGGGGGGCCGAGTACGTGGTCGACTTCCTGCCCAAGGTGAAGGTCGAGGCTGCGGTCGACGACGCGGTGGTCGACCGCGTGATCGAGGCCATCGAGTCCTCGGCCCGCACCGGGAAGATCGGCGACGGAAAGATCTTCGTCTCCCCGATCGAGCAGGTCATCCGCATCCGCACCGGCGAGACCGGCAAGGACGCGCTCTGAACCGCATGCGCACAGTTGGAAAGCACACCATCATGAGAAAGCTCATCGCTTCACTCGCCCTGGGCCTGGCGGTCCTGGGCTTCGCGGGCGGATCGCTGGCGCAGGACAGCGCCGCCTCCGCCCCGGCCGCCGCCTCGGCGGCCGCCACCCCGGCACCGGCGGCGGCACCCGCCGCGTCGGCCGCCGCCGCTGCCCCTGCGGCGGCGTCTGCCGCGGCGCCAGCCGCCTCGGCACCGGTGGCCAACAAGGGCGACAACGCCTGGATGCTGGTCTCGACCCTGCTCGTCATCATGATGACGGTGCCGGGCCTGGCGCTGTTCTACGGCGGCCTGGTGCGCAGCAAGAACATGCTGTCGGTGCTGATGCAGGTGCTGGTCACGTTCTCGCTGATCGTCGTGCTGTGGGTCGTCTACGGCTACAGCCTGGCGTTCACCGAGGGCAATGCCTTCATCGGCGGGCTCGACCGGTTGTTCATGAAGGGCATCTTCGATCCGGTCAAGGGCGAGTTCGCGATGGCGGCCACCTTCAGCAAGGGCGTGGTCATTCCCGAGCTGCTGTTCGCCGCCTTCCAGGCCACCTTCGCCGGCATCACCTGCGCGCTGATCGTCGGCGCCTTCGCCGAGCGCGTGAAGTTCACCGCGGTGCTGGCCTTCATGGTGCTGTGGTTCACCTTCAGCTATGCCCCGATCGCCCACATGGTGTGGTTCTGGATGGGCCCGGACGCCTACACCGCGAAGGAAGTGGTCGATGCCACCAACGCCAAGGCCGGCTTGATCTGGCAGTGGGGTGCGCTGGACTTCGCCGGCGGCACGGTGGTGCACATCAACGCGGCCGTGGCCGGCATCGTCGGTGCCTTCATGATCGGCAAGCGTGTGGGCTACGGCCGTGAGGCGATGGCGCCGCACAGCCTGCCGCTGACCATGGTCGGCGCGGCGATGCTGTGGGTGGGCTGGTTCGGCTTCAACGCCGGCTCGGCCCTGGAGGCAGGCAACTCGGCGGTGCTGGCGTTCATGAACACCTTCATCGCCACGGCTGCCGCAGTGCTGGCCTGGTGCCTGGGTGAGGCGATGCTGCGCGGCAAGGCCTCGATGCTGGGTGCGGCCTCGGGTGCGGTGGCCGGCCTGGTGGCCATCACCCCGGCCGCCGGCAACGTGGGCCTGATGGGTGCCGTGGTGGTGGGCCTGCTGGCCGGCTTCGCAGGCCTGTGGGGCGTCAACGGCCTGAAGCGCCTGCTGGGCGCGGACGACTCGCTGGATGTGTTCGGCGTGCACGGCGTGTGCGGCATCCTGGGGGCACTGCTCACCGGCGTGTTCAACCACCAGTCGCTGGGCGGCCCGGGCCTGGTCTCCGACTGGGTCACCGCCACCGTGTCGAGCAACGGCATCATGGACCAGTTGATCATCCAGGCCAAGGCGGTCGGCCTGACGGTGGTGTGGTCGGGCGTGGTGGCGGCCGTCTCGTACAAGCTGGTCGACCTGGCCATCGGGCTGCGCGTCTCCGAAGAGGAAGAGCGCGAAGGCCTGGACATCTCGTCGCACGGCGAGACGGCCTACAGCAAGTAAGTTTCTTCAAGGGTCCTTTCGAGCGAGCATTGGGCGGCCTGCGGGCCGCCCTCTTTTTTTCCGACCCCTAGAATTTCGCGCTTCCGCCCCCATTGCTGGACGACATGGTCCCCCACCTCATTACCGCGCTCACCGGCCCCATCAACGAGCTGGAAGCGCGCATCCTCGAGTCGATGCCGGCCATCGAGCGCTGGTTCCGTCTCGAGTGGATGGAACACACGCCGCCGTTCTACACCTCGGTGGATGTGCGCAATGCCGGCTTCAAGCTGGCGCCGATCGAGACCCAGCTGTTCCCGCACGAGTTCGACAAGCTGGCGCCCGAGATGCTGCCGCTGGCGGTGCAGGCGGCGATGGCCGCCATCGAGAAGATCTGCCCCGAGGCCAAGAACCTGCTGCTGATTCCCGGCCCCTGCACCGGGGCGCCCGAGCATGCGCAGAACCTGCAGCGCCTGATCCGGGTGTTCAACCAGGCCGGCCTGAACGTGCGGCTGGGTGCGCTGCCCCAGCACGGCGCCACGCCGGGCCCGCTGGCGCTGCCCGAGGGCGGCTCGCTGATGCTCGAACCGCTGGTGCGCACGCGCGGCCGCCTGGGCCTGAAGGACTTCGATCCCTGCACCATCCTGCTCAACAACGACCTGTCGGGCGGCGTGCCGCCCGAGCTGGCCGGGCTGCACGAGCAATACCTGCTGCCGCCGCTGCATGCGAGCTGGGGCGTGCGTCGCCGCACCATCCATTTCAGAAGTTATGAAGAGGTGGCCAAGAAGTTCGCCAAGCTGCTCGGCATGGATCCCTGGCTGATCCATCCGCTGGTGGCCGGCACCGGGCCGGTGGATCTGGCCCAGACGGGTGTGCTGGAGGCCGTGCAGTCGCAGATCGATGCGGTGCTGGTCAAGGTGCGCCGCAAGTACAAGGAATACGGCATCAACGAGAAGCCGTATGTGGTGGTGCGCAGCGATGCGTCGGCCGGCCTGGGCGAACTGCTGGTGGTGCGTGATCCCAAGGATCTCGAGCAGGCGGGCGAGCGATTGCGCGACGGCCTGGCCGGCCAGGGCCGCGGCGGCCTGCCCGAGCTGCTGATCCAGGAGGGTGTGCCCAGCCACGAGCGCGTGAACCAGGCGGTGGCCGAGCCGGTGGTGACGATGATCGACCGCTACGTCATTGGCGGCTTCTACCGGCTGCAGCCCGAGCCGGGCCGCGAAGGGTCGGGCGGCATCGTGCCGCTGGCGTTTGCCGAGGCCCAGCAGTTGCCGCGCCCGGGCGAGAAGCCCGGCGCCAGCGCGCCCAACCGTTTCTACATGTATGGGGTGCTGGCCCGGTTGGCCATGCTGGCGGCCAGCTACGAACTCGAGGCCACCGATCCCAACGCCGAGATCGACGAGTGAGCGCGGAGCCGGGCCGCGCAACACGCGCGCGCCGGCCTTCCAGAAGATGACCTTCCCGATTGCGCCGCTGCCACCTGCGCGACGGGCGCCTTCGCCGGTGTGGGCATCGCGCCACGAATGGAAGTGCGCGCCGGCTGCTGTGTGCGCCCGAGGGCGGCCCAGAGCCGCTGGAGCCCCCTCTGCTGACCTCTGCCCGGTGATTCCCTTGTGCCGGCGACGCGGCCGGGCTGCACAATAGCCGCTTTTGGCTATGGCGCCGCTTGCTGCGGCGTGAAGCTGCCTTGAGCACGGCACATGCCCCCAAAAGCCCGGCCGCCCTGGCCGCGCTGACCCTCGGCGCCTTGGGCGTCGTGTACGGCGACATCGGCACCAGCCCGCTGTATGCCCTCAAGGAAGTCTTCCATGGCGGCCATGTGGCGGCCACGCCGGACAACATCCTGGGCGTGCTGTCGCTGATCTTCTGGACGATGACCATCATCGTCTCGGTGAAGTACGTGCTGCTGATCCTGCGCGCCGACAACAACGGCGAGGGCGGCCTGATCGCCATGCTGGCGTTGGCCACCACCGCGGTGAAGGACAAGCCCAGGCTGCGCAGCGTGCTGATGACCGTGGGCCTGTTCGGCACGGCGATCTTCTATGGCGACGGCGTCATCACCCCGGCCATCTCGGTGCTCTCGGCGGTGGAGGGCCTGCAGGTGGCCGCGCCGGCGCTGCATGCGTGGGTCATCCCGCTGACGCTGGTGGTGCTGTCGGGCCTGTTCGCGGTGCAGCGCTTCGGCACCGGCGGCATCGGCAAGGCCTTCGGGCCGATCACGCTGGTGTGGTTCATCGCGCTGGTGGCGCTGGGCATCCCGCACATCGTGGGCAACCCCGGCGTGCTGGTGGCGCTGAACCCGTTGTACGCGATCCTGTTCTTCATGCATCACCCGCTGGTCGCCTTCATCGGCCTGGGCGCGGTGGTGCTGTGCGTCACCGGCGGCGAGGCGCTGTATGCCGACATGGGCCACTTCGGCAAGAAGCCCATCCGCATCGCCTGGTACGGCTTCGTGATGCCGGCGCTGGTGATCAACTACTTCGGCCAGGGCGCGATGCTGTTGGGCAACCCGAAGGCGGTGGAGAACCCGTTCTACCTGATGGCGCCGGGCTGGGCGCAGCTGCCGCTGGTGTTCCTGGCCACCGCGGCCACGGTGATCGCCTCGCAGGCGCTGATCTCGGCGGCGTTCTCGGTCACCAAGCAGGCCATCCAGCTGGGCATCCTGCCGCGCATGGCGATCAAGCACACCTCGGTGCGCGACACCGGGCAGATCTACGTGCCCTTCATCAACTGGAGCCTGTTCGTCTTCATCGTGCTGGCGGTGGCGCTGTTCAAGACCTCGTCCAACCTGGCCACGGCCTACGGCATCGCAGTGACGTTGGACATGACCATCACCACGGTGATGACCTTCTTCGTGATCCGCTACGGCTGGAAGTACCCGCTGGGCCTGTGCTTCGCGGCCACCGGGTTCTTCTTCATCATCGACATCACCTTCTTCGCCTCGAACATGCTCAAGCTGGTGTCGGGCGGGTGGTTCCCGCTGCTCATCGGCAGCGGCATGTTCACGCTGATGGTCACCTGGGCCCAGGGCCGCAAGCTGGTGGGCGACCGTCTGCGCGACGAGGCCATCGACCTCAAGGGCTTCCTCGATGCGGTGTTCATCAGTCCGCCCACGCGGGTGCCGGGCACGGCGGTGTTCCTCTCCGCCGACGCCGGCCTGACGCCCAATGCGCTGATGCACAACCTCAAGCACAACAAGGTGCTGCACGAGTACAACCTGTTCGTCACCGTGCGCCACCACGAGGTGCCGTGGATCGGCTTCGACAAGCGCATCGAGATCGAGTCGCTCGGCCACGACTGCTGGCAGGTGGTGCTGCACTTCGGCTTCAAGAACGACCCCGACGTGCCCGAGGCGCTGAAGCTGCTGCAAAGCCGCGGCATCCCGCTGCCCGAGATGGACACCAGCTACTTCCTCAGCCGCGACATCGTCATCCCGACCTTTGGCGCGGGCATGTCGCTGTGGCGCGAGAAGCTCTTTGCCGGCATGCACCGCAACGCGGCGGCGGCGGCGGATTTCCTCTACCTGCCGTCCAACCGCATCGTCGAGCTGGGGGCCAAGGTCGAGATCTGAAGCCAGCGGGCCGAGGCTGGCTGGCGCCGGCTTCGGCGGGCCTGGCGGGTCTGGCGGGTCTGGCGCGTCAGGCCTGGACGGCGACGCCCCGTGCGTCCAGCCGCAGGCACTGATTGGGCGCCACCGGGTGCCAGTCGCCGCTGTGGCCGTCCAGCGGCTCGCTGGCCACGATGTGGCCGCTGGCGCAGCGCCCGGCGTACAGCGTCGGCGGCTTCGGGTCGCTCGAGTAGCGGAAGGCCCACAGCTGCTCGCCGTCGGACAGCGCGGCGGCAAACCTCAGCGGCGCGGTGACGGCCTTGGCGCGCATCAGCGACAGGGTCTCGTCCAGCGTCTCCTGCATCGCCTCGGCCGGTGCCTCGCCAGCATCGATGCGCGCCAGCGCCAGAAGGAACAGCAGCTCGGAATCCGTCGCGCCCTTGCGCGCCGCGAACAGCTCGTCGGGCAGCCGGGCCTCGAGCGAGCGCCGCACCTGCGCGTAGCCGCCGATCTGGCCGTTGTGCATGAACATCCAGCGCCCGAAGCGGAACGGATGGCAGTTGTGGCGCGCGATGCCGCCGCCGGTGGCGGCGCGCACATGCGCGAAGAACAGGCGCGAGCGCACCGTGGCACACAACGCCAGCAGGTTCTCGTCCGACCAGGCCGGCATCACCTCGCGGTACACGCCCGGCTCGTCGCGCTCGCCGTACCAGCCCACGCCGAAGCCGTCGCCGTTGGTCACGGTCTTGGCCTCCTCGGCCCGCAGCGACTGGCGCACCAGCGAATGCTCGGGGGCACAGATGATCTCGTCGAGGAAGATCGGATCACCGAGATAGGCAACGAGTCGGCACATGCACTCACCTGGGGGCTTCGGGCCGGATTATCGGCAGGCGCTTGCCGTCGCTGAGGCGACCCGCGGGTCGCCAGCGGCCTGCGGGCTATGCTGCGCGACTTCTTCAACGGACAAGCAGGGCACGATGCGGGGCGTGATCGCGAGGGCATGGGCGGATGCGTCGCTGTCGGCCGCGGTGGCCGGCTTCGTGGCCGTGCTGGTGGGCTACACCAGCTCGGTGGCCATCGTGTTCCAGGCGGCGCAGGCGCTGGGCGCCAGCCCGGCGCAGACGGCCTCGTGGATGTGGGCGCTGGGCCTGGCCATGGGCATCAGCTGCATCGGCCTGTCGCTGCGCTGGCGGCTGCCGGTGCTCACCGCCTGGAGCACGCCGGGCGCCGCGCTGCTGGCCGCCACGCAGGGCGTGGGCATCGCCGAGGCCACCGGTGCCTTCGTCGTCTGCGCGCTGCTGATCACGGCGGCCGGGCTGACGCGTACGTTCGAGCGGGTGATGGACAAGGTGCCGATGGCGGTGGCCGCGGCACTGCTGGCCGGCGTGCTGGCGCGCTTCGGGCTCGATGCAGTGGGGGCGATGCGCACGGCGCCCGGCCTGGTGGGCACGATGGCGCTGGCCTTCCTGATCGGTCGGCGCTTCTGGCCGCGCTATGCGGTGCCGGGGGTGCTGGCGGCCGGCATGGCCGTGGCGTGGGTGCAGGGTCGCATGGGCGGCCTCGGGTCGACGACCGCCGGCACCCTCGCGCTGTGGGCCCAGCCGGTGTGGACGACGCCCCGGTTCACGCTGTCGGCCATCGTCGGCGTGGCGCTGCCGCTGTTCATCGTCACCATGGCGTCGCAGAACTTGCCCGGCGTGGCGGCGCAGCGCGCGGCCGGCTACCGCACGCCGATCTCGCCGGTCATCACCGCCACCGGGCTCATCACCCTGGTGCTGGCGCCCTTCGGGGCCTATGCCATCAACCTGGCGGCCATCACCGCGGCCATCTGCATGGGCCGCGAGGCGCACGAGGATCCCGACCGCCGCTACATGGCCTCGGTGGCGGCGGGCGTCATCTACACGCTGCTCGGGCTGGCCGGCGCGGCGGTGGCCGGCGTGCTGTCGGCCTTCCCGCGCGAGCTGGTGGCCGCCGTGGCCGGGCTGGCGCTGCTGGGCACCATCGCCGGCGGGCTGGCCACCGCGCTGAAGGACGAGCACCACCGCGATGCCGCGGCGCTGACCTTCCTGGTGACGCTGTCGGGCCTGAGCGTGGCCGGCATCGGCTCGGCCTTCTGGGGCGTGGTCGCCGGCAGCCTGGCGCTGGCTGTGCAACACTGGCGGCCCACTGGCGCGCGCCCCCCATGAAGCTGCTCTTCGTTGCCGATCCGCTCGAGTCGTTCAAGGTCTACAAGGACACCACCTTCGCGATGATGCGCGAGGCGGCGCGCCGCGGCCATCAGATCTGGGCCTGCGAGCCGGCCGACCTGGTGTGGGTGCGCGGCGCCCGCGTCGTCGCGCGCGGGGCCCGGGCGATCACGCTGACCGGCCGGCCCGACGACTGGTTCGAGGTGGTGGCCGAGGGCGAGCTGGCGCTGGCCGATGCCGGCGCGGTGGTGATGCGCAAGGATCCGCCCTTCGACAGCGAGTACTTCTACGCCACCCACCTGCTGGGCCAGGCCGAGCGCGAGGGCGCCAAGGTCTTCAACAAGCCGGCCGCGCTGCGCGACCACCCCGAGAAGCTGGCCATCCTCGAGTTCCCCGAGCACATCGCGCCGACGCTGGTCACGCGCAGCGCCCAGGCGGTGCGGGCCTTCCACGCCGAACACCGCGACATCATCCTCAAGCCGCTCGATGGCATGGGTGGCATGGGCATCTTCCGCGTCGGCCCGGATGGGCTGAACCTGGGCTCGATCGTCGAGACGCTCAACCGCGACGGCGCGCAGACGCTGATGGTGCAGAAGTACCTGCCCGAGATCGTGCAGGGCGACAAGCGGGTGCTGGTGATCGGCGGCGAGCCGGTGCCGTTCTGCCTGGCGCGCATCCCGCAGGGCAGCGAGATCCGCGGCAACCTGGCCGCCGGCGGCAAGGGCGTGGCGCAGCCGTTGAGCGAGCGCGACCGCGCCATCGCCACCGCGCTGGGCCCGGTGCTGGCCGCCCGCGGCCTGTTGCTGGTGGGGCTGGACGTGATCGGCGAGTGCCTCACCGAGATCAACGTCACCAGCCCGACCTGCTTCCAGGAGATCATGCAGCAGACCGGCTTCGACGTGGCGGCGATGTTCATCGACGCGCTGGAGCGGGCGGCAGGCCCCTGAACACCCGGCGGGCCGACGGCGGCAGGCCCAGAGAAGGCGGCAATTCTTGGCGCTGCCGTTGCCGGCGATGCCATTCGGGCTGCGGACCGGACTGATTCGGCGCTAGGGTCGCGGGTCTTGCCCTTTCCCCTCGCCGATGTCCGCCTCCCCGCCGCCCGCGCCCGATGACTCGCCCCCCCAAGTGATCGATGCCGCTGGCGATGCGGCCTTTCGCGATGCGGCGCGGGCCACGCGGCTCGATCCGGACCACCCCTGGATCGGCGGCTATGTCGACTATGAGTGGCGTCACCTGAGGCACATCCTGGCGACCTATGGCTTCGCGCTGCGCGGCAGGCGGGTGCTGGAGTTCGGCGCCAATATCGGTGCCTCGGCCATCGTGATGTCGCACCTGGGGGCGCAGGTGCAGGCGGTGGACGTGAGCGAACGCTGGCTCGGGCTGGCTCGGCTCAATGCGCTGCGCCACGGGCACATGGGCATCGGCTGGCACACCGTCAATGCGCGCGACGGCCTGCCGTTTGCCGACGGGGCCTTCGACCTGATCAACTGCAACAGCGTGCTCGAGTACGTCTCGCCGGCAGACCTGCCGGCGGTGCGCGACGAGCTCGATCGTGTACTGGCCCCGGGTGGTCATCTGCTGGTCACCGGCACCAGCAGCCGCCTGTGGCCGCGCGAGGTGCACTCGGGCCGCTGGCTGGTCAACTACCTGCCGCGTCGCGTCGATCGGTGGATCTTCGGTCGCGCGGTCGAGCGCGGGCTGTGGCCGTGGGCGCTGCGCGCCGGCCGATGGGCTGCCTACGAGAACCTGGATGCCCAGGATGGAGGGCGCCGGCTCCTCGCGGCACGCCGGGCCATCGGCGCGGACACACCGTCCCTGCGGGCGATGGTGGCCCTCGGAGCCCTGCTGCGCATCGGGCCCGGCCTGCTGGCCCACAACCTGTCATGCGCGTTGCGCAAGCGTTGAGCGAGCCCCCGGGCGTCGCTTGGGGTGCGGCGCCGGACCGCCCCACGGGGCACGAGACAATCGCGGCATGGCCCTCCTGACCCTTGCCAACGCCCAGCTCGCCTTCGGCCATGTGCCGCTGCTCGACCACACCGGCTTCGCGCTCGAGGCGGGCGAGCGGCTGGCGCTGATCGGCCGCAACGGCAGTGGCAAGTCGTCGCTGCTGAAGATCCTGGCCGGCCTGGAGCGGCTGGACGACGGCACGCTGCAGCTGCAGCAGGCGCTGCGCCGCACCTATGTGGCCCAGGAGCCCGTCTTTGCCGACGGGGTGGATGTCTTCACCGCGGTGAGCGAGGGCGTGGCCGAGGCCAAGGCGCTGCGTGAGCGCTTCGAAGCCCAGGCGCATGACCATGCGCATGACCACGCCGGCTCGGGTGATGCGCTCGATGCGCTGCAGACGCGCATCGAGGCGCTGGGCGGCTGGACCTGGGAGCAGCGGGTGGACGAGGCGCTGCACCGGCTGCAGCTCGATGCCGCCCAGCCGGTGGCCGCGCTGTCCGGCGGCACCAAGAAGCGCGTGGCGCTGGCCCAGGCACTGGTGGCGCAGCCCGACGTGCTGCTGCTCGACGAGCCCACCAACCACCTCGACCTCGACGCCATCGAGTGGCTGCAGGAGCTGCTGGTGGGCTGGCGCGGCGCGCTGATCGTCATCTCGCACGACCGGGCCTTCATCGATGCGGTGGCCACGCGCATCGTCGAGCTCGACCGCGGCGTGCTGCGCAGCTATCCGGGCAACTTTTCAGCCTACGAGGCGGCCAAGGCGCGCGAGCTCGAGGCCGAGGCGCTGGCCAATGCCCGCGCCGACAAGCTGCTGGCGCAGGAGGAGGTGTGGGTGCGCAAGGGCGTCGAGGCGCGGCGCACCCGCTCGGTGGGGCGCGTCGCGCGGCTGCAGCGTCTGCGCGCCGAGCGCGCCGCGCGGCGCGAGCGCGTGGGCCAGGTGCGGCTCGAGCTCGATGCCGGCCTGCCGCCCGGCAAGATCGTGGCCGAGCTCACCGACGTGGGGCTGGCCTTCGGCGACAAGACCATCGTGCGCGGCTTCACCGCCACCGTGCTGCGCGGCGACAAGATCGGCCTGATCGGCCCCAACGGCGCCGGCAAGACCACGCTGCTGCGCCTGATCCTGGGCGAGCTCGAGCCCGATGCCGGACGCGTGCGGCGGGGCACCCAGCTGCAGGTGGCCTACTTCGACCAGATGCGCGCGGCGCTGGACCTGGACGCCACGCTGGCCGACACCATCAGCCCGGGCAGCGAGTGGATCGAGGTGGGCGGCGGCCGCAAGCATGTGATGAGCTACCTGGGCGACTTCCTGTTCGCCCCCGAGCGTGCCAATTCGCCGGTGCGCACGCTGTCGGGCGGCGAGCGCAACCGGCTGCTGCTGGCACGGTTGTTCGCGCTGCCGGCCAACGTGCTGGTGCTCGACGAACCGACCAATGACCTGGACATCGAAACGCTCGAGCTGCTCGAGGAACTGCTGCAGACCTACCCGGGCACGGTGTTCCTGGTCAGCCACGACCGGCGCTTCCTCGACAACGTGGTGACCAGCCTGATCGCCTGGGAGGGCGAGCTTCGGCCCGGGTTGTGGCGCGAGTACGAAGGCGGCATCGACGACTGGCGGGCGCAGCGCGCGCGCTCGCTGGCGGCGATGGCGGCGGCCACGCCGCGAGGCACCGCGGCCAGTTCGCGGCCCGCTGCCGCGCCCGACGAGGCGACCGGCAAGGCCGCCCGAGGGCCGGCAGAGGACGGCGAGGCCGGTTCAACCGCTGCGCCGGCCCGCCCCCGCGCCAAGCTCAGCTACAAGGCCCAGCGCGAGCTGGACGAACTGCCGGCGCGCATCGAGGCCCTGGAGGCCGAGCAGAAGGCCATCGGCGAGCGCCTGGCCAGCGCCGAGCTCTACACCACCGAGCCGCAGAGCGTGGCCGGCCTGCAGGCACGCTACGCGCAGATCGAGGAAGAACTGATGGCGGCCCTCGAGCGCTGGGAGGCGCTCGGCTCGTGATGCAAGCGCTGGGAGGCGCTCGGCTCGTGATGCAAGCGCTGGGAGGCGCTCGGCTCGTGATGCAAGCGCTGGGAGGCGCTCGGCTCGTGATGCAAGCGCTGGGAGGCGCTCGGGCGCCCGATCAGCGGTAGCCGAACCAGCCTTCGTTGGTGGCCGCCGGGTGGGTGCGGCTGACGATCAGCCCGGCCTGCAGGTACAGCGCGTTGAGCAGCCGCGTGGCCCGGGCCCGGTCCAGGCCCGGCATCGAGACGATCTCGCGCAGGTTGCTGGTCTGGCGCCGCAACTGTTCGACACAGGCGGCCAGCGGGCTGGGCAGCGGCAGCTTCGAGACATCCAGGCCCGGCACCACGCGGTAGGCGCACTGCCCGCTGATCTCGGGCAGCAGGGCCTCGCGCGAACCCTTGAAGGCGATGGCCCACAGCACCGGCGCCAGCGGCCGGTAATGCTCGAGTTCGCTGATCAGCAGCCGTTCGCTGTCGCCCGGCGGACGCAGCAGCGCCCGCTCCACCTGCAACACCTGCAGGTGGGTGGGCGTGTCGCCCAGCACCTCGTCCATGGCCACCACGCTGTGGGCCAGGCGCTGCGCAGGGAACACCGTCAGCGTCAGCACGCGTTCGCCCCATTGCAGGTGCACGGCCACGGCCTCGGTGTGCCGCATGCACGCGGCCAGCACCTCGAGCAGTTCGCTGCGCTGGCCGCCGTGCTCGAAGCGCGACAGGTCCTGCATCAACGATTCGCTCAGGTCCGACAGGTGCGAACTCTCGCCCGACACGCTGCCGATCTCGCGCAGGCTGCGGCGAAATTCGCTGGCGCGCATCAGGTCGGGCGCGCCTTGGGGCAGGGTGGAGTGAAACATGGCCGAAGGAGAATCGGCATCGTACGCGGCGACTTGAGCCGGCGGCAGGTGCCGATGGTCAGGCCACCCCGCGGTGGCGTGGCGTACTGGACGCTTCGTGCAC
>Ga0268298_10000665_pt1 | contig 43660 bp, 43 predicted proteins | sample WWTPWeurt_MetaG_FD_194462 | JGI IMG/M metagenome (GOLD analysis project Ga0268298, IMG submission 194462) | Activated sludge microbial communities from WWTP in Nijmegen, Gelderland, Netherland - WWTP Weurt | ecosystem: Engineered > WWTP > Aerobic digester > Activated sludge | place...
GACGTAAAGCCGCAGAACATTTTTTTGGTTCGGCATGAGATTGCGGAGGTGGTGGAGGAGGTGGCCAAGGTGGTGGACTTTGGCATCTCGAAGATTCGCCGCAGCGACGGGCAGATGACGCGCGATTTGACGCTGCTTGGGACGCCTCAGTTTATGTCGCCGGAAGCGGCGGTCGGGCAAAACTCGGCGCTGGATGGGCGGGCGGACCAGTGGTCGCTGGCGGTGATTGCGTATCTGTGTTTGAGCGGACGGCTGCCTTTCGACGGAGACAACCCGATGGGCGTGCTGTTCAAAGTGGTGCACGAGGCGCAAACGCCGCTTCCGCAACTGGTGCCCGACGTTCCCCCACATGTGGCTTCAGCGATCGAGAAAGCACTGTCGAAGAAGAAAGACGACCGGTTTCCGCGCATGGTGGACTTTGTGCGGGCCATTCTTGGGCAACAGCAAGCGGTCCCGTCGCGATACCAGCTTTCTCCATTGTCAGCCATGGCCGCGCTGCCTGCTCAGTCGCCGGTTGCGCCGAAACCAGCGCAAGAACGGCATCTCCCAGTCGCGATGCCGAGTGTGGGACAAATCGCAACGGGGCCTGCGGTGTCGCCCGCGCCGCTCGCACTGCAACCGGGAGCGAATCCGGGGTTTGCACCGAAAACGGTGATGCAGCCGACGCCACAACCCAGCTCGGCGGCGATGACGGCGGTGTACATTCCGTCCGCCAAGCCCTCCACGGGAAATACGCCGACCAACATCGTTTTGAATGAAGAGGAAATGAAGGCCTTGCTCAATCGGTCGTCGGCGACACCGATTGTGGACGGAGAAGAAGTCGATACATTTGACCAAGGCCCGACCGGCGTCGTCGGTTCCGTCGTGGGTTCCAACGATCCCACACCTCCCGTCCCAGAACCAGGACTGCGCACGCCAAATCCCGACCGTCCGTTCGATCCCTATCCGAGCACGTTGTCTAGAGCCACCGGGCAACAGGCGGTCTCGTCGGGAAGCACGCTGGAGCCCAGCTCGCTTGGCAAGACTCGCCATGTGGAAATCCTGTTTTCGATTTTGGGTGTCGAACCGCGTTCAACCGTGCGCCTCGGTTTGTGCGGAGCGACGGCAGTGCTGTTGGCTGCCTTGCTCATTTGGCTTCTGAGCGGTTCTGGAGAAGACGCGCACACGGCAACAGGTCGTCCGACGACAGCAGAAGACAAACTCGCGGTGGACGCGGGCACCGCCGCAACCGAATCGAGCGATGGAAAAACCCATCTAGGTCGCCCGACGACTGGTTCCACCACGAATCATGCCGGGCATTCCGGTGCCCCCAAAGGTCCAGGCAGGAATCCGGTGTCAAAACCGCCCGAACCACCCCAAAAGCGCATCAAAATCGATCCGGGAATCTGATGAGAACCTGGATTCTATGTTTTTCGCTTTTGCTGTCTGCGCCCGTTCATGTTGCGAACGCAGAAAGCCATGCCGATCCGCATCAAAAAGAACGCGCGCTTCAATTGGCCCGTTCGCTGTCTCAGGAGGCGACCCAGGCTTTTGAGCGACGCGACTACGCTCGCACACAAACGCTTTTGGAAGCGGCGTACATGCTGTTTCCCAGCGAGAAATTCCAATTCAGCCTCGGGCGAACCTATGAGGCGACCGGGCAAAAACTTCTGGCGATGCGCGCGTTCCAGCAATTTCTGCGCAAAGTGCCGCTTCACGATCGATCGCCGGGCCAAACCGAAGACGCGACCTACGCAATCGGCAAGCTCAAACGCGATTTGGGGCATTTGCTGTTTTCCCAACCGCTGCCCGCACCCGCGCAAATCGACGACGAAGCGTCTGTACCGGCAGGCTCGCACGATGCCTGGGTCGAGCCGGGCACGCACAGGTTGGTTCTGCCGCAAGACATCGAACAAGTCACGATCGGTCCAGGCGAGACACGGACGATTCGCGTCACGGGCGAGACATCGATGGCGATCACCAGTGCAGATGTCGTCGTCGAACCCAAAGCTCCGCCTGCGCAACGAAGAGGGCTTGGGCCCGCAAAATGGACGCTTGGAACGCTGGGCGTGTTGTCGCTTGCGACAGGAGGCGTGCTCGTCGGCATCCACGGTTTGCGGGCATGCAGCGACTTTCCAACCGCATGCCGCGAGCCGCTGGCAACACAATGGCCAGGTGTCGGCTTGTTGGCCGGCGGCGGTACTTTGTTAGGCGTTTCGATCGTGCTGTTTGCGGTCGATCGAAAGCGATAGGTGGCCAAAGGACGCAGGCTGTCGATCAGGGTCCACGATTTTCTGCTTTTTCCGTCGAGGCGCGGGTGGATTGTCAACTGCTCGGAGCACATGCTCGACGGCACGCGAAAACTCTTTCGACTTCCTGTCTGAGGCACGCCGCGTTCGTTTTTGCAAAATCCCTGCTGGCCAAGGATTTGTTTGCAAAGCCCGAGGAACTGGTCGATCCGCTTCAACCCGAAGTGCCATCAAGGCCGGCGAGAACGTGCGCGAAAAATCCAACTCGGCGGGTTCTGCTGCCGGAACGCTCGGCGGACGAATCCAAACGGAAAGTTCGGCGACCACCGTTTGCGGAGTTTGCGCATCTCTCAACACCCAGTTCAAAAACTCCACACCCTTTTTCCCGCCGTGTCGCACGATGCCACGCAAGATGGCCATGAGTTCGTCCTGCGACAGCGTCGTCAGCAACTCGCGTGCGGTCAGCCCGAAATCCTCCTCGGTGTCCAGCGTGGACAAAAGTTCGGCCACTGACCGCGCAACAAACTGTTCCGGGTCCCGCAGACGCAAGTCCGACGGTGCGGACAGGCCCAAATTCGCCAGCAACCACAGCGCGCGTTCTTTGGTCCGATCCGTCGGCTGCGTGGATTTGAGAAGCCGACGCACACGCGGCAAAAGCAGCGACACGTCCACGGAACACAGCAAAGCTTGGGCTAGGTTCGCTTCCTCGTCGCTGTCGGACTCGAGCGCCCGCAAAAGGACAGGCAATGCCAAAGACCCAGACTCCGCTAGCGTTTGGACGAGCGCCTTTTGCTCCTGTGCGGACAAAAACCCCCCAGATCTTGCTCGCTTCAACGCCTCCGCCACGTGAACCAGCGGCGAAAGGGAGACAGTGTGTCCCTTCCGGGGAGGCGTCGCCCTGACCACATCGGTGCCTGTCATGTTGGCTCCTGCCGCAACGCTGTTTGGTTGCGACAAACTACATGACATATAGGGTCATTTTTCGTCAACGCGTCTGAAAAAGCGCGAGCCCAAAGGTGAGTCAAAGTGCGAGTTTGTAGCCGAAACCGTAGACCGTCAGGATGTGGCGCGGGTGGTGCTGGTTGTCCTCGAGTTTCTTGCGCAGCTTGACGACGAAATTGTCTACTGTCCGATTCGACGGATACGCCTCGATGCCCCAGATTTTGTCGAGAATTTCGTCGCGCGAAACCGGTTGTCCCACCCGCTCGTACAGCAGTTTGAGGAGTTCGACCTCATAAAACGTCAGCGTGTACGTTTTGCGAGCGCGACAGAGCGTATGCGTATGTAGGTTGATTTCGGCTGTGCCGATGTGAATTGTCTCGGGTTCTTTGCTGGCTTGTGGGCGCGACAGCCGACGAAAAATCGCTTTGATTCGAGCCAGAAGCTCACCGACGCCAAACGGCTTCGTCACGTAGTCATCCGCGCCTGCTTCAAGACCCCGAATTTTGTCCATTTCCTGACCGCGCGCCGTCAGGATGATGATCGGAACGACCTGATTTTCGGCCCGGATTTCCTCGCACACCTGAAAACCGTTGATGTCCGGGAGCATCAGGTCGAGGATCACCAAATCCGCGCCGCGTTCTTTCATTTCGCGAACGCCCGCCCGTCCCAGCATGTGTGTGACCACCTCGTAGCCTTCAAACTCGAGCACGTCGGTCAGCCCGCGAACAATGTCTGGTTCGTCCTCGACAATCAAGATCCGTGCGCGCTTGGCGACCTCTCCCGAACCGCTGTGTGGCGGGCTTGCGTTGCTCGCAGGACCTGTGGATGAAACCGCCATTTAGTTTTTTTCCTCACCATCGGCAGTGTGCTTATCGCCGTGGGCTCTTTCTTCCTCTCCCGAGATCACCGGCAATGTCAATGTAAAGGTTGAGCCGTGGCCCGGTTGGCTTTCTACCGACATGTGGCCGCCGTGCGCTTCTGCGATGTGTTTCACCAAGGCAAGACCAATACCCGAACCACGAATGTTTGTATTTCGCACCGCCCGCGTTCGATAAAATCGCTCAAAAATCTTTCGATGTTCTTCTTCCGAAATTCCCAGCCCCTGATCCGTTACGCTCAATTGAATTTCATTTCCCCGTGGCGAAACCGTGAGCCGCACCCGAATGGGGCTTTGGCCGCCATACTTGATCGCGTTATCCACCAAATTGAGCAGAAGCAACGTCATTGCATTTTCGTCCAGGTTCACTCGAGGAATGGCTGTTCCAATATCTACATCGAGCTGGCGACCTTCGCGTTCCAAACGGTAGCGGAAAAAATCAAGTGCTCTCTCGACGACCTCGCCCAGGTCGCCCGGTTTCATTTCATAAGCCGCTTTCCCCCTTTCCATCCGAGAGAAATCGAGAACATTGTCAATCAATCGAGAGAGTCGCTCTGATTCTCTCGTAATGATCGAAGCATATTCACGTCCTTTCTCTGGGTTTTTGATTTTTCCCAGCATCAGAAGTTCAGCGAACATCCGAATGAGTGAAAGCGGCGTTTTGAGTTCATGGCTCACATTGGAAATAAATTCGGATTTCAACGCAGACAGACGTTGTTCAGTTGAAATCGTATAAACCAAGAATGCCGTTCCTACCAAAATCAAACCAAGCATCAATCCGATCAGCACCGTATCGGTCAAAACTTGCTTCTGAATTCCCGCCAGAAGGCGATCATTTCCAGTCGGTGCCATTTGCAATCGCCATTGGTATACGGTTGATTCAAACCGCCTATCATACAAGTATTTTCCTGGGTTTTTGATTCGCTGACCGAAGATCACTTCATTTCGGCTGTCCAGAACGGAAACCTGAAATCGACCCGCGATAGGTTCAAACATTTCTGGAAAACAAGTCCCGACCAAATAGTCCAAATTTACTTTCAAAATAATGTAAAAAACGCGATTTCTTGCGGCATCGTACCTTTTAATATAACTTAGCAAATAATCCACGCCCTCGACTGTGATGTGAAGGTGACGGTGAAAATCTGGACGTTGTTCTGCGAGCGGTAGGTCTGGGCGGATTTTCTCTCGGAAAAGGCGCAAAAACGCATCCGCCTCGGGCTTGTTTCGACGCTTGTTCACATAGCCACCTTTCACCAATTCTTGGTTTTCATCCAAGACAATTGCGGCTTCGACAGCATGTGACAAACGAACAATCTCGGACCATCTTCGCGAGAAATCCTGCAAATGCTCCAAATCCACCAAATTGAACAATTCTCTGTCTGAATCTATGATGAAACTTTCGACACGGCTTCGGGTCTGATCTCCCAATGCAAATAGGCCTGCAATAACTGAACTCTCTGTGCTTTGTGCAAGTTGCCGTGCATTCCGAAATGAATACCGGCCCAACGCAAGCGCAGCAATCAAAATCAGTGGAAAACTCAAGTAAAGTGGAGAAATCTGTCGGCGAAGTTTCATCAGACGCGTCGGCCTCTTCAATTGGTCAAGCCAACCCATCCTACCACATGCAGCCTCCAGTTTGAGACATCAGGTTTTCACATGGACACAAGTGGTTTCGTCAGAAGAAAACATAGACGTGGGCCGGCCACAGACCTTTTGAGACGGACCTGCGGCCTTTGGGGCCTGGGACAAGCCTTGCCCAAAAAGGGTCCAAGAACGGGAAATGGGTCAGGGCAAAAAAGGCGTCGAAAGAAAGGTCTTGTTCCCAGTCAAAAAGGTGCGTTGAGTCGGTATTGTGGGAGGGACCCTCGCCGTGCGATATGCTGGTTGTGTTCATGTGAAAAGAAATCCGCTCTTGACAACGAGTTTCAATCGCTCTTCAATGCGCCCGCAAACAGCGGGGCTCTCACTTTATGAAGAGGGCCTCACGGAGAACAGGAGACTACACATGTCCACAACCAAGACCGGTATCAACCACGACATCACTGCTCTGTTCGAGCAGGAACTGCAAGCGCGCAACGAGGACCTGCGTCGTCAAGCTGCGCTCCGAATGTTCCACAAACTTCACCCTACCAACAAGGTCAGCGTCCAGAGTTTCATGGAAGGACTCAGGCAGCACCCCGATGTGTGGAATGCCGTTTCCGACATGGGAATTGTCGATTTTGCGCAATCGCTCGTGGGCAAGACCTCTGCTGCATCTGATACCAAAACAGAATCCAGCCGCAGGACCCGGCTGTCTGAAGCGCAGAAGAACTCTCTCAAAGGTATCATCGTCAGCGTGTTGTCAAGCTCGCCAGATGGTTTGAACCGCACTGATATCGCAAGCTCGATTAACAATGAGCTGCTCGCAAATGTCGGTGTGGATCGCGAGGAGCTGGCCAACAAACTCCGCCAGCCGTTGGTTGAACTTGTTGCGGACAACAAGATTCACACCATTGGTGAAAAACGGCTGATGAAATACTTTACGGGTCCTGGCAAAAAGAAGTAATCGCCAGACTTGTATTGTAGAAACGCACAGTCAACGACATCCCTGTAAACCGCCAAACGCAACGCCCCCAAACACAAACTTGCAGTTCAACATTCTGCCGGGGTGGATTGGGACGTTTTCCTCTCTTTACAGCGCGTGAGGCACTGTGGTACGAACGTGCCTCTCTTTGCGTCGGCGTGAGGCCGGCACATCCAACATCAGGCTCAGGGTTCTAAGCCGTCCATGCTGCGGGCGGCCCCGATGCCGCAAAAAAAGAGGTCACAGAAACAACATGGCAAGAGCAAAACGAGGTTTTAAAGCGCGCCGTCGTCGGAATCGCATCCGTTCGTGGGCGCAAGGATATCGCGGAGGTCGATCAACGCTGTGGAAAGCGATGGTCGAAACCGTGCGTCATGCGTGGCGGTTTGCCACGTGGCATCGTCGCAAGCGCAAACGTGATTTTCGCCGTCTGTGGATCATCCGAATCAATGCGGCTGCCCGCGAAATCGGCACGACCTACTCGAAACTGATGCACGCGCTGTCCAAGGCCAACATCACCGTCGATCGAAAGAACCTCGCCGATTTGGCCGTTCGTGATCCGGCAGCTTTTCGAGCGATGGCCGGCTTGGCGGGTCTGAAACCGCAAGCCTAGTTTTTCCGTCTTTCCTCTCTTTGTCCCATCAAAGCGAACTTTCCCGGTTTGCCAATTCTTGGACGCACAACCACAACGTCCCGCCAAACAGCGAGTCGTCTTACGGTGAGACATATGTGCCGCCATCCATCGCGCATTTTGCTTGTACGTCAGCCGGGGTACTGATCCCACTTTGAGGGAAGTACCACCGTGTCAGTGTGCCGCCGCCGGCTTGCGGGAGGTTGTAGCGGCAACCTCCCACTGCTCCGGTGCGGTTGCACGCTGCGTCGGCCCATCCGGAAGAGCAGATTCCTTTGTATGTGTTGATCACGGAAGAAGCGGCGCTTTCGTAGTCACGACATTCCTGTTGCGCAGGAGCCCCCTTTCGCAGGTCGCAGCTTCCCTTCAACAGCGTTACGGGAGTCAAGTCTTCGGCGGGAGCGGTCGTCAAGTCTGTGGCCATGTCCTCTCCACCGAGCGTTTGGTCGCAGGAGGACGAGAAAAACAAGCTCCCCCAAATCATGCCAGCACCGATTCCCAAGAGCATTCCCATGCGAGTCCGTTTCATTCGCGTCCCCCCTGTTTTGTTTGAATAAGCAGCCCCAGGATTTCAGAAAGGTCAAAAACCATTTCCCAAGCGCAGTGTGCCTCATTCCGGGCGGTTCTGGTAGCCATTCTGTTTCACCGATCAAGCGCAATGTTGGGGTGTACGTTTTGGTACAGGGGTACGAACGATTTGGTGCAGGATCTCATCGCGCAGATCGACAGACAACAGGCGGGCTCCCTCGATGCAGAGCAAGGCAGCAGCATGCGGAGGAATCGTTCTTGTGGCCTATAAATTGCTGATTCAAGGTCGCATGAACTCACGATACACAACCCGTCTGCTCTATTTGGCCGCAATGATTCTGTCTTGTACGACCGCAGCGATCCTGGCGTGCAATGACACCACGACATCAGGAACAGATGACCTCTCTGTTTTGGAAGACCTGAGTGTATTTCCTCCTGGTACGGACCTGACTCCCATTCCTGACGGTGCGGTCATTGTTCCGACTGGTGATGGCGGTACGCGGGTCTGTGTTCCGGCCACCTGTCAGGGGAAGATCTATGCTTGTGGAAACTGCCTCGATGACGATGGAGACGGCAAGTTTGACATGGACGATTCGGAGTGTCTGGGTCCGTGCGACAACAGCGAAAATGGACTAGACCCTGCGATTCCGGGAGGGAACCAAGCCAAGTGCAAAATGGATTGTTATTTCGACGGGGATACCGGTTCGGGCAACGACAACTGTTACTGGAATCACGGTTGCGATCCGAACAAAGATGCCAACAATCAGCCATCCCCCGAAACTACCTGTCCGTATGATCCCACGATGACACTTCCAGGCACTTCGTTGACCTGCGCAACTGCGCAGACAACGCAATCCTCGGTTTGTCTCAACTATTGCAAACCCCTCACTCCCAATGGATGTGATTGCTTTGGATGTTGCTTCTTGGGACCAAATGCGAAATTGAACGGAGACGGTTCCAAGACAGGCATTTGGCTGGGTTCTTACGACGCGAGCGGAAATGCTACCTGCAACATGAGCACGCTCGGAGATGCCTCGAAATGTCATCTTTGCAAGATGGTTGCATCGTGCGAAAAGGGGTGCGGACGCTGCCAACTCTGCATCGGAAAAGACACGATTCCTGCTGACTGTTTCCCGCCACCCGCAGATATGGCCGGACAGCCTCCGAGAGACATGGCCGGTGCGGACCTGGCCGGTGGAGGCGGAAGTGATCCGACGCTGTGCCCGCCGACGTTGTGCTCGAACAACCAGCCCTGCGGTTTGCCCGGTTGCGCGGCGTGTCCCGCAACGTGGTCTTGCATCACGGGCTGCTGCACTCCTCCTCCGGGTTGATCTTCACGAGCGGGACGGTTTCCTTCACCGTCCGTTTCGGAAACCCCCTTCGAGTCTTTTCACCAAACTCCCCTAACGAAAACCGAATACGAGTTGACAGTACACGGCCCCGACCACGGCCATTGACAGTCCGAACACGAGCAACTGTCGATACAGTTTGCCGGAATCGTTTTTCATTTGCGCAACACAGAGCGCGCCCAACGTGGAAAGGGGGGAAACATCCACAAGGTGCGCGCTCACATTGACGGTGTTCGCGAGCGCCACCAAATCCCCTCCTCCCATTTTCTGGATGAGTTTGGGAAGGAGGGGCAAAAACGCAGGAAGCACGACGCCAGACGAACTGGAATACGCGGACAGAATGCCTGTCGCACAACCGACTACAAGCGGCGCACGGGAGGGAGTAGAGAGTCTGTCGATCGCCCAAACAAAACGATCGAGGCCGCCGGTTCGCTCCAAAATCGTGAGCAGGCACGTCATTCCGCAGACCATCCAGATCGTTCCCCAGGGAAGTTCTTTCAGGACTTGCTCCTCGTTTGATACGCGCAGAAGAGACAGAAGAACGCCCGCAGACAGCGCGGCGACGCCGATTTCGACTCGAAAAAACACGACGGAACCCAGCATCAGCGCCAGAACGACCAGGGTGATGACATGCTCACGCGAAAAAGGCTGTTTTTGTTCGAGTAGCAACGCTTCGAGTTGTGCCCGAACCGTCGCATTCGGAGGCGAAAACAAAAACCGCGCGCCACCGAGCAGCAGATAGCCCCCTGTCGCCATGAACGTGTGCGCAAACAGAACATGCAGATACGTCCACAGCCCACGATCGACAATTCCGATGCGGGCCAGAAGATCGGCGGCGATGACACCGGTCGGGGAAAGGGGTGACAGAGAAGCGGCGTTGCCTCCGCAAATGAGCAGAAGCGCCATCAGAAACGGCGGGATGCCCGTTCGTTGCGCGACGGCCATCGCGATCGGACTCAGCAGCGCAACGGAACCAATGTTTCCCGCGCCCATCGTTCCCAGCACAACGGCGATCCCGAAAAAAATCGGCGGCAACACGCCAGGCCGGCCTCGCGCCCATTGAACGGCGTACCCAGCAACCCGCGCGAGCGTGCCGTTTTCTTGCGCGTGCCCGAACAAAAACGTGAGCGACACGATCGTGAGAAACATCGGCACAGGGAAACCGGCCATGACTTGCCGAACGGTCAGGTGCGCACCGAGCACGCCCAGCGCATACGAAATCGCAAGCGCGAACAAACCGACATTTGCTCGCGACCACACCGACAGCAGCAGCGCGCAAAGAAACGCCGCCACCGAAAGCAGCGGAAGCCATGTGGTCATCTGTAGGGGGAACTACAACACGCCAAGCAGAGTGGCTTTGAGGTAGCGACCCTCGGCAAACGCGGGCGGAACCGGGTGGTCGGGACCTTGGCTGCCTTGCGAAAGAACAGTAACTCGTCGCCCAGCATCGGACGCCGCAAGCGCCAACATCCGCAAAAACATTTGTTCATCCACAAGCTGCGAACATGAACACGTCAGCATCAAACCGCCGCGTTTGACCGTTGATAACGCAAGCGCATTGAGCCGCCTGTACCCTTTTTGCGCAGCGTCGAGGTCTTTTTGCGACCGCGCAAACTTCGGAGGGTCCACGACCACCACGTCATACGACAGCGGCTGCTCATGTTCCAGAAACCGGAAAGCGTCTTCTTCGACGGTGCGAAGAGGTGAAAACTGGTTGAGCTTTGCGTGTTCGACGCATTGTTTCAGTGCACGCTCCGAAGTATCCACGCAAACGGCCTCGGTCGCCCCGCCCCGCAACGCCTGAAGTGCAAAGCCACCGACGTAACTGTACAGGTCGAGGACTCTGGCCCCCGCGCAGTGTTTGCCGACGAGCAAGCGGTTTTCTCGCTGATCCAAAAATGCGCCGGTTTTTTGTCCGTCGCGCACGTCGATTCGCAGCCGCACGCCGTTTTCCAGGCATTCGACGCCGTGTTGAAAACACTGTTCATCGCCGAAAACCACGCGATGTTGGGGCGAAAAGCCTTCGAGCTGCACAAACGGCCCGCTCGAACTTTCCACGATGCACGAGGGCGGTGTTTTCAGCCGTTTCAGCGCCTCGAACACCGCCGCTTCCTGCTGTTTCATGCCCAGCGACGAAAACTGCACGACTGCAACCCCGCCGAACACATCGACGACAACGCCGGGCAGGCCGTCGCCCTCGCTGTTCACCAAGCGATACGCAGTTGTGTCGCTGCTTGGCAGGCCCATTCTTTCCCGCAGGAGGCGCGCTTCTTCGACGCGCTGCGCAATCAGCGCGGAAACCGCCAACTCAACCGGCGGATCGTGCTCCGCAGCGTCGGAAGGCAAAGCCCCGAGTTTGAGCATGCGCACGGTAATCTGAGAGCGTGGATTGGCAAAACCGTATCCAATGAGCCGCTGCTCAGCGTCGTGTACGGACACCACGCTCCCCGGCACCAGGTCGGGAGGCAAAGTTTCGATAGAACCGGAAAAAATCCACGGATGTCCGCGCCAAACCGGATTTGCGCGACCGCGTTTCAAAAACACCTTGGCTGGCTGCACGGCGGCAACCTACCACGCCCTACAAACGGAAGATCACATTTGTCAGGAAGCCGAAAGAAACGGGTTGCCAGTACGTACTCAGGAAGGGTTCGGCTACTTCGTGGGAAGCACGAACGGGAATTGGGTTCCGATCGGTCCGTCCGCGTCCGTTGCAACGCCATCGGTCACGGTTCCCGGAATGCCAATCAGGATGTTGTACATCGTGTCGATGGCGTCGAACGGCACTGCCGGAGAACCGATGGGCGTTTGTACGAGGGGCCGTCCTCCGCAGTCGTCTGGCACAGTGATGCCCAGCGATTTTGCCTCGAGGGCCATGTAGTTTTTGCACGACACCTGTGTGGTATCCACCCACAGTCTGTCGTCCGCAAAAATGTTCGCGAGTTTTTCGTACCGAGTCTGGGTGGCCGGTTGCGGTGCCGGAGGCGTTGCTCCAGGCTGGTTCCCGCACACCGAGTCAAAACTGTCCCACAGCGCCAAGTTGCTCTGCATAAACGGCTGCGGAGCATAGGGTGTCCAGCCTCGCATCGGCACTGCGCCGTTGTATCGGTCCTTGGCTTCGTCGGCATAGGAAACGTCTTTGTAGAACCCAAACGGATTCACCAACATGAGCGAGACCAAAGGCCGCCCCACCCGGTCATATTGGATGGCGTCCGCCAAGGGTCGCGGCGGGATGATCCTGATCGAGGAATCCACACCGGCCATGTCGAAGTATTCGTAAGGAATGTTTTCAAACGTGGTGGTTTTGTCACAGCCGGTCGCGGCCAGACACCCAGCAAAAAACAGAGATACGGTGATGTTCTTGTGCATGGTCTGACCTCACTGAGGAATGCGTTTTTTCGTCGATGCCCAAACGCCCAAAAGCGGAAGCTTCTTGTCTGCTTTCGTCACCGGATCGCGCTTGACAGTCAGGTAGTCAATGTCCGCAGACACCGCAATCACGAGCACGTTTTGCCCAAGGTAGGTGTCTGTAGCTCCCGCGAGTCCGGTCCGAATCGCTGTGGCCGTCGCCGCAGGAAGACCGCTTGTGACACAGCCTCCTGCATCGCGTCCCCAACCCGCCAAGCTCCCTTTGATGGTCGTCAGGGTTTGGTTGAGCGCCGCCCGGTTGTGATACGTCGGGTCGTTCGCAATCCCTGCCCAGACGCGCAACTTGCCGCTGTCCGACTGTGATGTCCCCGCCGAAGGCGTCGCCGAGCCCGTTCCGGCCACATATTCGTCCGCGCCTCCCCAGCATTCAAACTTCTGCGCTGATACGGAAGAACCAGCGCCAAATGCGCACGTGATCTCGAGCGTAGGCGTGTCGCTGCTGTCCGCGAACTTGTCTTTGGCAATCGTGTGGAAGGTGTACAGCGTGTTTGTGTCAAACGCCGCCGTTGCCTTGGGCGCATTCGGATAGACGGTCAAGATCATGAACGCGCGTTTCGGGGAATTTGTGATCAGGGAGTCGCTGTCAACCCAGGTGTACAAATTCGCGATGTCGCGCGGCCCATACGTTGTTGCCAAGTCCGTTTTTGCCTTCGCGGACATGTCGTCGTGATCGCTCGCCACGGCGTTTGGGGCCAGTGCGCCGCTCACGCATAGAGCCAGAGCCAGTGCCCACGTCTTTTTGGTCATGCTAGGTCTCCTGTAAAGGTCACGTTGCATATAGTCTCGTCGCTAGGTTCAAGGCAGAGTAGGGTTTGGCAAGCTTAACACGGCCCACCTTTTGGAGAGAAGCGCGATCCTTTTGCCGTTTTCCCAAACCTGACTTCTTGGGTCGGCTCGGGTTTGGGTGGGGGCTTGGCGTTGGCTTTGAGCTTCGCGTGCTTTGGGTGGTGTTTGCGCGCAGGTTTGAGTAGGCTTGCGCCCATTGTTTGGTCGTTGTGACGTGCCGACCTGGCTTTTGGGAACCGCCTGACGTTCGGCGTGCCCAAGAGGTTTTTTCGGGAGGCACTTCGCCGCAAACACAAAGAAAAAACCAGACACGTTGCTTATGGAGTTTCCGATGATCTACAGACGCGACACGCTTCGACAGACGGCTGGCCCCGACGCTCAACCCTTCGCAGAAACCGATTCCTTTGCATCGGCTGGCAAAACCCGCAAAGCACCGTGGCGCGGTTCTTTTGCCTTTGTGGCTTCTGCGACGCTTTTTGTTGCCGGTTGCGGTTTTTCCAACACAGGCGCGCCACCGGCCAGCGCAACCGACCCGATGGGGTTTGGAGAGGTCGTGCTCGACCAAAATGGCTCGCCTTCATATTTGTCGAATCCTTTGGGTGTGTCGGGTGTGTCGAATGCCGCGTCTGCCTCGGGAACTGTGCTTCGCGCGCTGACCCCACAACAGGCGATCGACTTGTTCTTGCACGGCCCGCTCGCCGACATGTATCGACTTGCGCGGGAAACCTCGCTAGCCGTCGTTTCGGATCACACCGACGAGCGAGGGAATCGCTACATCAAACTTCAACAACATCATGCCGGTCTTCCCGTCGTCGGACAGCAAGTGGTTGTGCAAACCGATCAAGCCGGAACGGTCGGCAGCGTGCTCGGACATTTGGTGCCCGAAGTTGCGTTGTCTGAACAAGCAGGCCTGTCCGCAGAAACCGCTGTGGCCCAAGCACTTGTGGCTCGTGGCGAAGGCCGTGCCGTCCTGCCGCCTGTGTTGTCGGTTTGGGTCGATGACAACGGTTTGACGCGCCTCGTGTATGAAGCGCGGGTCGCATACACCACCGGTTCGGATCGCAAATTCCAGCGCATGCTGCTCAGCGCCGTCGATGGCACCGTGTTGCGCGAACATTCGCTCATCTACACCGCGCTCAACCGAGAAATGTACGATCTGAAAAAAGTCTGCCTCAAGGACGGTTCGGAACTCCCCGGTGCGTTGCTTTGCAAAGAGGGCGGCACCACCACCGATGCCTCAGCGACGCGAGCGTACAACTCGAGCGGCAAGGTTTACTGGTTTTACAACCGGATGTGGGGACGCGATTCCTACGACGCCAAAGGCGGCAAACTCATGTCCAGCGTGCATGCCACTTTCGACAACGGAATGGGAGCGTGCAGCGGCGAAAACGCAGCCTGGATTTCCGAACCCTTCAATCAAATGGTCTACGGAGACGGTGGCCTGTGGGGCTTGACGCTGAAAGACCTGACGCTCGGGTTTGATGTGGCGGCACACGAAATGACGCACGCGGTCACGTCCACCACGTCCGATTTGGAATACATGAATGAATCCGGCGCGCTCAACGAAGCCATGAGCGACATCATGGCCGCTGCTGCGGAATCCTGGGTCGCTTCTGGCGGCAGTCAGACCGGCAATCCGGCGACGTGGACTCTTTCGGCGAACACCTGGAAAATCGGAGAAGACGTGGCCGGACTCCTGCTTGCTTCGATTGGCGCGCTCCGCCTCATGAACGATCCCACCAAAGACGGCATGAGCAAGGACTATTATCCCGAGCGCAACACTGGCACCGCAGACAACGGCGGCGTTCACTCAAACTCTGGCATCGGGAACGTCGCTTTTTATCTTTTGACCGTCGGTGGCAAACACCCGAGGGCCAAAACCACGATCGATGTCCGAAGCCTCGGCATTGAAAAGGCGACCCGGATTTTCCATTTGGCGAACACGTCTTTGTTCACGAAAAAAACGTCGTTCCAAGACGCCCGGTATGCCACCGCCAGAGCCGCTGAACTTCTGTACGGTCGGTGTGCGGCAGAGTGGCAGAATGTACACCGCGCGTGGGATGCCGTCGCTGTGCCCGGCGAATGGCAGCCTTGTGTGCGCCCGGATGAGCCCTCCTTTTGAGCACGCAACACACTGCGTTCGCGGCAAAACAAGTCACTTCACAGGAAAACATGTTGGGAACAGAAACAGAGGATTCATTTTGGGGTCCAGCGACGAAACGTGAGCCAATGGCCATGCTTGCGGTCGAACCGTTTGCGGCCTTTTGGGCAGATGTCTTTTCCGCTCCGTTGGAACCATCTGCAACCGACCCCGAAGACATCATTCCCATCGAAGAGGCGACATTCAGCGTCGGGCCAACACCTGCTCCCGCCACGATCGAACCCTCCTATTGGACTTCGCCGCAATCCATTCCCGAAGCTTTCCGCGTCGATTTTGGTGTGACTCTGTTGGCCAACCAAACCGCACAGGATCTGTTGCCTCTTTCGTCCGCAGCCGTCGCGTTTTGGTCTGCGCCCGACGATCGTTCCGCAGCGTTGCGCGGCACCGAGGCCATCATCCCGAGAGGCAAAGCCGCCAAGACCAAAACCAAAGGCAAACCCGACGGCCCCGCTCCGCAAAGTCCGCCCATTGAGCTGCCCGCAGTGGAGACGGAAAAAAATCCCATCATGCGCCGCATCATTCGTCGGTTGCAGCGCCAATTCGGGCTGTCTGGTTTTCGTCCCGGACAAGAGCAGGCCATCCGCGCGCTCGTCGAAGGTCGCGATGTTTTGGGCATCATGCCAACCGGCGCGGGAAAGTCGCTGATTTACCAGCTCACCGCGTTTGAACTGCCCGGCGTGACCGTCGTGGTTTCGCCGCTGCTCGCGCTCATGCGGGACCAAGAACAAAAATTGCGGCGAACTGGCGTCGTCGCGGCTCGACTCGATTCCACCCTCACGTCCAAAGAGACCGAGAAAACCCTCGACGACATCGAGGAAGGTCGCCGCAAAATCATCTATGTGACCCCCGAACGCGCCGCCTCCGGCAACTTGCTCGAGGAATTGGGCGGACAGAAGGTCAGCCTGTTTGTCGTCGATGAAGCCCACTGTGTGTCCGAGTGGGGTCACGACTTTCGGCCCTCCTATCTCTTTTTGGGCCGCGCGTGCGAACAACTGGGCCGCCCGCCGATTTGCGCCCTCACTGCCACCGCCACGCCTGAGGTCGCCGAAGACATCATCGGCCAACTCAATTTGCGCAACCCCGAACGCGCCCACACCGGCTTTGACCGACCCTCGCTGCATTTCGAGGTTCGCGAAACGTCCGACGAAAAAGCCCAAGTCAAGCGACTGCTGCGCCTGATTCGCAAAATCCAAGGCTCCGTCATCATCTATTGCTCCACCATTCGCACCGTCGAGGCCATTGCCCACGCCCTCCCGATCCTTGGCCTCAAAGTCGGCATGTATCACGGCAAAATGGGCAAAGCCGAACGCGACGCGGCCCAACATGGTTTTATGCGCAACAACCCGCGCATCATGGTCGCCACCAACGCCTTCGGTTTGGGCGTCGACAAACCCGACATTCGCGCCGTCATCCACTACAACATGCCCGGCTCTCTCGAGGCGTATTACCAAGAAGCCGGTCGCGCCGGTCGCGATGGCAGGCCCAGTCGCTGCATCCTCCTTTACAACCCCGAAGACGAGCAGGTGCAGAGCTTTTTCGTGTCCGGCAAGTATCCCAATCGATCCGATGTGCTTAATGTTTGGAAAGCGTTGCGCAACGGTGCCGACAACGTGCGCGAACTTGCGCTGGCTGCCGAAACTTCCCAATCCAAAGCTCGGGTTGTCCTTGGAATCCTCAAAGACATGGAGCTCATGAATGAAGGCCCCAATCAGTCCTTCACCTGGACCGGAAAGGAGGCCGACGATCTGTCTTTGGCGCGTGCTGCGGAGTCCTATCGAAAGCGTCGCGAAGGAGACCGAAACCGCGTCGGGGCCATGATTCAGTTTGCCCGGTCCACGCGCTGCCGCATCAAGTTGCTCCTCGAGTATTTCGGCGACAAAAACGCGCCGCTCTGCAAACGCTGCGACAATTGCCTCAACTTTGGCGACGACGCTGCCTTCGAGCGAGCCGGTCAATTGGATGGCCCCATCGAGAGTCCCGACGACGACGACGGCACGCCACGCACCATCGAGTCCCTTCGGCCCGAACCGGCCCCGACCCCCAAACCTCCGCGAAAAGACTCCCTTCTCTTTTAGTGAAACAGCATTTACAAACCTTCGTATGACCTACCGATTGTTTGAACCGCTGCACATCGGCACAAAAGTTCTTCGGAATCGCACCCTCCGCGCCGCAGCCTTTGAAGGGATGGCCCCGAACCACAGACCGTCTCCCGAGCTCGTCGCATACCACCGATCCGTTTCAGCCGGCAAAGTGGGAATGTCCACCGTCGCGTACGCCGCAGTCGAGCAAAGCGGCCTTGCTTTTCCTCATCAACTTTGGTTGCGAAAGGAAATCCAAAAAGACCTTCAGGAGTTGACCCACGCGATCAAGACAGAGGGCGCTTTGGCGTCTATCCAAATCGGCCATTGTGGCAACATGGCCAACCCCCAAGTTTCTTTGGGAAGACCCCTTTCTCCGTCGGGAAAATTCAATTTTTACGGTACTTCCTGGCCTCGTGCCATGGACAAAACAGACATTGCCCGCGTGGTTCATTCCTTTGGGGACGCGGTGAAGATTGCCCGCGATTCCGGGTTTGATGCAGTCGAAGTTCATGCAGGACACGGTTATCTCATCAGCCAGTTTCTGTCTCCCCTGACCAATCGGCGCACCGACGAGTTTGGGGGAAGTCTTCCCAACCGGATGCGTTTCATGCGCCAGGTCATTTCCGAAGTCCGTTCTGCGGCAAAGAATGACCTGGCCGTGCTTGTAAAAATGAATTTGCAAGATGGAAAACCAGGGGGACAGACCCTCGATGAAGCCGTCGAAATCGCGACCTGTTTGGAACAAGAAGGTGCCGATGCGCTGATTCTGTCCGGTGGTTTTGTGAGCGCCGCGCCCATGTATGTGATGCGTGGAGAGATGCCTCTTGATGTCATGTCTGCGCTCATTCCCAATCCCATCTTGCGCATGTTTGTTCGCTTGCTAGGACCCAGGTTGGTTCCCCCTGTCCCCTTTCAAGAGAACTACTTTCTGCACGATGCGCAGGTCATCCGCTCGAGTGTGAAATTGCCCCTCATTTACGTCGGTGGCATTGTGTCCCGGCGGTGCATAAATGAAGTCCTTGCGGCTGGCTTTGAAGGCGTAGCGATCGCGCGTGCCCTCATTGCAGATCCCGCGTTTGTCGCCAAACTCGAACAAGAGGAACATGCGACTTCGGTCTGTGATCACTGCAACTACTGTGCGGCTCGCATCTACACCACACAGATGGCTTGTCACAAGCGACAGACTCCTGAACCCCCTTTCCTTTCGATTTGCAAAAAGCGCGGCTATGTCTCCTAAAACAGCGTTGGTCACAGGTGCTTGTTCGGGAATTGGTTTTGCAATCGCGCGCGGCCTTGCGATGCGCGGATACGACCTTGTGCTAATCAGCAATCGGGAAGGCCCGCTCACCGACGCAGCACACACCCTTTCACAAGCCACCGGACGTACTGTTTTGCCCCTCTGTCAAGACCTTGCACAGCTTGGCTCTGCGCAGTCTGTGTACGAACAAGTGAAAGCGCGCGGCCTGGCCATTGACATTCTGGTCAACAACGCCGGGTTTTTCTTTTTCGGAGAAGTCGCGGATGCCGAGCCCGCGCAAGCGGAACGCCTCCTGACCTTGCATGTTACGACCCCTTCGGTGCTCTGTACCTACTTTGGGAGAGACATGCGGTCCCGTCGCTGCGGACGGATTTTGATGGTATCCAGCATCTCTGCATTTCGAGATTTTCCGGGTATTGCGTACTACGGAAGCAGCAAGAAGTATTTGCGTGGTTTTTCTGCTGCGTTGCGAAGCGAACTCTCTGTCTATGGAATCGTCGTAACGTGTGTCTTGCCCGGTGCCACGGCCACTGCGCTGTACGATTCCTCGAACATTCCCGTCGAATTTGCCAGAAAAGTCGGAATCATGGCCGCCCCCGATTTTGTGGCCGAACAGGCCTTGTCTGCACTGTTTTCCGGGCGTGCCGAGTGCATTCCCGGAGTCGCCAATATCCTCCTGACCCAGCTCGCCAAAAATACCCCCCAAAAAGCCATCGAGCTCCTCCGCAAACACGCCCCCTGGCTTCCTAGGAGCGTGTTGCAGTAATGCCGCTACTGCGCAAAAATCTCCGACGGTGCCTCGTCTTGCCCTCGGCCCAAAGGGCCGGGGGCGAATACGTCCTCGCAACTCCCTGCGACGTACCTACGGGTACGTCTCGGTCGTCGCTGCGGGCGTTTCGACGATTCGCTCGCGGAGCTTTTTTGCTCGTTTACGCGGCATTACTGCAACACGCTCCTAGACCCTAGTACGTACTCGCCGAAAAAATCGACGCCTCACGTTCGATGCCTCTTGGCAGAACGTCGGCAAAAAGCGTATGAGCGGTTCGTGTCACCCACCCGAAAACAAACGCTGCTTTTGTGGCTGCTCGGTCTTGTCGGCGCTGCTGCGGTTTTGCCGTATGCGCTGGCGCTCCAAGCCGAACAGCTTGCGCCGGTCCTCAAAAAACACGGGCTGTCTCTGTGGACGATCGGTTTTTTGGGTTGGCTCCAACACGCCGTGTTGCTGATTCCGGTGGTGCTGATTGGGATGTGGGCTTCGCAAAAGGTCGGTTTTTCGGCGACGCTCGGCCCCTGGCGTTTGGAACACGAAAAACGGCCCGCGCACCTCGGTCGATCGCTGGCGAGCGCATTTGTGGGAGGCGTTGCTGCGGGCGTGGTGGTCGTCGTGCTAGATCGCTCGGTGTTTCAGCCTGGACTGCCCGCGTTGCAAGGCATCGAGCATCGGTTTTTGTCGCGAGCGCCCATTTGGTACGGACTGTTGGCCTGCTTGTACGGAAGCATCAATGAAGAGTTGGTTGTGCGGCTGTTTCTGATGAGCCTTCTGGCCTTGGGCTTGCGCTATGTTGCGACGCCAGAGGGGTGGGATCGGCCTCCGCAGCTTTGGGTCGTGTGGCTGGCCAATGTTCTCTCGGCGCTCGCGTTCGGGGCGCTGCATTTGCCTGCGGCTCGCGCGCTGTTGCCGCTCGAGGCGTTGTGGGTCGCCAGGACGCTTTTGCTCAACGCAGTTGTGGGGGTTCTGTGTGGTTATCTGTACGCAAGGCGAGGTCTTTTGCATGCGATGCTGGCCCACGGAGCTGCGGACCTCGTGCTGCATGTGTTTGTGCCCTGGAGCCAGGCCTGGGAGCGATAGACCCCTAACTTCCGTGTTCTGGATGTTGCGCAAGGGCTTGTGCCAGCACGCGGGCGAGGTCGGGGAAATCCGCGTCCTCGAGCGTTCGCACATCGAAGAGGAGTCTTCCCGAAAAAACCCGTGCGATCACGGGTGGTTTTCCTTGGCGCAGCACCGTTTGTACCGACGAGAGCCGTTCCGGCGCAAGGTGCGGTGACACCGCAAAACTCGGCAGAGCCGCGAGCGGCAGAGCACCACCCCCAACCGCCGATTGCACGCGCAAAAGGTCTGCCGAAACATTCCTTTGTGCAAACTCTGAAACAAGAGCTTCCGCCCGCGTTTTCAGTTCTGCCTCTGTTTGTGAAAGCATCCGCAACGTCGGAATCTCTGCCCCCTTTCCATCGCGATAAAGTTCCAACGTGACCAAGAGGGCGACCAGCGTCAGTTTGTCCGGCCTCAGCGCCCGCATGAGCGGATGTTTTGCCACCCGATCGATCGCGTCTTTTTTTCCGCACAACACCCCCGCTTGCGGACCCCCAAGCAATTTGTCCCCCGAAAACATCACCACATCTGCACCTTGCGCGATCGCCTCTGCCACCGTCGGTTCGGCGTCCTCCCAAAGACCAAGCTGATCCGACCGAAAGACCTCTGTTTTGTCTTGTTCGGTTTGCCCTGGTTTTGCCCGAGGCAAAGGTGGCACCAGCGCACCGGCCCCCAAATCGTACAAACACAGAAGACCTCGGTCATGCGCCGCGCGGGACAACACGGAAAGGGGTACGTCCTGCACAAAACCGACCTGAGCAAAATTGGCGCGGTGTACTTTGAAGTAGGCTGCTGTGTGTTCGTCGGTGGCGTGCAAGTAGTCGGACACATGCGTTTTGTTCGTGCAGCCCACTTCGGACAGAATCGCCCCCGAAGCGCGCATCACATCCGGCACCCGAAACGAACCCCCGATTTCGACCAATTCTCCGCGAGACACGACCACTTTTTTTCCCGCGCACAAAGCTGACAACCCCAACAGCACCGCCGCTGCATTGTTGTTCACCACCACATGCGCCTCGGCTCCTGTCAACGATTGCAGCACGGTGTGAAGGTGCTGCTGCCTGTGTCCGCGTTCTCCTGAAACCAGGTCGTATTCCAAATTCAAGTAGCCGCCCGCAAGGTCTTGCAGACGCGAAACCACGGCTTTTGCGAGCGGTGCTCGGCCCAAATTCGTGTGGAGCACGACCCCTGTCGCATTCACAACGCGCTGAAGGGGTGAAGCACACAACCCTTCAGCGCGCGCTCGGATGTGTTCTGCGGAAACAGGCCATTTGCCGTGGCCAGAACGTGGCGATTCGCCCGCCAGTTTTTCGCGGAGCGCCGCCAGTTCATCTCGGATCGCTTGCACAATCGCCCACGCTGGAAACAACGCCTCAAGCGCCGCAATGTCCGGCTCGCGAAGCACAGTCTGCACAGCCGGTAGTTGAGAAAAGGGGTGTTTGGCCGACACGGGATTCCCTTACTCCTTGTTCCCCCAATCGGTCCGCAGAACCGAGAGTGTTTGCGCCGGTCGATTGGTGATGATGCCATCCACGCCCAGCGTCGCCGCACAAGCGACTTCGCGCGGATCATCGACGGTCCAGGTGTTGACGCGCAGACCCTTTTCCCGCCACGCACGCATCGACGGTGCATCGAGTGCCCGGGCCTGTGGATGAATTGCATGAAGGCGCAGCAGCGGCAGACGATACAGCGATCGCGTCCACGCGCTTTGCCGCGCCTCGAACAAAAAACCGAGCGGAAATTGCCCTCGCGACGCTTTCCAAAAACGGCGCAGCTGAAACGGATCAAACGACGAAACCAGCGTCGTTCCGCTGTCGCCCAATCGTCCGCTTCGCACCAGCACCGCAAACACCGCGTCGGCGAGCCCGTCATCCACAAGCAACCGCGTGTAATCGAGCGTCGTGTACAGTGCCTCGGTTTTGAGTTCGATATTGACCAGCGGCTCGTCTCCCATTGCTTCGAGCACTTCGTCCAGCGTCGGGATGTGCTGGCCTTGCCCTACGTCGTACCGTCGCAGAACCGAAAGTGGCGTGCGCCTGACTTCCACACCTGCTCCCACGGGACCCGACAAGCGCCCCAAATCGTCATCGTGAACCACCACCACTTCTCCCGAACCACAGCGCATGACATCCAGCTCGACGCCGTCGGCACCTTGGCGCAGTGCTTCTTGAAAGGCCAAGAGCGTGTTTTCCGGGCAATCGTGCGATGCGCCTCGGTGGCCCAGAACCCACGGCCTTTGACCTTGCGCCGATCGTTCCGACAAAAAAGACCGTTTCGATTCTTGTTTGTGCCTGTTCATCACGAAAAACCCAGGCTATGCCAACTTTGTGCAAAGCCAGAGCCCAAAACATCCGACGGTTTCAGTAGACTGACCCAAGGAAGAACCTCATGTCGCAGATGTCCGCGCTGTTCACCTCGCCGTGGTTTCCTGTTCTGGGAGGCATGCCGCCTGCCGACGAGGTTCTGCGTTCCTTCGCGCTGTCTTTGGCGCTGCCGATTTGGGGGATCGCGCTGTCGTTTGTTGTTCCTGAGCCGTGGAAATTGCCCTGTGTGGTGTTGTTTTCGCTTTCGCTTCTGCCCGCGTTTTTGCTGTTGCGTTTGCGTTGGCGCACCCGGCAAAAAGTGCGCGTGCTCGGCAATCTGCTCGAGCACATCAACGGAGCAGCAGTGACGCGCGTAACCCTGACCCGAGCCGTGATTTCTTCCGCCTGTGTTCCGCCCGGCATGTTGGTTCTCTTGCTTTCGGACGGACGCGAACAGATCGCGCTGGCCCGTCGGGCGCACATGCAGGAACTCGTGGGCTTGCCCCCCTGTTTGGGCCCCTATTTGGAACTCGACCCCGAAGACTTTGAAATCATCCGCTTCGCCACCACCCGCCCCTTCGCCCAAGCCTGAACTCCCTTTCTTCCCGTTCCGCGCTGGATCGAAACAACAGAGATGCTGTTGGAACGTGTAGTTTGCGGACAAGGCCTGGGTCGAAATGGGAGGGAATAGGAACGCGGATTCCTGATTTTTCGGTGAAACTACCGTGAGAGGTTTTGTGTAGTCACTTTCTTTTTGACTTCCTCCATGTCCAGAGAGCGGACTTTGCCGAGAAGTTGATCCAGACTCGCGGCGGGCAACATTCCGGCCTGCTGAAACAGAAGAATGTTGTCTCGGAATACGGCCAACGTAGGGATCGCCTGGATTCCGAATGCAGCGGCGAGATCTGGTTGTTCCTCTGTGTTGATTTTTCCGAATTTGGCATCGGAATTTCGCGTGGCAGCCGCTTCAAAAACCGGGGCAAACGCGCGACAGGGGCCGCACCACGGTGCCCAAAAATCGAGCACCACAATGCCGGACTGTTCCAACGTTTGTTGCAGATTGCTTGGCGTGATTTCGATCGTGTGCATGTGTTTTCTCCTTCTTGTGGGGTAGAGCCGTTTGCTCGCAAAAAGGATTCACAAGACCTTTCAAAAATTTCCAATTCCGTCGGTGCTGTGGTGATACTGGAGCATGGAAACCGATTGGATTGAGCGCGCCAACACCGGAGACAAAGAGGCCCTCGCGCAACTCCTGGAAGCCGTCGCATCCCCTGTGTATCGTTTCAGCCACAAGATGTGTGGAAACCGCGCTGAAGCGGACGATGTAACGCAAGATACGTTGCTCGCGGCGGCGCAGAACATGTCTCAGTTTGCAGGACACGCTTCCTTTCAAAGCTGGGTGTTTGCGATCGCGCGGAGTGTCTGTTCCCGTCGGCATCGTGGTCAAAAAAACAAACCCCATCAGCCCGAAGAAAAGCTCTTGACCCTGGCTGCTCCCGTATCCGATCCAGAGTCCCAAGTTTTGTTCACCGAACAGGCCCAGCTTGTGCAAAGGGGTCTGGACGTGCTCCCTCCTGAACAAAAGGAAATTCTGTGGTTGCGGGATGTAGAGGGACTGAGCGGACAGGAAACCGCAGACGCCCTGGGTTTGTCTTTGGAAGCGACCAAAAGCAGATTGCATCGTGCGAGGAGTGCATTGCGACAGATTGTGTCCGAAAGTCTTGCAGAAGGTCCTCCCCGGCCCACTCACGCATGCCCTGATGTGGTCGAAATGATGTCCCGCAAATGGGAAGGGGACTTGGTTGTCTCGGACTGTGCAGCGATGGAGAAACACGTCGCCGCGTGCCCTTTTTGCAAGGGTCGCTGCGATGGGCTACGGCAAGTCCTCACGTTGTGCCAAAAAATCGCCACCGAAAGAGTCCCCGAACAAATCCGTCAAAAAATCCGAGGCCTGCTCTTTCCGCTTGGATAGATCTATTTCGATCTCCGCTTTCAAGTTTCTGCGAGGCCGAACGCGGGCAAGACCAGGCTCCCGGAATCAGTCCTGTGCGGGGGGGAAGGGGCCCAAGGACCGGTCTGTTCGCTTCAGGAAGGAATACCACCGCTCGCTGAGACCGGGAATCTCTACGCTTACGTAATGAAAACCCCGTGCGCGCCACATTGCAGCCTCGGAATCCGAGGGTCTGTATGGGGTCTGTGCGATTCGATACACGTTGTACGTCAGGATCGTTGGTTTGCGCGAAAGAACGTACTCAAGCGGCGCGAACTTTTGATGTCCGGGACGATTGGAAGACGCGGGAACTTCGTGTGCGACATAGGCATCGGACAGACCGAAGCTGTCGAGCGCGCGGATTCCGGCGTAATAGACTTGCGCCCCTGCGCCTCCGACCACTTGATAGTCGTCGGGCTTCACATGCTGTCTGAACCACTTCCCAATCGCAATCCGGTCGTTCACATAGTGTCGAAGGTAGCCCGGCGTATCGATACCCCGATCGGCCCCAATGAAGGTGAGAGCGTGCCTGTCTACAAAAAATGTGTTGAGACCGTGCAGACCCAGCAAAACGCCGATCGCGGCATACATCAGACGCGCGTTCGGTTCGTGCAATAGACGATACAAACCGAGCACACCGCAAAACACCCAAAGTGGCACAATCGGCATCATGAAACGGTACAGACCCATGAAATCCCCACCGACGGAAGCCACGTACAAACAGAATGGAACAGACCACCACAAAAGGAGCTCCCCCAAACGCGCATATCCTGTGCTCAGCCGCGCAGGTTTGTTGTCCGATTTCGACCATGCACGCAGCAAACCAAGACCGTACAACAGGGGGAAGATCCAGAGTTTCAAATCTCGCGAAAAAGCCCACAAATAGTAGAACCCCTGATCCCACGTTCCCTTTCCCCCGGAAGACTTGATGTAGAACGTGTTGGGCACAAAGTAGCCGTAATACAAGCGCCGAAAGGCCATGTGCGGAATCGTGATGGCCAAAAACAGAAATACCAAAATCCAGTCCAATCTCGTCGGAAAGAACGCTCGTTTCTTCACATTGTGAAACAATCTGTGGATCGCAAGCAGCGCAAAAAGCAGATAGCCTTCTGGGCGCGTAATCGAAGCCAAACCCAAGGTCAAACCGAGTCTTGCAAAGCTTGTTTGTGTCGCCTCTGTTTCATCGATCGTGATCTGTACATACTCCCCCAAAGACACGGTACATAGGAGGGTGAAAAGCTGTGTTTCCAGACCTCCCGATGCCCAGCACGCATAGCCCGGAATTGCAGCCAGACACAAAGCAGAAAGGGACTCCCAAACAGCGTGTTTTGTGGAAGCTACTCGACGAAAAAGCGAAGCGGAATACAGCATCGTGAAAAGCGCGCTCAGCGTTCCGAGCACGCGCGACAACCCTTCCGGGGGAAGGTTCAGCCGAAGTCCTGCGGCCAAAACCAGCGTCCACAGAAAATTCGTATACCCCTCAACTCGTTCACCCAGGTTGAACACCAGTTCGCCGTGCTGCGCCAGGTTTTTCGCATACACAAACGAGATGAAGGCATCGTCGGTGACAAAGTTGAAAAGCAAGCTGTGCCCAACAAGGAGCACACACGAAAAAGCCAACAAACCCACGCGCAGAACGCGCGCCAAACCGGACATGGTCTGCGCCGGAAAAACTACCGCTTCACGAGCGTCACGATGTTGCGATGCGTTGGGACATCGACAAGCTGCTGCGTGAGTCCAAGCCGCGCGAGCACAAACTCCACCGCGCGAACACGTTCTTGCATGGACGGAGTGTCCATCGGCAAATAGGGAATCCGAAACTGCTCCAAAAGGAGTTTCACCATGCCATCGATGCGAACCACGGAATCCCAATCGAGACCCGCTCGCACGCCGTCTTCGCGCAGAAGACTCTTGTGCGGACGGACAAAAAAGACGATGCCCTCGGCCACCCACTGCATGTAGTTGCGAACGTCGTCTCCGCTTGTGCCAGACAAAATATCGCCGAGCACCAGCGCGTGTTCCGCCGCATACGCCAAATTGTCGAAGGCACGGTCGGACACGAAACCCTTTTCTTGCAATTTTTCGATGGCGATTTGGCGCTCGAACACGCGCCGCTGATAGTCGCTGACGCGATCCATGTCGGTGCGGAGCGAATCGAGATCAATTTCCAGCTCGGCCAGCACCGCTCGAGCGACTTCGGTGATCATCGGCAGACCGTACCGACGGCTGACCCAGCGGGTCATGGTGGTTTTGCCCGTCGCGTGAGAACCCACAAAGTAGATGCGCATGGGAGGATGGGCTACCAGTCTGGCAGCCGACCTGTCAAGCCCGCTGGCGCGGCGTCGTGGTCCGCGTCGCGGAGCGAAACAGGTTGCGGGAAAACGCGCTACGACGTTCGGCTTGAAGCCAGCACGCTGTCCACGATTCGGTCGGTTTCCTCGAAAAAGGCGCGGCAAAACGCCAGGTCTTTGGCCAAGGGGTTGACGGCAGCCGGGCGACGGGACGCAAAATACTGGCCGGTCGTGTGTTCCCATTGCGGATCGAGCGCGAGCATGACGGAAGTCGCCGCTCCATCGGCCAAAGAATCCGAGCCACCCGAACCAAACCCTTCGCGCAGCAACTTCGTCGATACGACGCCCGGATGCAGCGCATTCACAGTCGTTTTTCCCTGCAATTTTTCCGCAAGAGCGACGGTGTACAGCACATTGGCCAGCTTCGACGCCGCATACGCTCCGTATCCATCAAAACGGCGGTTCCCAAGCCGTAGATCCGCAAGGTCAAGCTGTCCGCGCGTGTGCGCGATCGAGCTGACGTTGATGATCCGCCGCAAACGGTGCCCCGTTTGGGTCAGCAGCGCCCGCGTCAGTGCAAACGGGCCGAAATGATTGATGGCCATCGTCTGTTCGATTCCGTCCACAGACAGCACGCGCTCTTTGCAAAACACGCCTGCGTTGTTCACAAGCACGTCGGGAAACACGCCGCGCTCTTGCAGCTCGGCTGCGATTCCCACCGCGCTCTTCAGCGACGAGAGATCCCCCAGCACGGGCTCTGGCAGCGATCTGCTGCACGCGGCTTCCACTTCTTTGCGTGCGAGTGCCGTTTTTTCCAGATTCCGTCCGTGCAAAAGCACCGTGGCACCGTTGTGCGCCAACGTGCGCGCCGTTTCCAGGCCAATGCCATCCGAACTTCCTGTGACCAAAATGAGCGGGTTTGTGTCGAGCATGGTTTGACTGCACCTCTCCCGTTCAGATTTTTTCACAAGTCAAACCCCACTGCTTGACAGCAAGAAAGCAAAAGTCGGAAAATGGTAAACGCCTTTTTACTTCAAAGGAGTCTACATGGCCACCATCGCTGATGCAATTCGTCGTGCACAAAAAGACCCGGCCTTTGCCAAGGATTTCGCTGAACATCCCGAAAAGTTCGCAACGGAGTTTCAACTGACTCCGCAGATCATCGACAAGGTGAAGGCCGCTGGTGCGCATTTCGCGCCCAACGCAGCCATGGGAGTCCGTGGGCATGAAACCAAAAGGGAGGGCGATTTCCACTATTATGGATAGCTCGATTGCCATCTGAAAACCTTGGGCCTTGGGCTGGTCGGAGTCCCACCTCCCCGCTTTTGTCTGGTGCTACATGGTTGAATTCATCGGCATCCTGCCGGCTGCTGGAGTCGCCGCGCGACTTCGCCCCTTCCGATATCCAAAAGAATTGCTTCCCGTCGTCTTCGTGTCCGATAGTCAGGGCGGGCTGCGACCCAAACTGACGATCGAATTTGCGATCGAGGCGCTCCGAACGGCCCACGTTCGCCACAGTTTCGTGGTAATCGCGGATTGGAAGTTGGAAATCGTGCGCCTCCTGGGGGATGGGAATGATTTGGGGGTGTCGCTTGCATACCTTCATCGAGCGGTTCCCAAAGGCTTGGCGGATGCCGTCGATGCGGGCTTTGAATGGTTCTGTGGAAGAAACGTGTGTCTGGCGCTTCCCGACAGCATTTTTACGCCCCCCGATGCGATCGCAAAGATATCGCAGTCGCTACAGGAGCACGATGCAGACTTGGTGCTCGGTGTGTTCCCAACTTTTCAACCGGAACGTCTGGGCCCGGTTCGTTTTGCCTCGGATGGCCAAGTCCTGGAAGTGCTAGAAAAGCCCGCGCAGACCACCCTCTTTAACACCTGGGGAATTGCTGCGTGGGCCCCCTCCTTTTCCGCATTTTTGCACCAGACACTCAATCGATCGGACGAGGCCCGCACCCAGTCCATCGGCCACATGTTCAACGCTGCCGTTCTTGCAGGAATGCGTGTACGTTCGGTGTTTTTTGAAGGGGGAAGTTACACCGATGCAGGGATGGTGGACACGATCGGTTCGCTGGTTCTCAAAAACGAAGCACAAACCGAAACAAAAATCGAACAGGGGCCAAAATGAAGGCACGCAGACACCTGTTTTTGGCGCTGACTCGAGCTGGTTGGGGTGAAACAGCCTTGGGAATTCGCGTCGCGCAACAGCTTCAACACACCGGAGAAGAGCCCTTTTTCCTGGTCCATGAAGCAGCCGGAATGTTGTTTCGGAACGGCACCATTCCTTTTGAGGAATACTCGGACAAGGTAGGCCCCTTTTTCGAGTTTTTGCTCGACGAACAGGTGACTCTCCAAAAGCCGGCGTCCATCATTCTGTGCGACTTCCTGACCACTGTGGACAACTTGCGACTGATGGGGCTTAGCCCCGACATCCTGTCGCGTTACGGAATTCCGATCATCGCCATGGACACCTGGAACTTCGAGGAAAGTGGAACAGGGGTAGACATCTTCATCGGCAAAACCAAACCGGTCTCGAATTGGATTGCGGAATTGCCCTTTCGTCTTGCTCCGGTGCCGTTTGTACGACCCCAGGCCAAAGGTGCTTGTTCCTTTCTGCCTGCGCCCGTTCGGCTCCCCCAACGAATCCGTGAGCATGTCCGAGCGGGCTTTGGTCTGTCGGCCCACGATCGCGCTGTGTTGATCTGCACAGCAAACTGGCAACAGACCGTGTACAACGACGACAATGGGCAACGAATGGCCGGTGCGGTTCCTCCTCTTCTGGGACGGTATTTGGCGGAATTTGGACCCTCTGTACATGTCATTCACATAGGCCCTACGGCCTTTGCGTTTGAAGGCTCGCTGGGTGAGCGGTATCACTGGATGCCCTCCCAAACCAGCGAACGCTTCCAACATGTCCTCGGATCGGTGGATCTGTACCTGTCTCTGAATGTTTCTGCGACCACCATGTCCACCGCGATTGCCTCGGGAATTCCCGTTGTCGTTGTGCAAAATTCCTGCGCGGCGCAAAACGTAGATGAGGCGTGTGCCTGGGCTACCTTTCCACTTTCCGATCGAGTCCGAACGTGGCTTGAACAGACCACTCCGCTTTACCCCTTTTCCATGTTTCCTTTGGGTTTTTTCCGTTTCCTTGCGCCCGTACTTGTTGACAATCCCTACTGTCAAGCTTTTCACACGGTCGAACTGCTCGACGAGGAAGGCTGCAAATCGACGTGCAACGCACTCTTGTTTGATCGCGGTGCTCGCGAAGCTTTGTTGCAAGCACAGGCGCAGTACACGGCCCTCGTACACAAGCTGCCCACGGCAGCCAATCTTGTGCAGTCGTACCTCGAGAGGGGCGCATGCAGCCCACGCTGAGCATTCACATCACTGATCTGTGCAACAGCCGCTGCACGTTTTGCGTTGTCGGTTCGCCTCTTTACACCAAGAACACCGTTCAATTTGGACAAGTTCTGGACTTTTTGAAGAGCAACGCAAACCAAGGGTTTTGGGCGGTCAACCTGCACGGGGGTGAGCCCACGATCGATCCACACTTCCTCGATATCCTCGCGAACATTCGAGAGCTTGGATACAAGGAGGTCCATCTTCAAACCAATGGAATCAAACTCGCGGATTCCTCCTATGCAAAAAAACTCGTCGATTTGGGTGTGACGCTGTTCATTGTTTCTCTGCATGGCGATAGCCCGGCGATGCAAGATGAACTCACGCACACCCCTTCGGGATTGGAAAGAACGCTGGAAGGAATCCGCCAAGTGAAGGCACTGGGGGCATCGGTGCGCACCAACACGGTGATCACAAAACGCAATGTGGAGCACGTGCTTGGGATCGCTCGATTGGCCTGTGAATTGTCTGTCGATCACGTCAACTTTTCAAACCTTCATCCCGTCGGTAGCGCCTTTTTTTCTTTCCAGAAACTTGTGCCCCCATTTGCGGTGATTCGGACACACCTTCTGCCCGCCGTAGAGCATCTATTGATCGCTTCTCGCAAAGTGACTTTGGAAGGATTCCCCTATTGCACGATGCCCAACATGGAGTCGCTGCACCTGAACGAACAGGGGCGCCGCATTCGCATGCTGATGCGCGGACAAGTGATCGAAAACTATGATGCATTCATGAGCACGTCCTGTCGGCAGTTCGGTGCTCCGTGCCAAACCTGCGAAATCCGAGAACCATGCGGCGGAGTTTACAACGAGTACATCCAGTATCGGGGGTGGGCGGAATTTGCGCCCCTACAAAGAGTCCGATTGACTTCGCACAGGGGAACGTAGCGTGCGCATCGCTTTGTGGAATGGAAGTGGTCTCGACAATGTGGGTGACAGAATGCTCGATTGGGTGAATCGGGTGGAACTTGGTTCGCGGCTGCCCAGTACAGAGTTCCAAAGTTTCTGTCCATGGGAAGACGACAAAACCGTCCATCCGCTGCGAATCGACAAAGAGGGTCATTGGTCCGGTGAAGGTCAATTTGACGCGATTGTGATCGGCGGAGGTTCCCTACTCCTTGGCCCTCCCTTTCAGCACCCAGGGTTTCAGACTTTTTGTTTGGGCCCATGTCCCACGCGTTTTGCGGATCGGTGCAAGGTGATCTGGAATGCACTGTGCAGCGACGGACAGTTTCTCGCGCCACTTTTTCCCAAGTGTCGTACATACCTGCAAGAAGCGGCGCAAAGAATACACTTGCGCTCGGTCAGGAATGTGCGCACGCGCACTTTTTTGGAAGACAGCGGCGTGGATCTCCCCATTCGCGTGGTGCCCGACCCCGCTGTTTTGTTGGCGTCCCCCCGAACCACTCCGTTGCGGCCCACGCTGTCACGCATCGGAGTCACGGTCGCACGTCCTTTTTTTCCGCAGACGTTTCTTCATCGAATGGCGGAAGCGGCGCGGCAAGGTTGGGATGTTGCAAACGAGGAAATCGTGCTTGCGCCGTCTTTCGGCGAAGGTCCGCTTCCCACCTTTGATGAGTGCGCGTATGTTCAAAAACTGGCTCACATTCTGGAACCCCTATCCAGACAATCGACCGTAGAGATCGCGGGAATCGGCAGGATGTACGGCGACATGGAGATCGCCCGCGATGTGGCCGCAAGGGTCCCGAACGTTCGTCTCGTCGAATTTCACGATCGCGTTGGAAAAGATGCGCTCGAATGGGCTCGTTCGTTGGATTGTTTGGTGGCGTCCAGGCTTCACGGTTCGATGCTTGCGCTCTTGGCTGGAATTCCCCTGATCGGTGTGGACCTGTACTTGGATGAAGCATCGGGAACCAGCAAACTGCGTGAATTTATGGCGGAAGTGTATGACTTAAAAGGATACGTAACGCTTTCAGAATTGTTGAAAGATGCAGCTTGTCTATCGTCGGTGATCGATGAAATTTATGTGCGAGATGGGTCTTTTTCGGACAAACACAGGGAGTTTCAACGCCGCGCGACAATCCACTTCGATGAAGTGGCGGAGGTCATCCGCTCCCACAGATAGGAAATCTCCTTTGGAAGACCCCTATTCATCTAGCAGAGACGCTTCACCCAAACTCAGGAAGACCAACGCATCGATCACCTTGCGGACGCCGGGTTCTTGAACAAGTTGGGTGAGAGCTGCGTGGCCCGCGTTCGTTTTTAGCGTCGCAAAGCACATGTCGCATGCGTTGGTAAAGCCTTCTGCGCGACCGATGGCCTCGCCCAAATCAGGATGTTGCCGATAGAGTTCTGCAACCCCTTTCGGTCCGTGCGTGCGCAGGTATTGATACTCCCATCGCAAACGCGCGCGCTCCATGATCGACAAGAAACGCTCTTGCCGAAGATTGCCCAAGTAGTACGGCATTTCTGTGAGGGGTCTGTGTGCCCCTGCTTTCCCCACATGGCAAGCGAGCAGGTCTCCGTTTGGATTGACGAGCGGCGTTTTCACATAACAGAGGGAGGAATACTCCTCGGGCTTTGGACCAAGACATGGGTCCTGTTTCTGGAGCACCCGAGGCCGCAGATATTTGGTCGGAATCACCCGGTCTTCATGAAAATTGACGTTGTGCTTGTACGGTTCGTACTTCGCGCGAACTTCGGCCAACTCCTCTGTCTGGCTGTACGTGATGCAAATGGTGATCTTGGGGATTCCTTGTTCCAGCGCGGCATCGATCACGCGATGTACATTCGCGTAAGGAATGCGCTGCTGGTGAAAAACATCAGAGCTTAGGTACAGGTGTGTCAGTCCCGGTACATCCGCCAAAACCGAGCGAGCCGTCTCCTTGGATGTGGCCCAGTACGAGCTGGTAAAAACACCTGCTTCCGTTCCCACACTTGCCGCCGCTCGCACACCGCTTGCCAGCACGTCCAGACGCAAAAACGGCTCCCCGCCCGTGAAAATCATCTCTGGGATACCGTAGTCGCACGCTTGGGAGACCCAACGGGCCATCTCTTCTGCTTCGGTTTCCCTGTGTCTGCGCGACCCGATGAAGCCACAATGACCACAGCCCACATGGCAAGTCTCGGTGACACTCAAGAGCAAAGACGAAAAGACAGGCAGATGGCTCCTTTTTTCGCCGTCATCGTCCATGAAAAGGCCCCCTCCCGATGGTCTCGATGGTTGAGGATACCACCCGCAGCGCGAGCGTTGGGATCATACGTGGGAAGACGGGTCGGGAATGCAACTTCAGGATGGGAACTTCACGACAGCAACTTCGTGAAACGTACTGTGAGAAAGATGTGCGTGGCGGGGAAACGAGCGGGAAAGGAGTCCAAAGGGACTAGGACGGCTTTTTGTCTTTCGCGAGGTCGGCGGGTTTTTTCAGGATGCGTTCGACTTGGTATTTCCGAATCCATACCGCGTCCTGTCCCACTTTGCGCACTGGAACGTCGTCGCCGTGTGCCTCGCCAAAGTGCATCACCACCGCCGCGCCCGTTTTGGGTTTGACGGTGACGATTTTTTTCGAGGCATCGAGCTGTTTCTGCTCTGGCGCGTCTGGCGCGAGGAAACCGCTTCCCAACAAGCCATCGAAACTTTCCACAATTTGCTTGATTTTCGCTTCATCCGCGTCGGGCAGCTTGTCCACTTTCCAGGTCTTGTCCACGAGTTTGAGGCTGACCACTTCCGCGTCCTGTTGAATCGTGACGGACTCGATTTGATCGGCTTTGAGCGACAGAACACTCTTGTCCCGAACATCCTGCGGAATGTGCGCCACGGATTCGATCGCGTACTTCTTCATCGAAAAGACCTGCGGACTGTCCAGGGTTTGAACATAGGTATCCTCCCCTTTGGCCATGCCGATTCGCACGCCCGCCGTTTTGTTTTCCTTGAACGTCGCCGTCACGATGATTTGGCCCGGAGCATTCGGCGCAAGACCGAATTCTTCAGGCTTGGCTGCATCGTGAAAATCCGAGGCGCGCAGCGTCGAAAGCGATTGCACCATCCGATTGAGCAGACCGTGATCCACTTCCAAATTCGGGGTCAGCACCGCATCCCCTTCTGTGATTTTCCATTTCGCTTCGTGGATGCTCTGATTCCCCGGTTTGCCATCCGCGCCGGCTGCCGGAGGAACCCGCGCAAGCGTCACTTTGGTGCCTCCCCCTTGAATCGTCAGCTTCTCCACCTCATCGGCTTTGAGGTCGTACACGGCATGTTCTCGCCACGTCTTTCCCTCGCGTTTGTACGTCGAGGCATACAGATCGAGCGCCTGCCACACGTCATCTTTTCCTGCGACGCGGACCATGGTTGCGCTGCCCGTCGCTTTGCCGATGAACAGGTCGGCTACCGTCGCACCACCAGAATCTTTGGCGACGACGTGAACGGCTTTGTCGTCCGATACCTCAAATTCGACGTGGCGGTCTTTCTTTTGCGTCACCAAATCCCCAAAACGCACTTTCTCGAGCGCCTCGGCTGCGGACTTGGCCACCGACTGATCCGCTGGCTTGTCGTACGGTGCTGTAACTTGCCATTTGTCCCCTTTTTTGGAGACAGAGACTTGGTCTTTTCCTCCGGGTTGGGTGATTTCGAGCGACGCAATCGTCCCCGGCTTGATCTCGGGAAAGGGTCGCGGTCTTGCGCCCACACGGTCGCCTTTTTCGGGGGACCTGAGCGTCTGAATGGCAAGGCCTGCGAGCACCAGAAACAGGAGCAGAGCGTAGAGGTTCTTTCTATCCATCATGAGCCTCTCAAAAGGGATTAAAGCTTCGCGCTTTGACGCGCACGTTGACGCAAATTGAAACGGAGCAGCCCAATCAGCAGAATGAGCCCCGGCAGCGCCCCAATGTTCAGCACTTTGACAAGCGTCACAGTGCCTTCCGAAATCTGATCGAGCGGACGGCTCTGCATGCCTTTTTTGCGAACGGCAGCGAGCGCCTCATCCTGCGCCAGCCAATCGACGATGTTCATCACGTACACCAAGTTCGCCAGGTAGTCGCGCAAACCGGCTCGTGCGCCTGTCCCGACAAACTGGTCGCTGATGAAATCCGAATCGCCCACCACCAACAAACGAGCGGACGGCTGCGCCTCGGCCTTCATCGGTTCTACGCCGGGCTGGCTTTGGTCTGCGGGGATTTTGGAACCGTCCTCTTTGACGACGTACTTGCCTGCAAACGCGCTTTTAAATTTGCCCTGACCGACGACACCCAGCGTGAACGGCCCGCGATCTTGGCTGGGTTCCAGCGGCGCTTGGTTTGGACCCGGCATGAACACAAACGGCCCCGACGGTCGCCAGCTTTGGTTGCTCGATTGGAGCAATTTCACAAACTCCACCGGCCCTTTTCCGTCTTTCGCATCGCCCACAAGTTCGATGGAACTCGCATACGACAAAAGCGCGCCCGGCATGTTTTCGTTCACGGGGTGGACCTGCGGCAGCGGAGTGACTTTCAGGAACACCGGATGATTCATCAGATACATCTGCTGCCCGACGCTGACCAAACCCGGAAAGTTGCGTTTGTCCAGCACCATGTCCTGCCGGATTTTTACGCCGTACGCTCCAAGCAAATCATCGAGCGCCGTGTCGTTGTTCTGTGCAATTTGCGGCATTTCCAAACCCGGTGCCATTTGTCCGCGCGGCGTTTGCATGGTCTGCCCATCGACGAGAAACGCGACGGATTTGCCCGACATGAGGTACTGGTCCACCACGTACTTGGCACGTTCCGAAAACGGCTGTTTCGCACCGACGATGAGCAGCGCGTCAATGTCTTGCGACACCATCGCCTTGAGTTCCACATTGATCGTCTCGTACCCCGAGGCTTTGAGCTGTTCGGACAGAAGCTGAAGGCCGCTGCCCTGCGCCATGTTCATTTCGCCTTCGCTCGATGCAAAACCGACCTTTTTCTTTTTCACCGTCATCTGTTTGATGAGGCCCGAGATTTGAAACTCGAGGCCCTCGTCGCGCTCGATGACCGGAATCGCCTCGGTTTTGTCGCCGAACGAAAAACACACGCCCAAAAACGTCGCGCCGATTTCAAATTTGTTCGCCGAGACCACACCTCGGTTGGATTTCTGCACGCCGCATTTGGCCGCTTCGTCCTCTTTTTTTCGCGCCTCGTCACCGTCGCCGATTTTCACGACCTCGAGGTTGAACTTCCCTTGCGAGTACGTCGCGTATTCCCCCAAAAGGTCGCGGGCAAACTGTGCGTGTTGTTTGAACGGAGGCTTGAGGTCCTCGCTCATGTACAACTTCACGTTCATGCGATCGGGCAACTTGGCCACCAAATCGCGCGATCCAGCGGCGAGCGTGTAGATCTTGTCTTTGGTCAAATCAACCCGACCAAAGTGTTTGGCGGAAATCACGTTCAGCGCTGCCAAAGCGCCGACGGTCAGCACCGTGAACAACGTCGCATTCAGCGCCGTTTTGCTTTTTTGTAGTGGCTTGCTCATGACTAGCTCCACCTTCGGCTTTCAATCGTCGTTTGCGTCACGAACAGGCACGCTGCGATCAGGCTTCCGAAGTACAGAAGGTCGCGCGAATCGAACACGCCGCGTGCCATGTTTCCGATGTGTCCATCGACGCCCAGCCAATCGATCGCGGGCTGAATTGCGGGCGGCATCACCTGGACCACTTTTCCCACGAGCCACAACAAAAGACACAGCGTCACCGACAGCAAAAACGCCACGATTTGGTTTTTCGTAAAGGCCGATGCCATCAGCCCAATCGCCATGTATGTCGCTGTCGTCAAAAAGAGGCCGATAAAGCCCGCGAACGCCGCGCCTTTGTCGAGCGGTCCCAGAAACGACACCGTGACCGCAAAACAACCCATCGCGAGCATCGCGTACCCAAACAGCACCAGCGCCGCCAGATATTTGCCGAGCACGACTTCCCAATCCGTCACGGGCATAGTCAGCAGCAATTCCAACGTGTCGTTCGATCGCTCCTCGGCGAACAAGCGCATCGTGATGGCCGGGCCCAAAATGGCGACGAGCAGCGTCGTCCAGAAACCGTCGAACAGCTCGCGCAGGTCGGCCTGTTGTTGCAAAAAGAGGGCGTTAAAGAACAAAAACGCCGACAGAACCAAGAACACCGAAATCACCACATAGGCGATCGGCGAATTGAAATACGCGCCCAGCTCCCGGCGCATGATCGTCGTCATGTTTCGCATCGTCAGCTTCTCCTTGGGCGGGGATTAGTGCGCAGGGCCCGATGTCAAATTGCGGAACACGTCTTCTAGCGAAGCGCGCTCGCGGTGAAGTTCGGCCAAGTCGAACCCTTTGGCCGTTGCCATCTTGAAAATGTCGATTCGTGGATCGGCCCCGGCTTTTGCAATGACAGAAAACGAGTGCAGGTTTTTCTCGTCCGTTTCTTCATCGGGCAGAGTGCGAACCGACTCGATTCCCGGAACCGTTTCAAGCGCGCTTTTCACTTGCTCTGCGTTGCCGGCCATTTCGACGCGCAGCGACATTTGCCCCTGCGCTTTGCGCTGAAGTTCATCGGGGCTTCCATCGGCAGCAATTTTTCCTTTGCTGATGATGAGCACGCGAGAACAAGTCGCCTGAACCTCTTGCATGATGTGCGTCGAAAAGATGACCGTCTTTTTTTCGCCGATGTGTTTGATGACTTGGCGAATTTCGACGATTTGGTTCGGGTCGAGGCCGCTCGTCGGTTCGTCCAAAATCAGCACTTCCGGTTCATGCAAAATCGCTTGCGCCAAACCGACGCGCTGTTTGAGACCTTTCGACAGCTCGCCGATCAAAAAACCAAGCCGATCGCCAAGCCCACACTGTTCGACGACTTCCCTCAGCCTTCGCGTGCGTTTGCTGCCGGTCGGAATGTTCCGAATGTCGGCGACGAAGTTCAGGTATTCCAAAACGGTCATGTCCCGATACAGCGGCGTGCCTTCGGGCAGATACCCGATGCGGTAGCGCGCCTCGATCGGGTGGTCGAATACGTCGTATCCGGCCACGACCGCTCGCCCCGAAGTCGGCGACAAATACGACGTGAGGATTTTCATCGTCGTGGTTTTGCCCGCGCCGTTCGGACCCAAGAAACCCAACACTTCCCCGGCGTGGACATCGAAAGAGATGTTGTTGACGGCTTTGACCTTGCCGTAGTGCTTGGTTAAGCCATCGACGTGGATCATCGTCTTGCCTTGCGCGTGTGTCGTCATTCCACCAATCCCAATGTTTTAGACATCTTACGAGACATGTTTTGCTTTTTTGACTACGGAGGACAAGCCGAAACAGAAAAATCTTCGTCGAGCTTTTCGCCCGATGGGAAACGCAGTGCCAGTTTTCCCGACACCTGTTTGTAGTGGGAAAGTTCCGAAACGCGAATGAAACCACCGGCTCGCAGCGCCCAATCCGGTTCGCGGTTTTGCCCGATGCCGTAATGCCCAAGCGCGGCAAAACGCCGGTCGCCTGCGCCGCCCGTGTCCGTCACGTCAAAGGAAACGTCGTCGCCCACCTGCACCGAATCCACCGTGACCACCAGCGCATAGTGTTCCTCTTTGTAGGGAAGCACCGGCAGGCCCAGCAGTTTCGGCGTCGTGCTGGAATACCGCTTCAAAATCGCGCATACGTCTTCTTGCGGCATCGTGTCCCGGACGATCGAGAGCGAAAAATCAGATGGGAAATAGACATACGTGCTCTGAAACTTGATGTTTCGACCCCCGAACGCCGCCTCGCCATCGTCCCGTACAAAGTCGTCGTCTTTCGAGCAACCGGAAACCATCGCCCCCGCCGCCACGGCCAAAAACAGCCAACGCGAAATCATGTCGAACCTCCCAGGTGCAGCAAGCTGAAACCCGCCTCGACCGTTTGCCCTTCGCGAACCGCGATGGAGAGCACTTTTCCGTTTCTTGGCGCGCGCAGCTCGTTTTCCATCTTCATCGCCTCGACCAAAAACAGAGGTTGCCCCGCCCGCACCTCGTCGCCTTCTTTGACCAGCACTTTCACGACTTTTCCCGGCATCGACGCCACAACGTCGCCCCGCGATCCCGAAGACTCGCCCGCTGCGGCGCTGGTTTGCATCACATCGGCGTTTTTCACGACGACAGGAACGGCATCTCGCCCCTCGAAAGAGGCTTTTAGCTCGGGCAGCGTTCCGTCGAGTTCTACCGTGCGCTGCCGACCTGCCTCATCCAAAAGCGAATAACAACCGGGCTCAAGCTGAACGACCCGCACGGTTGTTTTTTCCCCGTCTACATCGACACAACACGCGCCGTCCGCCGTGTATTCGACGTGAACGGACATTCGGCGTTCGTCTTTGCCGCTTCCGACCGTGACGTTCCACATCTCCGCTTTCATGTCCGCTTTCCCAAAACCATGAAACAGGCAGGCCTAGCCATCCACACGACCTCTCATCCGATCCGACAGAGAGCTACTCGTCTTCGTCGAAGTCTTCGTCCTCGTCGCCGTCTTCAAAATCGTTGTCGAAGTCATCGTCAAGGTCTTCATCGTCCTCGACCTCGCCGTCCGTTTCGTCCCCGTCTTCGTCGAAGTCTTCATCGTCGTCGAAGTCTTCGTCGTCCTCAAAATCTTCGTCGTCCTCGTCGTCATCGAAGTCTTCGTCTTCGTCAAAATCGTCATCGTCATCGTCCATGGCCGACAAGGGAACGACCCCGGTTGCCGACTTTGACAAGGGCCTCATCGGCCACTCCGATTGCTCCGAAACATTCATCGAACCCCTCCTCGTTTGGTCTTTGGTGCTTTGCCTCTTATCCTTGTCTGCCCGGCAAAGTCAATCCCTCTGCAACGTCAGCACCGCAAACAGCGGTCCGCGTTGCGACAACATGCGTGCGGATGTTTTCGGTCCGAATACGACATGGTTCCGCCCTGCCAAATCGTCGTAAAATGACCCAGCCCATGAATCGACATCCCTTTGCTCCATACACCCTGGTGCTGTGCGTTTTTCTTTGTGTCGGCTGCGGGAAAAAAGGCCTCGACGCTGACATCAAAGCCTTCAAAGACGCGGGCCGCGACGTGTCCGAGTTTTCCAGCACGGACCCAGCCCCCATGCAGGCCAAAAAGTGCAAGCAGGGCACCGTGGACCAACTGACCGTTCTTTTGTGCGAATACGCAAGCCGAGAAGCCGCCGAAAACGGCCTTCGCAACGCTGCGACCTGGGCTGGAGAGAGTCCGACGTGGCTGTCCCTCAAGCGGGACAAGATCGTTTTTGTCGCTGCGGACCGTACAGAGAGCGATCCACACGGCAAAAACCTGACTGCGCTGACCAAAGTCTTCCGCCGCATGGTCAAAAAGTAGTCGTTTCGCATCCAGAAAGGACTTGCGTTTCCAGACGGGCCAGACGGGCCAGACGGGCCAAATGGGCCAAATGGGCCAAATGGGAACCATAGTCAGTCAAAACCTACATTCCATCCAGACCTGAAGCACGCGAGCGTGCGCAAGTGGTGCTCGGCTGACTGCCGGGCGGCGGGGCGACGTGAGCGGGCGCGGACGCAGTTTGCGGAGTGGCGGCGGGCTAGGCTGCCGAGGAGAAGGCCCGACTTAGAGCTGACGCTGCTTGAGCTGGCACCGATCGGGCCTTGGTATTACCGTCTGAGCTGTCCGGGGCTGGGCAATGGCAGTCGGCGCTATTTTCCGTCGGGGAAGGGCTGGCGCTTGCGGCTGTTCGAGTCGCCCGCTGTGCCGTGGGAGGGCCTTTATGATGTGGTCTTCTACGACGAGCACGGCGAGATCGTGGCGGAAGCGTCGAGCGTGCCGGTCGTTCCTCAAAAGCGCGCGCCGATCGGCAGTGGCGACCATCGGCGGGAGCTGCGGCCCGAGGCGCGGCGGCGGACCAACGAAGGGGACTCGCGACGAAGAAAGCGCCGAGCAGCGGAACACAGCACCAGCGCCCAGACACCGCCCGACCCGCCGAACGTCCAACCCTCAAAGTGTGCATTCTGCAACAATGTAACCAATGCTCCAGCGACGGCAAGCACCGCCGAAAATCCAACGGTGTTCCAAGGCTTACGTGAGCAGCGCGCGGGCGCGTCATCGGACGACCCAGGCCAAGCGCCGGAGGTCCGCCACCAGGCGCCAAACCAAGGCGAGAACCGTGAGAAGTGGTGGCCGCATCGTCGAGCGGCCTTGCTGCGCAGCGTCCGGCGGCGCCCCGCCGAAGAACCCGACGGACAGCCTCCCGCACCGCCAGACCGACGCCCAGAGCAAGATCCTGAAGGAGCCGACGGTGACCCACGCGCCCGGGCCGCCCGCGCGCCACCGGAAAGGCCGGACGGATGAGCCAGGACACGCAACATCAAAGCGCCCGTCGTTGACTCAAGCGTCAGCGGCTCCCAGATCGCGATCGGCTACCCCGCACCGCCAGGCCGACGCCCAGAGCAAGATCCTGAAGGAGCCGACGGCGACCCAAGCGCCCGGGCCGCCCGCGCGCCACCGGAAAGGCCGGACGGATGAGCCAGGACACGCAACATCAAAGCGCCCGTCGTTGACTCAAGCGCCAGCAGCTCCCAGATCGCGATCGGCTAGCCAATCCGTCGCGCCCCAGGCATAGAGCAGATCGCCTGCCAACGGTCCGCCGAGCAGCCCCGCTTGCCGAGCACATCCACCTTGACCTACAAGTCAAGCCAAGGTACGGAGATCGTTAGGTCCGACAAGCTGTTGTACTGGGTCCGATCGGATCCTTCATGTCCCCCCGATTCCTCGGTTTGCCTCACCGCAACGTGTTACGATTTCGCGATGAAGAAACACATACGATGGCTTCTCATTGGAATGCTAGGCGGCATTGGGCAAGGTGCAGTTCAGGTGAGCACTGCTCATGCTCAGCCGACTCTATCAGGTGCCTATGAAATTCGAGTCAAGCTACCAGTGACGGGCAGTGCCGGCCCAACAGTCCCACTCGATGCGATCTGCCCCCTTGTCAAGATCGAAATTAGTACAGTCAAGTCGAGAACCTGCGCCTACAACGGAAAGAGCTTTGTGAAAAAAATCTACACGGTGGTGAAGAGCCAGACGGGACTGCCTGGCACATACGATCGTGCAACCAATTCTTGTGTCATTCAGGGTAGCATTCGCTTTGGCCAGTATCGTGTGAAAGCGTTCTTTCAGACCGCCCCCGACCAAGTGCCCTGGAATCCTCCGCTAGACAAATTGGAGAGCATTTCTGCCTCCCACCCCCTACTGACCGTGCCACTGAGGGGGAGCGCCAGCCTCGAGCTAACACTACAGCGCAGCATCGTTGTGGAAACGGTGTACCCGTTTTGCTGATTTTCGTGCCGCTCATGTAGCTCGACGCACCACGAACACCTGCGCCAAGACCCCAACCCCCACTCCAACCGCATTGAGGCGGGGACAAGAGCGGTGTGACCGTGCGTGTGGGCCTTTCTGTGGGTTTCAGAAGCCGAGCGTTGGAACCCACGTGACCTGCCTCCCCAAAAGTGAGCCACCGATTGGCATTCTTCTGTGTACCCGCGAAACTGACGATATTGTTGAGTTCGGCCTCAGCGACTTGAGCAACCAAGCGGTTCATTGCCCCTTCTCGTCTGTTCTGAGCATTGGCGTACGTTTCCGTCTCTCCGCTAGCCAGAAGATGCTTGCATTTTTCTGCGTAAGTGCTAGCGGCGTGTTCGCCTGACGCGGGCTGGCTACCGTTGCGCGACCGAACTGAGACGCCAGCTTCACCGCCCTGATGCCTGCGACCTCGCCCCCGCGCGCGGCTCAACACAACCAAAGCGTCATCTCCCAAGCGTCGGAGCGGCCCAAACGTCGGAGCGGCCCAGGCGTCGCGCTATCCACGGCCCGTGTTCCGCTCGATTCGTGACGCCTACTCATCAACCATGCCGGCTTGTCAATAGAAATCCGTCCCTCATTGTGTCCCACACACCAGCGCCCTTGTGCCGCCCCGCCTTGCTTTGAACGACACCAGATCGCATGCGATCCAAGCTGGACACCGCCCCCCGATCAACTCCCATTTCATGTCAAGTTCCGCACTGTAGCGGCATCGCCGGAATGTAATC
>Ga0268298_10000666_pt1 | contig 43633 bp, 36 predicted proteins | sample WWTPWeurt_MetaG_FD_194462 | JGI IMG/M metagenome (GOLD analysis project Ga0268298, IMG submission 194462) | Activated sludge microbial communities from WWTP in Nijmegen, Gelderland, Netherland - WWTP Weurt | ecosystem: Engineered > WWTP > Aerobic digester > Activated sludge | place...
GGCAGGTGCGGTTTCAGCAGGTGCTGGAGATCGAGGACGGTCTGCTTGTCCAGTTCAGCCGAATACATCGACCTGGCCCGGTCTGGCAGATTGTGGGCTTCATCAATCAGGAAGACATAGGGCTCGGTGCTGAAATCAAAGAAACGGTGCAGGTAGACCCGCGGATCAAAGGCGTAGTTGTAGTCGCAGATGATGCAGTCGACCCACAAAGCCAGGTCCAGCGAAAATTCAAAGGGACACAGCTCATACTGGCGGGCGATCTCTTCGATGACCGGGCGGGTGAAGGCCTGGCGCTGGTCAAGTTCTTCCAGCGCCATTTTCGACTTGACAAAGTAATCCCGGGCAAAAGGGCAGATCTCAGGGTCACAGTTGACCGGTGGACAGAAACAGATCTTCTCTTTGGCGGTCAGGGTGACGGATCGAAATTCCAGCCCGGCCTGGCGCATATCGTCCAGGGCGCGTTCAGCCACCAGCCGCCCGGGTGTTTTGGCCGTCAGGTAGAAGATTTTGGCAGCCATGCCCTGCCCCAGGGCCTTGACCGCCGGGAAAAGGGCGGCGATGGTCTTGCCCACCCCGGTGGGCGATTGGACATACAGGCGTTCGTTGGCCCGGATGGCCCGGTAGACCGAGACCGCCATCTCGCGCTGGCCCGGGCGATAATCGGAGTAGGGGAATTCGAGCTGCTGGCTCGAGAGGTCGCGCCGGGCTTGCCAGGCCCGCACTTTGCGAAACCAGTTCATGTAGGGGGTGATCAGGTCATGGAAGAAAGTTTCCAGTTCAGCCCAGCTAAAATAGCGCTCGAAGGTTTTTTCTTTTTGCGAATTTCGGGTCCCATCGCCCAGGTGGTAGTAGGTCAGGTGAATGCTGACCCCGCTGAGATGCTGTTTGCGGGCGTACATATAGGCGTAACACTCGGCCTGGGCCCAGTGCAGGCGGTTGTGATCCTCGTGTACAAGGTCGAGGCTGAGGGTGGTGGTCTTGATTTCTTCGATGACCACGGGGTCTTTGGCGGCATACAGCCCATCGATCCGGCCGCGCACTTCGAGGGGCGGGTCGGCGCCTTCAACCAGGCAGGAGATCTCCACCTCGGCCTGGTAGCCTTCCGGGCGGGAGCGCTGCACCAGTCTGTGGCCCTGGGTGCCCGCCTGGGCGCGGTCACGCTTTTGAAACCCGCCCGGCGTCAGGTCTCCAGCCTGGAGGACAAACTCCACCAGGCTGTGGACAGAAACGGCTTGCAGTTGGTTTATTTCGGGTGGGGCGGCAGGTTCGGCGGGCATCGTCCCGAGATTCTAGCATGAAATGGGGGGTCTGGAAACATAAAGCACCCCGAATTTAATCTTCCGGGTGCTTTATATACAACCGCTCCCCACCTATCACCCCCGACCCCTCTTTCCTCAGGAAAGAGGGGAGAAATTTTCAAAGAGAGGGGCTTTCGACGTGCTTTGCACGTCGAAAGCCCCTCTCTTTGAATTTTGCCCCCTTCCCGGCGGTGTACTCACGCTGGGAAGGGGGGTGGGGGATGGGCGAGGCTGTGAAAACATGACACCTCCCGAATATTAAATTCGGGAGGTGTCATGTTTTCACAGCCTCAGAAGAACAATTAACTGTTAATCGCTTTGACCGGGCGGCCCTCGATGTAGCCCCGGTATCCCTGGGGTTCAAGCTGGAAGCGCGGCCCTTCCTGGTCGGCCCACTGGAAGCCGTAGACTTCGGGGTTGTAGTTCTTCATCGTCTCCCACAGGCTGCCAATCGCTTCCTCAAAATGGGCGTCATCATACGGCTGGCCCTGGAAGATCATCATTTTGCAGGCCGGCAGTTCGATCAGCTCGAAGCCCTGCGGAACCGGGCCGCTATAATCCAGGGGCATTTCAACCCCCTGGGCATAGACGGATGTTCCCGCTGGGCGCAGGTTCTCGGGCAGCCACATGCCGATCGGCTCGTACAGGGCCTGCTGGACGCCGGTCAGCACATCCCAGACATCGCAGCCCACTTCTTCGCAGTAGGCGTAGTAATCGGAGGCCTGTACACCGCGCTTGAGGATCAGTTTTCTGGCCGGACGTTCCACAACCTGGACGAAAATCGTGCTGGTTTTTAAAGTTTCAGACATTTTATATTCTCCTTTTTGCAGGGCAAGGTAGTATTCACGAACACCGCTGGGGATGAACAACTTGATGGGCGGTTTGCTCTGAGAGTATTTTTGCGGGCTCAGCCCAAACTGTTTCGAAAAGGCGCGGGTAAAGCCCTCGTGCGAATCGAAGACAAAATCGAAGGCCACATCCACCACTCTGACATCTTTATCCCGCAGCCTGACAGCCGCTCGAGACAGCCGTAAGGCCCGGATATATTCAAACGGGCTCTTGCCGATATACGCTTTAAAGACTTTTGCGGCGTGCCATGGCGAATATCCCGCCGCTTGTGCCAGCATGTGCAGCGTAATCGGTTCGTGTAGATGTGCGTCAATTACCGCCTGCATTCGTTCAACTGCATTGATGTTATCCCAGCTATCCATTGTGTTCACCTGCTCTGAGGATACCACCAAATCCCAGGTCGGGCTTGACCTGGGTTGTGATCCTGGGCGGAATTTTCGGGTTAGGGCTATTGCCCTGACTGGTAAACCGGGCTACAATCATTACACAACGAGAGATTCTTTGGTGATTGATGGGTGGCTTCGCCACCCATCAATCACCAATAATTACCTCTTTTTGAGCTAAACCGATTTAATTGCACAAGTGGGAACAATGTTCAATAAAAATTACTCAACCAATCCCCCCTTCTGGATTGATGATCTGAACCCCTATTCGCCGCCTGGCGCTGGTTGGGGGCGGCCGCGCAATCCTTTTCCCAGCTTGAATATGATTCTGTCCTTTACCTGGCAGATCATTACAGTTTTGTTGGCCATCGGCCTGGCATGGCAGTATCCCTGGCTGTGGCTGCTGGTTGCCTACATGGGCGTTATGGGTTTGTTGAAATACCTTGTGATCCGGCATCGTCAGAAAACCATGCTCCGTTCAGAGGAAATCCAACAGCTTGCTCAAGAAAAAACAGGTGCATCCACAATTGGAAGCGCTATCCACACAGCCGGGCATCCATTGTTGGAAATCAACCAGCCAATTGTGCTGGCGCTTACGTCCGATAACCTGTCCATTTACAGTTATGCCAGCGGCGTTCCATTGGACACAATCCTGCTGAAGGACATTCAGGCAGTTGATCTTGTGATGTACGATGATGATGGCATCCCACACGCCGGGGTTATTGACAGCACCGCCCAGTCGCTGCAAGTGCGTTTCATGCTCCGCGGCCAGGCTTGCACCTGCTTGTTCCGGCGGATGTATAAAGTCAAGGCAGTGGGGTGGTACCAGGCGATCGAGGCGGCCCGAATGGGACAGCAGAGTAAATTGTGAGAAATCATGTGATATCGCGAGATTCGTACTTGACGCTTAAGGCGTCACTTGACAAGGTACTAACACTGGTGCCTGGTGTAGGGTGCGACCCGGTCGGCAATTTAGTAGCATCACCGATATATAAATGGTGTACTCACCGTCAGGGTCGCCCCTCGGCCAGAAAATTATGTTATGAGTAGTATATGATGAAATTTTCAATCCAGACTTTCCGTTTCTGTATAATCCTGCTTGTCCTTTTGGCTGCTTGCGTCCAGCCGCCAGCCACCCCAGCGGTTGTTACACAGGTGGAAAACACAACCATTCCATCCGTTAAGAAGGCGACAGCCAGCCTATCACCCACCAGCACCGAAACCGCTGCGCCTCAGCCAACCGTCACGGTATCCCCACCGCCCACAACCCATTTACCTGGCGAGGATCAGATCGTTTTCACGATTCCCAATCCAGAACCCTTTGCGGGGCGAGAAGGTGAAGCGCGGCCCGATTGGCTCGCCTGGGGTGCAGAAACCTTTGCGGTCGCGCCGGATGGCAGTTTTTGGATTGCCGATACGGCTGTCTCGCCGCAGCGGTTACTGCATTACAGCGACCAGGGTTACTTGTTGGATCAATTCAGTATCCAGGATACAGTTTCATTCGCCTATGATTTGTTGGCGCTGGAAGACAGGGTCTGGGTTCTGGATACAGGTACACACCAGATTGCAGCGTTCGACATGAAGGGAGAGATCCAATCCACGATCGAGATACCACAGGAGATCACGGTGTTTGGCGGCAATGAGGTGGCCAATGCAATCTTCAGCCTGCTGCCATCCGAAAGCGGAGAAATCATTTTGCACGGGGTCAACGGGTATCACTTGTTGAAGGTTTCAGGCGGGCAGGTTATGGCGCAACCTTTGGCAGGATTGGATTATTTTGGGCGCACCTACCGGATCGAATTATTTGACCCAGCGGCCGCCTCGCAGTCTTTCTGGGTGGACGACCAGCGTTATCAACTGCCATCCAATTTCCATTCCGAAGGTTGGCTGGGCTTTTATCCGGATGGCAGTTTTGCCCTGGACGGGTATTTCCAGGCCGGGGAAATGCGTTTGGAACCTTTTGTGTTGGTTTTGGCGGCCAACGGAAAATTGTCTGGCATGGCGCGCCAACGGCCGCAAACGTTTCCTGGGAGCTTCAGCCATCACCTGGCCTTTGGGCCGGACGGGTCGGTCTACCAGTTGCTTTCCAACCCGGATCATTCGGTGCAGATTGTGCGCCTGGGCTTTTCCAGCACCAGACCGCCAAAGAACACGCCGCCCATGCCGACGGTTGCTCCCTTGACGCCGTTGAGGCCAGCAGAGTCTGCCACCGGCCCCGAACAGCAGGCCTGGAATGCCCTGGTCGCTTTCTTCGATCATCTGGATCGCCAACAATACAGCGATGCGGCGGCGCTTTTTGGCGGTGAGGCCAACCAATCCGGGCGCGTGCCCCAGCCCGGCGAATCCCTGGCCGACTTTCTACAATCCCTTTGCACCACCCAGCTGTTCTGTTTGCCGGTCGCCGAAGTCACAGAGACCATACAGGTTTCTGAAAACGAGTACCTGTTTTATGTGGTCTTTGTGAACAAGGCTGGAACCCGCCTGGAAGGCGGCGCCTGCTGCGGCGGCGACCCGGCGGCAGCGCCAACCATCTGGCAGTTTGCTTACCCGGTGGAAAAGATTGAAGGAACCTGGAAGGTGATGCGCTTGCCCTTGTATTTCCCATAAAGGGAGGCGCGGAACCAGGATGATTTGGACAACGTCTAAAACAATATGAAAAAGCTACTGATCCTGTTTGCAGTGCTTGGGTTGGTTTTTCTGTTTTCCTGGCTAATCTCCTGGCTGGCCCTGGGCTGCTGGTGGAAAACCGGCGCGCCGTGCTCGCTGCTGCCAGAGCCGTTAAGCGGCCAAAGTATCGAGCCGCCCTGGGTGCTGCCCTTTGGCGTAAGCGTATATGAAAACGATGGCGCCGTTTGTTTTACTCCTGTCCAGGGCGAAATACGCACCCAGGAACTGGTAGTAAAAATCCTGGAACCTGGCTGCGGCACCCGCGGCTGTACCCAGGTTTTTGAGCGCACCGGCAGCATGCAGGTAAACGCAAGTGCATATTCCATTCAGTTGACTTCCCGGTTTGCTTTCCGGTATTTTGAAAGCAAAAACCCCATTTGCGGTTCAGTGATTAATTTGTGCGGCGGCGCTGGATATTTGGAGTTTCAGACAGGCGCTCTGCCGGAGGGTGCCTACAAAGTCTGGCTGGGGCAAAACCTGCTTGGCGAGATTATCCTTCCGCTCGCCAGGGGTGGGGAATGTTTGGAAGGTCCTCAAAAGCTCTTTCCGACCGTAACACCCGTCTTCAACAGCGAATATCCGCCGCCTGGATTGGCCTATCCGACTGGCACACCGGCGGCCTACCCGATGCCGATCCAACCCTCGCCCACTGCCCAACCAGATCCAATCCCAACGCTGCCCTATGCACCATCCGTCTCGATCCCGGTGCTGGTGACCAATACTTTTCCGGCTGCTGAAGAAATTACGTCGAACGCCGTTTACTTTCTCGACAATGAAAACCAGCTTTGGGCAGCCAACCTGGATGGCAGCGGCGAAAAACGGCTGTGGTACGGGGCAGAACAGGCAGCGCTTTCGCCAGATGGTCAGTGGCTGAGTGCAATTCAGGGAACGGCAGTCTGGCTGGTTCCTGCCGCCGGCGGCGAGGCCGTTAAACTATTTGAGGCCGACCGCAGCCAGGGCAAGAGCCTGTCAGAACCAACCTGGTCGCCGGATAGCCACAGTCTGCTTTTCGTCCAATCCGATGTGATGGATATGCCGACGCCGCATATCGTCTGGCTGGTGAAAATGGGCACTGGCGAGGCCCGCAAACTGGCGCAGTTCGATACCGGTTATCCGGTACAACTGGCCTGGTCGCCGGATGGGAAGAAAATTGCCTATACCCGCACGCATGAACTGGTGCTGTTGGAAGTGGCCGGCGGACAACAAACCATTCTCACGAATGGGGAGTGCAACTATCTATTTGGCGCTTTATCCTGGTCGCCAGCGGGAGATTGGATCGCTCACCGGCACTACACCAGCGGTCCTTTTAGCAAGAACATCAACTGCCTGAGCAGTGTTTTTGGAGAAAATTTCGGATTGGAACTGGATCGCCTGATGTCGTCCCTTGCCTGGGAAACCACCGGGAGTGCGTTCTACTACCTGGCACAGGATGTGATTTGGAGCGTACCTGAACGGCAGGTGAAAGGGGCGATGCTGATACGCTATGCCTTGAAGAACCATCAAACCGAAGAATTGCTTTCCTGGCAGGCTGAAAATCGCAGCCTGCTCTGGGACTTACGCCTTTCACCGGATGGCTCCCGCCTGGCTTATGCTATTTCGACCTGGCCAGGCCAGCGGCTGCGGCTGGTCAATCTACCCGATTTGAGCATAGAGGAGTATGATTTGGCAGGCTTATCAGCCGGGCGGTCCTTTGCCTGGAGCAGCGACGGCAGCCAGATTATTTTTACGGATGAGTTGTCAAAGAGATTATTTGCTTTTGATCTTCGTGGCGAAGAAATCCGCCAAATCAGCGGAGAGCATGCTGTCCAGCGCTGGTGGACGGGCGCAGGGGCGGCGTTGCCCTAGGGAGGGGTTGTTGAAGAAGATATTTTTTGCTCTTGCAGCAGTCGTGATGGTGTTTGGCGGCTGGCGAATCCACCCATCAAACACCAATAATAACCTTTTGAGCTACAGTCAAGCAATTCAGTTGAACAAGCGGGAAATTTGACATTCAGGAGTGTATGATGAAATTTTCAATCCAGATTTTCCGTTTCTATATGATCCTGCTTGTCCTTTTGGCTGCTTGCGTCCAGCCGCCAGCCACCCCAGCGGTTGTGACACAGGTGGGAAACACAACCATTCCATCCGTTAAGACGGCGACAGCCAGCCTATCACCCACCAGCACCGAAACCGCTGTGACAACCCAAACCCCAGCAGCGGATACAGCTCACAAGCAGATTGTATTCCTGAGTCAGCCCATCCCTGGCGCCCTGGCTCAATTGATGTTAGTCGATCTGGATCGTCACACTCAAACACCCATCACTGGGCTGCAGGCAGGGCTGGGGCAGCCAGATTGGTCGCCGGACGGGGAAAAGATCCTGTACACTGTGCAAACTGGCAGCGGGGGAAATATCTTTACAGTCCACGCCGATGGCACTGAGCCCCAGAAAATCTCTTCGTACTCCGATGATGGTGTATATCCCGCCATTTGGGCGCCGTATGGAGAATCCATTGCTTTTACGAGCACCCGTGGAAATTATTGGGCGCTGCACATGGCAACACTGCCCGGCTTTCGTGTCACACGCATCTCAACAAATGTTATCTGGGGCAGCAAACCTTCCTGGGCGCCGGACGGGCAGAGAATTGTGTTTACAGCATGGCCAAACACCATCCAGGCCGGCGGCATTTACCTGGTTGATGTACGCACGAAGGAGCCAAACCAACTTGCTTACAGCGGCTATGGCGATTCTAACCCGCTCTGGTCACCGGAAGGCAGCCAGATTTTGTTCATCTCCATGCGCTCTGGAACAGCCCAAATCTACAGCATCAGTCCCAATGGCGGAGAACCTCTGGCATTGACTTCCGGGCCCGGTCATAGTCACTCGCCTGCCTGGTCGCCGGATGGCAAGAAGATTGTATTTGTCTCGACACGTGATGACCAAACAAACCCAGATTGTACCGAAAACTGCAACTTTGAAATCTATGTGATGAATGCTGAAGGCAGCCATCAAATCCGCCTGACAGACAGCCCTGGTGCTGATACCATGCCTGTCTGGTCACCCGACGGGTCACAGATCGCTTTTGTTTCGCTGCGCGATGAAATTCATCAGGATACATGCGCAAATACCTGCAATACTGAAATCTACGTCATGAATGCAGATGGAAGGGAACAGACGCGCCTGACAGAGAACGAAGCCACCGACTGGACACCGCTCTGGCGGCCTACAGCCACACAGCAAGAATTGATCGCCCAGGCAAACTTCTGGGCCGCTCAGCCTACCCCAACGCTGTCGCCGGAGTCAATTCCACCGCAGCCTCAAAAAGTGATCACCCAGGCCGAACCCGCCCCAATCGAGCCCGATAAACCCCTGTCGCAAAGCGGGCCCTGGCTAATTTATGAAGATTATGCCGATAATGAATTGGTAGATACACTGAAAGCTGCCAATATGGATGGCAGCGGTCAATTGTTGATTCGCACGAATTTTTGGCGCACAGGAAGCATATGGGGACCATATTTGACGTTTTGGAATGAAGTGGATAGAAAAACAGGTTTTGGTGTTTTCAACCTACAGCAGCAGCGATCAATTCTCGAGATCGAGGTAGCAGATAATCCAGTCTGGTCACCGGACGGACGTTTTCTGGCTTATGCTGCCTATAATGAAGGCCCGACTCTCGACGTGTACACCTTTAACCCGGCATCAGAGGCAGAACAGCGCCTGACAGATGGCAGTCAGCAAGCCACTGTCATGGGCTGGTCGCCAGACAGTAAGTGGATCATCCACAGTTCCTGGATATTTAGTGAGAAACGTCATCCGATGACCGATTTACCACTGCATCAACTCCAGACGTTATGGGCCGTCCATGCTGTTTCGGGTGAGGTGCGCAAATTGTGCAACGTGACCTGGGAGAGCGAACAGGAAAATATCCTTACCTGGACTGCGCCGGACGAATTCATTTTTACAAATAACGTTGATCTTGCCACATTTAACGCACACAGTACTCACCTTCAACGCGCCAACCTGACCACTCAAACCTGTAAGCCGATTTTCACCGGGGTGTTTGAGGATGAGGCAGCTGATCCGCAGAGCGGAACAATCTTTATAACCGGCGGCGCATTTGTGCCGTTTGATACTGCGCCTGAAATCGGCATCAAACGTCTGCTCCCTGGTGAGACTTCAGCCGTATTGGTACATTCTGGAATGTGGCACGAAGTGGATTGGCTGTCGGCGGCCAAGGTGTTTGTAGCCAGTTGGGAGCGGCCGGGGGATGAGAGAACCGCTTACTTCCAACCGGATGGCAGCCCAGATCTACGCTTTGCCGCCGAATCGCGCTTTGTCCCTCTTCCATCTCCGGATGGCCAGTGGTTGGCATTTACGGGTACCAATAAATTCGATGCCGACGGCATTCGCCTGTACAACCTGGACGGCGATTGGGTTCGGCACATTCTCCCCGGTATGGATACACGGCAGGGCAGATTAATTTGGGCAGCGGACAGCAGCGGCTTTTGGTTTGCCCAGGAAGTGCAGCTGGGCAGCGTCTGCTGTATCACAACCTATAAAAAACTGATCTGGTATTCCCTGACAGAAGATCGCGCCGTGCTGCTGGTGAAAGAATTGGCAGACATCGGTGTTGAAGATTTTGTTACGATTACCTGGCCTTGAAACCCTTTGGTTTTATGTATCATCTCAATAATTGGGGGCAGTTGGGTGTTTTTTGCGGGCTTCGCCCGCAAAAAACACCCAACATCCCTCTTTATTGAGATGATACGGTTTTATGTTCATGAGTATCAGCATTTATAAGGCAAAGATATTCGCATGATGGAATTCAAAGAATACGATATTATTCGGGTTAAACAACTGCTCCTGCAAGATCGCTGGTGGACGGCAGTTCAGGGGCGAGCGCCAGAGGTTGGCGATATCGGAACCGTTGTTGATATCCCGCAGGGATCCACATCCTGGCTGACCGCGGAGTGTGTGGATGAAAATGGACAAACCATCTGGGTGGCGGATTTTATCTCCGGTGAACTGGAGCTGGTTGAAATTGTTGGGTAATTTATATGCGCTGAGAGTAGATTATGTCTGACCTTGATAAGACCGATTGGTTGTTGCTGCTTTCCCTGGTCCTGTCGCTGCTGCCGGCAGGGCGTATCTTTTGGCAGCGCAAAACCTGGCGCGATCGATATGCCTGGGGAAGTTTGGTGTTTTGCCTGGTTTGGTATGTGGGCGGCGTTGGTGCAGCATATTTGCAGGAACCATATGACATCCCTTCATCACTGCCAGCGGTTTTGACTTTGATCTTATTCCCGCTGGCTGGTTTTGTCGTCAGTCTCTCTGCGCCGGCGATGTTAGGGGCTGTTCTGGGCGCTTGTGGGCTTGGCATGGCTGGTTTTGTTTTTGGTCTTACGATTGGGCTGCTCCTTGGTTTTACGTTTGCTCTGGTTTCGCTGGTGTTCAATTTCAGCTTGCCATTTGCCGCCAGGGCAATCGCTATTTTGGCTTTTGGATTGGGCACCGGTATAGCGTGCGCTCTGATGGGCTTTTTTATCCTTGCCTTCCCAGGGGCTGTTGGGGGTGCAGTTTTTGGGTTTGTAACCAAAAGGGCGGCTCAACTGCCCTGGTTTCGGATAGAGAAAAATGAATAGCTGTTTGACCGCACTGCAGGATTTGGATTTACAATAAAGATAGGGTATGAGCACTAAACCCAAATCCTCAACCTTTACCAGAAGATTACCGCTCTTCCTCATGCCGGAAGATGAGGATGTATTTTCCAGGGGATTGAAAGACAACCTTCCGAGCGTCCAGTTCATTGACTATCCAACCTGGCCGCCCACCGCAGCCACAATTCACCAGTCCATTGCAAACAGCGGTTCAAAATATATTTATATCTGGTTTCCAGATATCCTGTCCAAACCAAGAAAAAATGCACGCCCGGAGTATGACGCACCGACCTGTCTGGCATTTCTTTTGGAACGGTCAACGTTTTGGCCGAATGAAGACAACATTCTTCCTTCAGGGAGGCTGGCGATCAGCCTGGAGCAAACAGAACTGGAGGACAGCGAGGCGCCGCTGGCGATAGCAAAGCAGGTGGCTTATCGCCTGCGCCAGCAAAATACCGCCAGCCTGACGCTGGTCACGCCGGAAAACCAAACGAACCTGCTTGACAGGATTAAATCTTACATCGTTGGGAAACAGGTTGTACAATGGTGCCGGGAAAACCCCACTGGTTTGCTGCGGGACGCGAGTAGAAAATCGCTGAATTATCGACCTGAGTTTTAAAGTGGGGACATTGCCGCAATGGCACGAAACAAGAGAGCTGATCATTTGATAAAATAACACCATGACAACTCAATTGTATATCTACGCAGACTCCCAAAAGGTCACTGTGATGAACCCGGCTGGCGAAACCGTGGCGACCATGGCGGCTGTTGTTCTGGTCGATCATAAAAATACCATTCAGAGTATTGGTGAAACCCCCGAAGATTTGGAGCGTGAGCATCCCTTGGAGTGGGCCAAAGTAAAAGCCAATATGTCTATCCGTACGCCGCTGTCCACCGCAGATTTTGATCCGCTGCTGGCGGTCAATCTTATTGAATATGCTCTGAATCGGGCAAAATATGCAGTTCAGGGCAAACAAAAGTTAGTTGTTTTCAAACCGGCCATTGCTCTCCATCTCTCTTTGCCAGGATATGAGCAAATAGATCTCAATCACCAGCATTTATTCGCCTATTCCTTACAAAAACCTTCGATTTGGGTCGGGGTCCGGATTGCCGATCTGACGATCAACTAGATACCACAGCCTGTAAAGACAATTCGCCGGGTTAGCTTTGCATTCACAAACGGGAACTTATTGGCTGGAATGGTTTCTCTTTTTCTCGGATTTGCCTGGATCTATCGGCTGCTTCCGGAAAGATTTCTTCACCAAAATTTAGAATTTTGGGGTGGGTTGGTTTTGATCAGCGCACTTATCCCACTTTCCCTGATTTTGATGTATTTGCCAGCGATCTTGCTCGCCTTTCTGTGGAGGAAGGCCTTGAAAAAGTGGCTGCCAGACAGCATCAGCCGAACGATTATGGGAGAATCGAAATTCGGTCTGCCTGGCTTTTTGCTGAATTTTCTCTATCCGAACAATTCTCGAACAGATTCTGTAATTCAATGAACCGACGTACCTCATCTCGCACGCAGCGAATTCCAGGCCGTAAAACCTTTGCCTTTTTGGGGCTAACAATTTTATTCGGGAACCTGCTCCCCACCGCCTTCACCAGCTTTCTGACCATGCGGATCGTGATGGCGCTGCGGGTGCTCAACTCTTTACAACAGCGCATCTTCGCCTGGAAAATCCGGCGTGAAAACAATCTGCCCGGAAGTCAATTCGGCAGTTCCAGCCTGAGCAAGGAACAAATTCTCAACCAGTTGGATCACTGCGCCCGGGCTGGTCAATTCCCAATGCTGGACAATGGGCATCTTTACCTGGCGGATACCCGGTTAAGTGCTTACCGGAATGACCACGATTGGGCGCTGATCATCGAAGTGATCGGTTTCAACCCGCGCACCGGCGGTGTGTACGGGATTCAAAATGGTCTGTATTGTTTCGGAACCTGTCTGCGGCGGCCCCCAGGCATGGCGAACGGTGATTTCCTGTGCTTCGCTCGCGATGGCTTTGACGGGCCGGCATTTAATGATGGCAGCGACTGGCATGTGCGTGAAGGTGTGCGCACGCTCTATATTCGGGATACCGCTGTCTATCTCGACCTTTCCCCCGCAGCGCTTGCCCGCAAGGGGATCGAACTGGCAGAGCCGCCGCTTGTGAATGGTGAAGAACTGCTGCGCAGCCTGATCCCGGAGCAGCGTGCGTTGCTGCTGGCAACGGACGAGGAGCTTTACGAACGATTGACGGTGCGTTTGCCGCTGGTGCTGCGCCTGGATGAGTGGCATCATCCCGACCTGATCTCATCCGAACTGCCGAGCCAGAGCGAGGCCTTTCGCCAGATTGCTGAGGTGCTGGCAAGCGGGGATCTGTCTCGCTATCAGCCGGCGCAGGCGCCCAATACCCACTGGCAGAATTGGCCTTTGGGCGGCACCTTGTAGAAGTGGAGCCCTTCCGCCGCCGGATGGCAGGTGCAGCTTGAACGACAAACGGCCAAAGCGCATGGGCTTGGGCCAGTACGATCCATTGAAGAGCAGGCAAAACACAACCCAAAACAGGGCAGGAAAATTATCGATACGGCCAGAAGACCGGCAGCAGCACGAGTACGATGATCAGCAACAGTACCGTCATGGGGAAGCCCACCTTGAAAAAGTCTCGAAATCGATACCCCCCAGGGCCCAGCATCAGGATATTGACCGGATGCCCCAACGGCGTGACAAAGGCCATCGATGTCGCCAGCGCCACGCCCATTGCCATGGAGCGCGGGTCAACCCCGAGCTGCTCGGCGGCCTGGATGGCAATCGGGGCAATGACGGCCGAGACAGCCGCGCCTTTCATTACCTGGGATAATACGATGGTCAGAATCAGCAGCCCGACCAGGAGGGCCTGTGGACCATATGGTCCAACGATGTTGATCAAAACATGGGCAAACAGGGCACTCGCCCCGGTTTTAGACATGGCAATCCCAAGCGGCAGCATCCCGGCTACCAGAAAGATGATGCGCCATTCGATTACCCTGTAGGCCTGTTCCATGGTGAGAACATTCAAAATCACCATCAGCAAGGCTCCAGCCAGCATCACTTCTCCAACTGAAAAGAGGCCCGTGGCGGCGACAATCACGCTCAAGGCAAAGATACCCAGGGCTAAATGGGCTTTGCGCGAGATTTTTTTCGCTGAGCCCTCTTCGGCGCTCAAAACGATCAATTCGGATGACAGGCGCAGCATGGTGAGCCGTTCGCGCTGACCTTGCAGGAGCAGAGCGTCTCCGAACGCCAGTTTCAAATCCGCCAGGCCGGATCGAATGACGCGTTCACCATTCCAGACTGCCAGCACGGACATACCGTATTTTTCGCGAAAATGAGTTTCTTTGAGTGTTCGGCCGATAAACTGTGAGCGGGGTGACAGCACAACTTCCAGGATCATCACGTCTGCAGATTCCAGGTCACTTTCTCGGTAGTGCGGTAGGGGTTGAATCTCCAGGTAGGGTTCGACATCAATCTGCCTGAACTCATCCAGCTGCCCTTCCATCAGCAGCACATCCCCCTGCAGAAAAACGAAATCTGGGGTCGGTGCAAGGATATTCCCGCCATTCCGCTCTATGGACACAACGTGTAAATTGTATTTTTCACGCAAGGTGCTCTCAGCCAGGCGGCGGCCGATCAGTATGGAGCCTGCAGGGACTCGAGCCCGAAACAGGCGATCACAAAGATGGTAAATCCCCAGCAGATCCTCTTCGGCCTGATGGAGGATTTCACCGCGCTCAGCCGGTTGTTCTTTGGGCAGGAGATGCCGGCCCCAAAAAACCATGTAAATGATACCGGCAAGCGCGACAGGAAGTCCTACCGGGGCGAAGTCGAGCACGCCAAAACCCTTGTACCCGCTGGCTTTGAGCACGCCGCTGACTACAATGTTGGTGGTGGTAAACAGGGTGGCGGACCCGCCAAGCAAGGTCCCGAAGGCAAGGGGGATCAGCAGCTTTGAGACCTTCACCCCTGAACGGCGCGCCACGGTGACGGTAGCTGGTAACAGAATGGATGCTACGGCGATATTATTCATGAAAAGCGACATGAATGCAGAAATTCCCATCAGGGCTGCAATCAGGCGCACCTCACTTTTGCCTGCCAGCCGGCTAACCAAATTGCCCATCTGGTCAGCCACCCCGGTAACTTCAAGACCATACGCAAGGACAAAGATGGCGAGGATGGTGATGACAGCCGTATCGGAGAGCCCCGAAAACGCCTCCTGGGGTGTCAGAACATGGCTAAGCCCAAGCGCCACGACGACCAGGAGCGCCACCAGGTCAATTGAAAGCCGCTCACTCAGGAATAGAAGTATGGCAGCTCCCAGGATTACGAGCGTGATGATCAGGTCAGTGTTCAAGTAAAGTCCCCCAATTAATCAAAAGCGGTTCCCATCCTTCTTGAAATGACCAGGGCAGGGTCGAAGCTTGCCTTGATAAATGCAGCATGGATTGTGGAGATATCATTCAAGTTGATTTCATACCTTTGGCTGCCGGTTTGGAAAGACAGCCTGTTTTCGCCTGCGGCAGTCTGGTCCAATTCTACTCGATAAGCTGCACAGCGATAACGATCAAAAGGTGGAATATCCGCCTCGATCCACCAGATGGCCTTATCCGGATGAATTTCTTTGCGCAGGCGGTATCTCCAGTCTAAAAAAATCATCGGGCCGCGTTCTGCAAACCAAATTGCCCGGGCAAAGGCTCGCAGCTCACTTTGGATTGGCTTTTGGAGCGAGTGGGCAAGCTGTAAAAAATGGAGTTGTTTTAACTGGTGCGCATGTTGGAACGCCGCTATTTGAGGAAAACGGATGCCTGTAAACATGATGGCCTCCTCTATATCAATAAGGCATTGGGCTGTCCCAAAAGTGGGGTTTGGGGTTCGCTCACCCCCAGAACTGGGGGTGAGCGAACCCCAATCTACCCACATATGGATGTATGGGCTGTCCAAAATTTCTTTTTGGACAGCCCCATGATCTTATCAAATTTTTTGGCGTGCGTCTCTAAGTTTCGCTAAAGAATAGCTAAAGATTACCTAAAGATTCGGGCAGCCGGATTGTAAACTGGCTGCCCTGGCCAGCCCTGCTGGATACTTCCAGGGTCCCGCCATGGGCTGCAATAATTTCACGCGCAATGCTTAAGCCAAGTCCCATTCCCTTGGTCACCGGATCTTTTGCAGTGATGCGGTAGAAGGGTGTGAAAATATGCGCCTGCTCTGCCTGTGGAATTCCCGGGCCGGTATCGCTAACCTGAATCCAGATGCCAGATTGCCCGGCGCCGGCTGTCAGCGAAACCTGGCCTCCTGGTGGGGTAAATTTTAGAGCATTATCGACCAGGTTGCCTAAGGCTTGTTTCAGGCGCAGCGGATCAGCCTGAATTACCGGGAGGCCGTCCGGAAGATTCAATTGCCAGGAAATCTGGCCGATTTGAGCAGCAGCCTGCCAGGCCGGCAGGCTTGCAGCCAACCAGCTTTTGAGCGTGATTGGTTCGCGGTGCAGCTGCTGAAAACTTGAAATTTCAGCATGTAAATGGGCCATATCTTCCAGCAGGTTTTCGAGCAAAACCGTTTCACTCTCCATGCCAACAAGCATTTCATCCAAAAGTTCAGGGTCGTTCTTGCCGCCGCGGGTCAGCAGCTGCAAGGCAGAACGAATCGCGGCTAAGGGACGACCAATTTCATGGACCACACTGGCGAGGATTTGTTTACGCCCGGTATCTAAAACATGGAGCCGGTTGGAAAGGGTATTGACTGCATAAACCAGCTGCTGGATTTCGCTGGGGCCGTCCTGCGGAAGTTGGATTGCCTGTTCGTTTTGCGCCAGATCTGAGATAGCCTCCGTGACACGACTGATCGGGTGGCTAACCCAAACGGCCATCTTATACCCCAGCCCCGCTCCCAGCAGCATTCCTATAAAAAGAATCCCGGTGATCCAGAAGCGCAGCTGGATAAACTCTTGGGCGACCGTATCATAACGGTGAGACATGCGTACGACACCGAGAATTTGCATGGATGAATCTGTAACCGGCATAAATACATCGACGACATCCCCATGCAGCCGTTCGCTGTAGTTGGTTAAATTAACCGCTGCCCCCCTCAGGGCCTGTTGAAGCCCTGGAATGTCAAGGACTGTGCCGATGCGGTCGCTGTCTTTGGGGTCGCTCGATGCCAGCAGATGACCGTTTGAATCCATTAGCATGACGCGAGCCGTGCCTTCAGGGCTCACCTGAGCAATCATATCTTGTGCATATTGGGCATCATTCCAGATTTTTGGCTGTCCCGAGGTTAGTTGAGCAAAGAGCTGCGCCTCGCCGGCCAATTCTAATGAAAGCCGCGGAATCAAAAATTGACTTTCGAGCACATAAACCAGAACGAGGCCCCAAAAGGGGATTGTCCCCAATAAAGTCAGGATGTGGGTGAGAATGAGTCTGTTACGCAAAGAGCGGAACATTACCAGGCCTCAGAAATTAATTTATATCCAACCCCGCGTACAGATATCACGCGTTGCGGTTTGGACGGATCTGGTTCCACTTTTTGCCGCAAGGCACGCAGATGCACATACAATACCTGGGGTTGCCCTACAAACTCGCCGCCCCAGATTTGAAGCAGTAAGTCGTTAATCGAAATCACCCGGTCCGCTTTCTGTGCCAGGGCGTAAAGCAGATCAAACTCTTTGGGTGTCAATTGGATCGTTGTTTGGCGCAGATGCACGGTATGCGAACTTGGACTGATGTACAAACCGCCGATTTGGATGTCTGGCTTATAAGTTGGCGCGACGGTCATCGAACGGCGCAGAGCCGTATGCACCCTGGCCAAAAGCACATCAATATCGAACGGTTTTATGATGTAATCTTCTGCGCCTAACTGCAGTCCCAGGACCTGATCCATGCTGCGGCGGCGGGCGGTCAGAAAGATGATTGGCGCATAGGTAATCTCTTTGAACCTGTGAACTGCGTCGAATCCATCCATTCCTGGCAGACCTATGTCCAGGATGATCAGATCGGGGGGAATCTGTTCTGCTTCGCTTAATGCCAGTTCGGCTGTCCCGGCACAGGCCACGGCATACCCCGCCTGTTCTAAATGGAGTGTAAGTGTTCGGCGCAAAAATGGATCATCATCTACAAGGAGTATCTTGACTGCCATAAGGTCATTATACCTTGTCCATCTGTGCGAGGATCTATCCTGCCTGGGGTATCCATCATCGTACCCCGCAGCGATTCCCTGGCTCTGCCAACCGATTGAAAATATCCTCCCACCAGGACCGAAATGCCGTTCAGCAGGCCGCCCAGCGTAATCAAGACAGCGAAATGCTGGAAACGCCTGCAGCGCTTTTAGCTGCAGAATTCTTGCATTAGATCGTATACTTTTTTGCCAGAGGACAACCAATTCAGTCTTTCTGAGTACTCTCTAAATGAAGATAGTGCCAGTTCTTCGTATTCTTGTTTTGTTGACATATATCGATCGATATAATCGCAGTATTGCTTAGGACTTCCATCTAATGGAAAAGTCTGACCATTTTTCCCATCCCGGATAGCTGTCGGAATTCCCCCGACTTTTGTTGCCAAAGAAGGAAGCCCAAACGAACTTGCTTCAGCTAATACCACGCCATAGCATTCAGCCTTCGAAGGAAGAATCAAGAAGTGAGATTCTGTCATTAATTTATCCAAAGATCTTCTGCCTTCTTCGGTATTTTTTGATATGAATCCATGCACTTTTACAAAGCCAGGTAGCTCAACTGCTGGACTGCAGCCGACAATGTGCAGCTCTGTTTTAATCCCCCGTTGGTTTAGTAGATCGGCAACTGATAAAGCAACATTGCCACCTTTTCTGTGCCAATCCACACCGACAAATAGCAGCTTGCAGGTATCAAAGTTCTTCGTTTTAACAATTAATTGGATGTCTTCTAAATTGCGGTTGCAGTTCACGTTTGCGCCGAATGGCACCACTTTTACCTTTGTTGGATCGACATCATAATTTTGTATGGCTGTGTTTGCGGCCCATTCGGAACTGTAAATTGCGAGATGACATTTTGACAGGGCTAATTGCTCCATTCGGTTACCATCTCGGATGGTTTCAGCGCAGAGGTTGCTAAATTCTGGATAAAAATCTACCATTCCGGCAAATGTCGCGTCTGTCCAAAAGATTATTGGTTTCTCAGTTTGAAGGTGAGCAATAGGAATTGTACCTGGGCTAAATACAATATCGTACTGAATGGATGCAAGATATCCCCCCACCTGAACAGCGTAATCTTTTAAGACCGTTGGCTCACGATCTCGCAGGTATTTTTTTGATAACATCCTGGCATATAAAACTTTTTTTATCTTGAGGAATAATTCTTTTTTATCTCTCAGGTTTCCAATGCTCTCCGTTGGCAAACCACAACTCTGGAGCGTTCGGAGAATATAATTGCCTAACCCTGACCAGGCGTGAATATTTGTTGAATCATAGGTTGTAACATAAGCAATTTTCATGATTGGGTCTCGTTGTTTTGCTTTTTACGGATACCTGCAGGCGTTGCCGGCAAGGACGGGATGTGGCGGACAAAACCACCTGATGCCGAATCCGCCGCTTGGAGCCGCTTCCTTTTGGACATAAGATGTAATTTTACACGCTGTTGTGGATTGCTTGCAAGAGTTATGCCCTTCATTAAAACCGCTGTGGGCGATCAGGCGCTCGTTTTTTTGCGAGAGTAATCCCTCTGATTTCCCTGCGGGTAGCGCAGAATCTCAAGAACCGACCAGGTTTGGTCGGTCAGCCCGATAGTTATCGCTGGGGTGCGGAACCGGTTGGCTGCGTTGGCGCAGTGAGCAAAGCGCGTCATCCAGAGAGGGTGATTCTGGCAAATCAACCGCTTCACCACATTCCTCTAAAATTTCGCGATAAGCAATTGCCGCCTCCTTGGTGAGCGGACCGATGCCCAGCCTGTAACAGATTTTGCCAACAGGCCCGGTCGCAAACAGCCAATCTTTTTCTTGTATCAGGAGGAAACCCCCGCTGCCCGTTTGGTAGTGCTGTAAAACTGCGTTGAAATATCCTTCAGAAAATTTAATTCTGGATGGCCAGGTTTCAAGACAATCAAAGTGCAGTGGGGCGTCGCAGAACTGCCATAGCGGGTGTGTACGGGCAAATACGACACCTGAAGTTACCGTATATGGTTTGTCGAGCTTGTTATTGCAAATAGGGCAGCGAGTGTCCGCCATAATGATTGCCATTTTTTCACCTTGATGGTTTGTGTAACAATTTAAAATCTGCTTGCGATGGCAGCAGCGATTTGGAAGACTGTAAACCCTATCAGTCCAACCCCAGCTAGAGCCAATAAAGGTGCGACCAACCGGGCGCTCCAAAGTGAGTAAGTGGATTGACGCTTCATCAGTTCACTTTGCCAGTGGTTCTTTTCGAATGATTGCTCTGCAAACCACTCCACATAATCTTGAGCATTTTTGGTCCAGGCAAAATAGGCGTTAAGGCTTCCCATGCTGAATAAACAAATACCAAAACCAAACAACAAGATGTAATCCAAAATGGGTGGTTCGCTCCAGCCGCCATGCCCTTGTGTCATCAGACTCTTTGTCAGGATTAATAACCCGAATAAAATCAGATATCCAAACCATGCCAATGACAGGATTTCGCTGCGAGGGTGTTTGGGGGCGGGGTTTGTTGTCATGGTCTGCTCAAAGAATCAAAACAAATACGGCATGGACAGCGGCCTTTTAAATGCCATTCAGGTTGGCCAATTTCCATATAAATACACCTTAAACGAGCCTCAAGGGCTGACTGGAGTCAATGTGGCCTGATTTGTGGGTGTCAATTCCGCGGTCTGAATATTGAGCAAAAAAAGTTCCTGGTCCCTGCTTAAAACAACATGATCCGCATCCTGCCAGGCAATCGGGATAGGCGTATCTTCAAATTCCATCCCGCTGATGAGCTTGCGCTGCGAGTCATCCTCAAGATTGATTAACAGCAATGAACCATACGTCAAATCACCTTGATACACCTCCGGATACTCCCGCAGCATCAAAACGATTTTCTGACCATCGCCCGAAATTACGGCATAACCAGCGCCGGTATTCTGATAATTGATGGGAATCGTCTTTTGCTTCCAGGTGAATTGGTCCAACAGGTATAGCATATTTCGATCATCTTGAGGGATGGAGATCACATAACGCTCGTCTTTCGATATCGAAAAATTAGCCATCACCGTGGCGCCCAATGAATCGCCGATATAGTTGGCGATTTCAACTTGTTTGCCGTTGGTCAAATCCAGGCGGGCCAATAACGAATCGCCGCCGATCCAACAGCAACCGGAAAAGCGTGAGGGCGAAGTAACATACAAATATGAGCCGTGTTTTGTTGACCAATAAAAAGGCCGGATGACGCTGTCAAAATCCGGATTGCTTTGATTGTAATCTGCAAGTTTAACGATCCAGGTGATATCGCCAGCAACAGTTTGCACCTGGAGAAAGGAAGTATTTGTTTCTCCCAGGCAAGTGTTGGCAACCCATAGCCCATCAGGGGATACTTCTTCGCCCCAATTTCTCATGGGTGGTGTGCAAATCTTGTCTGTTACTCCGGTTGTAGCTGTCGGTGTGGCGGATGGGTGTGGTGTGCGAGTAGGGGCCAGATTAATTGGGGCTACTGGTGTCTGCGTTCCCAGTATGCTTTCCTGCCCGGTTAGCGGATCTAACAACAGGATCATGTTTTGTGGATATTCATTGTATCGCACCTGACGGTCGTTCTCCCAGCCTTCCAGAAACAGTTCATAAAGCTCATAGCGCCTGATCAACCGAAGGTGCATCGCCTGGATGTCAAGAAAGAAGGTCTGCACCATCCATTCCTCTTCTTCTGTTTGAAACACCAGCCCGCTGCCGGATGGCGACCAGTGAATATCGCCAACCCGGATGATATCCCGCTCCGTTGCTGGCAGAATACGGCGGGTTTCTTTGCCACTGAGCATATCTCGGATGATGATGGCCTCAGGCTCATCCCCGTTGCGAGCGTAGGCCAGAAACAGCCCATCTGGCGAAAAAGCGAACGAAAAAAGACCATTATCTTCAATGACCTGCTCGACATCTCCTGTGGCGATGTCGAGGCGCTGCAGATCGTAACCATCCCACAAAAAGGCGTAATCGCCGCCATCCGGAGTGAATTGATAGCAGAAATAAAAGCTGTTGCCGTCTTTTGACCAACCAACAAGTTTCATGTAGGGGGCTGGGTCGCCTGTGGTCGTTTCAAGAATTGAGGTTACTTCCCAGATCATCCTCCCGCCGGCATCAAAAATTGCCAGCCGCTCAGGATCAGGCCAGTTTTGATAAATTTTGGCCGTGTACAGGCCGTTTGGAGATTGCTCAGGAAATGGGTGGTACGGGTCTTCCGTTGGGGTAATCGTCGGCGTGATGGATGGAATTGGCGTCATCGTGGCGGAAATGGGTGTGATTGATGGCCGCTGCGTGACTGTGAGCGTGGGCGACGGCGTGGGAACCGTGTTGGCGCTGGCGGCAGTCGCTGAAATCGTTGGACTCGCAATTGGCTGGGGAGAACATGAGGCCAGCCAGAAGCACATCAGGAACAGGAATTTGAAACGCCAGCTCATGGTTCCCAGACGCGGATCAGGCCGTCAGCCCCAGTGGTGATCAGGCGGCTTCCATCCGGGGTAAAAAGGATAGACCGGATTTCCTGGGCATGGGCGGGCAGCTCCCCAACCAGGGCCATATTGCTCGAGGCGAAGATATAGACTCGCCCACTGCGGCTCCCGGCCGCCAGCAGGCTGCCGTCCGGGCTAAAGGCCAGGGCTGTTGCATCCAGTCCGGCGATGGCCGGGCTGTCCTGCAGGGCGCCGCTGGCGAGATCCACCAGGCGGATATGGTTCAAATACCGGATGGCCAGGGATTTTGCGGCGGGGTGGAGGGCGATTGGTTCGCTGTCACTGATTATCCCCACCTCACCAATTTCCTGGCCGGTCATCCCGTTCCAAAACGACAGGTTCTCCCCATAATCGCTGATGGCGCATACCTGCCCATTCAGGGTGCAGGCTGTTTCCGGGTAATATGCATCATGGAAGTCCTGGAGCGGCTTGCCATCGGGGATATGCCATAAAAAGGAAGCCGTGAACCCTGTGGCCAGCAAGGTACTGCCATCCTGGCTGAAGGCTGCCTGCTCAAAATAGCCGCGTGAACCGCCTGGCCCGCCCGTTGGGCTGCCTTCCAATATGATCAGTTGGCGGCGCTCCGACAGGTTCCACAGGCGTAATTCACCCCGCCAATTCGCCAGCGCGTTGAATACCGCTGCCAAAGTGCCATCCGGGCTGAGCCCCAGCACGGCGCCGTCGAACCCACCATCCTGAGCCAGCAAACGACCGTCCAGCAGGCTGTAGCGCTGGTAGGTGTCGCCAAAGGCGGCGCTCAAAGCCCCATCCTCGCCAATGCTCAGATGCGCCAGTTCCCCCGGAAACTGCCCGGCGGTTTGCAAAATCTGGCCTGTGCGGGCATCCCAAATCTTCAGCACGCCGGTTTCATCCAACGAGAGCAGTTTGAGGCCGTCCGGGCTGAAGGCCAACTGCACCAGGCGGGCCTGGTGGCCGGCCAGGGTGGCCGCTGGCTCGCCGGCGGGGAAGGTGGACAGGTAAATGGTGAACCGGTCTCCCGCAGCCGCCACCAGTTGGGTGAGTGTGGAAACAGCGACGGCGCTGACACCCCGCCAGTAGCCGGTTGGGTAGAAATCATCGTCAACCGATTTGGTGAGGATCATTTTTTTGCTGGTTGTATCCCATAGAAAGAAGACGCCCTGCTGGGTGCCAGCCACCAGATAGCGCCGGTCGGCGCTTTGAGAAAACGTCCATAATTCTGTGGGCTCAAAGGCCGGGGCGTTGAAGCTGCCCGAAACGACACCGCTGGCAATATCCCACTCGCTGATACCGCCATAGGCATCTTTTGTCAACAACTTTTTACCGCTCTGATCAAAGGATAGATCGCTCACATGATATGGATTATGGCTCACCCACTCCAGCCGCTGAACCAGGCGCCCATTGGAAATTTCGTAAATGGAAATGGCGTAAGGACCGTCCGGAAATGCCAGCCAACTGCCATCCGGGCTGAATGCCAGCCTGACAGGCGTACTGGCGGCGCTGAACTGGCGGACGATGCGCCCGCTGGATTTTTCCCAAACCACAACCGCGCCATTTTCTGCGCCTCCTGCCAGCCAACGCCCGGTGGGGCTGAAGGCCGCACTGAGGGCAGGGGCATCCAGCGCAAACAGAGCGGTTTCGGCCAGGGTGTCTGGGTCAGCCAGGGCAATGCCGCGCGCTGTTGCCAGGGCGATGCTGCGCCCATCCGGCGCCCAGACTGCCAGGCGGGGCGCACCGCCGCCAATCCGCAGTGTTTCGGAAAGTGTTCCGGCATTCTGCGGCGAAATTGGGTTTGGGCCGGGGGTTGGCAGGGCAATCACGGGCAGATTGGCCAGCCCATTCAGGGTGATCGCCGCGGGAGTTTCCAACCAGCCGGCATTGCGGGGCTGGCTGACGGCCGCATCATGCACTCCGGCCAGATCCCACCATTCCAGGCGCCCGCTGCCCTGGGCGTTATACGCCAGGAGGCCCCGGCTATCTGCGCTGAAAATACAACTGCTGCGCCAGTCCAAAGAATCCGCCTGGCCGCGCCACACCAGGGCGCCGTTGGCGGTGGCATAGATTTCAATTCCATCTCTGCCGGCATTCAGTAACAACTGTCCATCCCGGCTGAATTCGCCCGAATCCAGCCTCGATGGCCACTCGGCCAGGGTCAGGAGCTGAACGTCAGACGTTTGGAGATCGAGAACTCCGAGAAAACTGCCGGAGAAATCCTCCCGGGAACGGTTCCCGAAGACCAGAACCCGGCCATCGCTGGCATAAACCAGCGTTTCAAATAGATCCCCTTCCAGCGCTTCCAGTTGATGGAGAAGATTTCCCTGAGGCAGCCCATATACCTGGATCAGGTTATCCATCACCACGACCAACTGTGTGGAATCGGGTGAAAATACCAGACTGCGGATATAGTCGATCATTGGCAGCGGAGGGGCCACCTGCTCGCCGGCAGGCATACTGTAGATAACCAACGCGTCAATCCAGTTATTGTAGGCAGCCAGATAACGGCCATCCGGACTGTACACCGGTCTGTAAAAAAAACTGCCGCTGGCAACCGGTCGCTGCTCGCCCGTCGCCAGATTCCAAATACTGAGGCCCGTATAAATATCTCCAGCCAGGATACCCTGATCATCCGGGCTGAATGCCAGTTCAGCGTCTTGAGCATTTATCATCAAAACCGGGCCAGGCGACAGGCGGCCAGCGAGCAACTCCCAAAGCTGGATGCGTTCGAGGGAAAAGCGCTCATATGTCGCCAACCAGCGGCCAGAGGGAGCGATAAGAAGCGAACTGGACATATCATAAAAACCGGATATGGTATGCACAATCGAACGATCGCCTGTCCGCTGCACAAACAGGCTGCTTCCATCAAAACTGATGAACTGCCGCCCGTCCCCCCGCAGCGCCAAAATTTCCCCGGTGGGAATGGCGAACGATGCGATTGTTTTGGCCGTGGCGGCGTTGAACAGCAGCCCCTTGCGCTGTCCAATGCGCGCCGCGATTTGACTATCATTCTGAACATAAGCCAGCTCGCTGAATTCGCCACCCAGGGCGGGACTGCGCAAAAGCAGGCTGCCATCGGCAGCATTGAAGACCGACAGCACCCCATCGCCGCTGCCGGCTGCCAGGCGCAGGCCATCGGCGCTGAACGCCAGGACAGTGATCGCACCGACGTCCTCGATGCGCAGCATTTCTTTGCCCGTCGCAGCGTCCCACAGCCGGATCATCTGGCGGGTACCGCTGGTGGCCAGACGGGCGCCATCCGCGCTGGCGGCCACGGTATACACCATCTCGGGATCTCCTCGAGCGTTATTTTTCGGATTGCTTCCCAGGCTAATCAATTCGGATGTGCTCAAATCCACCACAACAACGCCGCTGGTACATTCGGAAGCGCCGCCCGGGCCTGCACAAAACGAGCCCCATCGAAGCAAATGGGTATCGTCGAGCAGTTTGAAGCCGTCCATATTGAGCACATCTTCCTGGTAGATTGATTTACCATCGGCGACATCCAACACCTGGATGAGGATCAGATTTGAAGCGCCAAGCACAGCCAGGCGCTGGCCGCTGGGGCTGAGACTGGCCTCCAGCACTGGCAGGTCGGTGGCGATATGCTTCACCAGATGAAAATCGGCGGCGTCGTACAGATCAACGCCCTGGGAGGTGTTCACGACGATCAGGCTGTCTGAGGCGGTCCAACTGGCTGCAGTCAGATTGTTGCCTGCCACACTGGACAGTACCTGCACGGCGCTTGCGGGCAGCAGGGCGGCCGGTTGGGGTGTGACGGTGGGGGTGGGGGTTGGGCTGGGTCTGAGTGTCGGACTGTCTTTGGGTACCGGCTTATCGACCGTAGGCGTGGGCGGAAGCGGCGTTTGGGTTGGTGAGGGCACCGTCAAAGAAGGTGTTTGTGTGGGCAGTGCCGGCGCAGGAGCAGGCGCGCCGCAGGCGGTGAGCAGGGTCAAGAAAATGATAAGCACAAAAATGGTGGTGGTTCGAGCAGGCGGCATGCTATTCCTCCCAAGTGATCGATGATGAATACAGGACGAATATAATCCGGGAAAAGTTCCTTGAATGAATTTATACCATACCGGATCGTTCCGGATAGTTCCGGATTTTGTTTGCTAACTAACCTGAATATTTCGTATGCATTTAAAAGTTGCATGATGGATCACCCCAACAGATCGTGGTCTTCTATACTGACGTTTATCTTTTCCACAGGTCATCGTGCTGGTTGAACTGCTGTTTACCCCGCTCCAACTTTACAGAGTTGCGGATCATCTGTTGTCATTAGTTATTTTTTGAGTAATCCCCTTTTCCAGGAATTATTCCTCGTATTCCACCTGTAGGATTCTCCACGTCGCCTTCATAACGCGGAATTACATGAATATGCACATGCGGTATCGTTTGCCCAGCCGCACTCCCGATATTAATTCCCACATTGAAACCGTCTGGATTGTAGCGTTGTGCGAGCAGCATCTTGACCCGATCTACTACCAACCAGCAAGCGGTTTTGGTTCGCTCGGTCAGATCAAAATAATCTGTTACATGCTGTTTTGGAATAATCAGGGTATGGCCTTTTGAAACCGGAAATTTGTCCAGAATAGCGTAGACTGTTGCCGATTCCGTAACCAATTCGCGATCCTGGTCTGGCGCGCAAAACAGGCAACCGTTTTGTGCAGATTTCTTTATCTGGCTGAAATGTTGGTATTCGTATACTTCGCAATGTTCGGTTATGAGAATGCTCTTGTAGGGCAAAATTACATTGCACTGGTATACATCAACTTCAAGCTTGGTGTGCTTTCGGAAACCACTGCGCGTAATATCCCTGCGCACCGCAAAATAGGCCTTACCTGTGGGGTTCAACAATTCAGCGACTGCCATCAAAACTTGCACCTGTTCTTCGGGTAGCAAAACATTCAGAACGTAGTTGCACAGGATTGTGTCGAACTTGCCATCAGGGATTTCTGGCGCGTAATTAGGGTCATAACCGACAACTTCAAAATCTTTTGACCGCAAAAAATCCACGTCGACCCCAGTTCCACAGCCAAAATCTAACACCCGACCACGAATTTGGTCTCTCAAGAATAGTTGTTTCGTAGGAAACGACGGAAATTTCCGATCTTTGATTGTTAGATGGCTATTGGGATTCTTTGGCGATTGGTAGATGAACATTTCAGACATAGCTCCAATTAATAGGAAAGCCCATGTTGGTTGCGATCTGGAACTGCGGCGCGATAGCGTCATATAATCTTTGCCGGAAATCTTGGAAAGACAATGACTGTAATTCGTTCGTGGAATTCACCCTGAACAACAGAATATGGTCTTCAAGCAGTTGAGCTTTTTTTATGTTGGCAATGATCTGGATGGCGTTGTATTGAATTGTGACAAATGGGTCAAAATATTGATTTAAGTCAGGTAGATTATCGCTCTTCGCAGAATTCACATTCTTGGGTGTAGGAATTATGTTCCAAAGCATATCATGTGCCACAAAGCGCCATGGCAAAAAGTGGTCAAGTGAAAAAGAGTTCGTTTGGATTTGCTGTCCTGAGTAAATGCATGTTAGCTTGTCTGTGTTGTCAAAAACTGACCGCCAAAATTGTCGTGCCAGATGCAAGTCTCTTTGTCCAGGCTCAAATAATTTGCTTGTTACATTGGGGGTGTTTGGGTTATTCTTCTGAATATAGTTGACCAGGTGCCAAAAACAGAAACCGGTTAACACGGTCAGGTGGCGGTTAAGGTAATCAAACCATTCGGGTTGTATCTCAATTCCAATAAATGGTTCTGCTATAAAACGGTATATGCAAGGGGCATCTGATCTGTTGAAAGTTTCGGAAGCCAATTGTTGAATTCGGCCATTTACCACCCAATCTTTTGCGCCTCTGAGCTGTTCTGCAAAGAAAGGCCGCAAGAAACGATAAGGAACATAAATTGCTAGGCTGCGGATTTCATCAGCCAAACCGGATGGCTCACCAACTTTCTGCCTGGCTATTTGGATCACTTGATCGCGTTTTGCATCCATTGGAAGGCCAGCTTGTGTACCCATTTTAAGCGCAATTTGGCCGAGGCGATCTTGTTTGCCAAATGAGAGTCGAAAATAGTTGGTCGGATACCAGATAGATGCCAGCATACGCGCCAATAACTCATCGACCGCTATGATCCGATTTTGATTTTCTCTCACATGTTCCAAAATAGCCAGAAGCCAGTAATACTTATACGAGTTGGTTACATCGTCAAAACTGGCTGCCAGATGCTGGATTGGTAAGTTAGGCGCATTGGGTAATGGAACCATTTCGTTATAATCCGAACCTTAAGTATTTCAGTCTACAATTAATTGTACTCTGGAAAGACTTTTAATATGTCCGGAGTTATCGCTGCAATTGGCCGTGAGAGTTTGAAAGGGTTCGCACTCCCAGTTCATGATATGGCTGAGCATCTTCCTTACCAGAACATACCCCAGGCCGGCCTATAAGCCGCATTCTGTCCAGCAGGAGCGTACTCCCACCTGGATGATCATCCATCTAGACCGGACATTACTGTCCGGCTCAAGCAGCCTACCCGAGACAGAAACGAGCCGCTTCCTGGCAGACGCCTTTCGGCGCCCGCCAAAGTCTCTGCTTGGCCTTGCTCCCGGCGGGGGTTACCTGGCCGCGGCCATTGCTGACCGCGCCGGTGGTCTCTTACACCACCTTTTCACCCTTTCCCGCAGCTGGAAACCAACTGGGGGGGATATGTCTCTGTGGCCCGATCCCGCAGCTAAGCCTGGTAAACCAGGCCCGCCGCCCCGGATCTTCTCCGGCGCCGTGCTCTGTGGAGTGCAGACTTTCCTCTGACATGCTGTTTTCACAGCCTGCCAGCGACCATCCAGCCGACCTGGGGTGATCTTATCTTACCACACCATCTGGCCCGATTAACGCGTTTTAGCGGTGTACAGTCGGCGAAGCCGACTGTACACCGCTAAAACTGAGTCAGTTTGTCAATCCTAATTGGGATTGGCGCTTTCGAGGTCGTATTTTTCGCGGGCCTGTTGGACCAGGGCATAGTTCTCCTGGGCCCATTTTCCCAAGGCCATAACCGGTTCGTTGAGCGAAGCACCCAGCGGGGTCATTTCGTACTCCACCCGCGGCGGGACAACCGGATAAACGTGCCGGGTGACGATCCCGTTGCGTTCCAGTTCACGCAGGGTTTGCGAAAGCATTTTTTGGGATATCCCCCCAATTTCACGCAACAACGCATTGTGGCGGTTAATCCCGCGCCCAATCGCATTCAGGGTCAGCAGCGTCCACTTATCGCCCAGCAGATCCAGGACCTGGCGGGAGGGGCAGTATTGGTTGAGGATGTCGATCGGATAGCTGTTCATGACACTTACCTTAAGGTAACTACCAGAGAATTTAGTGGCCTCTGTCAAGGATTGGGCCTGGCCTGTATACTGTCGGCGTGAATTCGAATTACACCGATTATAACCGATTGGATTTTGGAACGAGGTTTTGCAGTGATTACCCGATTGACATCGATTTACGTTAAACCTGAACAGATCGAAGATTTCAAGGCGGCCTGTGTGCTTTTTGCCAGCGCCAGCGTCCACGAGCCCGGGCTGGTGAGTTTTGCCCTGCTGCAGCAGGCGCAAGACCCGTCCGCTTTCTCGTTGTTCGATGTTTACCATGATGAGCAGACCCACCAGGCTCATCTGGCGTCTGAGCATTATGCGGCCTGGCAGACCGTGACCCAACCGATGCTTGCCCAACCGCTGGCTGCCCGGCTTTACGCAGCCATATTCCCGCCGCCCGAAGATTGGGAAAGGCACCTGGAAGCATAAACACACCAAAAGGTATCAACTCAATAAGTGGGAAAAGTTGGGTGATTTTGTGGGCGAAGCCCACAAAATCACCCAACCTCACCCTTTGTTGAGAAGGTACACCAAATGCATCTTGAGGAAGTGGATTGGGGTGAACCACTCCACTTGCTGAGATGACATAAATGATGAAAAGGAGATTTTACAATGGAACAGAAAGAAGTCGCACTGAGTGTCTCGAAGGCCATCCTGAATGGTGAATGGGAGAAACTGTCCGGGATTTTAGCGGATGATTTCACCTACACCGGAGATGGTATGCACTTTAACAAACAGCAGTATATTGAGTTTATGCAGGGCATGAAAAACGCCTTTAGTAATATGAAGATGGAGTTTACCCATGTCATCTCCGAGGGTGACCTGGTGAGCATCCGCTTCATCACCACCTGCAAGCACACCGGCAATTTTATGGGCGCTCCGGCTACCAACCACAACCTGGAAATTGGCGGTATCTTCATGCGCAAGATCCAGGGGGAGAAGGTTGTTCAGGAATGGCAGACCACCGACCTGTTGGGCACGATGAGCCAGATGGGGTTTGGCACGCTGCTGGCTTACTCCATTTTCAATGTTCTGCTAAAGCCCAAAAAGTAGTATGATTTATGCTTGAGACAGGGTGCAGCCCACCCTGTCACAAGCATAGTTCCGAGGAGGCGCAGATGGCCGCACTGCTTAACAGCACACCCCGCCAGGATGGTTTCCGGATGCCCGGCGAGTTTGAGCCGCATGCCGGCTGCTGGATGCTCTGGCCCGAACGCCAGGACACCTACCGCCTCGGGGCTCGTCCGGCTCAGGCTGCCTTTGCGGAGGTGGCGGCTGCCATCAGCCAGTTTGAACCGGTCACGATAGGCGTCTCACCGGCCCAGTACCGGATTGCACGCAGCAAACTGCCTGCCCAAATTCGGGTGGTGGAGATGTCGAACAACGACGCCTGGATGCGGGATATCGGCCCGACCTTCGTCAGCGATGGTGAGGTGGTGCGCGTCGTAGATTGGGGCTTCAACGCCTGGGGCGGGCTGAAGGGCGGGCTGTACTTCCCCTGGGATCTGGATGAGCTGGTCAAGCAAAAGATCGCCGAGATCGAGCGCCTGGATCGCTACAAAGCCCCGCTGATTTTGGAAGGCGGTTCGATCGCCGTCGATGGCCTGGGCACAGTCATCACCACCAAACAGTGCCTGCTCAACCCCAACCGCAACCCGGAACTCTCGCAGGCCGAGATTGAGACCCACCTCCAAAACTATTTAAATGTCGAGAAAATCATCTGGCTGGAGCGCGGCCTGCTTTTTGATGAGACCGACGGGCATGTGGATGATGTCTGTTGTTTTGTGCGGCCGGGCGTGGTTACCCTGACCTGGACCGATGACCGCAGCGACCCCCAGTGTGATGTCCTCCAGGAGGCCTACGAAACCCTGGCGGCTGCCACGGACGCCTTCGGGCGCAGGCTGGAGATCCACAAGATCCACCAGCCTGCCCCGGTTTGTTTTACGGCTGAGGAAAGCGCCGGGATTGACCAGGCCGACGGCGCTTACCCGCGCCCGGAGGGGATGCGGATGGCGGCTACCTATGTCAATTTTTATATCGCCAACGGCGGGGTGGTCGTGCCCCTGTTTAATGACCCCCACGACACACCCGCCTTGCAGGCCCTGCAGGCGCTGATGCCCGAGAGAAAGGTGGTCGGGATTGCCAGCGGGCGTGAAATCATCCTGGGCGGCGGCAATGTCCACTGCATCACCCAGCAGCAGCCGGCTGTATGATCTCAACAAGCAGGGGCAGGGCCCCCGCTTGTTGAGATCATACTAAATAACGTCAGTTCGGGTTAGTCCGAAAAGAGGTTGTTTTTGGTAAATAAATGATTTTGGAGGAAAGATGAAAGAAGCCATTCGGATTGCACTGGTTCAGCTGGCCTGGTCGGGCAGCATCGAGTCCATGCAGACCCAGTACCGGGACCTGATCGGCCAGGCCGCCGCCCGGGGGGCCAGCCTGGTCTGCCTGCCTGAAATTTCGCTCAACCCCTACTTCCCCGGGACGCGCTCCCTGAAGGGTTTCGATTGGGCCGAACCGCTTCCGGGCGGGGTGTCGGAAACGTTTTTCAGCGCCCAGGCCCGCCAGCACAGGGTCACGCTGGTCGGCAGTCTCTACGAGCAGGCCGGCGATGGCGGGCTGTTTGACACCGTCACCGTCCACAATCCAAACGGCGAGCTGATTGGGGCGACCCGCAAGGTGCACATCCCTTCCGGGCCGGGCTACCATGAAACCGACTTTTTCGCCGGCAGCGCCACCTATCCGGTGGTCAACCTTGGCCCCCTGCTGGCAGCCACCCCCACCTGCTATGACCAGTGGTTCCCCGAGCTGGCCCGCATCTACGCCCTCAGCGGCGCAGAACTGATCATCTACCCCACCGCCATCGGCGACGACCCGAATGAGCGTCAGATCGACTATGCCGACGCCTGGGAAACCATTATGCGCGCCCACGCCATCGCCAATGGCGTTTTTGTGGCGGCGATCAACCGGGTGGGGAGCGAGAACGGGGTCAAGTTCTTTGGCGGCAGTTTCATTTGCGACCCGATGGGAACCATCCTGGCCCGCGCCGGCACCGACACCACCGAGGTGCTCCTGGCAGACCTTGAGCCGCAGATGCTGACACGCTGGCGCAGGCTGTTCCCCCTGCTCCACCAGCGGCGCCCAGAAACCTATCAGCGCATCCTGGACAAATGGGCCGGCGACACCCCGCCCGCCTGGATTGAAGAAACCCCCACCCGGCGGGTTAAGCCAGCGGAAACCAGACTAACTGATCGAGAAATTGAATAAGTGGGTGTTTGTTGCGGGCTGCAGCCCGCAACAAACACCCACTTATTCTTTGTGTAAACCGTTGTACAATTCAGGTATGGAACAACGCAGGCAGACTTCTGGCGTGTTTGAACTGCTCAAGGGGCTGCCGCTGCTGCGCGAACTGCGCCCGCAGGATCTGGACGCCCTGGCTGGTGAGACGTTCCTCGAGAGCCTGCCCGCCGGGCGGGTGATCTTTTATCAGGGCGACCCCTGCGAGCGGGTGTATGTTGTTTCCGTCGGCCGGGTCAAGATTGTCTACCACGACCGCGATGGGCGTGAAGTAATTTTGGAAATGATCGCCCCCGGCGAGATGTTTGGCGGGGCGGTTCTGTTCTTCCCCAGCCACCCGGCCACCGCCATGACCATGCAAGATTCGAGCATTGCCAGTTTCAGCGCCGACGCCTATTCCCGTCACCTGTTGAACAACCCGCCCGTCATTTTGAACATCCTGCGCATGCTGGGGGCGCGCCATCTTTCGATGATCAATATGCAGATCATGGCTGGCGAGCGGGTGGAGCGCCGCATGGCGCATATCCTGCTCAAGCTGGCGGCGCGCAGCGGACGACTGACCCCGCAGGGCACACTGATCACCATCTCGCTCTCCCGCCAGGACCTGGCCGAGATGGCCTGCACCACCCTGGAGACTTCTATCCGCACGATCTCCCGTTTTCAAAAGGACGGTCTGGTTTCCACCCAGCGCGGTGGCTATATCCTGGTGCACGACATGGCCCAGATGGAAGAGATGGCTGGCTGAAACCAATCAGGTACATCTATCGATTGTTTTGGGCGCTTTGCGCCCAAAACAATCGATAGATTAATCTTTATCCGGCATGACGCCGCGCTTGCAGTAGGGATACACGCCGCAGAACGGCGGTTTGGGGTAAGGCACCCAGACCCCGCAGTTGTGACATTTGCCGCCTTCCTGGTAGCACCACACCTCCACTTCGGGCTCGCCGCAGGCCGGGCAGGGCACATAATCGGGGGATGGATCGGGCAGCGGCAGGCCGGTTTGAGGGTCCAGGCGCTGTCCGTCGGGCTGGGGGATGGGGTAGGCCGGGTCGCTGGTCATAAGGTTTATTCTACTTGAAATTTTATACTTCTCAGCCACCTTTGGTGGCTGAGAAGTATAAACCCATTTTAGTGACCGCTGCCGGCTGCCGGGGTCGCCTGGAAGATATCAGGCGCCGCCGGGCCTTCCACCAGCAGGTAGCCTGCCAGACCGCGCTGCAGGCGGGAGAGGGCGTGATCGACCAGGATGTAGCGCCCGGGGACCTCCAGTTTGAACTCGACCATCGTCGCGCCGCCGGGCGGCACCAGGGTGGTCTGGACGTCGGTCAGGGGCACGCCGGTCAGCGAAGCCTGGTCGTAGACCCGGTCGAAGATCTCGCCGATGACGTGGAATGAGGAGGTGTAGTTGGGTCCGCCGACCCCGAAGAAGATTCGCACCGTCTCACCGACATTGGCCTTGAGCGGCTTTTGGGCCGTCAGACCGCCCGCTGCGCCGTTGAACACCAGGTATTCGGCGTCTTCATCGAGCAGCTTGGTGATATCGGTGGTCATGGCGCCCGGTTCGCCGAACTTGCCGTTGGTATAAATCTCGCCCTGCATGACGTAGAATTCGCGCTCCACAGCTGGCAGTCCGCCTTCTGGCTCAACCAGGATCAGGCCGTACATCCCGTTGGTGATGTGGTGGGCCACCATCGGAGTGGCGCAGTGGTAAACATACAGGCCGACATTAATCGCCTTGAACGTAAACATGGTTTCTTCGCCAGGGTTGGTCTGAGTTGCTACAGCGCCGCCACCCGGGCCGGTCACGGCGTGAAAGTCCACTGAGTGGGCCATGCTGCTGCTGAGGTTGTTTTTCATATGGACTTCGACTGTGTCGCCCAGGCGCACCCGGAAGAAAGGCCCGGGCACTTTACCGTTAAAGGTCCAATAGGTGAAGGTCGTGCCGTCCGCCAATTGCCCGACAACCTCTTCGGCGACCAGGTCAATCCGCACGTTGGCCGGGCCGTCCTGTTTGAGCGCTGCCGGCAGATCGGTCGGGTCACGCACCACATCGGCGCCGCCGGTGGCCGGAGCTGAGGCTGTTGGGGCGCTGGCAGCCTGGGCTGCGCCGGTTTGGCCGGAGGCCTGGCCGCCGTAATCGGCCGATGCCAGGGCTGTGCCGCCCACTTCCAGTTTGCCAAGCATCCCGGCATCTTTATGGCCTGGGATGTTGCATTCGTAACTGAATGAACCGGGCCGGTCCACCAGGAATGTGAGCGTCGTCCGCTCACCCTTGCCTTTGACATTGGCCGACTGGGCGTTGAAATCAGGGAAGATGATATTGTGTTCCACCCCTTCGGCTGAGATCAGGGTCACTTCGAGTGTGTCGCCAGCATTGGCTTTGAGTTCGGGGTCGGTCTTACCGTTAATACTGCCGCCGACGCCGATGAAGTGCATCCCGGCTGCGCCCAGCTGCGACTCCAGGGTGTAAGTCCGAGTCTGTGGACCGGTTTTCTCAGGGCTGCAGGCGCTGAGTAAAGCGGCGCTCAGCAGGGCGGCCATGATGGTCATGATGATCAAAATACGTTTCATAATTTGTTTCTCCTCTTCAAGACAAGGATTGATTGTATCGTCTCAATAAGCGGGGGAAATTCAACCTCCCACTTTAATAAGAAGATACGATTGATTGATTGGTTGATACAATTCATTCTGACTGTTTTCCAGTGTCTTGTGTATGACGGTTGTCATATACACAACACCAGTTTGCAGGTATAAATCAATATATCCCAGTCTTACAGCGGACCTCATCTGGTGAAATGGGATAACAAATAGCGTTCAACCGAATAAGGAAGTGAAATTATGGAAAAAAGCTACCACTTTATACAAAGCCTGGATGAGATGGCCGGCGCCATCCCCAGCGACAGCATTTTGAGCCGCACCTTTTTTAACGGCGAAAACAAGGCCATTCTGTTTGCTTTTGCCGCCGGGCAGGAACTTTCCGAACACACTGCCTCGCGCCCTGCGATGCTGCACTTTCTGCAGGGTGAAGCTCGCCTGACCCTGGGCGGCGATGAGTTTTCTGCCCAGGCCGGCACCTGGGTCCACATGCCCGCCCAGATGGCGCACAGCATTTACGCCAACACCCCGGTTGTGATGCTGCTCTACCTGGTCTGACATGGGCTTTGACCTGCGGCGCATTCAGGCGGCGCTGCTGTTTTTCTCGGCCAGCGCCCTGCTGGCGGGGATGTGGGCCGGCCTGGTGCGCCTGGGCTGGGGCTGGCCTGCACTGCGCCCCGGCCTGCCGCTGGGACATGGGCCGCTGATGGTCTGCGGTTTCTTTGGCACCCTGATCCTGCTGGAGCGGGCCGTGGCTGTCCGGCGCTGGTGGGCCTACCTGGGCTCGATCTGCAGCGGTCTGGGCGGGCTGCTCCTGCTTCTTGGGGTGGGCGGGGTGCTGGGGCCGGTCCTGGTTACCCTTGGCAGCCTGGGGATGGTGCTGGTCTTTGGTTATATCCTGCTCCAGCATGCCAGCCTGCACACCTGGACAATGAGCGCCGGAGCGCTGTGCTGGCTGGTGGGCAGCCTGGCCTGGCTGAATGGGGCCAGCGTGCCGCAGGTTGTCTTCTGGTGGATGGCCTTTCTGGTGCTGACGATTGCCGGCGAGCGTCTGGAGCTGAGCCGGATCCTGCGCCTGAGCGGCCTGACCCAAATCCTCTTCCTGGGGGCGGCCGGTGTTTTGCTGACCGGCTGCATCCTGCTCCTGGTTTATCCAGACCCGGGCATCCGCCTGTCCGGCCTGGGGCTGCTGGGTCTGGCGGCCTGGCTGGCTGTTTTTGATGTCGCCCGCCGCACGGTGCGCATGACCGGCCTGCCGCGCTACATCGCCATCTGCCTGCTCAGCGGCTATTTCTGGCTGGCGGTCAGCGGTCTGGCGGCGCTGGTGTACGGCTTTCAGACCGCCGGCCCGCGCTATGACCTGATGCTGCATGCCGTCTTTTTGGGCTTTGTCTTCAGCATGGTCTTCGGCCACGCCCCGATCATCTTCCCGGCGGTACTCGGTTTGCCAATCAACTACCGGCCGCATTTTTACGCCCCACTGGCACTGCTGCACCTCTCGCTGGCGCTCCGCCTATTCAGCGGGATGGGCGGCTTTTCCCTGGGCCGGCTGCTGGGCGGCTTGTTCAGCGCGATTGCCATCCTGTGGTTTGCCGGACTGATGATCGCTTCGGCGGTTAAGCCAAAGACCTGAAAGAGGAAACGCCGGCAGAGGCTGTCCAAAAAATTCCTTTTTGAACAGCCTCTGTCGTATATATTGGATTCTTGGGGTACATCGACCACCACACGTGGTGGTCGATGTACCCCAAACCCCTCTTTTCGCGGTATTGAGAATTTATTGAAAGAGCAATTTGTAAAGACCCCGTAACCTTTTGATGAGAAACACGACTATCTGAATAAGAACGTCGTGTTTTTTGAAACACATCCTGAACGAAATTTATATGCAGCAACCAATCAAAAGGAGACCGCAATGTCTATAAAATCAACTCTCGCAAAAGCAGCAGTCCTGGCAGCCTTCCTGGGCGTAATCGCCTTCGCAGCCATGACCCCCAATGCCGTCCGGGCATTCTTCGTAGAAAACCCCGTCCGCAACCTGTCCAATGCAGTCATGCAGCGCCAGCCCGTCAGCCTGGCAGCCAGCCAGTCGACCAGCAAGGCCCAGCCCTCCAGCCTGGTCAGCCAGGCCGCAGCCACCACCCTGGCTGACGACACCCTGAGCACCCCGATCACCGGCACGGTTGAGCTGGTGGGCACCCTCGAAGCCAAGAGCGGCAGCACCTGGACTGTCAGCGGCGTGACCGTGCTCCTGACCACCACCACCGAATTCAAGGGTGTGCTCGATATCGGCGTTCTGGTCAAGGTTGAAGGCCTCAAACAGGCAGACGGCGCCATCCTGGCCCGTGAGATCAAGGTTTACACCGATGACAACGGCGGAACGACCTTACCCCAGATTGAATTTGTCGGCGTCCTGAACGCCAAGAACGGCAGCAGCTGGACCGTGGACACCACCACCGTCGTGCTGAGCACCACCACCGAAGTCAAGGGCACGCTGGAAATCGGCGACCTGGTCAAGGTGGAAGGCTTCCCCCAGGCGGATGGCTCGATCTTGGCCCGCGAAATCAAGCTCGCTGAAGATACCGGGGGCGAACACGAAAACCACGGGATGGAAGTCGAGTTTGAAGGCACCCTGAACGCCAAGGACGGAATGACCTGGACCGTGGACACCACCACCGTGATCATCTCGACCACCACCGAAGTCAAAGGCATGCTGGAAGTCGGCGATCTGGTCAAGGTCGAAGGCTACAAACAGGCCGATGGTTCTGTCCTGGCGAAGGAAATCAAGCCAGCCGACGAATCTGAAAACGAACATAAAAACCACGGCAGCGAAGTTGAACTTGAAGGCACTCTGAACGCCATTGACGGCAGCACCTGGACTGTGGACACCACCACCGTGATCATCTCGACCACCACCGAACTGAAGGGCAACCTGGAAGTGGGTGTGCATGTGAAGGTCGAAGGCTACAAGCATGCCGATGGCTCGATCCTGGCAAAAGAAATCAAGGCATCTGGCCCCAAGGACGGCGAACACGAGAAAGAGGGCGTCAAGGTTGAAGGCGAACTGACCGCCATGAACGGCAGCGTCTGGACCGTAGGCGGCACGACTGTGATGGTCGACGCCAAGACCCAAATCAAGGGCGATCCGCAGGTTGGCGATATGGTTGAAGTCGCAGGCCAGTACCTCGCCGACGGCACGATCGTAGCCAACCATATCAAAGTCTCTGACGACAAAAGCGGCGACGACAAGAGCGGCGGCGATGATGACACCATCGGCGGCGACGACAAAAGCGGCGGCAATGACGACGGCGCTGGCGACGACAAAAGCGGCGGCAATGACGACGGCGGCGGCGACGATAAAGGCGGCGGTCATGACGACGGCGGCAGCGGCAAAGGCGGCGGTAACGATGACGGCGGCAAGGGCGGCGGCGACGATAAGGGCCGCGGCGGCTAAGAGCCCCAATCCTTAACCCCAAAACGAAAAAGACCAGGTGTTTTCACCTGGTCTTTTTCGTTTTTTTATACTATTTGGCGCTGGCCGAGATATACCCGATTGGCGCCCGGGAGATCGACTCGACTGGCAGCACATCCACCAGCTCGTAATCGCGGCTGCCGAGGCCGTATTTCTCGCCGAACTCCAGCACTTTGTACGGGTCCTTGAACGGCCCGTGCAGCCAGCGCAGCGGATGCCCGACACGGGTGTGGACTTCCATTGAAGCGGGCACGTTTTCCTCAATCAACGGGGTTTTGGCGGTCATATCCAGCACGGCTTCATCCAGTGCGATGATATCGTCCGAGCCAAAAATGCCGGCGTCCGGCAGGATGGGCATGCTGGTGAAACCGAAGCAGTCACAGACCGGGGTCATGTGGGTGGCCAGCACCATGTGGGTGGCTTTTTCTTTGGCAAAGGTGCCCAGGGCGATGGCCACGCTGATGGCGTTGGCCTCGTGGAAGGCTTCGAAGGTAGCGGGCTCGATCTTCAGACTGCCGGGAGGGGCCACCTGCAGGCAGCGCATACACTGGTTGCACTGCTCGATATGCAGGTGCAGTTCGCCGGGGTGGCGGCGGTCTTCCACCAGGGCGCCGTGCGGGCAGCTTTCTTTGATCTTCTGGCGGGTGGCTTCATCCGGGCACAGCTCGCCAAACCAGTAGCGGTCATGGTGCCCGGTGTCGTGGATGGCGCTGCGGGTCTTGCCGACCATGCAGCCCAGGGCCAGGTTCTTCATCGCTCCGCCGTAGCCGCAGCTGGGGTGGCCTTTGGCGTGGGCAAAGTTCACCAGGAAGGTGGCGTCTTCGATCATCCCGGCCAGACCCCACTCTTTCATGCCTTTAAATTCCCAGGTGTGGTTGTAATGGTACTTCTCGTCAATCCCGGCGGTAGCCATGACCGGGCAGCCCAGCACCTCAGCGGTATAGCCGCGCTCGGCGGCGGTGTTGGCGTCCCAATCCACGTCGCAGACGAAGGGCTTGCCGCCGCCGTCTTTGACCGCCTGGACCACTTTGCGCACAAAAACCGGGTGGATGACCGAGTAGCCGATGTTGTTGCCCACATGCAGCTTGATGGCGACGGTTTCGTTTTTGACCCGGTCGCGCAGCTTCAGTTCATTCAGGATCAGGTCCAGCTTGGCTGGCAGGGTTTCTTTGGCATCCAGCCGCGCCTGGCGGGGTGAGCCGTAATAAACAACAGGTTTCATTTTATATCTCCTGGGGGAAAGTTAGGTGCTTAATTGTATCAAAAAACAGGGATCTAATATTAAAAAACATGACACCTCCCGAACATTAAATTCGGGAGGTGTCATGTTTTCACAGCCTCGCCGTCCCCCAACCCCGGCAAAAATCAAAGAGAGGTGCTTTGGACGTGCTTTGCACGTCCAAAGCACCTCTCTTTGAAAATTTCTCCCCTCCCGTGGGAGGGGCCGGGGGTGGGCAAAAATGATTCGCCAACAATATCTTCTGAGGAAAGAGGACGGGGTTGTAATCAACCCAGGTGATAGGTGGGAGAGCGGTTGTACATAAAGCACCCCGAAAGATTAAATTCGGGGTGCTTTATGTTTTTATTTATCGTCAGTTCGGATAAGAGGTTGTTTATGTTATGGCCGGACAACCCCGGAGGTTTCGCCGTTTGGATCTGTCTGCCCGATCAGGGGGGTGAGGGCTACAAGCATCATCAGCCCGCAAACGGAAGTGATCAGAATCTGAACCCAGGCCGGCGCGCTGCCGATGAATGGGGCGGTCGTTTCCGGCTGCACGATGGCCTGGCTGGCGGCTTCGGCATACTGTCCGGCGGCTGCGGGCAAAGATGGCAGCAGGGCGAAAAAGAGGGTAAAAACCAGAATGGTCAGAATAATTTTGAAAATGTTTTTCATGGCAGGCGCTCCTTCAAGTGCTTAGTTCAGATAGTCTTAGTATACGCGCCTACCCCGAAAAACACATCCGCCCCTGGGCTGAAAGTGTATCAGTCATGGGGCGGATAAATTTAATAATAAAGCATCTACGTGCTTCGCACGTAGATGCTTTATTAACGTCAGTTCGGGATAAGAGATTTTTGGGTGTTTTTTGGGTGGCGTAGCCACCCAAAAAACACCCAAAATAAACTCTTTTCGGTGACGTTTTATTATTTTTTTAACGCCGGGCGAGGCCTTCGCGCCAGGCGTAGACCGCGGCCTGGGTGCGGTCTGCCAGGTGCAGTTTGCTGAGGATGTTGCCAACGTGGCTTTTGACCGTCTTCTCGCTGATCACCAGTACATCGGCAATCTCCTGATTGCTCAGGCCATCGGCGATCCGGCGCAGCACTTCCAGCTCGCGCTCGCTCAGCTCGTTGAATGGGTTGAGCGATTCGCTGCCGCGCACGCCCTGCATTTCTTTCACCAGGCGGGCGGCCACGCGCGGGTTGAGGACCGCCTCGCCGATGCGGGCCTTGCGGACGGCATCCGCCAGGTCATCGGGGTCGATATCTTTCAGCAAGTAGGAGAGCGCGCCGGCCCGGATTGCAGGGAAGATGTGCTCGTCATCATGGTGGGAGGTCAGCACGATCACCTGGGTGCGCGGGCTGGCTTTTTTGACCAGTTGGGTGGCTTCGACACCGTCCATGCCCGGCATGATCAGATCCATCAGAACCACGTCCGGCGCATGGCGGGCGGCCAGTTCCAGCGCCTCTTTGCCCGAAGCGGCCTCGGCGACCACCTGAATGTCCGGCAGGGTGGCAAAGTAAGCCTTCAGACCCAGCCGCACCACGCTGTGATCATCCACCAGCATCAGGGTAATTATTTCGCTCATCTTGCTCCTTCTTTGGTTGGAATGGCGGCGGTCAGGGTTGTGCCCTGCTCCTTCTGGCTTTCGATGGTCAGGGTTCCGCCCTGCTCTTCGATGCGCTGGCGCATGCTGCTCAGGCCAAACCCTGCCGCAGCCTGGCTGGGGTCAAAGCCGACGCCGTTATCGCCGATCTGCAGGCTGACCTGGGCGGGGGTGTAGTCCAGGCGGATGCTGACCGCGCTGGCGCCGCTGTGGCGGGCCACGTTGGAGAGCGCCTCCTGGGCCACCCGGTAGAGCGCCTGCTCAACGCCCAGGCTCAGGCTGCGCTCGCCTTGCACCTGCAGGTTGGTGTTGATCCCGCTGTTTTTGCTCCAGGTATCCAGGAAGATCCGCACCGCCTGGGTGAGACCCTGCCCGCCCAGGGCTGCCGGGCGGAGTTCGCCGATCAGCAGGTTCAGTTCCTGCTGGGTGGATTTGATCAGGCCCTCGGCTTCGCCCAGCAGGGCCCGGGCGGCGCTCGGTTCGGCGGGCAGCAGGTTGCGGGCGGCCCGGATCTGCATGTGGGTGGCAAAGATCTGCTGCTTGACGGCGTCGTGCAGCTCACGCGCCAGGCGGTTGCGCTCCTCCACCGCGGCCAGGTCGCGCCGGTTTTGGAGCAGGCTTTGCACCTGTTCGGCCATATGGCGCAGGCGGTCGCTCAGCACACCGATCTCATCGGCCGAACGGTCCTGAACCCGGGCGCTGAAATCGCCCTGGCTCCAGGCATCGGCAGCTTCGGTCAGAGCTGCCAGGCGGCGGGTAAGCCCGCGCGCCATGATAAAGCCGAACAGCGCCCCAAACGGGATCACGGCAATGATTAGCAGCAGCCCCGTGCCGGCAATCACCCCCAGGCCTGCCAGGATGGTTGGCAGCAGGGTGTAGAAAGGCGGGGCGGGTTCAATGGTGACTACCACCACACCCAGAAGGAGCGCGTCTGGCTGCATTGTGCCCTCCGGCACACTGGGGGTGTAGTCCACCGGTGCAGCCAGCAGGTAATCACCGCTGCGGTTGACGTTCATCAGTCTGTTCGTGTCCCAGCGCTGGTTTTCCACGGCAGGCCACAGACTGTCGGCAAAGGTGGGGTCCAGCGCCAGGTAGTTTTGCCCGATCTGGCTGCGCAGACCTTTGGGAGAGGCTGCCAGGATTTTTCCCTGCGCATCCAGCACATACAGACCCGAGTCGGGAACGAGCAGGGCTGCCGGGCTGTCCAGCGGGCCATTGGGTTCTGCACTGGCGCGCCCCAGGTCGTAAACTCCGTCCAGCCAGGTCTGCAGCCCGTTCAGATCGGGAATTGGAGCAGCCAGGGTTGGGGTAACTGGTTCTGTTTTTGGGAGCGCGGATTTTACACTGGGCGTGGGGGTTGGCGACTCAATTGGCTGGGGAATTTCCGGGTTCAAAAAGCGGCTGGCCTGGGACTGCATTGTATAGCGGGCGTCATCGACATACTGTATCCGGTCATTGTTGGTGAACAGATAGCTCACAAAAACGGCGCCCAAAAAGAGCAGTTCCATAGCCAGCAGCGCCGAGACCGTCACCAGGGTATAGGTCAGGGTCAGCTTGACCTGCAGGCGGGAGAGGGGAGATGTTTTCTTGACAGCTTGCGACATAGTATTATTTTATCCTATTCGTAT
>Ga0268298_10000667_pt1 | contig 43586 bp, 32 predicted proteins | sample WWTPWeurt_MetaG_FD_194462 | JGI IMG/M metagenome (GOLD analysis project Ga0268298, IMG submission 194462) | Activated sludge microbial communities from WWTP in Nijmegen, Gelderland, Netherland - WWTP Weurt | ecosystem: Engineered > WWTP > Aerobic digester > Activated sludge | place...
AGCCGGTGCAGCACGTAGCGCATCGCGTTCAGGCGCGCGCGCTTCTTGCAGTCCGACTTGATCACGCTCCACGGCGCGTCGGCCGTGTCCGTGTAGAAGAACATCGCCTCCTTCGCCTTGGTGTACCCGTCCCACTTGTCGAGCGAGGCCATGTCGATCGGGCTCAGCTTCCAGTGCTTGAGCGGATGCGACTTGCGCTCCTTGAAGCGGCGCCGCTGCTCGGCGCGGCTCACCGAGAACCAGAACTTGATCAGGTGGATGCCGCTGCGGACCAGATTGCGCTCGACCTCGGGGCACTGCCGCATGAACTCGAGGTATTCGTCGTCGGTGCAGAAACCCATGACGCGCTCGACGCCGGCCCGGTTGTACCAGCTCCGGTCGAACAGCACGATCTCGCCGGCCGTCGGCAGGTGCGAGACGTAGCGCTGGAAATACCACTGCCCGCGCTCGACCTCGCTCGGCTTCTCGAGCGCCACGACGCGTGCGCCGCGAGGGTTCAGATGCTCCATGAAGCGCTTGATCGTGCCGCCCTTGCCGGCCGCGTCGCGGCCTTCGAACAGGATCACGACGCGGGCGCCGGTTTCCTTGACCCAGGCCTGCAGTTTGAGCAACTCGACCTGCAGCTTGTACTTCTCGTGCTCGTAGGTCTTGCGCGACATCAGGTGCTTGTACGGATAGGCGCCGTCGCGCCAGCCGTCGGCCAGTTCGGCGTCCGTCTTCTGCCGCTCCGCGGTACGCACGGCGTCGCCCGCCTTGAGCAGCACCTTGCGCAGCGCGTCGATGTCGTCCGGCGACGCACCAGCGAGGATCGCCTCGAGCGACTCGGCCGCCTCGCCTGTCGACTCGGCCAGCGCACGTCGCGTGATGTCGGTAATGGCGTACGCCTTCGATTCGCGCGCGGCATCGACCGCTTCGCTCACCGAAAAGGTTGCGATGCCGTCCGCCGTCAGGCGGGGTGCGATATCGCCCCGCGCGGTGCGCCGCGCCGCGACCGGACCCTTGCGTGCCGCAGCCTTGACGGTGGCGACGGGCTTCGCTGTGGCGTTCCTGCGGCCACGCCGGGGCGGCGCGTGCTGGCGGGCTTCCTGTGCCGGGGTTCTGGCGCCCGGCCCCTTGGGGGTGCTCTGATCCATGGCGTTCACGTTTCGCGGATACGGTCTCTCAGGTTAAACCCGCCAACGGCCTCCTGCCTACGGAATATCCGAGAGGGGCCGACGGGCGTCACGGAATCGGCGCCCGGCGGCCGTTCAGGCGCCGCTCCCCACCGCCCGGGCGACGGCGCGGCGCTCGCGCCAGACCCACCACGCCCCCTTGACGTCGGTGCGCCATACGGGGCACCAGCGCAGCAGCAGCAACTCCTCGGCATTCGCGGCGATGCTCGTGAACGCGGCCAGGCCGAGCAGCCACGACTGGTGACCGAAGACGAACAGCGTACCGACGTAGACGCTGAGCACAACCCCGGCGACCTTGGACGCATAGGTGTGGAAACTCGACAACCGGCCATAGCGCCAGAGGGCCATCGCGCTCTCGAGCAGCCAGCAGGCGACGATGGCGCCGACCGGCCAGGCGTGCGCCGCGAGCACGTCGCCCCGCAGCAGCACCACGCCGGCGAGCGTCGCATACCAGAGCAGCGAATCGCCGAGCGAGTCGAGCCGCGCGCCGAGCCGGGACTCGAGGTGGAACCTGCGCGCGATGCAGCCGTCGACGGCATCGGTCAGCAATGCCGGGATCAGCAGCCAGGTGAACGCGCGGTCCTGACCGAGAACGGCGAGCGCGAGCAACACCGGGGCGCAGGCGATCCGCGCGAGGCTGAGCGCGTTGGGTACCTGACGCCAGGAACCGTGCGATCCTCGTGCCATGGTGTCGACCGTCGCGTGTCGCGTCCTCAGGGCCGATAGTGGAACAGGTGCGACTCGAAATCGCGCCCGCCCGTCATGCGTGCGAAATCGCACAGCCAGCGCCGCGTTTGCGCGGGCTGCACGATCTCCTCGACGTAGAAGCGCTCGGCCGAGCGGAACGGCGAGCGCAACCGGTCGAGTCGCTCGCGGATGCCGCGCCGCGCGGCCTCGGGGTCGGGCGCCGCGTCGAGCTGTGCCTTGAACGCCGCTTCGATGCCGCCTTCCGCCGGCAGCGAGCCCCACTCGCCGCTCGGCCAGGCGAGGCGATGGCGGAACCGCGTGTGGTCGATCATGCCAGCACCCGCGACGCCGAAGACGCGGCGCAGGATCACGGCGCACCATGGCACGGTGGTCTGGTAGATCGTGGCGATGGCGCGCGTGCCGTCGCGGATGGTGCCGGCCTTCTCGGCCTGCGTGCCGATCGTGAAACCGCCAACGTCGACGAAGTGCACGACCGGCAGACCGAAGGTCTGCGCGAGCTCGACGTGTCGCACGAGCTTGCGCGATGCCGCAGCCGTCCAGGTGCCACCCATCTGGCCGGGATCGCTCGCGACGACGGCCACCGGCCAGCCGTCGAGACGCGCGAGCCCGGTGACGACGGAGCGGCCCCAGCTGCGGCCGATCTCGAAGACGCTGCCGCGATCGAGCACGGCATCGAGGATGGGACGGATCTCGTAGGGCCAGCGTCGGTCGCGCGGAATCGCGCCGTCGAGCCACGGCTCCTCGCGCGTCGCCGGGTCCGTGCATTGCACGCGCGGCGGCCGGTCGCCCGAGCGCGACGGCAGGTACGACAGGAAGCGGCGGACGCGAGCGAACGCCTCGCTCTCGGTGTCGACCACCTCGTCGACACTGCCCGTGGCCGCGTGCAGGTCGGCTCCGCCGAGCTGCTCGGCCGTGACCTTCTCGCCCGCCGCGGCGACGACCGGCGGCCCCGCCGTGAACATCTGGCCGATGCCGCGCACCATCACCGAATAATGGCTCGCGACGAGCCGTGCGGCGCCGAGACCCGCGACCGGTCCGAGCCCGAGCGCGATCACCGGGACGCGTCCGAGGTTGGCGATGACGGCGTCGAAGCCGGGCACGAACGGCACGTAGGTCGCGCCCATGCGTTCCACCTCCGCCACCGACCCGCCGCCGCCGGTGCCGTCGAGCAGGCGCACGAGCGGCAGTCCGTACTCGCCCGCGAGCTTCTCGAGCTGCGCGTTCTTCTCGTGGTGATAGCCCTCGGACGAGCCGCCGCGGACCGTGAAGTCGTCGGCGCTGACGACGACCCGGCGCGCGTCGACGTCGCCCCAGCCGCCGATGCAGCCCGAAGCCCGAAAGCCCTCGAGCGCGCCCGCCGCGTCGTAACGGGCCTCGCCGGCCAGGCTGCCCCATTCGCGGAAGGTGTCGGGGTCGAGCAGGGCTGCGATGCGCTCGCGCACCGTCAGCTTGCCGCGGGAGCGCTGCCGCGCGACGCGGTCGGCGCCGCCCATGCCCTGGGCGAGCGCCTGCCGGCGCCGCAGTTCGTCGATCTCTCGTTGCCAGTCGTTCATGCCGCCGATCCCGGCCCCCGGTGCCGAGCCGTTCGAGATCATCCCACGCCGACATGACGCCGCGCCGTCCATGCCAGTAACATCCGTGGTTTCCGGCATGCGCCGCGAGGACCTCATGCAGCTCTTGTTTTGCCCCCGGTTCGCCGCAGCCGTCGCGCCAGCGGCCCTGCTCCTGATCGTCGCTCCGTTCGCGTCGCACGCGGCCGACGCACCCGCCATGGACGATGCCGCGCGCATGCAGTACGCGCTCGGCTACCAGCTCGGCAAGGACCTCGCCGCCGTCGAGCCCCGGCCGCAGGATCTCGCGCGCGGCGTCGAGGACGGTCGCACCGGCGCCAGGTCGCGGCTCACGGACGAGGAAATGAACGCGGCGCTCGGCATGCTCGAGGACCGCATCGAGGAGCAGCGCACCAAGGCGCAGGCCGCGGCGGCCGAAAAGGCGCTGGTCGACGGCAAGGCCTACCTCGCCGCCAACGCGCACAAGCCCGGCGTGCAGACCACGGCGAGCGGCCTGCAGTACCGCGTCATCACCGCCGGCACCGGCCCCAAGCCGGCCAGGGAAGACACGGTCACCGTGAACTACCGCGGCACACTGGTCGACGGCACGGAGTTCGACAGCTCCTACAAGCGCGGTCAGCCCGCGCAGTTCCCGCTCTCGGGCGTGGTCCCGGGCTGGACCGAGGGCGTGCAACTCATGCCGGTCGGGTCGAAGTACGAAATGGTGCTGCCGCCCGAACTCGCCTACGGCGCCCAGGGGCCGCTCGCGAACCAGGTACTCGTGTTCGAGGTCGAACTGCTGTCGATCGTGAAGCCGGAAGATGCGGCCAAGTGACGGCCGCTGAGCCGATGCCGGTTGCGGGCATCGACGGCATCGAGCTGCGCTACGAGGTGCGAGGCGAGCCCGGCGCGCCCGCCCTGCTGCTGATCATGGGGCTCGGCATGCCGGCCGCGATGTGACCGGGCGAGTTCCTGGCGACGCTGCTCGAGCGCGGCTTTCGCATGATCACGTTCGACAACCGCGACAGCGGACGGTCGACGCGACAGCGGGCGGTCGACGCGACAGCGGGCGGTCGACGCGACAGCGGGACGCACCGCGGCCCAGCGTCGCGGCCGCGATGACGCGGGCGCTGCGCGGGATGAAGGTCGCGGCGCCCTGCACGCTCACCGGCATGGCACTGGACGCGGCCGCCGTGCTCGACGCCGCGGGCGCCCAACGGGCGCACGTGGTCGGCGTCTCGATGGGCGGCATGATCGCCCAGGTGCTCGCGGCCCTGCAGCCGCAGCGCGTGCTGTCGCTGACCTCGGTGATGTCGTCGAGCGGCAAATGGGCGCGATCCTCGCCTCCGGCGACCGTCGCGTGCTGCTGCGGAGCGTGGTCGCACCGACGCTGGTGATCCACGGCGCGGCCGATCCACTCGTACCGGTCGCCGCAGGGCGCGACACGGCCCGCCACGTCGCGGGCACGCAGTTCGAGATCATCGGGGGCATGGGGCACGATTTTCCGCCCGCGCTGATGACCCGGGTCGCGGCCCGCATCGCCGACCACTGCCGGAAACAGGGGCGATGTGCCCTATTTCCCGAAGAACCGCGCGGCCGCCTCGGGGTAGAGCCGCGTCAGGCTCGCTCGCAGCAGGTCGGCGACGAGCACACGCAGGTTTTCCGGCGCGGTTGAATTCATTTGCGCGGCGGCATGCGTCCTGGCCTCGCGCCAGCATCGGCGCAGTTCGTCCTGCCGCGCCAGGACGGCATGACGCGCGGCGTCGCGCCAGCGGGGATCGGGCTCCGACTGCCTGAACTCGCCACGACCGCGGCCGTAATGGCCGACCGCGAGGTAACGCACGAGCGCGGCCTCGAGTCGCGCGTCGAGGAATTCGTCGGACCAGCGCACGAGACCGCCTTCAAGACCGCGCCCGGCGTTGTAACGCTGCGTCAGCTTGCGCGCACCGAGCGCGCCGACGACCCCGCCGAGCAGCGCACCGGCGCCGAGCGTGAGCCCCCCCGCGGCAAGATCCGCCGCGAGTCCGCCCAGCGCACCCGACACGAGGCCGCCCAACAGCCCGACCTGGTCCGGGTCGGGTGCACGCTCGGTGGAGAATTCACTGTCCAGGCAGGCGAGGATCTCCTCGCCCGCCCCGCCTGCCAGACCGTGCAGCCCGACGAGTTCGACGGTACTCGAGCGAATGGCCGCGTCCAGTCGCTGCAGCAGCGCGCGTTGCGCCCGCTCTTCCGCGGGGCCGACCGACACCGAGCCGCCGGCCACGCTGCGCGCCGCGCGCCGGAGCTTGTCGGCGAGCGAGTCGGCGTCCGCCAGCCGTTCCTCGTCCCGCACGAGTGCCTCGAGCTGACGCGCGATCACGTCGGCGCTCGCCTGCAGCACGTCGCGGTCGCGCCCGGCCCAGGCGTCGCGGCAACGCGCGAACCCCGCGCGCTGCTCGGGGCCGAGACAGGCTTCCAGAGCCTCGAACAGGCCGTGCTCGTGCAGCCAGCAACGACCGAACGCGTCGAACGGCAGCACGTCGCGCGCGAGCCCCGGACTCTCGCGCTCGAGGATCTCGCGCCAGCGTCGCGCGATCTCCGCTTCCTGCGCGGCGTCGGCACGCGTGCCGAGCTGGTTGAGCAGGATCAGCGTGGGCTTGCCGAGCCAGCGCAGGATACGGACTTCGGGCGCGACATAGCCCGCCGTCGCAGGATCTTCGGTCGCGTTGGCGACGTAGAGCAGCACGTCGGCCCCGTCGCGCGCCGCGCGCAGCGCCTGCTGGCCGCACCAGAACGGACGGTCGGCGAGACGGTCCCACACCTGCGACAGGAACCAGCCGAGCGGCTGGTCGCCGCGCTCGAGACGCCGCAACAGCCGCACGCTGTCGCCGAAACCCGGCGTGTCCCAGAGCACGACCTCGTCGCCGGCGCGCGTGCGCATCAGCACGTGCGCCTCGGCCGTCTCGGTCACGTGCGCACGATCCATGACGGCGCCGATGTCGGCGCGCAGCAGCGTGCGTGCGAGCGTCGTCTTGCCGACGTTCGTGTGCGACAACAGCGCGACTCCGATACTGACGTCTGGCGTCGTCACGCGCGCCGCCCGCCACCGGCGCGTCGCAGGGCCGCGACCGCTTCCGACGGCACGGCAGGTGTTCGCGCGATGCCGGCGAGATCGACGAGACAGGCGTCCCAGCCGTGTCGTTCGACGAAATCGCGCCACGCGTCACGCCTTTCCTGCACGCGCGCGGCGAGCGAGGCATCCTGTCCCATGCGCGCCAGGAACGGCGCTTCGTCGATCAGCGCGACCCTGCGCATCGAGTCATCCCCGCCGGCGCCGGCGGCCCGCGCCGCCATCAGCACGGCGCCGTGATTCTCGGGTTCGGGCGTCGAGGCCAGGCTGAACACGAGCAGGTCCAGGTCGGGCGCCGCCGTCGCGCCGACGGCAGCGAACGCGCGCTCGTCGCCATAGGCGACGATCGCTTGCCGCTCGATGCGGGTGCCGGCACCGAACGCCTCGGCGAGGAGCCGGCGCAATCCTTCGTCGGCGACTGGGCCAGGCTCACAGGCGTAGGGCGTGACGCGCACCGACAGCGCAGGCAGCGCCGCGTCGCTGCCGTCGAGAAGGCGACGCGCATAGGGCAACAGCGCGTCGGGCACGGCGGCGTTGCGCGAGGCACTCGCGAGCACGAGCGACGCCCATGCGGCAAGCGCCAGCCGCGGCAGCACGACGAACAGCACCGCGGTGATCGCGACCAGGTGGATCCACGGCGCCGCTGGACCGCCGCCGGTGCCGCCGCGCCAGTGCAGCGCGTCGACCTGCGCGTCCGTGACCGGCAGCGCGATGCCACTGACGGCCGCAGCGGGACCGTACAGCCAGTGCAGCAGGCTGCGCACCTGTGCGGGCCCGAGGAACGTGCTCTCCCAGCCCGCCCGGTACTCGAGCGCGATGCCGCGCACGTAGAGGCCGCCGACCAGACCGACCGCCGCAGCCGCCGCAGCGAGATGAAACACGCGCTTGCCCTGCTGCACGAGCAGCGGTTGCGCGAGCGGCCACCACTCGTCCGAGTAGCGGCGCAGCGCGGCCGCGAGCGGGCGATGATAGAAGGAGGCCTGCCGGATCAATGCCGCGGCGCGCCGCCAGCCCCAGCGCGCGAGCCACGCCACCCCGCCGATGCCGGCAACCGTCGCTCGCCGCCCGCCGCGGCCGCGCAGGGTGGCGAGCGCGAGCAGCAGGTACACCGCGAGATTCCACAGCACGAGACCGAGCAGCGGGAAGGCGAGGATCTCGATGCGCACGCGGCTGTCCGTGACCGACAGCACGAGACCGGTCAGCAGACCGAGCACCAGCACGGCGATCGACGCCTGCGATGCGCGCGATTCGAGCGCGACGGTGCGCAGCACGACGGGATGGCGCTCGACCAGTCGCGCGTAGAGGCTGTCGGCGCGTGTCTCCAGCACGCGCCAGGCCCGCGCTTCCTGCGCGTGCGCGGACGATGCCGCGCTGGTCGCATGGCGTCGCAGGGCGTCGCGAGTCGCCGCCTCGCGTTCGGCCAGCGTCAGCATGGCTCCGTCGGCGTCCTGGTCCTCGACCGACTTCACGAGCAGGATCGTTCTGAGGGCGTTCGCGTGCATGCGGTCCGGGCCGGTACCTGTCGAACGGAGCGAGGCAGCGCCGAGTCTAGCAAGGCCCGTCCCGGAAGGCGGTCATGCTATGTTGGCCGCGAGGAAGCCCACCCCATGTTTCGACGATTCGAAAGCCTGGTCGCCACCTACCCGGACGCGCAGCCGCAGACGCCGCCGCGCGAGTTTTTCGCGTTTCTGTGGGACTGCACGCGCGGCCTGCGCCCCTACCTCTTCGGCATGACCCTGTGCACGGCGGTCATCGCCGCCTTCGAGGCACTGCTGTTCGCGATGCTCGGCCGCATCGTCGACTGGCTCGCCGCCGTGCCTCCCGAGCGGTTCTGGGCGGAACAGAAGGGCACGCTGCTGCTGCTCCTCGTGCTCGTCATGGCCAGCCCGCTCGTGGTCGCCGTGTTCTCGCTGCTGAAGTACCAGGTGCTGTTCGCCAACTTCCCGATGCGGCTGCGCTGGAACTTCCATCGGCTGATGCTCGGGCAGAGCATGAGCTTCTACCAGGACGAGTTCGCGGGCCGCGTCGCCACCAAGGTCATGCAGACGGCGCTCGCCGTGCGCGACGCCTGGATGACCGCGATGGACATCCTGGCGTTCATCGCCATCTACTTCCTGACCATGCTGTCGGTCGTGGGCAGCTTCGACGCATGGATGCTGCTGCCCTTCCTCGGCTGGCTCGCGGCCTACGCGGCCACGGTGCGGTTCTTCGTGCCGCGTCTCGGCAAGGTGTCCGCCGCGCAGGCCGACGCGCGCGCACTGATGACCGGCCGCATCACCGACGCCTACACGAACATCGCCACGGTCAAGCTCTTTTCGCACGCCGCGCGCGAGGCCGGCTTCGCACGCGCGTCGATGCAGGAGTTCATGCAGACGGCCTACGCCCAGATGCGGCTCGTGAGCGGCTTCGAAATCGCCAATCACGCGCTCAGCATGGCGCTGATCTCCGCGGCCGCCGGCACGGCGATCGTGCTGTGGATCGACGGCCAGGTCGGGATCGGCGCCGTCGCGGCCGCGAGCGCGATGGCGCTGCGGCTCAACGGCATCTCGCACTGGGTCATGTGGGAGATGGCCTCGCTGTTCGAGCACGTCGGCACCGTGCAGGACGGCAGGCGCACGCTGTCGAAGGCGCACACCGTCGTCGACGTGCCGGACGCCCCGCCGCTCGCCGTCACGCGCGGCGAGATCCGCTTCGAGCACGTGCGGTTCGCGTACGGCGGCCGTCGCGCCGTCGTCGACGACCTGCACCTGCTGATCCGGCCCGGCGAGAAGATCGGCCTCGTCGGCCGCTCGGGCGCCGGCAAGAGCACGGTGGTCAACCTGCTGCTCCGCTTCTACGACGTCGAGGGCGGCACGATCCGCATCGACGGCCAGGACATCGCGCGCGTGCGGCAGGACAGCCTGCGCGCGCAGGTCGGCATGGTCACGCAGGACACCTCGCTGCTGCACCGCTCGGTGCGCGACAACATCGTCTACGGTCGACCGGACGCGGACGACGAGGCGATGATCGCCGCCGCGAAACGTGCCGAGGCTCACGAGTTCATCCTCGGACTCGTCGATGCCAGGGGCCGGCACGGCTACGACGCGCACGTCGGCGAGCGCGGCGTCAAGCTGAGCGGCGGCCAGCGCCAGCGCATCGCCATTGCGCGCGTCATGCTCAAGGACGCGCCGATCCTGCTGCTCGACGAGGCGACGAGCGCGCTCGACAGCGAGGTCGAGGCCGCGATCCAGCACAGCCTCTACCGGCTCATGGAAGGCAAGACCGTCGTCGCCATCGCCCACCGGCTGTCGACCATCGCCGCGATGGACCGGCTCATCGTCATGGACAAGGGCCGCATCGTCGAGGAAGGCGATCATCGTTCGCTGCTCGCACGCCGCGGCCTGTATGCGCGGCTCTGGGAGCACCAGAGCGGCGGCTTCCTCGGCGAGCTGGCCGGCGACGAGGACGATGCGTCGTCCGCACGCGCCGCGGCGGCCGGCTGACCCACCGACCCTCGCTGCCGGAGGCCGCATGATCCGCACCGCTCCTTCCTTCCTGATCACGGGGTTGCTCACCGTGTCCGTCATCGCCAGCCCGGCCGCCACGGCCGACGACGTCGCCACGATCGTGCGCGACTACGATGCCTTCAACCGCGCGCAGGACCCGATCCGCGCCGCCCAGCGCGGCGACACCGAAGCGGCGCGCCGCTGGCCGGACAACTCTCCCGCGGCCGTCGAATCGCGCCGGGCCGTGCTGCTCGGATTCGAGCGGCGGCTGCGGGCCACACCGGCGCAGTTGCCGGATGCCGAGGACGCGCTCGATCGCGATCTGCTGCTCGACCGCCTCGGCCTCGCGCTCGCGGGATACGAATTCGACGAAGAGCGCATCCCGTTCCTGAGCGGCGACGGCTTCTATACGACGCCCGACTACGCCGCGCTCAACACGCGCATCACCGACGAGGCCAGTGCCGAGGCCTGGCTCGTGCGGCTGCAGGCAGTGCCGGAGTACTACCGCCGCGAGACGGAGAACATGCGGCGCGGCCTGCGCACCGGCTTCACGCAGCCGCGACGCACCGTCGAACGCGCCATCGCCGACGTGCGCGCGCAGCTCGCGCTCGCGCCGGAGAAGTCCCCGCTGCTCGCGCCATTCCGCGCCCTGCCCGCCTCGATGCCCGAAGCCCGGCGCGCCGCGCTCTCCGCCCGTGGCCTGAAGGCGTTCGGGAATGCCGTGCGGCCGGCGCAACGCGAGCTGCTCGAGTTCCTGGAGCGCGAATACCTGCCGGGCGCGCGCTCCGAGATCGGCATCGCCAGCGTGCCGCAGGGCCGCGACTATTACGCCTGGCTCGCCCGCCGCCACACCTCGACGACGCTGACGCCGGAGCAGATCCACCGGCTCGGCCTCGACGAAGTGCGGCGCATCCGTGCACGCATGGACGAGACCATCGCCCGCACCGGATTCACCGGCTCGTTCCAGGAATTCCTCGCATCGGTGCGCAAGGACCCGCGCTTTTACGTGAGTGGCGCGCAGTACGGGGAGAAATGCAGTGAGGTCGCCAAGCGCGCCGACTTCCTGTTGCCGCAGTATTTCGGCCGGCTGCCGCGTCTGCCCTACGGCGTGCGGCCGATGCCCGAAGGGCTCGAAAGCAGCGCCAACGGCTATCTGCCCGGCAGTCCCGAACAGAACGTTGCCGGCATGGTTGTCTACAAGCCCTGGATGGCTGAGAAGATGCCCACGTTCGGCATCGCCGCCTGGGTGCTGCACGAAGGCGTACCGGGCCATCACCTGCAGATCGCGCTCAGTCAGGAGATGCGCGACCTGCCCGAGTTCCGCCGTGCGGACGACATCACCGCCTACGTCGAAGGCTGGGCGCTCTATGCCGAGCGGCTCGGCGAGGAGATGGGCATCTACCGCGAACCTTACGAGCAGTTCGGGCGCCTGTCGCTCGAGATCTGGCGCGCCTGCCGGCTGGTCATCGACACGGGCATGCACGTCATGGGCTGGTCGCGCGAACGGGCGCTCGCCTGCCTGCAGGAGAACAGCGCGCTCGCACCGACGGAAATCGAGTTCGAGGTGGACCGCTACATCGCCTGGCCGGGCCAGGCGCTCGCCTACAAGATCGGTGAGCTCAAGCTGGTGGAGCTGCGCGAACGCGCGGCCACTCGGCTCGGCGCGGAGTTCGACCTGCGCGCGTTCCACGACCTCGTGCTCGGCCGCGGCCCGATGCCGCTGGACGTACTGGAAAGCCGGGTCGAGCGCTGGATCGGGACGCGACGGCGCGCGCCGCCCTCGACGCCGTCGCACTGAGAGCGCCTGTGCGCCTGCCCGGGCGCGAAGCCGGGCATTCGCCGGGCTCACCGCAGTGCCAGCGTCATGCGCACGAGCTCGGGTTCGTCGGCATCGGCCGTGCTCGCGAACCCGAGCGAGCGCGAGAGCTCGATCATGCGCGAGTTCTCGCGCAGCGTGATGCCGGTCATGAGCTTGAGCCGCCGTGCGCGTGCGGCGTCGATCAGGCGCCGGAACAGCCGCCGCGCGACGCCCTTGCCCTGCCACTCGTCGGCGACGACGATCGCGAACTCGCAGGTTTCCTCGTCGGGCAGCGTGATGTAGCGCGCCACGCCGATCTGCTGCTCCGTACCGTCCGGCAGCGTCCGGACGATGATCAGCGCGAGCTCGCGGTCGTAGTCGATCTGCGTGAAGCGCGAGAGCATCGCCGGCGTCAGTTCGTGCAGGCCGAACATGAACCGCAGGAAGCGCGACTCCTCGGACAGCCGGTTGACGAACTCGCGCTCGATGCGCGCGTCCTCCGGGCGTATCGGCCGGATCACCGCGACCTCGCCGCCCGGCAACTCCAGCGTGCCTTCCAGCCCGCTCGGATACGGGTGGATCGCCATGTGCCGGTAGGGCAACGCGCCGGGCGTGCTGCGGACGACGCCGATGCGGGCATCGACCACGACCGCGCCCTGCGCCGTGACGATGACCGGATTCAGGTCGATCGCCCCGACGTCGGGCAGCTCGCAGACGATTTCCGACACGCGCAGCAGGATGTCCTCGACCGCGCCCTGCGCGGCCGCCGGCGCGCCACGCAACGGCTGCAGTGCGTCGCTCGCGCGCGTGCGACGGATCAGGTCGCGGACGAGGTGCAGGTTCAGTGGCGGCAGCGCGACCGCGCGGTCGCGGATCACCTCGACCATGGTGCCGCCGAGACCGAAGCTGATGGCGGGGCCGAACACGGGATCGCGCACCACGCCGATCATCAGCTCGCGGCCGTGCCGCTCGAGGTACATCGGCTCGATCAGCACGCCGTCGATGCGCGCGTCCGGCCGCGCGAGCGAGACATCGCGCAGCATGTTTTCGTAACCATCGTGCACACTGCGCGCATCGGCGCGGCCGAGCCGCACGCCGCCCACGTCGGTCTTGTGCGCGATGTCTGGCGAGAGGACCTTCATCGCGACCGGGAAGCCGGTCTGCTCCGCCACGGCGACGGCTTCGTCCGCCGAATGCGCGGCACGGGCGCGAATGACCGGGATGCCGAAGGACGCGAGCAGTGTCTTCGAGTCCGCCGGATTGAGCCACTCGTTGCCCGCCTCCAGTGCCGCGTCGAGCAGCTTCTGCGCCGTCGCCTTGTCGGGCGTCGAGGCTGGCCCGAGCGGCGTCGGCACCTGCAGCAGCAGCTCCTGGTTGGTCGCAAACAGCGCGAGCGCGGCAATGGCGTCGACGGCCGCCTCGGGCGTGCGGTACGTCGGGATGCGGTTCTCGGCGAAGCGCCGGCGGCTCTCCACGACCGAGGCGTCACCCATCCAGCACGTGAAGACAGTCTTCTTCTGCGACCGCACGACCTCGATCAAGGCGTCGGTCCACTCGTCCGCGTTGCTGAGCGCAACCGGCGCCATGACCGCGAGCAGTGCGTCCACGTCCGGGTCGGCGAGGCACCGGCGCGCCGCCTCGGCAAACGGCGCGGCCGAACCCTCGCTGCGCACGTACACGGGGTTGCCCCTCGATCGGCTCGGCGGCAGCAGGGCGTCGAGGTCGTCGAGCGTCTGCTGTCCGAGCCGCGCCAGTTGCAGCCCGCGGTCCGCCGCGCGGTCGGCCGCGAGCTGGCCCGCGCCGCCGGCGTTCATGACGATCGCGAGGCGCCGCCCCCCGAGACGCACAGCCGCGCCCAGCGTACCCGCGGCACTGTACAACTGCTGGAAGGCGCGGATGCGCAGCACGCCGGCACGGCGCATCGCGGCGTCGAAGACGTCGTCGCCGCTCACGAGCGAGCCCGTATGGAACTCGAGGCCCGCGTCCAATTCGGCGGCCCGGCCGGCCTTCATCACGACGACCGGCTTGACGCGGGCGGCCGCGCGCAGGGCGCTCATGAAGCGCCGCGCGTCGGCCACCGTGTCCAGGTAGAGCATGATGCTGTCGGTGGCGCCGTCGCGCGCGAGGTAGTCGAGGACCTCGCCCACGTCGACGTCGACGCCGACGCCCGTCGAGATGACGGTGGAAAAGCCGACGCTGCGCGAAGCCGCCCAGTCGAGCATCGCGCTGCAGAGCGCGCCGGATTGCGACACCAGGGCGAGGCGGCCCGGCTTCGGCAAGGGCGGGCCACAGGCCGCGTTGAAATGCGTGTCCGTCCGCAGGACGCCCAGGCTGTTGGGCCCGAGGAAGCGGATGCCGTGACGCCGGGCGACCTCGACCAGTTCACGCTCGAGCCGCGCGCCCGCCTCGCCACCTTCGCGGAAGCCGGCGGCGGCCACGACCGCCCCACGCACCCCTTTTTCGCCGCATTCGGCGAGGACCGCCGGTGTGACCTCGGCCGGCGTGAGCAGCACGGCCAGATCCACGGCGCCAGGCAGGTCGCGCACGCTCGGATGGACCCGTGCGTCGCCGATGGCGGCGTGACGCGGGTTCACGAAGTGGACGGCCCCGCGAAACCCGCCCTCGCGCAGGTTCCTGCAGACGATCTCGCCGAGCGTCCCGGGCGTGCCGCTCGCGCCGACGACCGCCACGGAGGAAGGATTGAGCAGGGCCGCGATGCGTCTCGCCGTCATTGCGGAATTGTACCGGGTGGTCCGCGGCGCGAGGCAAATGCTATCGTCGCGAACGGGTGATCATTGCGGCTGGCCGCAACGGGAGCCGCCGATGGCCGTCGCCTTCATCACGCATCCACACTGCCGGCTGCACCGCATGGGGGACGACCACCCGGAGCAGCCGGCGCGCCTCGGTGCAATCGAGGACGAACTGCACGTGCGCGGCCTGCACGAACTGCTGCTGCACCGCGAGGCGCCGCGGGCCAGCGTCGAGCAGCTCGTGCGCGTCCATCCGCTCGAGTACGTCGAGAAGCTCGCCGACCTGTCGCCGTCGGCCGGGCTCGCGCACGTCGATCCGGACACGTGGATGTGCCCCGACACGTTCGAAGCCGCGCTGCGGGCCGCGGGCGCGAACGTTCTCGCCACCGACATGGTGCTGAGCGGCGAGGCGACCCGCGCATTCTGCAATGTGCGCCCGCCGGGCCATCACGCGGAGCGCGCCACCGCGATGGGCTTCTGCTTCTTCAACAACGTGGCCATCGCCGCGCGGCACGCGCTCGAGCATCACGGCCTCGAGCGCCTCGCGATCCTGGACTTCGACGTGCACCTCGGCAACGGCACCGAGGACATCTTCCGCCACGACGTGCGCGTGCTGCTGTGCTCGTCCTACCAGTATCCGCTCTGGCCGGCTATGAACCCGCCAACGGTGCCCGGACACATCGTCAATTGCCCGTTGCCGCCCGGCAGCGGCAGCGAAGCCTTCCGCCACGCGGTGACCGGGCACTGGCTGCCGGAACTCGAGGCGTTCGCGCCGCAGCTCCTGTTGATCTCGGCGGGTTTCGACGGGCACGCCGACGACGACATGGCGGGACTCAGGCTCTCGACGGCCGACTACGGCTGGGTGACCGACGTCGCCTGCACGATCGCGCAGCGTCACGCCCGAGGCCGCATCGTCTCGACGCTCGAGGGCGGCTACGACCTGCCTGCGCTCGCCGCGAGCGCCGCAAAGCACGTCGAACGACTCGTCATGAGCTGAGAACACTCGCCGCGCATGACCATGCCACCATCCGCGAATCCGGCCCGAAGGGTGCTCTTCGCGAGCCTCATCGGCACCACGATCGAGTTCTTCGACTTCTACATCTACGCCACCGCGGCGGTGCTGGTCTTTCCGAAGCAGTTCTTCCCCGCGGGCAACCCGACGCTCGCGATGCTGCAGTCGTTCGCGACGTTCGCGCTGGCGTTCTTCGCGCGGCCGGTCGGCTCGGCCCTCTTCGGACACTTCGGTGATCGCATCGGGCGCAAGGCGACGCTCGTCGCGGCGCTGCTCACGATGGGCCTGTCGACCGTGCTGATCGGCCTGCTGCCGACCTATGCGTCGATCGGGCTCGCGGCGCCGCTGCTGCTCGCGCTGTGCCGGCTCGGCCAGGGTCTCGGGCTCGGCGGCGAATGGGGCGGCGCCGTGCTGCTCGCCGTCGAGAACGCGCCGCCGGGCAAGCGGGCGTGGTTCGGCATGTTCCCGCAGCTCGGCGCGCCCCTGGGCTTCGTCTGCTCCACGGGCGTGTTCCTGCTGCTGAGCGCGTGGCTCGACGACACGCAGTTCCTCGCCTGGGGATGGCGCATCCCGTTCCTCGCGAGCGCGCTGCTGGTGTTCGTCGGGCTCTACGTCCGCCTGCGGCTCGCCGAGACGCCGGACTTCGCGCGGGCCGTGGCCCGCAACGAGCGCGTGCGCATCCCGATGGTCGAGGTGTTCCGCCATCATCCGCGCGCGCTGGTGCTGGGCATGTTCGCCGCGACGGCGACGTTCGTGCAGTTCTACCTGATGACCGTGTTCGCGCTGAGCTGGGGCACGACGGCACTCGGCTTCACGCGCACCGGGTTCCTGCAACTGCAGATGATCGGCGTGCTGTTCTTCGCCGTGACGATCCCGCTCTCGGCCGTCTACGCCGACCGCTCGAGCGCGCGCTCCATCCTGCTGTATGCGCAGCTTGCCATCGTGGCGTTCGGCCTGCTGTTCGCGCCGCTGTTCGGCGGCGGCACACCGTGGGCGGTCGTGCTGTGTCTCGCCTTCGGTCTCGGCGTCATGGGGTTCACCTACGGTCCGCTCGGCAGCGCTCTCGGCGAGCTGTTCCCGACCGCGGTCCGCTACACCGGCACGTCGCTCGCGTTCAATGCCGCGGGCATCCTGGGCGCATCGCTCGCGCCTTATCTGGCGACCTGGCTCGCGACGAAGTACGGGCTGTTCGCCGTCGGCGCGTACCTGTCGGTGGCGGGGCTCGTGTCGCTGGTCGCCTGGCTCGGCCTGCGGCGGGTCGCGACGCACTGACGCGCGGCGTCCGTCCCGTCCGCGAACGCCCCGCGCTCCGAAACGGCGGGTTCAGGCCTCCGTCGTCGCGAGCGTGCGTGACCGGCGGCGGCTGCCGGCATACAGCTCGAACGTCAGCAGCCGGCACGGAATGCTGCCGTTCATGAGCGGGATGGAGCGGCCGGGTTTCAGGCCGATCGCCCGGTGGGGCGAGGCGTCCGCCGCGAGGACCGCCGCGGTCCAGCCGCCGAAACGCTGCTTGAGCACGTCGCCGAATTCCTCGTAGAGCCGGCCGAGCTGCGTGTCGTCGCCGCCGATGCGGTCGCCGTACGGCAGGTTCGTCACCAGCACCCCATGCTCGCCCGGCGGCTGCACGTCCTGCACGCGCGCGGTCGAGAAGCCGATGTACTTCTCGACCCTGGCGCGCAGTGCATTGCGACGCGCCATCGCGACGTAAGCGTCACCGATGTCGGAAGCGACGACCGGCGCCGGCGGCGCATCGAGCTTGGCGAGTCGCACGCGGTCCTGCGTCTCGCGCCAGAGCGCGCGGTCGAACCCGCGCAGCCATTCGAAGGCGAACTCGCCCCGGCGGCGATGGATCTGCGGCGCCTTGTTCACCGCGATCATCGCCGCCTCGATGGCGAGCGTGCCGCTGCCGCACATCGGGTCGAGAAACGGCCGGGTGCCATCGTAGCCGGCGAACCGCAGGATCGCCGCTGCGAGCGTTTCCTTGAGCGGCGCGGGATGTCCCGATTCGCGATAGCCGCGCTTGTGCAACGACTTGCCCGTGGTGTCGAAGCTCAAGGTGCAGCGACCCCGCGCCAGATGCGCGACCACGATGACCTTCGGATCCCCGGTGTCGATCCGCGGCTTCCCGGCACCGGCGGCGTCGAAAGCCTCGCGGATGCCTTCGCGCACCTGGGTGATGAGCTGCTTCGGCGGGATCGCGCCGCCGGCGTCGAGACCGGCGCATTCGACGGCGAAGGCATGCTGTGCATCGAACAGTTCCGCCCAGCGGATCCGGCGGACCTGCGAACGCAGCATCGGCGGCGAATGGGCGGGCACCTGCCGGATCACCCGCAGCAGGCGGCTCGCGGTGCGCAGACGCAGGTGCAGTTCATAGAACAGGGCGGGCCCGGCCTCGAACTCGATCGCGCGGAACGCGGGCCGCATGTCCGTGGCACCGAGTTCCGCCAGCTCGGCGGCCAGCGCCGGGCTGGTCTCCTCGGGGCAGGTCGCGACCAGACGCATGGGGACGCTCACCGACGGCCAGCAGGCAGTTGCCCCGCGAGCGCCTGAACCTCCGCATCGTCCGGAAAGCGCTCCATCATGCGCGCAATCGTCGTGCGCGCCGCCTCATGGCGTCCGGCCTGCAATTCGAACGAAGCGAGCGCGAACAGAACGTCGCGGTCGTACGGCCAGCGCCCGGCGGCATGCGCGAGCATGGTAATCGCGTCGGCGGGCCGCCCGGTCGAATGCAGCGCCACCGCGTAGACGTAGGTGTATCGCGGCACGTCGGGGGCAAGTTCCACGGCGCGCCGCAACGAATCGACCGCGCTCGCGCTCTTCCCGATCCGGACCAGTGCAAGACCGAGCGCGTGGTGCAGCGAGGCGCCGCGCGGCATCGCCTCGATCCCCCGTCGCAGCATCGCCGCGGCGGCCGTGTCGTCACCGGCGGCCCGCAACGCATCCGCTGAATTGACATAGGCCGGTTCGTACTGCGGATCGAGCCGGATCGCCGCCTCGAACGCCTGCTTCGCTTCGGTGCCGCGCCCGACCGCGGCGTGGAACGTGCCGAGCGCCACGAGCGACTCGGGCCGGTCTGCGGTGTACCGCAACGTGGCGACGTACTCATCCGCGGCCCGCTGCCACAGACCCCGTGCCGCCTCGTCCAGCCCTGCGGCGGCCGGCGCCATGACGCGCGCGGCCTCGATCCGCACGGCACGCACGGGATCGCCCAGCAGCGGAGTCAACGCACGCCGCTCGGCCGGCGGCGCGAGTTCCGCGAGCCGCGTCGCGCCGAGACGCACGAGTGCGCTCGCGTCCTGGCTCGCCTGCATCACGAGCGCCGCATCGTAACGGCCGGCGAGCGCGCGTCGTTCGACCGCGGAGGCGCGCACGATCGCCGGCTGCTGCGGGTCGCGCGCGATGTCGCCGAGGGCCGCGATCGCGCGCGGCTCGCCACGTTCGGCGTCATGAAACGCCGCGGCGAACGTCTCGATGCCGCGCGCATCGCGACCGAGCCAGGACCGTACCTGTGCCGCGGCCCACTTCGCGTCGGCTTCGCGATGACAGTCGCTGCAGGCGTTCGGGACGCCGAGCGCGACGGTCTGGTCGGGGCGCGGCACGCGCATGCTGTGGTCGCGGCGCGGATCGACGACCATGTAGGTCTCGCGCCGCATGTGACAAGCGACGCATTGCGCGCCGGGTGAAGCCACCGGATGCCGGTGATGCGTCCCGACGTCGTACGTCGCCGGGTCGTGGCATTGTGCACAGACGGCGTTGCCCGGCGCGCGCAGCTTCTGCGTGTGCGGGTCGTGGCAGTCACTGCACGTCACGCCCGCCGCGTGCATGCGGCTCTGCAGCCACGATCCCCAGACGAAGACTTCGTCGCGCTGCTGACCGTCGGCGAAATACAGCGTGGGCATCACCAGCGACGGCAGGTAGTGATCCATGAAAGGCTGGCCGGGACGGTAGCCCTCTGCGATCTGCGAGCGCCGCGCATGACACTGGGCGCAGACCTCGATCTCGCGCTCGGAGGAGCGCGGCACGCTGCGTCGGGGCTGGGCCGTCGTCGGGACGCGCTGCCACGCGATGCCCCGTCGCTCGTCCAGCTGCACCGTGAGGCCCTTGCCTGCATCGGCGGTCGGCGCGCGCGCCCATTCGACGTGCGACGACCCCGGGCCGTGACACGCCTCGCAGCCCACCGCGATTTCGGCATAGGTCGTCGCGTAGCTGTCCGTCGCGGCATCGAAGTGCTTTGCGACGCGCGTCGAATGACAGTCCGCGCACATGAAGTTCCAGTTCTGGAGCCGTCGCGTCCAGTGCAGCTCGTCGCGATGGTCGATGCGCTCGTCGGGGTAGAGATGGAACCAGCGCTGGCCGCCGTCCGCCGCCGCCCGCGCGTCCCATGCGATCGACAGCGCCTGGAGGCGACCACCGGGCAGCTCGACGAGGTACTGCTGCAGCGGATACAGGCCGAAGGTGTACTTCACCTCGTAGTCGACGAGTTGGCCGTCGGGCGCGTCGGTGCGCACGACGTATCGGCCGTCGCGTCTGAAGAACTTCGAGGTCACGCCCGCGTACTCGAATGTCGCGCCGTCGAACCGGCCGAGCACGGTCTGGTCGCCCGCGTGCTGCATCGCCCGCGCATGCTGCGAGCTGCGCCAGGCCTTGGCCTCCGCTTCGTGGCAGCCGGCGCACCGCTCGCTGCCGACATGGCTCGCCGGAGCGGTAGCTGCAGCGGTGTCGCCGGGCGCGGCGTCCCGGCCACGATCGAACCACCAGCAGGTGGCGGCAGCGAACACAAGCAGGGCAGCGACGACCAGTGCCGGCCGCCAGCGGCGCCTGGGAGCGACCGACGGGACGGGCGGCTTGGCAGGACGTGCGTGGCGAGTCATGAGCTGGCGCGGCGAACACCGCGGTCCGTCACGGCTGGGCCCGCGCCGGAGCGGCCGGCGGCTTCGTGCCCGGCATGATCTCGAAGAACGGGTCGTACGGGACCAGCACGGAAGCGAGCTGCTCCAGCACGGCCGGGTTGCCTTCGTACTTCGCCCGGCCCTGCTGGATGAGCGTCTTGAACGTCGTGGCGCGCATCATCACCTGCTCCAGGACCGCGCGATCGATCGTCACCGTGACGTCGGCGCGCGGCGAGCGGAATCCTTCGATGCTGGTCAGCGTCGCGTTGCTCATCTCGAGCACGTACTGCTCGCCATTGTCCGGGGTGACCAGGTTCATCACGAAGTGCATGCCGGCCGCCTTGCGGCTGTCGACCTGGATGCCGAGGTAGTCGAGCCAGAGATCGGTGCCGATCGCGCGCACCGTGTCGGCGCCGGCGCTGTCTGGCAGCGGGCCGGCCGGAATGCCGGAACGCAGTTCCAGCGCTGCCGCAAGAAAGCTGTTGCGCAGGCTCGTGCTTTCCTGTTGATAGCCCACCTGCTCGAACGCGTCGGCCAGCAGGTTGCGCGCGACCTCGTTGGCGGGCTCGGCGTACACGAGCTTGTTGAGGATCTCGGTCGCGAGCAGGTAGTCGCCGGCGTCGAGCAACTGCCGGGCCTTCGCGAGGATCTTTTCCGCGCCGCCCATCATCTCGACGTAGAGCGGGGCCGAATCGCCCGGCGACAGCGGGATCAGCGTCGCCGGATTGCCGTCCCAATAGCCCAGGTAGCGGTTGATCACGCCGCGGGCGTTGTGCGCCTCCGAGCCGTGGTAGCTGCGCGCCGCCCAGTTCCTGCGCAGGCTCTCGGGCAGCCGGTAGACGTTGTGGATCTCGTTGATCGTGACGCCGTCGTTGGCGAGGTGCATCACGTCGTTGTGCAGGTTGGCGTAGACGTCGCGCTGCACGCGCATGACTTCCTGGATGCGCTCGTTGCCCCAGCGCGGCCAGTTGTGCGCGGCGAACATCACCTCCGCCTGCTGCCCGAACCGGTACAGCGCCTCGTTGATGTGCTTCGACCACACGAGCGCGTCGCGCACCAGCGCCCCGCGCAGCGTGTAGATGTTGTGGATGGTGCAGGTCACGTTCTCCGCGGCCCAGAACGCGCGGAAATCCGGGAACCAGGTGTTCATCTCGGCCGGCGCTTCCGTGCCCGGCGTGTTCTGGAACACCATGCGCACGCCGTCGACGGTGAGCTCCTCGATGTCGCCTTCGATGCTCCGCGTCGGCGCGATGAGCCCGCTGCTGCCGCGCGAACCCATCTTGCCGATCGCCTGGTCGACGTGCCCGAACGGGCTGCGCGGCAGCAGCAGGCCGTACTGGTACGTCGCCCGGCGGATCATCGCGTTGCCCGCGTAGACGTTCTCGGCCACGGCTTCCCGGAGAAAGTGCGCCGGCGCGATGATCTGGACCTTGCCGCCGCGCACATCCGCCTCGTCCACCACGCCGCGCACGCCGCCGAAGTGGTCGATGTGCGAATGGGAGTACACGACGGCGACGACCGGGCGTGCGCCGAGCGTGTCGTTCACGAGCTTCAGCGCCGCGGCGGCCGTTTCCTTCGAGATCAGCGGATCGAAGACGATCCAGCCCGTGTCGCCCTTGACGAAGCTGATGTTCGAGAGGTCGAAGCCGCGCACCTGGTAGATGTGTCCCGGCACGACCTCGTACAGGCCGTAACCCATGTTGAGCACGGCCTGCCGCTGCAGCGACGGGTGGATGCTGTCGAAATCCTGTCCCTGCACCAGGAAGTCGTAGCTCGCCATGTTCCACACGACGGCGCCGGCATCGTTGCGGACCTCGCGGATGGCGGGCGCCGCGATGAAGCCACGCCGCGATTCCGCGAAATCACGCTCGTCCTCGAACGGCAGCGCCGCCCGCTGCGACCGTTGCAGTTCGACCGTGCGGGCCGAGGCAGGCTTGCCCCGCGGATCGAAGTGCACCGGCGCGCTGGTCGACTTCGACGCGGGTAGCGCGGCAGGTGCGGCGGGTGCGGCCGAGGCCAGAACCGCGCCCGCGACGAATGCCGTCAACACCTGATGTCGTATCACTCCACCCCCCACGCCCTGCCGCCGGATCGCCGACGCAGCGACCCGGCACGCATTATGACCCACCCCGCGGAAACGCGGCGCGCCGTGACGGGGACGACCTGCGGGGGTGGAAATGCAGGAGGCCGCGCCACGGGCGCCGCTAGCCAGCAGATCAGGTCACTGCCCGGTGCCCGCCGTCACCGCTTCCATGACGCGCTCGAGGTTGAAGCTGCCAGGCTTCTGGCGCGGCGGGAATTCCCTGAAGCTCTGCAGCCACTGGCCGACGTAGGCTCCGGCGGGCGCGATCATGAACATGCGGTCCATGTACCAGCGCTGGTAGCCCATCGCGTTCTCTTCCTCGGCCCGCTCGAACGGGTCCATGCGCAGGTTGGTGATCTTCGGCGCGCGCAGTTCGGTGAACGGCTCCTGCCACACCTTCAGGCCCTCGGCAGGCTGCTCGAGGAAGGTGATCTTCCAGTCGCTGAAGCGCAGCGCGGCCACGCTGCCGTCGTCGGTCCAGTAGATGAATTCCTTGCGTGGCCAGGTCGCTTCGCCGCGCAGCGCCGGACCCAGGTCGTAGCCGTCGAGGTGGACCTTGTAGGTGGTCTTGCCGGATTTCCAGCCCTTGAGCGAGTCCGCGACGACGTTCGGATTGCCCGCGGCGCCGAGTAGCGTCGGCAGCATGTCTTCGTGCGCACCGATGTCGTTGATCACGGTGCCCGGCTTCACGACGCCCGGCCAGCGGATCATGGTCGGCACGCGATAGCCGCCTTCCCACTGGGTGTTCTTCTCGCCCCGGAACATCGTGGTGCCGCCGTCCGGCCAGGTGAAGGTCTCTGCGCCGTTGTCGGTCGAGTACATCACGATCGTGTTCTGGTCGAGGCCGAGTTCCTTCAGCTTCGCGAGCACCTGGCCGACGTGGCCGTCGTGCTCGACCATGCCGTCGGCGTAGACGCCGAGCCCGGTCTTGCCGTCCGACCCCGGCTTCAGGTGCGTGAAGACGTGCATTCGGGTCGAGTTCCACCAGAGAAAGAACGGCTTGCCATCCTTCGCCGCCCGCTCCATGAAGCCGAGCGCCTTTGCGGTGACTTCCTCGTCGATGGTCTCCATGCGCTTCTTGGTGAGCGGGCCGGTGTCGGTGATGCGGCCATCTGCGAAGCTGTGGATCACGCCGCGCGGGCCGAAGTTCTTCTTGAACTCCGGGTTCTTCGGGTAGTCGGGATTCTCCGGCTCCTCTTCGGCGTTCAGGTGATAGAGGTTGCCGAAGAACTCGTCGAACCCGTGCGCCGTCGGCAGCATCTCGTCGCGGTCGCCGAGGTGGTTCTTGCCGAACTGGCCCGTGACGTAGCCCTGTGCTTTCAGGTAGGTGGCGATCGTCGGGTCTTCCTTCTTCATGCCCTCGGGCGCGCCCGGCAGGCCGACCTTGGTCAGGCCGGTACGGATCGGCGACTGGCCCGTGATGAACGCCGCCCGGCCGGCGGTGCAGCTCTGCTGGCCGTACCAGTCGGTGAAGAGCGCACCTTCCGCGGCGATGCTGTCGATATTGGGCGTGCGGTAACCCATCATGCCGCGGTTGTAGGCACTGATGTTGAAGCCACCGATGTCGTCGCCCCAGATGACGAGGATGTTGGGCTTCCTCGCGGTGGCCGGGGCCTGCGCCCGCGCCTCCACGCCCAGCAGCAGCGGCACAAGGGCCCATGCGGCCAGCAGGCCGCGCATCGTTCGGCAATTCATGGTTCCACCCTCTACCTGTGTGTCGTTCTCGCAGGCTCTGCGCTGGCCCGCTCTGTACGGGGCGCATAAGTTGCCGCTTGCCATAAGATGAGTCCAATGCATATTTGGAAAGCCGCGTATAACATGAATGCATGACCATCCGGCTCCAGCAGTTGCGGCAGGTCGTCGCCCTCGCCGAGCACGGCAGCTTCGTGCGCACGGCGGCAGCGCTGCACATCAGCCAGCCGGCGCTCTCGCGCAGCATCCGCAACGTCGAGCAGGGCTTCGGCAGCGAACTGTTCGTCCGCGCGGTCTCGGGTGTGGTGCCCACTGACCTCGGCCGCGTATACATCGAGCGGGCGCGCGACCTGCTGCGCATGGCGGACGAGCTCGACGGCGAGACCGTGGCCCGCGGCCGCGTGCGCACGGGCCGCGTGGCCGTGGGCGGCGGCCCGTACCCGGTCGAGGCGGTGCTCGGCCCGGCCGTCGCGCAATTCGTCACCGCGCACCCGGGCGTGCAGCTGCGGCTCGACACGGGGAGCTGGGACGACCTCGTGCGGCGCCTGCGCGGCCGCGAACTCGACTTCTTCGTGGCCGAAACGAGCGTGCTCACGCGCGAACCGGACATCGAGGTGGCCACGATGCCGACGTCGCGTCCGATGTACTGGGTCTGTCGCGCCAGCCACCCGCTCGCGCAGCGCGAAGTGGTCCGCACGCCCGACATCTTCGGGTTCCCCGTCGTGACGCCGGCCCGCGTGCCTCCCCGCATTCTCGCGCCACTGCTGCAGAGTCACGCCGAGGGTTCCGCCCGGCTCAGGGTGCCCCTGCCGATCCCGGCCGTGCAGTGCGATAGCGTGGCAGCCAGCAAGCGTATCGTCGCGAGCTCGGACGGAGTCACGGCGTCGATCCTCTCCTGCATCGCCGACGAACTGGAGTCTGGCCAGTTCGTGCTGCTCGGGACGGAGCCCTGGCTGTACGTGCACTATGGTCTCGTCAGCCTGAAGCGGCGGCCGTGGACCCACGCGGCCGCCTCGCTGCGCGATCTCGTGTTCGATGTCGAACGGTCCGTCGCGACTCGGGAAGCCGCCCTGCTGCGCCGCTACGGACCGCGATTCCTCGGGCCGCGCCGCAGGACTGCGAAGACGGCGCGGCGTGGAAGCGGTTGAACCGTGACGGGCCGGCGACAGGAGACGCAGATGCAGGCGGTTCTCGACGTGCAGACCCAAGGCGCCGGTCTTTACGAATTCACCCGGGACGTGGTCGACTTCGTGGACCGCAGCGGCGCACGCCAGGGCCTGCTGACCCTGTTCGTGCCGCACACGTCCTGTTCGCTGCTCGTGCAGGAGAATGCCGACCCGGCCGTGCGTCGCGACCTCGAGGAATTCCTGCGCAGGCTGGTGCCGACGGCCCGAAGTCCATCGATGCAGTGGATCACGCACGACGAGGAAGGCCCGGACGACATGCCGGCGCACATCCGGGCGGCACTGACCGCGGTGTCGCTCGGCATTCCCGTCCGTGACGGCCGGCCCGTGCTGGGCACCTGGCAGGGCATCTACCTGTTCGAGCACCGGGACCGGCCGCACGCGCGACACGTCGTCGCGCACCTGAGCCCCTGACGCCGCCCGGGCCACCGAAGCATGGGACGAACCGCGATGTCGAAACGACGCCGATGCACTTCGCCGGGCAGATGGACCAGGGCCTGGTCGTGCGTGCTGGTCCTGGCGACGGCCGCGCTGCCGGTCGCGCAGGCCGAGCCGTTTCTGGTCCGCAACACCCATCCGCTGGTCGCGATCTTCGGCCTGCCGGGGCCCTTGCCAGCGCGGCTGCCGGCACCGGGCTCGACCGCCGCGGCCGGCACCTTCGACTGGACCAGTTTCGCGGTCACCGAGCGCACCGACGACCGCGAGTTCACGCTCGACGGCGAGGTGCAGGAACTGCGCGTGCAGGCGACGCATCCGCTCGGCGCACGCTTCGCGCTGCACGGCGAGCTGGCCTGGCGCAAGCTCGACGCCGGCTCGCTCGACGGCTTCCTCGACGCCTGGCACTCGGCGCTCGGCCTGCCCGACGGATCGCGCGACCAGTTGCCCGAGGACAGCCTGCTGCTCGAGTACCGCGCCGTCGACGGCCCCTCCTGGCGCATCGACTCGGCGACGTCCGGCATCGCGGACATCCCGGTCGCGCTCGGATACCAGCTCGTCGCCACCGAGACGCGGGCGCTGGCCGCCTGGTTCTCGGTAGACGCACCCACGGGCAGCGCCGACGACCTCACCGGCAACGGCGCCGTCGACATCGGGCTGTCGCTGGCCGGGCAAGCCCGGCGGCACGAGCGCTGGGTGGTGTTCGGCCAGTTGAACGCCGCCTGGCTCGGCCAGGGCGACGTGCTGCCCACGCTGCAGAAGAAGCATGCGTGGTCGGCGCTCGGCGGCGTCACCTGGCACGCCTGGCGCAGTCTCGACGTCACGACGCAGGTCGAAGCCAACTCGGCCGTGTTCGACACCGGCTTCGACGATCTCGACGGCGATGCGATCGTGCTGACGTTCGGCGGCAGCTACGTGACGCAGGGTGGCTGGCGCTTCGACCTCGGCTTCGTCGAGGACGTCCAGCCCGACGCGTCGCCGGACATCACGTTCAACTTCGGATTGCGTCGCATCTGGTGAACACGCGACGCGTCAGATCACGATGACCCTGGGCGAAGGCCGCAGCACCATCGGCCCGTCGAAGCCGTGCTCCGGTTCCAGCCCGCGCCGCGTCGACTATGGCACACCTCCGGTGGCCGCTCCCGTCGGCCAAGCGCTCCGTCGGGTCGGGTCGTGCTCCGACAAGCGCCACTCGCCCGGACCCCTCGTGCGCGACCGGCACCCCACCGTCAAGCGCAACGTTCACGCGACCAGACGGCCGTCCTCGAGACGCAGCACTTCGTCGGCGAGGTAGTCGACCTCCGCCGCGACGTGCGAGACATAGACCAGCGGAATCCGCGTCTCTTCCTTGACGCGGCGCAGGAACGGCAGGATCTGGCCCTTGAGCCGCGCGTCGAGCGAGGCCAGTGGCTCGTCGAGCAGCAGCAGGCGCGGCGAGCACAGCAGCGCCCGGCCAAGCGCGACACGCTGGCGCTCGCCGCCCGAGATCCGGGCCGGCCGCCGATCGACCAGCGCGCCGATCTCGAGCAGCTCGAGCACCTGCGCCAGCGCGAAGCGCCGCTCGTGCGCGTCGCGGCGCTGGTAGCCATAGAGCAGGTTGTCGCGTACCGTCATGTGCGGAAACAACTGGCCGTCCTGGAATACCAGGGCGAAGTGACGCCGCCAGGCGGGCACGAAGAACCCGGCCTCGACGTCGACGAAGGTCTCGCCCTGGAACGACAGCGTGCCGGCGGCCGGCCGCAGCAGACCGGCGATCAGACCCAGCAGCGTGCTCTTGCCACTGCCGGAGGATCCGCAGATGCCGGTCGCGCCCGGTCCCAGCCGTCCCGCTGCATGCAGCGCAAAATCGCCGCGCCGGTAGCCGAGGTCGAACTCAAGCACGGCCGAGCGGCTCGACGTGATCGTGATAGCCGAGTCGTCGCTCCGCGCGACGCGTCAGCCAGTGACTGCAGGCGAGCGCCGCGAGCGCGAGGGCGATCGACAGCACGACGAGACGCAAGGCCGACGCCTCGCCGTCGGGCGCCTGCATGAACGTGTAGATCGCGAGCGGCAAGGTGCGCGTTTCGCCGGGAATGTTGCCGACGAACGCCATCGTCGCGCCGAACTCGCCCAGGCTGCGTGAGAAGCAGAGCACCGCGCCGGCCAGCACGCCGGGCAGCGCGAGCGGCAGCGCGACCGTGGCGAAGGCGTTCCACGGCGAGGCACCGAGCGTCGCCGCCGCGTGTTCCAGCCGCACGTCCACCATGCGGAACGCCACGCGCGCCGGCTGCACCAGCAGCGGGAAAGCCATGACGGCGGCGGCCAGCGCCGCGCCCTGCCACGTGAACGCCAGCGAGACGCCGAAGACCGCGTCGAGCCAGCGCCCGATCGGACCGCCCGCACCGAGCAGCCACAACAGCACGTACCCGGGCACGACCGGAGGCAGCACCATGGGCAGTTGCACCAGCGCCTCGACCACGAACCTGCCGCGGAACTCGCGGCGCGCCAGCAGCCAGCCGACGAAGACGCCGAGCGGCAGCGAGACGAGCGTCGCGCAGGACGCCACGCGCATCGACAGTCGCAGGGCCTCCCATTCCGCGGGAGAGAGCGCGGGATTCAATGCGCGACGTCCAGCGGCACGAAGCCGAAGCGCGCGAACGTCCGGCGGGCCGCGGGCGCGCCGGTGATGAACTCGAAGAACCGGCGGCCTTCGGGGCGCGCCCCCTGCACCAGCGCCGCGGGGCAGACGATGGGGCGGTGCGTGGCGGGATCGAAGCGCGCCACGACGCGGACTTCGTTGCTGGAGACCGCGTCGGTCGCATAGACGATCGCCAGCTCGCAGGCGCCGCGCTCCACGAACGCGAGCGCGGCCCGCACGTCGTCGGTGCCGACCACGCGCACGGAAATCGACTCCCAGTAGCCGAGCGCCTCGAGCGCCTGTCGTCCATAGATGCCGGCCGGCACCGACCCGGGCTCGCCCATGCACAGGCGGCCGGTGAATGCCCCGGCGAAGTCGTCGCCGCGACGCAGGTCCACGTGCAGCGTCGATTCGCGACGCGCCACCAGCACGAGCGCATTGCCGAGCAGATCGCGACGCGAGCCGGGCTCGAGACGCCCCGAGCGGGCGACGTAGTCCATCCAGTTCGTGTCGGCGGCGAGGTACGCATCGGCGGGCGCACCGGCCTCGACCTGCTTGGCGAGCGTCGCGGAAGCCCCGAACGCCAGCACGGGCCGCGGATGTCCCTGCCGTTCCCACTGCCCGGCGAGGTCTTCGAGCGCGCCGACGAGGCTCGCGGCCGCGAACACGCGCGCCGGCGGCTCGGCGGCCGCGGCGCCGACGGCAAGCGACAGGCAGGGGACGAGCGCGAGCAGCGCTCGCAACCATGACGACGACGGCATTCGGCGCAACCTCCGTTCGTCATATACTAGGCTATATAGCGCAGCTCTGGCAGCCTGTGCCGACCCTCCCTCCGCTGCGGCTGCCGACCCTGCCGCCGGTTCGCGCGCCTGATCCCCTGCCGTCAGGTTCCGTGGCCGCGCTCGCTTCCGCCGCCCGGCCGGCGCCCGTAGCGACGCGCGAGGACCGCGCACGCGAGCAGTTGCGTCTGGTGAAAGACGATCAGTGGAATCACCAGAACGCCGGCCTGGGCGCCGGGAAACAGCACGTTGGCCATGGGCATCCCCGTAACCAGCGACTTCATCGAACCACAGAAGACCGCGGTCACCTCGTCCTCGGGGGCGAGGCGCAGCTTGCGCGAGGAGAACGCCGCAAGCGCGACGATCGCGGCGAGCAGCACGGCGCAGACGGCGGCGACGACGCCGAGATCGACGCCCGAGATGCGGTGCCAGACACCGCCGACGACGGCCTTGCCGAAGGCGCTGTAGATCATGAGCAGGATCGCGCCGCGGTCGATCGTCACCAGCAGCCGCCGTTGGCGGCTGACCCATGCCCCGATCCACGGCCGCGCCGTCTGGCCGGCGACGAACGGCACCAGCACCAGCATGACGATCGAGCCGACCGCACCCAGCGAAATGGCACCCTGCCGCGAGAGCAGCAGCCCGGTGAGCAACGGCGTCACGAAGATGCCGAGCAGGTTCGAGGCCGAGGCCGCGCAGGCCGCGGCTGGCACGTTGCCTCGCCCGATCGACGTGAATGCAATGGACGACTGCACCGTCGAGGGCAGGCAGCACAGGAACAGCACGCCGGCGTACAGCGAAGGCTCGAGCAGGCGGACGACCAGCGGGCCGGCGACCAGTGCCGCGAGCGGAAACGCCGCGAAGGTGAGCGAAAAAACCAGCAGCTGCAGTCGCCAGTGGCCGAGCGCCTGCACGACGGCCTCGCGCGCCAGCCGGGCGCCGTGCATGAAAAAGAGCGCCATGACGGACGCCCGCACCAGCACGTCGAGCACAGCGACCGCCTCGCCGGTGGCGGGCAGAAGGCTCGCGAGCGCGACGGCCGCGAGGATCATCAGCGTGAAGCTGTCGGGACGCAGCGCGGCGAGGAGACGTTGCATGGGCCGCGAGATCTTGCCCGTTTCGGACCCGGAAGCAAGGCCGCCGGTACGGGTGCGCCAGGGTGCGCAGCCCCTCTTGCGGCGCATTCGGTCGCGGTTCATGCTGCGCGTCCCGGAAGCTTCGCACAGGGAGAGCGCGATGTCCCACCAGTCAGGTTGCGCCTGCGGCGCCGTCCAGCTCGAGCTGACCGGCGAGCCGCCGATCCAGGCCTATTGCCATTGCAGCTCGTGCCGCGGCTGGCTCGGCGCCCCGATTCACGCCGCCACGCTCTGGCCGACGGCCAGCGTCAGGATCACGAAGGGCGCAGACAACCTCGGCATGTACAAGAAGACGGAGAACAGCCACCGCCAGTTCTGCAAGAGCTGCGGCGCTCCGGTGCTGGTGAATCATCCCTCGCTCGGCATGACCGACGTGCCTGCGGGCAACATCCGCGACTTCAACTACCGGCCCACGCTGCACGTCCACTACGGCGAGAAGGTCATGGCCGTGAAGGATGGCCTGCCCAAGTTCAGGGACTTCCCCAGGGACTTCGGCGGTTCGGGGGAAATTCTCCAGGAATGAGGCAGCAAGACGCGCCGGCGCCGGATCAGGCTCCCGCCGGCTCGCCCTTGCGCTTTTCGATCCAGCCGTTGACGACTTCCTCGAGCACGGCGAGCGGCATGGCGCCGTTCATCAGCACGACCTCGTGGAAGTCGCGCAGGTCGAACCGCGGCCCGAGTTCGCGCTCCGCCTGCGCGCGCAAGCGCAGCAATGCGAGCTGGCCGACCTTGTACGACGTCGCCTGTCCGGGCCAGACCACGTAGCGCTCGATCTCGCGCGTGACTTCGGGCTCGGTCTTGCCGGTCCGCGCGACCATGTACTCGATGGCCTGCTCGCGCGACCAGTGCTTCGCGTGCATGCCTGTGTCCACCACCAGGCGCACGGCACGGAACATCTCGGCCTGCAGCCGGCCGAGGTCGCCGAGCGGGTCGTTCGCATACAGACCCATGTCCGTCCTGGCGATGCGCTCGGCATAAAGCGCCCAGCCTTCCGAATACGCGCTGAACGGCAGCACCTTGCGCAGCACCGGCACGCCCTCGATCAGCTGCTGCGCCGAGAGCTGGAAGTGGTGGCCCGGCGACCCCTCGTGGATCATCAGCGTCGGCAGCGTCCACTTCGGGTTGTCCGCCGTGTCCTTCTGGTTGATGTAGAAGCGGCCCGGCCGCGAGCCGTCCAGCGCCGGCGGATTGTAGTAGCCGCCCGGCGACGAATCCTGCGCGTACTCCGGCACGCGGACGATCTCGAGCGGCTGCGGTGGAATCGTCTTGAAGAACTTCGGCGCCACCGCCATGACGCGCCCGTCGATGTCGTGCAGGTACGCCAGCATCTGCCGGCGGCCTTCGTCGGTGTTCGGAAAGGTCTGCGCGGGGTCGGCATTGAGCGAGTGGATGCGCTCCGCGAGTGTGGCGCCCGGGACGCCCTGCGCGTCGAGGATTGCCGTCATCCCGGACTCGATGCGCGCCACCTCGGCGAGTCCGAGCGCGTGGATCGCCCCCGCCGTCATGGTCGTCGTCGTGCTCGACTGGAGCCCCGCCGCGTAGATGGCCTCGCCCTGCGGGATGCGCCAGATGCCGGCATCGTGCGTGGCCGTCGGGCGCATCGACTCGAACAGGCCGATCATCGCCTGATAACCCGGGATGACTTCCTTCGCCACGATCGCCTCGGCCCGCGCCACGTACTCCCGGCGCTGCGAGTCGCCGAGACCTTCGACCTTGGCGAGCCTGGCGGGCAGCGTCGTGACCAGCGCATTCTTCGCGGGGCCGCCCTCGATGAACGCGCGCATGCCGGTGAGGGACTGGTCGACGACGAAGTCGGGCGGCACGACGCCCGCGTCGCGATCGTCCTCGACGCGCACCTTCGTCTCGCGCAGCACGCGACCGAACTCGTGCAACCGCGACATGTAGCGCTCGATGCTGCGCCGGTCCTTGATGACGTGCGTGTCGGTCAGGAACTGCGGCGTCTGGACCAGCACGCCGGAGATCTGGTTGACGCGGTAGCCGCCGTGCTCGAACTCGGCCTGGCGGATCGTGTCGTCGAGGAACCAGGCCGTCGTCTTCCAGGAGATCAGCTCCTGCCCCTCGAGGCCCTCGGGGCCGTACTCGTCGAGCCCGGCGCGGGCTTCGCGCAGGCGCGCAAGCATCGCCCGCTCGTGTTCCCGGGTGTAGCTGTCGAGCTGGCCGCTGTGGAAATCGAACGGCGTGTTGTCGACGAAGCCGAGCTGTGAAAGGGTCTCGGGTGAGTCGAACGCCAGTTGCAGTGTGATCTTGTTGACGTAGTTGTTCAGGCCGACCGGCGTGAACCAGAACCACATCGAAGCCGCCGCGAGACTGATCACGACGGGGCCGACGAGCCAGGCGAGAATCCTGCCGAGTTTGCGCATGTGCAGTGACGCTCCGGGTGGACGGGCGGCAGGCCCGCGTAGACGGGCGCGTTCGCATCCGCGGGCGCGACGGAAAGCGGGACCCTGCCAGGCCCGGTGATGACGAAAGGCCGGACTATACCGAAGCGTAGGGACCATCGCCTCCGGCGAGCGCCTCATGCCATGATCGCGCGACCGGCAGGGAGGACGCACCGATGACCCCTCGCGCTTTCGCACTTGCGCTCGTACTCGGCTGCACGGTGCTGCTCGCGCCCGCTGCGAACGCGGCCGACACTGCCGGGACACCACGCGCGCGCGATCTCGGCATTCCGTTTGCCGGCACACCCGGACCACTGAATGCCATCACCGACGTCGCCGGAGTGGAAGTCGGCTTCACGACGCTCGTCGAGGGCGATGGTCCGTTGCAGGTCGGCAAGGGCCCGGTGCGGACGGGCGTGACGGCCGTGCTGCCGCGGGGCCGCGTCAAGCCGGGCGCCGTCTTCGGCGCCTATGCGGTTGGCAACGGCAACGGCGAGATGACGGGTACGATCTGGGTCGAGGAGTCGGGGCTCGTCACGACACCGATCCTGATCACCAACACCCACAGCGTCGGTGTCGTACGCGACGCCGTGATCGACTGGCTGGTGCGGCGCGGCGCGACGGAGGAACTCTGGGGCCTGCCGATCGTCGCCGAGACCTGGGATGGCTACCTCAACGACCTGAACGGCTTCCACGTGCAGCCGCGGCATGTGTTCGCAGCGCTCGACGGCGCGCACGGCGGGCCCGTCGCCGAAGGCAACGTCGGCGGCGGCACCGGCATGCACACGTTCGAGTTCAAGGGCGGCACCGGCACGTCGTCACGTCGTGTGCGCGTCAAGGACGCGGGCGATTACACAGTCGGCGTGCTCGTGCAGTCGAACTTCGGGCGACGCTGGCAGTTGCAGGTGGCCGGCGTCCCGGTGGGTCGCGAGTGGCCGGAGGACGCGCCGTTCACCGCCGAGGCCGGGCGGCCGAACGAACTCGGCTCGATCATCGTCGTCGTGGCCACCGACGCGCCGTTGCTGCCGACGCAGTTGAAGCGCATCGCAACCCGCCCGGCCATGGGCATCGCGCGCGCGGGCGGCACGGCCGGCAACGGCTCGGGCGACATCTTCATCGCGTTCTCCACGGCCAATGCCGCCGCCGCGGGCGCGGACCACGGACTGCAGGACGCCCGCTTCCTGCCGAATGACCAGCTCGACGGCCTGTTCGAGGCCACCGTGCTCGCCGTCGAGGAAGCCATCGTCAATGCGCTGGTCGCGGCACGCACCATGACGGGCATCGACGACCATCAGCTGGTAGCGATCGATCACGCGCGGCTGCAGCAGATCCTCGCGAAATACAACCGGCTCGATAAGGAGAGGTGAGTTGACCGTTCGGCGGAGCGGCTGCGGCGCACTGCCGGGGATCGCGGCAGACCCCGTGTGCAGCGAACCGTGAGGGCGGCGGGCCACCGGTCGTCTCCTCCATGCTTGCCTAAATTAGTACTTTCTAATATTGTAAGCCCTGCCCGACTTCCACCGATCGCCGCCCGCAGATGGAGGACACATGAACATCGACCGCATCGTGATGGCGTTTGCCGGCACCGTCGTGCTGGCGAGTCTGCTGCTCGGCATCCTCGCGAGCCCGTACTGGTTCTTCCTCACCGGCTTCGTCGGCCTGAACCTCTTGCAGGCGTCGTTTACGGGCTTCTGCCCGCTGGCCCTCGTCCTGAAGAAGCTCGGCGCGCAACCCGGCTGCGCGTTCTGACCGGCGCAGGAACCTCCGATGCATCCGTCCCCGGCGCGCCAGCTGTCTCTATGCGCGGTCCTTGCCGTGGCGGCGCTCGTCGCGGCGGGTTGCGGCCGCGAGTCGTCGACTGACGCCAGGCACGCCCGGTCAGCGCCGGGCCTGACGACCGTCGTCGCAGGCGCCCGGACGGCGCCGGCCGAGCTGCGCGTCGACGGCGTCGTCGAGGCCGTGCACCAGGCCACGCTGTCGGCGCAGACGTCCGGCCGCATCGCCGAAACGCCAGTGGACGTCGACGACCGGGTGCGACGGGGCCAGTTGCTGTTGCGGCTGCGCGCGACCGAGCAGGTGGCCGGGCTCGGCCAGGCCGAAGCCGCGCTGCGTGCGGCAACCGCACGTGATGCGCAGGCCCGCTCGCAGTTCGAGCGCATCGCCGACATGTACGAGCGCAAGGTCGTCGCCCGCGCCACCTACGACGAAGCCCTCGCCGCACGCGACGCGGCGGCCGCAGGCATTGCCGCGGCACGTGCCACGCTGGAATCGGCCCGGGAGGGCGTCGCCTACACGGAGATCCGCGCGCCCTACGATGGCATCGTCACCTCGCGCAGCGTGCAGGCTGGCGAGGCCGTGGCGCCCGGCATGCCGCTGCTGACGGTCTCCGGCGACGGGCCGTTGCGCATCGTCGCCTCCGTCCCGCAGAGCGAGATGGAACAGGTGCGCGGCCTCGGCAAGGCGCGCGTCTACGTCGGCAGTCGCGAGATCGAGGCGACGCGCGTGACAGTGTTTCCGGCGGCGGACGCGGCGTCCGGCACGTTCCGCGCGCGCGTCGACCTGCCGGACCCGACGCCCGGCCTCGCCCCGGGGATGCATGCCAAGGTGGGGTTCGTCACTGGCGAGTCGAGTCTCGTCTCGGTGCCTCGCCGCGCCGTGGTCGAACGCAGTGAATTGCGCGCCGTGTACGTCGTCATGCCGGACGGACAGGTGGTGCTGCGCCAGGTCCGGCTGGGCCGCGAGGTCGGCGACGACGTGGAAGTGATCGCGGGTCTCGCCCGCGGTGAGCGCGTCGCGACCGACCCGTCGAGCGCAGCAGCCCAGGCCGTCCAGCCCGGTCCGCGGTCGACGGCACGCGAACATGAGTGATCGCCTCGGCTTCAGCGGGCGCGTCGCGCGGCTGTTCCTCGACAGCTCGCTCACGCCGCTGCTGGGGCTCACGGCCCTGCTGCTCGGCCTCTTCGCCGTGCTCGTCACGCCGCGCGAGGAGGAACCGCAGATCAACGTGACCATGGCGAACGTCATCGTTCCTGCCCCGGGCGCGAGCGCGCGCCAGGTCGAGAGCCTCGTCGCCACGCCGATGGAAAAAGTGCTCGCCGAGATTTCCGGCGTGAAGCACATCTATTCGGTGTCGCGTCCGGGTGTCGCCGTGCTGACGGTGCAGTTCGAGGTCGGCGAAGAACGCACCGCGGCCATCGTGCGGCTCTGGAACGCCATCTACTCGAACCAGGACTGGCGTCCGCCCGGCGTCGCCATCGGACCGCCGCTCGTGAAGCCCAAGGGTATCGACGACGTCCCGATCCTGAGCCTGACGCTCTGGACGCGCGACGAGCGACGCGGCGCGTTCGAGCTGAAGCAGGTCGCGCATGCCGTCGAGCCGGAACTCGAGCGCGTGCCCGGCACGCGCAACGTCTACACCATCGGCGGCCCCGACGAGACGGTGCACGTGACGCTGGATGCGCACAAGCTCGCGGCGCTCGGCCTGACGGTGGCCGAGCTGACCCAGGCGCTGCAATCGGCCAACGTTGCGTTGCATGCGGGCACCGTCGTCGGCGCCGAAGGCGTCCTGCCGCTGCAGGCCGGGCAGTTCCTCGCCTCGCGCGAGGACGTCGCGCAGGTCGTCGTCGCGGTGCGCGACGGACGGCCGGTGGCGCTGGCCGAGGTGGCCGACGTGCGATTCGGCGCGGACCAGCCCGAGCAATACGTCACCTTCGGCACGGGCCCGGCCGCGGCCACGAAGGGCATCGCCGCCGCGGCGACCTCGCCCGCCGTCACGCTCGTCGTCTCCAAGAAACCCGGCGAGAACGCCATCGACGTCGCGCAGGCGGTGCTCGATCGCGTCGCGCAACTGCGCGGCACGTTCGTGCCCGAAGGCGTCGAGGTCACCGTCACGCGCAACTACGGCGAGACGGCGAACGACAAGGCGATCAAGCTGATCCAGAAGCTCGCGCTGGCCACCGCGTCCGTGGTGCTGCTGATCTGGCTCACGATGAGCTGGCGCGAAGCCGTCGTGGTCGGCACGGCCGTCGTCATCACGCTCGCCGCGACGCTGTTCGCCTCCTGGGCCTGGGGCTTCACGCTCAACCGCGTCTCGCTGTTCGCGCTGATCTTCGCCATCGGCATCCTCGTCGACGACGCGATCGTCGTGGTCGAGAACGTCCACCGCCACATGAGCCTGCACCCGGGCGCATCGCTCGGCGAGCTGATCCCGCGTGCGGTCGACGAGGTGGGCGGCCCGACCATCCTCGCGACGTTCACGGTGATCGCGGCGCTGTTGCCGATGGCCTTCGTCAGCGGGCTCATGGGGCCCTACATGAGCCCGATCCCGATCAACGCGAGCATGGGCATGCTGATCTCGCTGGCGATCGCGCTCGCGTTCACGCCCTGGCTGTCGCGGAAGCTCCTCGCCCACGCGCCGCGTTCGCACGCCGCCGAGGAGCAGGCCGAATCGAGGCTGCACCGCCTGTTCGAGCGCGTCATGTCACCGTTCCTGCGCGGCGACCGCGCCCGTTCGCGTCGACACGGGCTCTATCTAGGCACGCTGGCCGCGATCGGCGTGGCCGTGTCGCTCGCCGTCGTGCAATGGGTGGTGCTGAAGATGCTGCCCTTCGACAACAAGTCGGAACTGCAGATCGTCCTCGACATGCCGGAAGGCACGCCGGTAGAAGAGACGGCGCGCGTGCTCGACGAACTCGCGCGCGAAGTGGCGAAGCGGCAGGAGGTGACCGACTATCAGGTCTACGCGGGCACCTCGGCGCCGATCAACTTCAACGGTCTCGTGCGCCAGTACTACCTGCGCAGCGGTCCCGAGGTCGGCGACATCCAGGTCAACCTCGTCGACAAGCATCATCGCGAGCTGCAGAGCCACGACATCGCGCTGGCGATCCGGCCCGCGCTGGCGGAAATCGGCCGCAAGTACGGCGGCTCGGTGAAGGTGGTCGAGGTGCCGCCCGGGCCGCCGGTGCAGGCGCCGCTCGTCGCGGAAGTCTACGGACCGTTCGAGGACGCGCGGCGCGCCCTCACGGCCGAGTTGCGCGAGCTGTTCGACGCCACGGAAGGCGTAGTCGACGTCGACGACAGTCTCGAGGCCCGCCGGCCGCGGCTCGTGCTGGGCATCGACCAGCAGAAGGCCGCGCTGCTCGGCGTCAGCGCGGCCGAGGCGGCACAGACGGTCGCCGCGGGGCTCGGCGGATACGACGCAACCTACGTCCACGTGGGCCGGGAGACCTATCCGATCCCGGTCCGGCTCGAACTCGACGTGCCGGACAAGACCGACGTCGCCGGCGTCCTGGCGCTGCGTGTCCGCGCGCGCGGCGGCGCCACCGTGCCGATCGCGGAGATCGCCACGGTCGAGCATCGCGACTGGGACCAGGCGATCTACCACAAGGACCTGCTGCCCTACTCGTTCGTCACCGCGGACTCCGTCGGCCGCACCGACAGTCCGCTCTACGGCATGTTCGCGATGGTCGGCCGTCTCGGCGACCGGGCTGGCGGCAGCGGCGAGGTCGAGCAGTACTTTTTCGCCCAGCCCCCGGACCCGTATCGGCCGAGCGTCAAGTGGGACGGCGAATGGCAGATCACCTACGAGACGTTCCGCGACATGGGCCTCGCGTACTCGGTCGGCCTGGTGCTGATCTACCTGCTGGTCGTCGCGCAGTTCGGCTCCTACGCCGTGCCGCTGGTTATCATGGCGCCGATCCCGCTGACGATCATCGGCGTCATGCCGGGCCACGCGCTGCTCGGCGCGCAGTTCACCGCGACGTCCATGATCGGCATGATCGCGCTCGCCGGCATCATCGTCCGCAACTCGATCCTGCTGGTCGACTTCATCAATCTCGAGGTCGCGCGCGGGCAGCCGCTCGCCAACGCCGTGATCCGCGCCGCGTCGGTGCGTGCGCGGCCGATCGCGCTGACCGCCGTCGCGGCGATGACCGGCGCCTTCTTCATCCTCGACGACCCGATCTTCAACGGGCTCGCCGTCTCGCTGATCTTCGGCATCCTCGTCTCGACGGCGCTCACGCTCGTGCTGATCCCGATCCTGTACTTCAGTCATCGGCACCGGGCGACCGAGCGAGCCGCCGAGAGAACCGTCACACCCGCAGCGCCATGACCGCCATGAACGAGCGAGTTACCGCAAGTACCCTGACGCCGGCAGCGTTATCGTCGTACCTCGTCGCCCTTGTGGTCGCGCTCACGATCGGTGCCAGCGCACGAGCCGAAACGCTCGGTGAGGCCTGGGCGCTCGCCCTGCAGCACGATCAGGCTCTTGCCGCCGCGCGCAGTCAGGCGGAAGCGGCGGGACTGCACGCCGCCGCGGCCCACGCGCAACGCTGGCCAACCGTCGCGGTGAACGGCACCTATGCGCAGCTCGACGACTCGCCCGCGTTCGACTTTTCGTTTACCGGCCTGCCGTTGACGCCGCCCGAGCTGTTCGACGACGACACGCTCGTCATGGGCGCCGCCACGGTGACGGTGCCGCTCTATACAGGCGGGCGCATCTCCGCGAGCATCGCCGCGGCGGAGGCCACCCGCCGCGGCGCCGAGGCGCAGCTCGCGGGTGCGACGGCCGACCTCAAGCTCGCCGTGGCGAGCGCCTACGTCGACCTGTTGCGGGCCCGGCAGGCGCTGCGTGTGGCGCAGAGCAACGTCCAGACGCTCGAATCACTCGCGCGGGACACGACCAGCCTGTTCGACCGCGAGCTCGTGCCGAAGAACGAACTGCTGGCGGCGCAGGTCGCACTCGCCGACGCGCGACAGGACGAACTGCGCGCGGCCAACGCCGCCGAGGTCGCGCTCGGCGCATACAACCGGCGCCTCGGGGCGCCGCTGGATCGCGTGGCGGAACTCGATGCGACGCTCGCCGTCGAGTTCGATCCGCCCGCGACCCTGGAGGCGGCGACGACCCAGGCCGTGGCCCGGCGTCCCGAACTCGGGGCGCTGACGGCGCAGGCCGAATCGTACGGCCAGATGGCGCGCACCGAGCGTTCGCGGGTGCTGCCCCAGGTGGCGCTCAGTGGCAGCTATCTCCATCTGCAGAACCAGTTTCTCGACGACGACGACGTCGGCATGGCCGGCATCGGCGTGCAGTGGGCGCTGTTCGACGGCGGCCAGTCGCGCAAGCGTGCCGCCGCGCTCGAGCGCACGAGCCGCGCGACGGAGCAGCAGCGGGCGGATGTCTCGAGCCTGATCGCCCTGCAGGTGCGTCAGGCCTGGCTCGCCGTGGGCGAGGCCCGCGGCCGCATGGCCGTCACGGCCGAGGCCGCGGGGCAGGCGCAGGAGAGCCTGCGCATCGCACAGGAACGCTATCGTGCGGGCCTCGGCACGCAGACGCAGTTGCTCGAAGCCGAGACGCTGCGCGTGCAGGCGCTGAAGAATCGCGACGACGCGGTGCTCGACGCCGAACTCGCGCGACTGAGGCTGGCGCGCGCGGTCGGCGTGTTGTGAGCGCCGCGAGGCCAGGGGCCGTCAGAAGCGCGAGGCCATGAGCTGCACGTCGGCGTGCTGCCACGCGCGCTCGAATTCCGCCGCCGCGCGCGTTGCCCCGTCGCCGTCCTGCTGCCGCTCGAGCGCGAGCGTCAGGCCCTTGAGCGACCAGCCGTTGCCCGGGTTGCGTCGCAGTTCCTCGCGGAAGACGGCTTCGGCTTCGGGCGCCCGCCCGGCACCGAGCAAGGCGGCGCCCAGCGTCTGCCGTACCGGGACGTGCCAGGCCGGCGGCTCGTCGTACGGGATCTTCGCTTCGATCGCCAGCGCCTCTTCGAGCGCGACGATGGCCGCCTCCGGGTCGCCCCTGGCGAGCGCCAGTTCCGAACGCACGGTTCGCTCCGCGATGCGGGCGCCGTGCGACAGCGGGTAGCGGTCCCAGACCAGCAGCGTGTCCATGACCGGATCCAGCGACAGCCTGGCGAGCGCCGCATGATGCGCCGTCGCCTCGTCGAGGCGTTTCTGGCGCACCGCTGCCATCGCCTGCGCGTAGTGCCAGATCGCCGTCACGTACGGCAGGTCTGGCGCCGGGTTCGGCCGCGCACGGATCGCGTCCCAGCGGCCGAAACGCACGTCGTCGAACCAGGGCGTCATCCAGTAGTGCTGCAGCCCGGCGAATCCGGGCTGGCGCATCAGGTCCGGCAGGTTCACGCGCTCGGCGGTTTCGCGCGCGGCTTCCTGCGCGATCCTGCTCGCGCCTTCCATGCTCGCCGCGAACCACAGGAAGTGCGGGTTGTGCGGCACGTAGCCGAGCGGGTAGACGCCCTTGTAGTTGCCACGGCACATCGAAAGGTACTTGCGGTCGGCGTCGATCGCGACCTGGTTCGCGACGACGGCGTCGTGCCAGCGGCCGACGCGCGCGTAGATGTGCGCCGGCATGTGCACGAGGTGCCCCGATCCCGGAATCAGCGTGCGCAGACGGTCCGCGGCCACGACCCCGCGCTGCGGATCGGCAGAGGCCTCGACGGCGTGCACGTAGAGGTGCAGCGCACCCGCGTGATCCGGGTTCTTCGCGATCACCGACTCGAGCAGGGACACGGCCTCGGCGGTGCCGCCCTTCGGCCGCAGTTGCTCGTCGTAGTAGTCCCACGGCTGCAGGTCCATCAGAGCCTCGGCACGGAACACCCGGGCGTCGAGGTCGTCGGGCCGCTCCGCGACCAGCTGCGCTGTTGCCTTCGCATACGCCTCGTCGAGCGGCCGCCGGTCCGCCGGCGGATGCTCGGCATATCGTGCCGCGAGCGCGCGGATGAACGCCTGCTCGCGCGGCGTGGTCGCGGGCGCGAGTTCCAGTGCGCGCTGCAGCCGCCGCCATGCCTTCGCCTCGTCCTCGGGGTTCATCGTCGCGTTGACGTGCGGCCCCAGCACGAGCGACGCGCCCCACCAGCACATGGCGCACCGCGGGTCGAGTTCCGCGGCTTTCAGGTACGAGCGCTCGGCGGCATCGTGGTTGAAGCCGTAGGTCAGCATCAGCGCCTGATCGAACCAGCGCTGCGTCTCGGGATGGCGGGCCGTGATGGTAAAGGAGTCACTGCCAAGGCCGGGGATCAGCGTGGCACCTACAGGTGGCTCGGGCACCGCTGCCGACGCGGCGAGCGGCGCATCCTTTTCCTTCGTCACCACGTCGCCGACGTGGACACCGGCCAGCGCCGCCAGGACGATCACGACCGGGGCGAACATGCCTTTCATCGATCCCCCGCTGCGCCGCGTCAGGCGGACGAGATGCCCGCATGCGGCGACGGTCCCAGCTTGTATTCCCGGTACGCCGACCTGTATGTAGGACGATCGGCGCCGGCGGGTGTCCGTCGATCCGTCATGCCGCGCCATCCCGGGAGACTGGGGTCGTTCAGGGCACGGCACCCGCAGGGATGGCGTAGGTGCCCACGACGTGGGCCACGGGCTCACTATCGCCGTCGGAATACAGCCAGACCTCGCCGACCGCGAGCGTCCGGCCCAGCTTGATCAGCTTGCAGACGCCCACGACGTCGCGGCTGCCGTCGGGCCGGCGCAGGAAGTTGATCGTGAGACTGGTGGTGACGGCGTGCGGCACGATGCCGATTTCGCCCAGGATCGCGACGTACAGTGCCGCATCGGCAACCGCCATGAGCGTCGGTCCCGAAACCGTGCCGCCCGGCCGCAGCTCGGTCGGCCCGACGTGATGCGACAGCACCGCGCTGCGGTTGCCGACCTCGCGCACCTGGCACTTGTTGTGCGGAAACTCGCGCGCCAGAAAAGCGGCCAGTTCTTCCTTCGTCGGCATGGGGCCCCGGTTCTTCAAGTGATTGGCCGCCTCCGCGGCATCGCCGTCCGACGCATTCTGGCCAGTCGGCCCGTGAGACGCGAGCGCCCCGCTGCCGGGGCGCGGTACGATCATCGTCTGCCAGGGGAATCGACATGCTGCCAGACCAAATGCGCTACGTCGCCGTGCCTGCGCCCGGAGGCCCGGAAGTCATGAGCCTCGGCCGTGGGCCCGTGCCGGTGCCAGCCGCAGACGAAGTACTGATCCGCGTGCTGGCGGCGGGCGTCAATCGTCCCGATGTCGCCCAGCGCAAGGGCCTCTATCCGCCGCCGCCCGGCGCAAGCCCGGTGCTCGGGCTCGAAGTGGCAGGCGAGGTCGTCGCCGCCGGGCCCGAGGTCGCCTCGCCCGGCATCGGCAGCCGCGTCTGCGCGCTGGCCAATGGCGGCGGCTACGCCGAATACTGCGCGGTGCCGGCGACGCAATGCCTGCCCTGGCCCGCGGGTTACGACGCCACGCGCGCGGCGGCACTGCCCGAGACGTTCTTCACCGTCTGGGCGAATCTCTTCGTGCACGGGCGCATGGCACGCGGCGAGACCGTACTGGTGCATGGCGGCACGAGCGGGATCGGCGTCACGGCGATCCAGCTTGCACGTGAGTTCGGCGGCCACGTCTATGCCACCGCAGGCAGCGAGACGAAATGCGCCGCCTGCCTCGGGCTCGGCGCCGAAGCGGCTATCAACTACCGCGAGCAGGACTTCGCCGCGCGCATCGCGGAGCTGACCTCGGGCCGTGGCGTCGACGTGATCCTCGACATCGTCGGTGCCGAGTACTTCGAGCGCAACCTGAAGTCCCTCGCGCCCGACGGCCGGCTGGTCCTGGTGTCGACGCAGTCCGGCGCACGCGTCGACCGATTCGACCTGTTCGACCTCATGCGGCGACGGCTCACCGTGACCGGCTCGACGATGCGGCCGCGCACCACGGCCCAGAAAGCCGTCATCGCCCGGGAGCTGCGTCGCAACGTCTGGCCACTGCTCGACGCCGGTCGCATCGCGCCGGTCATCCATGCCGTCTAT
>Ga0268298_10000668_pt1 | contig 43570 bp, 40 predicted proteins | sample WWTPWeurt_MetaG_FD_194462 | JGI IMG/M metagenome (GOLD analysis project Ga0268298, IMG submission 194462) | Activated sludge microbial communities from WWTP in Nijmegen, Gelderland, Netherland - WWTP Weurt | ecosystem: Engineered > WWTP > Aerobic digester > Activated sludge | place...
ACTTGGAAATGGCGACATACGTGTCCAGGATGATCAACTTATAGAGCTCGTCGACCCAGTATTTCTTCTCAAAGGCCGTAAAAATTGGGCCAAGCATCGAGCGCAGCGGATCATCGGGCCGCTTCGCAATCGGCTGGTCCTGCAGTTCGGGGTAGCGGCGGGCGTAGAGGTAATAACCAAGCCCAATCGCAGCCAGCGCCAGAAGAGTGGAACCAATCGCCACCACGGGGTCAAGTCCGCCCCAGGTGAAGCCCAAAATCCCGGTTACTTCGTGGGCAGCCGCTTCGCCTTCCACGACATGCGCTTCCAGGGTATAGCCGAGCCAGTGCTCAAAAGAATGCAGCACGGGCAAATTGAGAGCGCCGCCCAAAACAGACAGGCCAGCCAGGATCATCAGCGGCACGGTCATCACCAGTGGATTATCGTGAGCGTGTTCGGCCGGTGCGCTGCGGGGCTTGCCAAAAAAGACCATCCAGACCTGGCGGGTCATATAGAAGGCGGTGAAGAAAGCCGCGATCAGCAGCATCCAGAAGACATGCCCATACTTGTTATAGGTTTCGAACAAAATTTCGTCTTTTGACCAGAAACCGGCCAGCGGAAAAATACCAGCCAGAGCCAGCGAGCCGATGATATAGACGATGGAAGTGGTGCGCATTCGCCACCACAGGCCGCCCATATTGCGCATGTCTTGCGGGTCAAAATGATGAGGCCCGCCCTTGAGGGTCTTGCGCAGTTTGGGGTCATGCTCCACATGGTGCAGACCATGTTCCACGCCCAAAATAACCGAGCCAGAGCTGAGGAAGAGCAGCGCCTTGAAGAAGGCATGGGTCACCAGGTGGAAGATGCCAGCGACATAAGCGCCGGAGCCGACTGCCGCCACCATGAAGCCGAGCTGGCTGATGGTGGAATAGGCCAGGACCTTTTTGATATCGAACTGGCCGACAGCCATCGAAGCAGCAAACAGGGCCGTTACACCGCCAACTGTCGCCACCCACCACTGCGCATCGGGCGCCAGGTTGTAGAGCGGGGCCGAGCGGGCCACCAGATAGACACCGGCGGTCACCATGGTTGCAGCATGGATCAGGGCCGACACGGGGGTGGGGCCTGCCATAGCGTCGGGCAGCCAGACATACAGCGGGATCTGGGCCGACTTACCCGTCACACCCAGCAGCATGAACATGGTGATCGTGACAATCACCGCCTGGTGGGCCAGGGCGTTTTCAGAAGCAGCTTTGAAGACCGCATCGAACTGCACGGTGCCAAAGGTGGCAAACATCAGGAAAGCGGCGATCAGGAAGCCAAAGTCGCCCACGCGGTTGGTGACAAAGGCTTTCTTGGCTGCCATGGCATTCCCGATCCCATCTTTGCCCTTGTCGTACCAAAAGCCGATCAGCAGGAAGGAGCACAAACCCACGCCTTCCCAGCCGACAAAGAGCATCAGGTAGTTATCGCCGCAGACCAAAATCATCATGGCAGCGATGAACAGGTTCAAGAAGATGAAGAAGCGGCGGAAGCGGCCCTCATCGCCGTTGATGCGCACATCTTCGTGCATATAACCAATGGCGTAGATGTGGATCAGCGTACCGATCCCCGAGACCACCAACATCATGGTGACCGAGAGGGTATCGACCCGGAAGGCCCAATCAATTTCCAGCAGGCCGATGTGGATCCAGGGCGCAACCGGCACGATCACCGCTTCGTGGTGACCGAGGAGCGAGATGAGCTGAAGCACAGCGATGACGAATGCCGCACCAGAGAAGGTGCTGGCGACGATCCCAATTGTTTTCTCGTTGAACTTGCTGCCAAAGATCATATTGATCAGCAGACCGACCAGCGGGAAAACAACAATCAGGGGTATTAGGGAGAAAAATCCTCCCGGAGCAGCGGCAGTTTCACTAAATAGCATAGCGTTAGCCCTTCATCATATTCATCTGGTCAATATCAATGACCTTTTTGGTTCTGAAAATCATCACGATCAGAGCCAGGCCGACGGCCACTTCTGCCGCGGCGACAGTCATGACAAAAAAGACAAACAATTGGCCGCTCAAATCGCTGTACAACCGGGCAAAGGCTACAAACAGCAGGTTGCCTGAATTCAACATCAATTCGACCGACATGAAAATGACGATCGGATTGCGCCGGATCAGCACACCCATTGCTCCGATGGAAAACAATATTGCGGAAAGAGCCAGATACAATTCAATTTGAACCATGCATTCCTCCTCACTCTCCCTGTATCATCTGGACGATTTTCTACCGGCCAGATGCGGGGAGCGAATTATTTCTTTTCACTTCGAGTCAAAACGATTGCACCGATCATGGCAACGAGCAGCAAGATCGAAGTGGCCTCAAAAGGCAGCAAATAGCTGCTGAACAACAGGGTGCCAATCGAGGCAGGATCGCCGAAGCCGGTCGCCACAACGCCCGCCTGCGAAAAGCCACCACTCAACTGCGTCACCAGGATCACAACTGTCTCTGCCAGCAGCACCCCGCCCAAAAAGAGCGGCACGGGCTGAAACCACCAGGGATTGTTGTTGCCCAGCGGTCTGCCGGTCGATTCGGCGCCCAGGAGCATGATGACAAACAGAAAGAGCACCATAATCGCCCCGGCATAGACAGTGACCTGGGCAACTGCAATGAACGGTGCGTTCAGCAGCAAATACAAGACAGCCACGGATGCAAAGTTCAAGATCAAATATAAAGCCGAATAAACGGCATTCCGGCTGAACAACATGCCCAACGCCGTTGCAACCGCGATGATCGCCACAACCAGGAATAGGATCAGGGATACGGACATTCTCCTCACTTCTCCATTTCTTCTAATCAGAAGGATTTTGCATCACGGGAATTGAGCGGGTGTAAACACCCGGCTCAACTTTGCGCGGCGTGGTCTGGCTGGCGTCTTTGACGGGCACCAGGAGCATGTCTTTGGTGTAGAGCGCCTGGCGGCGGTTGGTGAAAGACATCTCATAGTTGTCGCCCAGCACAATCGCCTCGGTCGGGCAGGCGTCTTCGCAGTAGCCGCAGTAAATACAGCGCAGCATATTGATTTCATAGGTGCTGGCGTAGCGCTCACCGGGTGAGAAGCGCTGTTCATCGGTGTTCTCGGCTGCTTCGACAAAGATGGCATCTGCCGGACAGGCAGCCGCACACAGTGAACAGCCGATGCAGCGTTCCAGCCCATTCTCGTAGCGCTGCAAGAAGTGGCGTCCTTTAAAGCGCGTCCGCACCGGGCGTTTTACTTCCGGGTACTCAATCGTCACCGGTTTCTCAAACATCATACGTGCGGTGGTCCCCAAACCCCGCAAGATTTCCATAATCACACTACCTAGATTCATCACTAACCTCCAGAGATAACAATAATAACCGCGGTTAGGGCGACACTGAACAACGAGAGCGGCAGGAGGACTTTCCAACCGAAAGTCATCAGACGATCGTAGCGGATACGGGGAATGGTCGCCCGGATCCAGACCAGGATAAAGAGCAGGAAGACAACCTTGGCGAAAAGCCAGACTGGACCCATCCAGGCATTTAGAGTACTGCCGATCAACCAGCTCAGATCGGGGCCCATATACCCGCCCATGAAGAGCGTGGCGCCGATCATGCTGACTGCGATCATCTTGATGTATTCGGCCATAAAGAACAAGGCGAACTTCATCCCCGAATATTCCACATGGTAGCCTGCTGTCAATTCCTGCTCGGCTTCGGGCATATCAAACGGCGCCCGGTTGATTTCGGCGATGCTGGCGATCAAGAACACGATCGGCACCAGCGGCTGCTTGACCACAAACAGGAACCAGTCCAGCAGGGTGCTCTGCGCCAGGACGATATCCATAACCCGCATCGAACCCGCCAGCATGATGGAGGGGACAAAAGCCAGGCCCAATGCCAGCTCATAGCTGATCATCTGGGCTGTGGCCCGCAGGCCGCCCAACATGGCGTATTTATTGTTCGATGACCAGCCTGCCAGGGTGATGCCGTAAACCGCAATCGAGGTGACGGCAGTCAGATAGAGCATACCCACACTGATATCGGCGACATACAGCTTGACCGGAATACCGAAGAAACTGGCCTCGCCGCCCCAGGGGATCACCGCAGTGACCACCAGGGCCGGGAAGACGGTGATGACCGGAGCCAGAATAAAGATGAGTTTGTTTGCGCCAGCCGGGATCAGCTCTTCTTTGAAGATCAGCTTGATACCGTCAGCGATTGGCTGCAAAATACCGCCCGGACCAGCCCGGTTGGGCCCAATCCGCACCTGCAGTTTGGCCAGCACCTTGCGCTCGAAGAGCGTCAGGTAGGCAAAACCGCCTGTCATCGTGAGCAGCAGGACAATCGATTTGATTACAGTTTCCAGAACTTGCGATGTATCCATTACCACCTCATTCTCAGGCGCTTACCCGCTCGGCAGCGCGCAGCTTGGCTGATGTTGGAGCGCTGATGGGCAGGCCCATGCTGCGTGGGACCAGCACAACCCCAACTGGGATTGTCTCATCCAGCCGGACATCGGCCAGCACTTCAGCGTTGTTCAATTCGACCAGAGCCTTCCGCAGCTCGCCGCCGGCGCCTTTCAGACGCAGACGAGTGGCTTCTTCCGGGTTCAGGCAGACAAAGGGCCCAGGAATATGGGCTTGCAGCAGCGTGGACGGCAAAACCGTTTCACCGCGGTCGTATAAAACGGTCACCGGAACGGCCAGCATGGCGCCGGCCGCCAGGGCTTCTGCTTCCACCTTGGGCCAGGTGTGCCCGCCGCTGTGGGCAGCCAGAGCCAGGTGGTATCCCAGACCCTGGGAGTTTTCGTAGCTGGTGCCGCCGTAGAACAGATCGCTGCGGCCCATGATCGGCCACTGGGCTTCGGTTTCGGCCAGCTTGCGATAGGGGTTGGCGCCAAGCGCCTTGAAGGCGGGCACCGCCGCAGCAACTTTCGCCAGCACCCGTCCGGGAATGACACCTTCCAGAGTCAGACCCAGGCGCTGCCCAAGCTGGGCGGCGATAGTATAATCAGCCCGGGCTTGGCCGTGGATATCCACAGCCGGGAAGAAGCGCTGGACGCGCCGCTCGCCCGAGGTGAACGAGCCTTCGCGCTCGGTGTAAGCCTGGGCCGGCAAAACCACATCGGCCAGTTTGGCCGTCTCGCTCAAATACAAATCCTGGACCACCACAAAAGCGCCCGAAGCCTTGATCGCAGCCGCCAGAGCGGGGGAATCGCCAGCGGGGTTGGCGCCTGCAATGTAAAGGGCTTTGGCTGCCTGCAGGGCGGTTTCCAGGTTGACTTCCGGCCGCAGACCCAACTCCCAGGCACCCTGGTCGTTGGCCCGCTGCCAGACTGCCAGCAAACCCGAATTGGCCTTGCCGGTATGGTTGGTTGCGTGCAGCAGTTGGGCGGCGGATTGAGCCAGCGCCTGCGTGCCCACCAATCCAATGCCATCGCTGCCGTAAACCACAATCGCATTTTCGGCTTTGGCAAAGATTTCGGCGGCAGCCTTAATCTCGGCGCTGACGGCAGCTTCAGGAGCGCCTTTCAGGCCCAGAGCCTTCGCAAAGGCCTGCAGGGTGGCAGTTTCCTGCCCGTAAGCATACCGAATGATATGGGCAGCCGACTGGTCGGTCTTGGTCGGGCGGGCGTTGGCCACAATCAGGGTCGCACCGCGTTCAGCAGCCTGCTTGACTCGCAGCCACCAGATGGGCGCTTCTTCTTCCAAATCGGAAGCCACCACCAGGATCGCCGAACCTTTGCCCAGGGTCTGCAGATTGCTGCCGCTGCTCAGACCAAACTGAGCAACCAGATCGCCGCCGGCCATTTCGGTGTACAGGGCAGCCTTGCCGCCCACACCCTGCGCCAGCTGCTGGATGTTATACAGGTCTTCATTCGAGAGCCGTCCGCTGACCAGGGCCAGCAGATCGTTCTTGAACTTGCCGGCTGCCGCGTCCAGGGCCTCATCCCAACTGGCAGGGACCAGCTCGCCGTTTTTGCGCAGCATGGGCTGGGTTACCCGCTCGGGGGTTTCGGTGTACTGGTAGGCAAAGCGGCCCTTGTCGCAGATCCAAATCTCGTTGACCGATTCGTTCTGGCGGGGCATCACCCGCTTGATCACCACCTGCCCGTTGGAGCGCGCTTCACGGCGCACGTTGAAGGTGATGTTGCAGCCGACCGGGCACTGGGCACAGACCGAAGCCGTCGCCCGCAGTTCCCAGGGGCGCGCCCCAAAGCGGAAGTCGGCGGTGGTCAGGGCGCCCACCGGGCAAATATCGGTGGTGTTGCCCGAGAAATACGAGTCAAAACCAGGGTCCGAGAATGTGGCGATCTCTAAATACCGGCCGCGGTTAAAGAAGCCAATCACTGGATCATCGGCCACATCGGCCTGGAAACGGACACAGCGGGCGCACTGGATGCAGCGCTCGCGGTCGAGGTAGATCAGGTCGCCAAGGGGCACATGTTTTTCCATGTGCGTCTTTTCGTTATACAGGAAGCGGCTTTCGCCAGCCCCGTGGGCCATCGTCAGGTTCTGCAGGGGGCATTCGCCGCCCTTATCGCAGATCGGGCAGTCCAGCGGGTGCGAGGTCAGAATAAATTCGACCACATCCTTGCGGGCGGCCTGTACCTTATCCGACATCCCCACCACCACCATGCCTTCAGACACGGGCGTGGTGCAGGCTGTTTCCATCTTGGGGCCCATGGCGATCTTGGGAGACCCATCGGCCTCCAAAACCGGCTGACCGGTCGCCCGGTCAATCATCGGGCGGCCCACTTCCACCAGGCACATCCGGCACATACCCACCGGCTCCATCTTGGGATGGTAGCAAAACACCGGGATATCAATGCCGATTTGCTTGGCGGCATCGACAACCAGCACGCCTTCGGGAACAGAAACCGACTGTCCATCAATTTTCAGGTTAATCATTTTGGTCATCTGTCTTACTCCGCTACTTGCGGGCCTCCACAGCGATCCGGAAGTCTTCCGGGAAGCGCTCCAGGCCCGTCAAAACAGCCTCGATGGAAAATTCACCCAGCGCACAGAAGCATTTGCCTTTGATCTGACCGGCGACAGTGCGCAGCAGTTCCACATCTTCGGGCGTGCCCTCATGGTGATGGATGCGTTCGGCAATGTGCATCATCCAGTAAGTGCCTTCACGACAGGGGGTGCACTTGCCGCAGGACTCATGCTTGAAGAAGTGCAGGGTCTTGTTCAGCAGCCAGTCGATACTGATCGACTCGTCCACCACAATCACAGAGGCCGAACCCAACTGAGCGCCCACACTGGGCACGCTTTCGTAGTCCATGGCGGTATCCAGGGCCTGTTCGGTGGCGACAATTAGCGAAGAGGAGGCGCCCGCCGGCATAATGGCCTTGACCTTGCGGTCACCGGGCACCCCGCCGCCGTACTTGTAGATCAGGTCGCGGAAGGTGGTGCCCAGGGGCAGTTCGTAGTTGCCTGGCTTGTTGACGCAGCCCGAAAGGCTGAAGATCTTGACGCCCGGGCTCTTGGGGGTGCCGTAGGTGCGGAACCAATCGGCGCCTTTGTCCAGGATCGGGGGGACGTTGGTGAGGGTTTCCACATTGTTGACAATGGTGGGTTTGCCATACAGACCAACCGCCGGGGGGAAGGGCGGGCGCAGGCGGGGCTGGCCCATCTTGCCTTCCAGCGACTCGAGCATGGCGGTTTCCTCACCGCAGATATAAGCCCCGGCGCCCAGGTGTGTGTACAGGCGCAGGGAATACTTTGTGCCAAACAGGTTATCGCCCAGCAGGCCGGCAGCTTCCATATCGGCGATCTTCTGGTCCAGGATCTTGGCGACCTGCCAGAACTCGCCGCGCAGGTAAACATAAGCGGCATTGGCCTGGACGGCAAAGGCGCAGATCGCCAGGCCTTCCAGGAACTGGAATGGATTGCTTTCCATGATTTCGCGGTCTTTAAAGGTCCCGGGTTCGGATTCGTCGGCGTTGGCAACCACATAGTGCGGGAAAGCTTTGTTGTCGATGAAGGACCATTTCATGCCGGTGGGGAAACCCGCACCGCCGCGGCCGCGCAGACCAGAGGCCTTGACCACATCCACCACCGCGCCGGGCTGCATGGTCTTGACCACTTTTTCAAAAGCAGCAAAACCACCGTTGGCTTTGTAGACATCCAACTGGTTGATGGTTGGAATATCGCGATGGCGCAGGAGCACGTAAGAAGGTTGAGCGTCTGTCATCATCCACTCTCCTACTTTTTGGCCCGCAGGGCTTCAACGACAGCCATGGCGCTTTCAACCGTCTGGTTTTCGTGATAGGCGATGTAATCGTCGCCGTTGGCGCTGCCAGCTCCCTGCACCTGGAACATGGGCGCTTTGTCGCAGCCCGCCAGGCACATCACCGATTCGACAGTCACAGCGCCGTCCGGGGTGGTCTCACCGACTTTGATCCCCAGGTTCTGGCAGAGCTTCTGCAAGAATTCGTCTGCGCCGCGCAGGGCGCAGGGCAGATCGGCGCAGACCTGGACGCGGTACTTGCCGGCCGGTTCATCGTAATACAACGAATAAAAGCCGACAATACTGGCGACTTCGGTCGCTGTGATCTCAAGCACTTCGCCAATTTCGTGCATGGCTTGTTTGGTTACAAAACCGCCATCCCGCTGTGCCAGGTAAAGCATGGGCATTACGGCAGAGCGTTTCTGGTCGAATGGATATTTAGCCAGAATGGCTTCAATCTCGCTGGCGTACTTTTTCACCAGCATGTTAGAGGGGAAATTTTGCGCTAGTTGGTTCACCGGTCTGCATCTCCCAAAACAATATCTACGCTGCCGATAATTGCCACCAGATCGGCAACCAAATGGCCCTTGGATAACAGCGGCAGGGCCTGTAAATGCACAAAGCTGGGCGTACGGAAGTGGACGCGGTGCGGTTTTGGACCACCGTCGCTTTCCAGATAGCAGCCCAATTCGCCGCGCGGCGATTCCACGGGCAGATACACATACCCCTTGGGCATCAAGAAGCCCTCGGTCCACAGCTTGAAGTGGTGGATCACCGCTTCCATGCTGGTGCTGAGCTCGGCTCGGGGCGGGGGCACAAACTTACGGTTGTTGCTGCGGAACGCGCCGGTCGGCAGCTTATCCAGCGCCTGGCGCACAATCTTCAGCGATTCGCGCATTTCGGCCATGCGCATGATATAGCGATCATACACATCGCCGCCGGTGCCCACGGGGACATCAAACTCGTACTGCTCATAGCCCGAATAGGGGGCCGCTTTGCGCACATCATAATTGACACCAGAGCCGCGCAAGGTGGGCCCGGTCAGGCCCCAGCGCACAGCGTCTTTGCCGTTGATTACACCGATGTTGCGGGTGCGGTCCATGAAAATGGGGTTCTTGGTCAGCAGGGCTTCGTACTGGTCAACCCGGGCCGGGAAAACCCGCAAAATCTGGCGGACAGCCTGCTCAAATTCGGCGGGCACATCCCGCCACAGACCGCCTGGGCGAAAATAGGTGCCCATCATGCGCTGCCCGGAGCACATTTCCAAAACATCCAGGATCATTTCGCGCTCGCGGAAACAATACAGGAAGGTGGACATGGCTGCCAGGTCCAGGGCATGGGTTCCCAGCCAGACCAGGTGCGAGGCGATGCGCTGCAGCTCAGTCAGGATCACCCGGATGGCCTGGGCGCGGGGAGGGACATCCAGCTCGGCCAGTTTTTCCATCGCCAGACAGTACACCAGGTTGTTGCCGACCGTGTTCAAATAATCCATCCGGTCGGTCATCACTTCGGCCTTGACATAGGTCTTGGCTTCCATGTTTTTCTCGATACCGGTGTGCAAGAAACCAATATCGGGGATGCAGCTAATAACAGATTCGCCGTCCAGTTCCAGCAGCAGGCGCAGCACACCGTGGGTGCTGGGGTGCTGCGGGCCCATGTTCAGCAAGACTGTTTCGCCAGTCAGAGCGCGCTCAGAAAGGAGGTGGCGCAGTTCTTCAAGAGTGACTTCAGCTTCGTCGGTCATAAGATTAAGCCTCTTCGTAACGTCCGCTGTGCTTGCGGACCTGGATATCGTCAAAGTTAAAGGTAAACTGAGGCTCCTCATACCCAAGAGGATAGTCTTTGCGCAGGGGGTGACCCTCCCAGTCGTAGGGCATCAGGATGCGGCGCATATCGCTGTTCCCGTCAAAGCGAATGCCGAACATATCGAACAACTCGCGCTCGTGCCAGTTCGCCACGGGGTACAGCCCCTCCAACGAGGCGACAATCGGCATCTCCGCGCCTTTTGGCCCGGAGATTGGAACCCGAAGCCCGACTCGCACGTTGTGGTGGTTGGAATACAACTGGTACACCACATGGAAACGCGGATGATCCTCAGGGTAATAGTCCGAAGCCGTCAGGCTGGACAGAAAATCAAATTCAAACTCATCGCGCAGGGCAGCGACCAACGCCACCAGCCGCTCTGGTTTGACAATCAGCCACTGCTGCCCTTTCGAAGGTGCAGGCTGCGCCCCAAAGCGCTTGGCGGCTGCCTCAACTACCATTTCAAGATGATTGCTCATGTGCTCTCCTTTGAACTGCGATCTATAACCGCAGTTATGCCCAGTTCTTGAGCTTTTCGCCGCGCACTTTTTCGTGCAGCGTCAAAATACCATGGATCAGCGCCTCGGGTCGCGGCGGGCAGCCGGCCACATAGACATCCACCGGGACAATTTCATCCACACCCTGGACGATGGCGTAGTTGTTGAACACGCCGCCGCAAGAGGCGCAGTCGCCCATCGCCACCACCCACTTGGGGTCAGGCATCTGATCGTACAGACGGCGCAGCACAGGCGCCATCTTGCGCGTGACCCGGCCTGCCACAATCATCAGATCCGACTGGCGCGGGCTTGGACGCATCAATTCCATCCCAAAGCGGCTCATGTCGTAGTTCGACGCCTGAGCTGCCATCATCTCAATCGCGCAGCAAGCCAGACCAAACAGCATTGGCCACATGGCATAGGTGCGCCCCCAATTGACTGCTCCCTCCAGGGATGTGACGATCACACCCGGAGCGCCATCTAAACGTTGTTCTATTCCCATTCGAGTGCTCCTTTCTTCCAGGCATAGAAATAGCCTACCAATAAAATGGCGATGAAGACCGCCATCTCTACCAGTGCAAATGGTCCCCAACCTATTTTGGCGAAGCCAGACAGGACAACCGCCCAGGGCAGGAAAAAGACCACTTCAATATCAAACAAGATGAATAAAACAGCCACCAGGTAAAAGCGCACCGAAATCCGGCGCGTCCCGGGGCCGATGGGCTGCATACCCGACTCATAGGGCGCAGCTTTGCGCTGTGTGTTGCGCTTTGGACCAAATAAATGCCCCAGGGCGACCACAATAAACGCAAGGATAACAGCAAACAGAAACAGAATAGCAAGTGGGAGATATTCGGATGTCATGGTTCCTCCAGGCTGGAGATAAGGTGAGGGTACACGGCAGTAAGTACTCGGGCTGTGGTTTGCGTATACACCACCAGGAAATTTTAACTTTTGAAGTTTATCACAAGCTATGCTACGTGTCAATTTTCACAAAGAGGACTTTTCCAATCAATTTTGCAAACATGATCCAGACTCTGCGGCGCACAGTCTGGATCATGTTATGAAAGATAATCGCGCAGGTAGCGGCTGCGGGTGGGGTGGCGCAGCTTGCGCAGGGCCTTGGCCTCAATCTGGCGGATGCGCTCGCGGGTAACGTTGAACTGCTGCCCCACCTCTTCGAGGGTGTGGTCTTTGCCATCCAGCAGGCCAAAGCGCATTTCCAAAACTTCGCGCTCCCGGTCCGAAAGGATCGCCAGCACACTCTTGACCTGTTCGCGCAGCATTTCGCGGGCTGCAGCATCCATCGGCTCCAGAGCGTCTTCATCTTCAATGAAGTCTCCGAGCTGGCTGCTGTCTTCTGTGCCAACCGGGCTGTCCAGCGACATCGGTTCTTCGGAGGCGCTCAGCACCCGCCCGACTTTGGCGGCGGCCCGGGTCCAGCGCCGGCGAACATCGGGGGGCAGTGGTGTGCCATCCTGGCGGTAGCGCAAAATGGCCTGGTCGTCATCCGAATCGAGGAAGCCAGCCTCAAGGGCGATATCCTCGCCAGAGGGGTTGTGCCCGAGCTGCTGGGTCAGTTTGCGCTGGATGCGCAGCAGGCGGTTGATCGACTCGAAAATATGAACCGGGATGCGAATGGTGCGGGCCTGATCGGCGATGGAGCGGCTGATGGATTGGCGGATCCACCAGGTGGCATAGGTGCTGAATTTATAACCACGGACGGGGTCAAATTTGGAGACCGCCCGCAGCAGGCCAATGTTGCCTTCCTGGATCAGGTCCAGGAACGAACTGCCGCGCCCGATGTAGCGCTTGGCAACACTGACCACCAGGCGCAGGTTGCAGCGGATGATCGTCTGGCGAGCATCCCGCGCCCGCTGCCGGATATCATCCAGTTCACCTCGCAAAGTGTGCTGCACGGGTAAAAAGCTGGCAAACAGCTCGCTTTCCGGCAATTTGTGATTTTCAAGATAATACTGGCTGAAGAGATCTGCAGTGGTGGGGGGCATCATGTAGCAGCTTAAGAAAAAGGTGAAGGCATGCCGGGCAACCGTATCCCAAAACGGATCGCGCCCCCAACTGCCATTATCCAGATAGGAATGCAGATAAGAAGGAGCACTGCTGTCCCAGACATGGCGCAGCATCTGGGCCTCAGCGACAATCAGCATAAAATCCGGGCAGGCCAGCGAAAGACGGGTGGTATCTTCGATCAGACGGTTCCAGGCAGTGACCAGTTCCTCGTAGAGCGCCAAGAACAAGCTCTGTCCGGTCGTGTCATCCCGGCGGGCAACCGGGTGCGAGGCGCTGAGCACATCCACATGGTGCGAGGCCTCGATCCGGGTGGCCAGCCAGAACTCACGCTGGATATCCAGAAGCTGGATCTCGCCAATTTCTTTTAAATACAGGCGGACCGGGTCTTCACCCATTTCGGAAGACAGGTTGGGGTGAACCAATAATTCCAGGGTGTCATCCTTCTCCAGATCTTCCAAATCCATCGAGAGCGACTGAGGATCCGGCTCCTCAACCGGCACCTCAACCTCTTCCAGCATCGACTCCAAAACATCGCTCAGCGGGGAGAGAAACTCCACACCCGCCAGATCGCCAGCCAGATCATTTTGGTCCTGATCTTCGCCAGAGCGGGCAGATCCCGCTTTGCCAGCCCGAGCTGAGCCAGCCTGGGGTTTGCCAGTCTGAGCTTTACCAGCCCTGGCTGGAGGGGTGGGAGGGTGATTTTCACTTTTGGCAGATTGTTTCCTTGGCATGAATTTTCCTCAACTTAGTGGGCAGTGCCAGCCGTGCGGCTGGTGTAGCGCGCCAGTGCTTTATCCAGATGATTTAACACCATACTGTGCTGAGCGATAGCCTGACTGAGCTCTGCCAGTTGGAAATCACCCTGCTGCGGCGCTTCCTGGATCATAAAACGATAATGTTCAAGACGTTCACGCACATTCATTTTACGCAATGTGAGCACATTGCGCATCACCTCTTCCAAAATTCGATCTTCCACCGGGTCCATTTTGGCAGTGCGTGCCAAAATCTCATCCGCCTTATCGAGCATGGGCAGCGAAAGACCGTGCAAAACAAAATTTAAAGGCTCTGCCATATCCTGTTCAAGCGATTCCAAAATCACCTGAAAAAGGACCTGGTTTTCGGCGCTCTGGAAATCGAGCAGAGAGATGCGCGCCAGGCTGGCCTCCTGCAGATTGCGGTCAACCCGCGAAACCAGGTTGGGGTTGCGCATCAGGATCCCCAGGCTGGAGAGTTCCAGCAGATTGATGGTGAACGCCGGCGCATTGACCTGGCCCCCGCCTCCGGCCCGGCTGGCTGCCCGTCCAGCGCCTGCGGCGGGCTGCCCCGCAGGCGGGCGATCGGGGCGGCCGGACTGACCGCGGCCAGCCGAACCGCGGCCGGCGGCCTGGCCAGAACTGGCCTGCAGGACACGCTCATCCACCCGCAGCAGGCGCGCCAGGCGCTGGCGGTAGGTGTCACGCTCAATCGCGTCGGGCACATCTTCAATCAGCGGCAGCACCTGGTCGGCAATCCGGCGCTTGACCTTCGGGTCATCCAAATCATTGCCGGCGGCCAGGGTTTCCATGACATGCACCACCACCGGCCGGGCCGCCTGGATAATCCGCTCCCATTCCTGCGGATTGCGGTTGACCACATCATCGGGGTCCATCCCATCCGGCAGGGTGGTGACGCGAATATCGGCCTGCAGGCGGGCCTCGTGCCCTAACAGACCGCGGGCGTCAAAAGCGATTTCATCCGAGCGATCCATCGCATGGCGGGCGATCTCCAGCCCGCGCAGGGTGGCCTTGGCGCCGGCCGCGTCCGGGTCCAGCGCCAGGATAATCCGGCGGGTGAAGCGTTTGATCATAAAAAGCTGGTGCTCGGTCAGGGCCGTCCCCATCGGCGAAACGGCGTTGGCAAACCCGCCCTGGTGCAGGGCAATCACATCCAGGTAGCCTTCTACAATCACCACCTGATCAAGGTTACGGATCTCCTTGCGGGCCCGGTCCAGGCCGTACAGCAGGTGGCCCTTGTCGAAGAGGGAGGTTTGCGGCGAGTTGAGGAACTTGGGGATGTCATCCGGGTTGGTGATGCGGGCCCCAAAGCCCACCATCCGGCCGCGCTCATCCCGGATGGGGAACATAATCCGGTTGCGGAAACGGTCATAGGTGCCGCCGCCCTCGCGCTCGCTGACCATGCCAGCGTCGCGCAGCTCCTGTTCGCTGTAGCCCTTTTGCAGGAAATAGCTTTTGGCGGCTTCCCAGGCGTGGGGGGCATATCCCAGACCCCAGGCTTCGATCGTTTCATTCTTCAGGCCGCGCTTGTTCAGGTAGGACTGGGCCTGCTGACCGGGAGGCGTGGTCAGCATCTGGTGGCGGTAAAAAGTCACCGCGTCTTCCAGCAGCATCCGCAGGCGCTCGTGGGTCTCGGCGGCCTCCTGCTCTTTGGGTGAAGGCGGGCGCAGCTCGATCCCGGCCCGCTCCGCCAGGTACTTGAGGGTCTCGGCAAAGTCCCAACCCTCTTTCTTCATCACAAATCGAAAAATATCACCGCCCTCATTGCACTGCCCAAAACACTTCCATGTGCCTGAATCCGAAAAGACCACAAAAGCCGGCGTGCGCGAATTGGCGTGGAATGGGCAAAAGCCGGTGTAGTTTTTGCCCGCCCGTTTCAACTGCACGGTCTCCGAAACCAGGTCAACAATATTCAGGCGGGCCTTAATCTCATCGATCGAGGACAATGTGGCATCTCCCTTTTGTTTTGGGGTTGCAAAGCCGCCCCAAAACGCCAAAAAATCTCTTTTCCCGAATTGCGGCCGTTATCTGAGGCGGTTTGATTATACCAGCCTTGAAGGAGTCCGGTTGGCGCTGCAAGCCAGACCACCTTCAAATTTCCCAAACATACTATTGACAAATCAGCAACATCTTGCTAGAATTAGAACATTTGTTCTAATTCACCGTCAGTTCGGGATAAGAGATTTTTGGGTGTTTTTTGGGTGGCTACGCCACCCAAAAAAACACCCAAAATAACTCTTTTCGAACTAACCAAACTGACCAGAAACCGTCGGGAACTGCCGTGCAGAAGAACAATTCGGAGCGTTTCAACAATTTGATTTGACAAAGAATATGAAGGAGGAAAATGCGAGATGACAAAAATTCGTGAAGAAAAGCTGCTGTCGATCTTCATCCGGCGGCTGCCCAGGCGTGATTATGACCGGCTGTGCGCCTGCGGCGAGCGGGCCCACTTTTCCAATGGGCATAATGCCCTTTGTCTATTGTGCGCCCACAAACTGCGGCTTAATATCGATCGCAGCATCCGGCAGGAGATCATCCACCGTACCTGGTTGAATTACCCTTATGGCGAAAGCAATAAAATTTCCCATCCCTGAACCAGCCAAAAGAACCGGGCGAACCATGAAAACCTGGTGGCCCAGAAAAACCAGAGAGTCGACCCCGCGCTGCGACTGCGGGCGGCGGGCCAGCGTGAACCTGGTGACGTATGTCTACCTTTCTGGCAAAGCCCTGAAACACGAAGATGGGGCGCCGGTCAACAGCCGCAGTTACCTGACGGAAAGCGCCCGCCAACGGATCACCCTGCCGCTCTGCCGGGCCTGCCAGACTCTGGAGATCCAGGCCTGCCGCGAGCACCACCGGCCTCTGCCGCTCTTCGAGCCGCTGTAAACCGAATCAATTGTCAGTGATTTCTGGGTGGCTGCGCCACCCAGAAATCACTGATCCCGACTAGGATTTGAGTCTTCCTAAAGTTCGTTTGATTCTTGCAAAAAGTCCATCGTTCGCCTTTTTTGACTTGGGTAAAATGACCTCTTTGTTTAGTTCCGCTTCAGCAAATACCTCGATATCGTGGTCCCCCCAAATTTCCCCATCATCACCTTCCAAATGCGCCTCGAGCCTTTGGGCCATTTGGTATAACTTCCTTAAAGTGGCCTTATCAGGATTTTTTGTGTATATATGTCCATCCTGCCAATCAAACCAAGGTTCTGGATATTGGGTGGTTCCTCGCCAGATCACAAAATATTCCCCGTTTTCGGTAAAGGGTATTAGGTCTGGATCTTCTTTTATTATTTCAAGCCATTCTTGGGCAGATATTGGGTTCTCGATACTGTTAATCCAATGTTCTGCACGTGTAATATGGAGATCATATCCCATGATGCGTATTCCCTTTGTTTGAAAGCAACTGTTCAGGCTGGTAAACTTAGCCGAGCCTGAAGAATAGGAGGAACGAAAGGCGATCCCGTAAAAGCCTTCTGCAACACATCCAATATTTATTTATTCAAAATACTTCTTGGGGACGAGGACGATCATCGTCATCGCCCCGAGCAGCAGGCCGGCCCCCAGCAGGCCGGACAGGCCCAGTTCTTCATGGAAGAACAGCCAGGCCAGCAGAGCGGCGGTCAGTGGCTCGCACATCGTGATGATGCTCGCCAGGGTGGCGGGGATGGAACGCATGCCGGCCTGAAAAAGGGCGTAGCCCAGGGCTGTCGGAACGATCCCCAGAAAGAGCAGGATCAGCCAGCCGGTTGGCGAATAGGTCAAAACCAGGCGGGTTGCCGCGGCGCAGACCAGCAGCAGGAGCGCCCCTGCTCCAAAAGCGACTGTGGTGATCTGGACCGGGTGGTAACTGCCAGTCAGCAGCCGCCCGCAGAAGATGAACCCGGCGTACCCGCAGGCCGAGAGAAAGGCCAGCAGCGCCCCAAAATGGGAAACACTGCCATCCGCAGCCGGAAGGGACGGCGTAGAGATCAGGAGAGCCGTCCCGCCAATGGCAGCTGCCAGGGCTACCAGGGTCAGCGCAGTGACGCGTTCGTGCGAGATCAGGGCGGAAAGCAGCGCCACAATCACCGGGGCCGCACAGATGGAGATCAGGGTGGAGACGCTGATCCCAATCGTTTCAATCGACGCCACATACCAGGCCTGAGACAGCGCCATCAAACAGCCCATCAGAACCATTACCCCCAGGTCGCGGCGCTGGATGGCGAACAGGCGTCTGCCCAGGATAAGCCAGCCCGCCAGCAGAAAAAACGGGAGAGAAAACGCCAGACGCAAGAAACTCAATGAAAGGGCGTTGGTGGCGCCAAAGCTGTAGAGCAGCCGGTTAGCCACGCCAACCGTGCCCCACGAAACGGAGGCCAATACAATGAAGAAAAAATCACGCTGTGAGTTGTGGGGAGCGGACATGGGGCGATTGTATCAGGTATTCCCCAACATGCCCTTTTCAGTTATCATAAAGGTGCAGAACATTCTTGAAGCTGGGAGGGAAATTATGACACAAAATCCCGTTCTGGAAGAATCCAAAGACCTCGATCAAACAAAACCATCCTGGGGATTCCTACCCCTGCTGCTTGTAGCCCTCGATCTGTGGCTGGGCGTAGTCTTTGCGTTCACCTTGGGTACCCCGCTGCTGGGTTTATACGGCATGCCGGCGGGTTTTAGTTACGCTGGGGGAGCCAGTGGATTGTTGGTTGGTCTATTATCACCTTTAATTCCGGCAGGCAATAAAAGGTTCTGGTTGCTGAATGGCATTTACACCCTGCTGATCCTGCTTTTTTTCACCTGGATGGTTTTCAGCACCAAGGGTATGGTCAGTTGGACTTGTTTATTTTTATTATGGATAGTTCCTGGAATATTTATTTCATTCATCACGGCTGGCGTGTTGTATCTACTCCGCAAATGGGCGAGTCGAGCAATCCTACCCTGGTGGATATGGTTTCTTGCAGTGATCGTCCTGATCTTCGTGAACAGTTTCCTTTGCCTTAGCTCAATGGGTACTGCTGCACAATAATGATTTGGCGGATTTTACTGAGGAGTTACAGGATTTGGATCGAGGAAAAAGAAGCCGCCATCTGAATCCCGCCCACCCTGCTTGTAGACCTCGCAGCCGGGCGTGAAGAGCCAGAGCTGCTCCTTTTCGGCCGGGGTCAGCTCAACCGTCCGTCCGGAGCCCGCCCCGCAGATCAGGTTGCGCAATATGGTCACCGCTTCGGGCGAATCGCCCTGGGCCAGCATTTCCAGCACCACCCCATTGGCAATCTCCAGGTACAGGTTCATCAGGTCGTTTTCCAGATCAACCGTTTCAGCAGGCGGAGTACACCGGGTGGCAGGATATTCCCAATCAATGACTCGCAGCGTGGCTTTCATGATTTCATTATACCAAATGACCCGGCCGAAAGGTCTTTGTTAGCTCATCATCTATGGGGGTGCGTAAGCGGCGAAGCCGCTTACGCACCCCCATATTTGAACTTCCCGATGACCCACTTTGTTGGGCTATCCGGAAATCCCCTACCCCAAACCGGGCGCAGTCCTGATAGAATACCCCCCGGAGGCTCGAAACGCACCATGCTTAACATCTTCCGCCGCAAAGGCCGGACTAAACGCCAGCAGATAGACCGGCTGCTGGGATTGCTGTTGATCTCACCCTGGCTGATTGGGTTGGTTTTATTCAAACTGGCGCCCATCCTGGCTTCGTTGGCGATCTCATTCACCAATTTTTACATGCTTAACCCGCAAGAGACCCGCTTTATCGGGCTGTCCAACTATCTCCAGGTCTTTGAAGACCAGTCGGTAGGTTACATTCTCTTTCAAACCCTGGCGATGGCGATGGGCGCCCTGCCGCTCCAAATGACGGCCTCGCTGGCGCTGGCAGCCCTGTTGAGCAGTCCCCGCCTGAAAGGCCGAGGCCTGCTGCGCACCCTCTTCTTCCTGCCGAGCATTATCCCCAGCGTGGCAATCCTGTTCATCTGGCAGGGTTTTGTCCAACCGGGGACGGGCTGGCTGGAAAAGTTGATCATCCAGCCCATGGGACTGGAAGGTTTCAATAATATGTATTCCCAGGCAGCCACCAACCTGCTGTTTGGGCTGAACTCGCTCTGGTCAATTGGCCCGGGGTTCCTGATCATCCTGGCCGCCCTGCAGGGCCTGCCGCCCGAGATCCAGGAAGCCGCCCGGGTGGATGGCGCCGGCCCGCTGGAACGTTTTTTCGCCATCACCCTGCCGCTCATCTCGCCGGCCATTTTCTTTGGGATCGTGATCAACCTGATTACCGTCTTTGGCGGGGTGATCCTGCTGGACCGGGGCAATGTTTTCAGCGGCAGCGCCTCGCCGTATGACGGCTATGTCTCCCAGGTCATGTTCCGCCAATATGAGCTGGGCTACGCCTCGGCGCTGGCCTGGGTTTTCTTCGTGATCGTGATGGGGATCATCCTCCTGCTGTTCAGCACATCCAGGCGCTGGGTGTATTATCCCGACAAAGGAGGCCAGGCATGAAACCAAACCCGCTGGCCCGTTTTTTATCCCCGCACCAATTCCTGACTCTGCAGCGTTGGGAGCGGATTGGCAGCCTGCTCTTGAACATCCTGGTCTACACCCTGCTGGTGCTCTACCTGCTGCCGATGGTATTTATGGCTGCCTCGGCCTTGATGGAGAACCGCCAGTTCTCGGACCCGAATGCCCCAATCTACCCTGCCCGCCAGGTGACCTTTGAATACGAAGGTAAAGCCCGCCTGGTCTATAACGTGCCCCTGGAAAGCGGTGTGCGCCAGTTGGCCCTGGTGAAACCCGGACGCACCTCCAGCCAGTTTATCGACCCGGCCAACCCTGCAGCAGGCCTTATCACCTGGCAGGGCTATTGGCGGCAGCTGAAAGGCGATTACCAGTTCCATCTCTCCTGGGAGAGCTTCAGCCTGCTCTTCCGCACCCTGCGGCTGGTTAACCTGGTCAAAAACTCGCTGCTGATGGCGCTGATCACCGAAGTGGGCGTGCTGGTCTCTTCGATTGTGGTGGCCTATGGTTTTGCCCGCTTCCCGCTGCCCGGCGGCGATTTCCTCTTCTATGTCCTGATCGCCACCATTCTGATCCCAGACAAAGTGACCCTGATCCCTTCGTACTTCATGTACACCCAGGTGCTGCACTGGCTGGGCACCTGGTACCCGCTGCTGCTGCCGTTTTTCTTTGGCAGTGCGGTCTACATCTTCCTGCTGCGCCAAAATTTCAGAAGCATCCCGCGCGATCTGGATGAGGCTGCCATGCTGGACGGGGCCGGACCGCTGCGGATCCTGGTTTCGGTCATCCTGCCCCAGTCGTGGCCGGTGGTCATTACCGTCTCGCTGCTGCATTTCTTCTACATCTGGAACGAAACCCGCCAGGCAGCGCTCTACCTTGGGATTCGCCCGGACCTGGCGCCGGTCTCATTTGGGATTCAAAATTTCCAATCGGTTTCGCCGATCCAAAACTCGCTCCAGGCCTCAGCGCTGGTCATTATGATCGTTCCTGTGCTGGTTTTGCTCCTCTCGCAGCGTTTCTTTATGCAGAACATGATCATCACCGGCACAGAAAGGTAAACCCACTATGTTTCGCAGTTCCGCTCACCGCACCATTTTCGGCATCTGGCTGGGCTGGCTGGTCGTCTTGCTGGCGTACCAGGTGATCGCCCCCATGCGCCTGCGCCTGGCCCGCCCAGACTACGCCCTGAACTGGACCGTCTCGGAGACCAAAGCCCACAGCCAGGACAAGAAAATCTACCTGAACGAGCCCTTGCTCAACGAGCATGTCTCGTGGGATTCGGAGTTTTACCTGGCCATCGCCGTGGGTGGTTATGAAGACCCGAACATCTTCCGAATTGGCACCACTGGCGGCAAGCCCGGCGTGCCGCTGAGCTATGCATTCTTTCCGTTTTATCCCCTGGTAATGCGGATTGTGGCGGCACCCCTGGCCTGGGCCGGCTTCACCCCCATCGCCGCGGCAGCCCTGGCCGGGGTGCTTGTTTCGCTGGTCGGCACGCTGGCGGCGATGCTGGCGCTCTACGAAATGGCCCGCAGCGAATTGGGCGAAGAGGGCGGCATTCGGACGGCCTTCTACCTGCTGATTTTCCCCAGCGGTTTTTTCCTGGCCCAGGTCTACACCGAGGGGCTGTTTGTGGGGCTGGCGTTCTCCTCACTGGCCCTGCTGCGCAGCGGCCGGCGCGGCTGGGCCATATTGCTGGCTGTTTTTGCCACCCTGACCCGGGCGGTGGGTGTGGCGCTGGTTGTGCCGCTGCTGCTGGATTGGTTTCAAAACGGTGAATGGCGCGAGCTGGACATGGAATGGCGCCAGATTTATTTTAAGGGCCTGCCCTGGAAGGCCTTTGGGCAGGGCCTGCTGACCCTGGCGCCTGTGATCGTCTTTTTCGTCTGGCGGGTCTCTTATTTCGGCATGGCGTTTAACAAGGTGGAAAGTGAGTATTTCGGCCGCGGTTTGTTCTCTCTGGGCTACGCATTCAATGCCTGGAAAGACGGTCTGGCGGCAGTCTTCGACACCAACCACCAGGCTTCGATTTATTATCTGATCGAATGGGGCGGGATCATCCTCGGCTTTACAGCCGGGATCCGCGAGTTTCGCCGCAACCCAGATCTGGCCTGGTTTGGCTTCCTGGTGGCACTGCTTTCATTCACCAGCGGGCCGGCCCAGGGCATGCACCGCTACATCCTGGCCTCGCCGCCGGTCTTTCTGATGCTCAGCCGCTGGGGAAAGAACCCGGTCTTTGATCGGGCCTGGACGGTGGCCAGCATTCTGCTGATGGGCATGCTGGCGCTGTTGTTCAGCTTCGATATGTGGACCGGATAGAATAAGAACAACGCCAGTTCGGGTTAGTCCGAAAAGAGGTTATTTTGGGTGTTTTTTGGGTGGCTACGCCACCCAAAAAACACCCAAAAATCTCTTATCCTGAACTGACAGTATTCTTATTCTATTTAGCGGGTGAGCAGGGGCAAATAGACCGGGTGGGACTGGACCAGGAACTGAGACACAAAGGCATCTGCCGCGCCGGCGGCGCTGTGGTTATCCACCCCGCTGCCGGGGTCGAAATCGACTGTCTCGGCCGGCGCCCCGCCAAAGCCGCCAGCCACATAGATCGAGTGCCGCCCCAGCAGGGCCAGCCCGGCCATGTCATCGCCGCTGCCGCCCCAGGTTTTGGCCCAATAAAAGTTCCCATTGGCGTCGAACTGGTTGAAGAAAACATCCTTGAGTCCGTTGGAAGTGTGGTTATCCAGCCCGCCGCCGGGGTCAAAATCAACTGCGCCTGAATACCAGCCTGTGGTGTACACGCTCCCCAGCCCGTCAACCTCCAGACCCACGACGCTGTCTGTCCCGCTGCCGCCCCAGGTGCGGGCCCACTGGAAGTTCCCATCCGGGCTCCACTTGCTCACAAATGCATCCAGATCGCCGTTGGTGGAATGCAGGTCTGGGACACCGCCGGGGTTAAAGTCGCACAGAGTGCTGGCATAACGCCCACCCACATAGACCATGTTGGCCTCATCCACCACCACGGTACCCATGGCATCTTCTGTGCCCTGCCCGCCCCAGGTGCGCACCCACTGAAAATTGCCGCTCGCATCAAATTTACTTAAGAATACATCCACAATCGGGCCGCTGTCATGCGCGGGATGCCCCAAACCGCCGCTGCCGCCGGCCGGGTCGAAGTTGATCGTCTGGCTGCCGTACATGCCGGCAACATAAACGCTGCCGAAAGCATCCACCGCCACACCCGGCCCATCGTCATACCCCTCCCCGCCCCAGGTCCTGGCCCACTGGAAATTGCCGTCCAGATCAAACTTGCTCAGAAAAGAGTCAAAATAGAGATTGCCCTGGCTGGCCGGGTGGTTGGCGTGATAATCGTGGCTGCCCCACGGGTTGAAGTCGGTCACATCGCCGGAAAAGTCGCCAACCACATACAGGGCGCTGCCCACCACAACCACGTTGTAAGCCTCAGCGCCGCCGACCGAGCCTTTCACATAATCCGGACCCCAGGTGCGAGCCCACTGGAAGGTCCCATCGGGGGCAAATTTGCTGAGAAAGATGTTGTTATGATAAAAAGTGCCGCTGATGGCGTTGGAGGTATGGATATCCGTCAGAGCCGGGTCGGGGTCGAAATCCACCGTGTCGATATACGGCCCGACGACATAGGCATTCCCCAGCCCATCCACCCCCACCCCATAAGCCACATCCCGTTTAGATCCGCCCCAGGTTTTGGCCCAGAGCAGGTTCCCGGCCGAATCGTATTTGCTCAGAAATGCGTCCAGGCTGCCGCTGTTGGAGCTGTGAAAATCGGCTGCAGTCGGCGAAGGGTTAAAATCCAGCGTACCCGCAAACTCCCCCGCCGCATACAGGTTGCCAGCCCCGTCCAGCGCCACCCGGCCAACTTTTTCGCTGCCGCTGACGCCCCAGGTTTTGGTCCAGCCTTTGATCAGGCTGACAGAGGCCGCCGGAGCGGAAAGCCCGGGCTGTGGCTGTGCGCCTGTCAGCCCAATTAAAATCACGATCCATACGGCTGTAAAGAAAATGATTCGCTTCATAGGTACCTCCCGTATAAAATATTTTGGGTTTATTCTGTGATAACCGAGCGTTATGTGACGGTTAAGTTAATTCTATCCCCATTATGGCGAAGAATTGCAGGCGCAGGCCTTTCAATTATGATAATTTTGTTGGAGCGTGTTATGGGCCGGAATGGAAAAATATCTCACCGCTGTACGCTTTCGCTCAGCGTATAATCATCCTATCCATCTAAACCCCGAGGAGAACCCCATGTCCACCCAATATCGCGCCCATGTTGAAAATGTCTTTAAGGCTGTCGAAGCCCTGGACCTCAAAACTATCATGCAGCATTTCGCCGAAGATGCGGTCCTGTTTGACCCGCATTACCCCAAACCGCGCATGGTTGGCAAGGCCGAGATCGAAAAAGGCCTGACCTGGGGCATGGGCGCCATGCAGAAAATGGGCTTCCCGATTGTCAACTATTGGGAAAACGCCGCAGAAGGCAAGATTGTGGTCGAGATTGCCACCGCCCATGTGCTCAAAAACGGGATGAAGCTGGATTTTCCACAGGTATTCGTGATTGAACTGCGCGACAATCTGGTTACCCGCATGCAGGCCTACGAGCCTTATGGCCCCCACGGCATCAACATGATTGTGCTGGGGGTGACGCGTTTGATCTGGAAATTGACGGGCAAATAAACGGCGTGGCCCGGGCCCCATTCCAGGTTCTGGTTTACCCTTACCGCAGCCGCGCGGAGCTGCTGGAGTTCGCCATCTTCCGGCGCGCCGATAAGGGCTACTGGCAGACCGTGGCTGGCGGCGGCGAGGGCCGCGAAACGCCCCTGCAGGCCGCCCGGCGCGAGCTGTGGGAGGAGACCGGCATCCAGACAGCGGAAAGCGCACTCCTCCAGCTCCAGACGGTGGAGCCGGTCCCGGTGACCGAGTTTAAGGCCAGCCCGATCTGGGGCGAGGAACTGTATGTCATCCCGCAGTATTGCTTTGGGGTGGATGTGGGTGCGGCCGAAATCCGCCTGTCCGCCGAGCACAGCGAACTTGCCTGGCTGACCTACCCCGCCGCCCTGGCGCGCATCCACCACGAAGGCAACCGCACCGCCCTCTGGGAGCTGGCTGCCCGCCTGCACGGCAAAGGGCCGCGCGGATTTAATTAGCAGGTTCACGAACCCACTTTGTGGGTTCGTGAACCTGCTAATTAATCCCTTGACAACCTTCTCGATTCGCGTATAATCAATTCGATGAATGTCGAATTAATTCGAGGAAATAATGAATATTGACCCAATTTCAACCGATGAGCAGATGCTGGTGATCTTCAAGGCCCTGGCAGACGCCAACCGCCTGAAGATTGTGGGTCTGCTGGCAAACCAGCCCAGCAGCGTGGAAGAGCTGGCCGGTCTGCTGAAGCTCAGCCCATCCACGGTTTCGCACCACCTGGCGAAGCTGGCGGAAGCCGGGCTGGTGAACGCCCGCGCCGAGAGCTACTACAACATCTACCGGTTGGAGCGCGGCGCCCTGGAGCTGGCTGCCCGCCGCCTGATGGCGCGGGATGCCGTGCCCAACCCGGCCAGATCGCTGGATTACGAGGCCGCCCAGAGCGGGGCCTACCAGCGCAAAGTGCTGCGCGACATGCTCCTGGAGGACGGCCGACTGAAGGTGATCCCGGCCCAGCGCAAGAAGCGCGAGATCGTCCTGCGCTACATCCTGCAGGCCTTTGAGGCCGGGCGGCGCTACCCGGAAGCCCAAGTGGTGGAGATTTTGAACCGCTTTCACAGCGACAACGCCACCCTGCGGCGAGAATTGATCAGTTATGGAATGTTGGTGCGCCAGAATGGTGAATACTGGCGCCCTGAAGGAGAGAAAGAAAATGAGCACCCAAACACCGAAGGATGAAGTCCTGGATTATTTCAAGGCCATGGTTGACGTGGACCGGCTGCGGATCGCCGGGATGCTGGGCCTGACAAAACTGACCAAAGAACAAATTGTGGACCGGCTGAACCTGCCGCTGCGGGATGTGGTCAACCACCTGGGTTTTCTGGAAAACCAGGGGATTATCCGCAAAGACGGCGAGGCCTACGAACTGGATCAGGCCGCCATCCGGGCGCTGGCCAAACGCAACCTGGCCGGCAAACGCACCCCGGCCCAGGAAGAGGCCCTGCCCGCAGACGAGTACGACCGCAAGGTGGTGCGCGACTTTACCACAGCCGACGGCAAGATCAAGTCGCTGCCGATGCAGCCCAAAAAGTTCACCGCCATCATCCGCTACGTTTCCCAGGTCTTTGAGCAGGGCAAACAGTACCCGGAGAAAGAGGTCAACACCCTGCTGCTGCGCTACCACGAAGACTTCGCCGCCCTGCGCCGCGGTCTGGTGGACGAGGGTATCATGCAGCGCCAGGCAGGGGTGTACTGGATGGTTGAAAAATAAAAAACAACCCGCCAGCTGGCGGGTTGTTTTTTATTTTTCAACAGGCGGGTATATAATCAAACTCACCTGAGGAGATTCATATGCCCATCATCAAACCATCCACGATCGAGTTTTTCCGCGAAGCCCGGCGCACCCGGGGCTATTCACTCTGGGACTGGCTGCACGGCTACGTCTACGGGCGCTGGATCTACCCCTACATTTCCATCGCCACCGGCAAACATCCGCTGTCCAAACGGGCCATGCTGGTCTGGAACTGGCTGGAGCGCACCTTGGGTAAAAGCAAAACAGCTGCAGCGCCGCAGACCCTGTCTGCCACAAAAAGCGTCAGCCCGATGCAGCAGCAAATCGCCGACAGCTACCACGGCAAGGTGGTGCCGCTGGCCGCCGCCCGCCAGCTGGTGATGGTGCACGAAGATGTGCGCCTGCCAGACCTGGAGTCGATTGTGCCCTATCAGAGCGCCCGGGATATCATCCTCAAGAACCCCGACCATATCGTGGCCCTCGACTGCCCGTGCCGCTCGGCGCGCGAGAACCCCTGCCAGCCGGTAGACGTTTGTCTGGTGGTGGGCGAACCCTTCGCCAGCTTTGTGGTGGAGCACCAGCCCGCCAAGAGCCGCTGGATCACCCCCCAGCAAGCCGTGGACATCCTGCAGGCCGAAGACGAGCGCGGCCATGTCCACCATGCTTTTTTCAAAGACGCCATGCTCGGGCGTTTTTATGCCATCTGCAACTGCTGCGCCTGCTGCTGCGGGGCGATGAACGCCCAGCGCGGCGGCACCCCCATGCTGGCGGCCTCGGGCTACCGGGCGGCGGTGGACGAGAGCCTGTGCCTGGCCTGCGGCGAGTGCGAAACAACCTGCCAGTTTGAGGCCCTCTCGCTGGGCAGCCTGTATATGGAAGTCAGCGCCGAAGCGTGCATGGGCTGCGGGGTGTGCGTCAACCACTGCCCCAACGAGGCCCTCAGCCTGCAGCGCGACGCCAGCAAAGGCGAGCCGCTGGAGATCTTCGCCCTGATGGAAAAGGCCGCAGTATAAACCGTCATTTTTGGGTGTTTTTTGGGTGGCGTAGCCACCCAAAAATCGTATCATCTCAATAAAGAGGGGTGTTGGGTGTGTTTTGCGGGTTTCCCCGCAAAACAGCCCCCACTTATTGAGATGATACCAAAATCTCTTACGTGGGATGGGGGTTGTTGTCAATCAATGGAATTTGGGGATGAACCCTGACTGCCTAAGAGGAATGGGTCTGGGTTGTAAAACGGCCCAGACCCATTCCTGTTTTTATGCGATTTTTTGCCCACAAATGTGGGTAAAAAATCGCAATTTCATGATTGCAGCCGCCCCGCCAGCGGGGGCCGCCACACCCCGAACCCCACTTTTAAGACAGCCTCACAAACGAACGTTCGCACCTGCTAACGGGTATTATGGGGGAAAGGATCCCCAGGTTGAGTAATGTGGCACACAGTGCATTTATCCAACGTGCCTGCATAACCTTGCAGGTTAATAAATTTCACTGCATCCAGGGGTTCAGAGCTGGGAGCAATTGCATGGGTACTGTCATGACAGGCCTCGCAGTAGATGCCGCCATGACCCGTTGAAAGCCGGAATAATGGATTATTCTGAGCGTATCGCTGGTCGGTATGGCAGGTGTCGCAGCGCGGCTCATTTAGCCATGGGCTGGGATTGGTTTTGATCTGGTCCATACCACCATGGCAGCTTGTACACTGGAAGCCATCTTCTACAGACATTACGTCACGCAGGCATTTGGTTTGTGGACCAGGATGGCAGTTATAACAGCCGTCTGTTGAATCGGGCACTTTGCCCGCATGCATTGTATGCATTGCATTAGAGAGACTGGCAACACCAGCTACACCAAGCGCTCCGAGTGGCGCAGAGGCATGACATTCCGCGCATAAAATGGGGCGGCGGCCCATTAAAGGTCCGGTATGCCCGGCAGGGTATTTATCCTGGCTGAGCAGATCATGCAGAGAAAGAATATTGGTTTCAACTCTGCCTGTCGAAATTCCAAAAGCACCATCCGAGTGGCATAAATCGCAGCGCATTTCCGTTGATACCGGCGCTACAACTTCATTGGATGCCAGCACATTGCCATTTCTGTCCTTGGCCACAATCAATGCCATTTGATACGGCTGGGCCACAGTCGGTGCGCTGTCTGAGAATTCCGTTAGCGGGATTCCTTCGGCAACAAAGTGGTCACCTACCTGATCCATTGTGCCCGACAGGCCTTTGCCTGTCAAACCAATATTGGGCGCCAGGTTGACACCAAACAACTGGGCCGCGTACGTCCAGAAATTAGATTTCCCAACGGAGTATGTATTATCAGGAAAACTGTAGGAAACAGTGATCCCTTCAAAAACAATCTTAGGACTACCGCCGCGCAAAACAACCTGCACCCACAGGTTGTTATACGGGGGCAAAACGGCCAGGTCCTGGAAATCTCGGTTGTAACAATGCATTCCAAGGTCATTCCAACCAAGAAGGATGTACTGGCCAAGTACAGGGCTGCCAGTCTGTGTTGGTGTCTGCGTCGGCCGCGCCGTTGCACTCGTAACAGCAGTTTGCGAGGGAACGGCAGTCCTGGTCTGAGTACGGGTTGGGGTCTGCGTCGGACGCGCCGTTGCGCTTGCAGCGGCGGTTATGGACGGTCTGGCCGTCCGGGTTGGATTGGGTGTTCTCTTTCGCTCACGATCCAAAACGCTTTGACCCGCCAGGTTGGGTCCGGCAATTGCATTGGCTGAAGCCTTTGGCTGGAACGCGAAGATTAATATTCCTGCGAGAATCACTCCAATGAACACCAACATAATGGTTCTTGGATGAGGTCTGGTTAAACGTCCGTTTGGCTTTAAATTCATTCTGTCTCCTATTTTTCGCTGTACTCTCATACGTTCTTTTGTCAGGCGTTGGCAATTCCCAAACACTCTGATTTGTGCACGCCCTTCTCAAAGCTGGGGTTTTGGGTGTTTTTTGCGGGCTGCAGCCCGCAAAAAACACCCAAAAATCACCTTTCGGTCGTGGACGGGGCGGTTCTTATACCTTGCGAAAGCCCTGATAATTTGGACATTAATCATGAATATTGTCTCATAATACAATGTATAATCACCTGTCACATCCACCGATCGGGTGAGATTGATATCCCCCAACTGGCGGAAAAAAAGGTTCGTTTGGGTGGTTTATGGAGCTTCGGCGCTCAGAAACACCCAAAATCTCTTATCCAGATTTAAGGTTCGACAGCCAGGGCGCTGTGCAGGCCAGCGGCCTCCAGCGCCATAACGCGGCTGTTGGCCAAAAAGGAGAAGTCGAAATTAGTGGGAGCGCCGGGGTGTGTGCGTCAACCACTGCCCCAATGAAGCCCCCAGCCTGCAGCGTGACGCCGCCAGGGCGAGCCGCTGGAGATCTTCGCCCTGATGGAAAAGGCCGCGAACAAACTCAAATATCTCGCGCCAGGTTCGATATTAACGAACCAGATGCTCGCCGTTGATTTTTTTCGCTTTCAAAATGCTGGTTTCTTTTCCATACTTCAAAGGGTTCATCCCGGTAAACTGCCTGAAAACCCTGGAAAAGTAATACGGATCGTCAAAGCCGGAACTTCGGGCTATTTCCTGCATCGAACGAAAGCCAAAGTACTGCTGGATTTGGCGCTTGGCGTACTCAATCCGCAGGCGGTTGAAATAGTTGACCGGGGAATGGCCTGTGAAACTTTTAAATAATTTACGAAAATAGCTGGAACTATAACCAAGCTCTTTGGCCGCGGCAGAAAGATCGAAATCGCAGTTAGAGAGATTATCCAGAAGTGTTTTCTGGAATCTTTCCACAGTTGTATTGCGATGACCGGCGGCGCTCCAACTGACCATGATCTGGTACATCGCCTCTGCCAGCGAATTGATGATAGCCTGGGCATTGTGATCATCTTTCATCAAGATGTCAAACATCAAGTCGAAAAGATAACGAAAGGTACCGTTGAAGTCATCTTCAAACTGATACACGCTGGCATCTCCCGGAGGCGTAAAATCCAAGAGCATCAAGCTGCCGTCAATAAAACCATCCGGCGACACCTTGCCGTGAGGCACTCCCGGCGCGACACAAAAGATTGTGCCTTCACGAAAGGGATATTCCTGTCCGGCCACAGTGGCGATGCCGCTGCCGGTTAAATTGACGGTGATTTCCCACACCTTGTGCTGGTGCACGGGAAAAGACTGGTATTTGCGGGCGGATTTATCGATATAGAGTGGTTTCATGGGGGTGCTCCATGGTCGGAAATGGTTCAGCGTTTGGGTCTTTTTCGGCAGACCAGGAAGCCAATTCGCTCAGCTTCTGAATAGAGGTTATCAGAAGCTGAGCGTTTTGTCCATCTGTGAAGGCTGAATTTCCATTGATTCAGGCGGGGATTTGCAATATAGTTATAAGAAGTTTGAATCCAAAAACGAATATTAAAAAACACCAGTTCGGGTTAGCTCGAAAAGAGGTTATTCTGAGTATTTTTTGGGTGGCTACGCCACCCAAAAAAACACCCAAAAATCTCTTATCCCGAACTGACGTTTAAAAGGAATAGCAATATGTATGATGCTCATATTTTGACGGATGTCGGCTGCAGAAATATTTGGGAGCACGGCAAAAAGGTTGGCTACTGCGTCAACCTGACCATCAACTACTACAGAGGGCTGCCTTTATGCTGTGTAGACGAAATTTTCCTGGAGGTGGATGGCGAGCCTGTGGATCCAGCTGCCATCGTTTTGCAGCACCAGGGCCGAGAGTATGCTTACCTGGACATCCTCAAGGATACGTTCCCCGCTGATTTCTACTGGCTGTTTGGTGAAATGCTGCGCGTGGTGGTAAGGAAAGAGGGCGGTATCGAGCAGGGCAGACATCCTGTCAAACTGCGGCTTGCCACCCGCCGTTCTTACACACCAACCATGGTTTCTGAGTGCACCAAGACGCTGACGTTTGCTTAAGGAAGAACATAATGAAAACGAACCATGAAATTAAGCTGGGCGTATCCCTTTACAGCTATCAGGACACCTATTATTTTCACAAACAGGATCTGGAAGGCTGCCTTGCAGCGGCTGCCGGGGCTGGCGCAGAAGGGGTTGAAGTTTTTCCGGAAGCCATGATGCCCGAGTGGCCGTATATTTCTGACGCCTTCGTGGACAAATGGAACGGTTGGATGGAACGCTATGACCTCGTTCCGGTGTGTGTGGACCATTTTTCTGACCGCCGGATGTGGAAGAACCGGAATTTAAGCGATGACGAACTGGTTGAACGGGGGATCTGGTATATCAAAACCGCCGCAAAGCTGGGCTGCCAGAGTATCCGTCTGCTGCACGAAGAACATATCGGCCGGAATACGATCAAGCGGGACTACCTCTTAACCGATGTAAAGATTGCCGAACGGCTGCTGCCTGTGGCTGCAGAACACAATATTATGATGGCGCTGGAATGCCACGCTCCGACCTCGATCGACGATCCGGTCCATCAAATTTACATGGAAACTGCCGAACGCCTGGGCCTGCCGTTTGTTGGCCTGCAGGTGGACTTCAGTAGCTACGAATACTGCATGTCAACAGCCGATGTTGGGATGTTCACTCGCCAGGGCGCCCATGCAGAAATTCTGAACATCGTGCGCGAGAAACAAAGAGAAGCCTATTTTGCAGACCGTGATTTTGAATATGCTGAGATCAAGGAGCAAATTGAGAAAATAGGCCTGAATGATGTTGACAAAAATGCGCTCAGGCGGGTTCCCGGGCACAAACGGCCGCATTCGCTCCTCAAGCTCAAGGAACTGGCTTCGCAGGTGGTGTACGTTCACGGCAAATTCTACGACCTGGATGCAGACGGGCAGGTGGATAACATTGATTATCCCAGGGTGTTTAAGGCCCTGCAAGACGGCGGCTATAAGGGTTATATCTGCTCGGAGTTCGAAGGAAACCGGCGGATGAACGATGCCGGCTGGGTGGATGAAATCGAATATGTCCGCAAGCACCACATCCTGATGCGGAAGTGCCTGGGTTACGACTAAGAAATTTATAACGTGATTGATGAGGGCCTGTCCAAAAAGTATTTTGGCCAGGCCCTCATCACCCATATTGGGGAATTTTTGGGGATCACGTACCCCCACTCGTGGGGGTACGTGATCCCCAAACCCCACTTTTGAGACCGCCCGTCAACGATCAGAATCTTTTCGTTGGCGGGCGGTTTCGAACATCAAAATGGCCGCCGCCACCGCCGCGTTGAGCGACTCGGTCGGACCGGGCATGGGGATGTGGAGGCGCTCGTTGGCCAGGGCCGCCCCCTGGGCGCCGGCCCCCTCTGCCTCGCCCCCGATCAGCAGGGCCAGCGGCTGGCGCAGGTCGGCGGCGGTGTAGGCCAGCCCGCCGCCCGAATCGGCCAGGTAAACCTGCAGGCCGTCAAGCGCGGTACGAATCTGCTCCCAGTCCAGTTCCAGCACGGGCAGGCGGAAATGGGCGCCCATCGCCGAGCGCACCACCTTGGGCGACCATGGGTCGACCGTACCCGGCGGCAGAAGCACAGCCTGCACGCCGGCGGCGGCGGCTGTGCGCAGCAGGGTGCCCAGGTTGCCCGGATCGCGCACGCCATCCGGGATGAGGACAAAATCGAGGGCGGCGGGCAGGGCCAGGGTGTGGGTTTCCAACACCGCCAGGATGCCCTGCGGGGCGGGCGTGTCGCTGGCAGCTGCCAGCACACCCGGGGAGACCTCTTCCAGCGGCGCGCCGACCGAGCGAAACTGGCGCACCAGCTGCTGCCCGCGCTCGCTCAGCTCACTGCTGTAGAGCACCAGCCGGGCCTGCCAGCCAGCCGCCCAGGCCTCTTCCACCAGGCGCACCCCTTCCACCACAAAGGCCTGCTCCTGGCGGCGCTGTTTGGCCTGGGCCTGCAGTTTGCGGACTGCCTGGATTTTGGGGTTCTGGCTGGAAGTGAGCATTGGATGATTATAACAAAAGACAGAGGCTGGCGTAAAATTACGCCAGCCTCTGTGAGAATGTGTGCTAAGGAGGGCTAACCGGCTTGGGCTTTGCTGACTACGGCGGCAAAGGCCTGCATGTCACGCACAGCCATATCGGCCAACATCTTGCGGTTGAGCAGAATATTGGCAGCTTTCATACCGTGGATCAGGCGGCTGTAGGTGGTGCCGTTGATCCGGGCGGCCGCGTTGATACGAGCAATCCACAGGCGGCGCAGTTCGCGCTTGCGGTTGCGGCGGTCACGGTAAGAATACCAGAGGCTGTGCAGCATGGCTTCATTGGCGCGCTTGAACAGGCGATGGCGCGTGCCAAATTGGCCTTTGTTCATCTTCAAAATTTTCTTATGGTGCTGGCGGCGGTAAGGGCCAGTCTTTACTCGAGGCATACTATTCGCTCCTGCGGTCCATTGGGCGCCGACAACCCATTGTTGTCAGTTATGTGCACCCAGCAGCCGCTATGAAAAAGGGTTGATAAAATACGAACGCCGGAAGGGTTCTTCGATCTACTTCATGTTGGGGGCAAGACGCTTGACGCGCTTGATGAAGCCACGGCCTTTGACGACTACCATTTCGGATAGCAATCGGACCGTTCGCACTGAGGTACGGCGGCGCAAATGGCTCTTGCCACCTTTTGTGCGGACCACTAAACCCGATCCAGTCAGGCGAAACCGCTTTGACGTCGCCTTATGGGTTTTCAGCTTATACTTTCCACTACTAGCTTTGCGGGGCACGGCATAACTCCTCTCACACAAATTTCCCGCGGAATTCGGGGCGGGTCAGCACCGCCCCAGGATTTTCCGCGACTTACTCCAGACAAATCAGACTGCTGTCAGACGCCGATTTATTTCTTACCAGTTTTAGAGGGGGTCAGCACCATTAAGACACTGCGCCCTTCCATGGCTGGCGGAACTTCGACGATCGCCACATCCGATAACTCTTCAGCGACATCCTTTAAGTCTTGCAAGGCCAGGTCCACATAATCAATTTCACGCCCGCGAAAGCGGACACGAACCTTAACCTTGTTGCCTTCTTCCAACCAACGCCGGGCATCCCGGACTTTAAAGCCCTGATGGTAATCGTTGGTCTTGGGACGCAAACGAATCTCTTTAACTTCGATTTTCGTCTGGGCCTTCTTGGCGTCTCGCTCTTTTTTGGTCCGTTCGTACAGGAACTTCCCATAATCCATCACACGGCAAACCGGGGGATCGGAATTGGGTGCAACCTCGACCAAATCCATCTCGGCTTCCTGGGCGATGCGGCGGGCCTCATAGGTAGTGACAACGCCAATATTCTCGCCGTTCGGGCCGATCAAGCGGACTTCACGGACTCGGATTTGCTCATTAACTCGGTATATCGATGCGCTGATATGAACTCTCTTTCTCTAGACAACAGCTACAATGCAGGTTTTTAGCCCTACTACGAATGGCGATAATACCACACTTTGGACTGAATCGTCAACGTTTTAAGGTAAGAAGTTGAGGCTTTTCTTAAATTCTGCAAACCCTGCCGTCAACATATCGAAAAGATGAGTTTGGGGTGTTTGCTGCAGGCTGCAGCCTGCAGCAAACACCCCAAACCCGACTTTAAGTCTGCTGAGATAGAAATCAATTTTGGGTGACAAATTGTCGAGTTAGGTCGTAAAATAGATTCTCAGTGGTCTGTCAAGTATCAATCTATAGTTTGTTTTGGGCGCAAAGCGCCCAAAACAAACTATAGAATCATCTTTGACACAACACTCAGCAAGTGGTCCCGCAAATAAATGGATTGACCGGAGGCTTTATGCGTATATTTGAAATTCTGACCGTCATTTCTTCCCTACTGCTGCTGTTGGGCCTTGCCAGCCGCAAATGGCTGCTTTTCCGAGGCCGGACGATTCTGGCTGTTGGAGCCCTCGGTTTTGTTGTTCTGCACCTGCTGATTGAAAAGCCGCGCTGGCAGATGGTTCCTGTGTATTTCCTGGTGGGGTTAGTCGCCATCTTCTGGCTGCTGTCATTGCAGGGGACACCCAATGACAAGAATTCGAGGAGGCGGGTGGCGCTGCGCACCGCCGGAGCGCTGGCTGGGATTCTGATTCTGCTTATTTGCGCGGCTCTGGCAAGCTTATTCCCGGTCATTCCACTGCCGGAGCCAGGTGGACCGTTTGGAGTAGGCACGTCTACCTTTGTTGTCACCGACCCGAAACGCTCTGAGACGCTTACCCCTGACCCATCAGATGTGCGCCAGTTTGTAGTCGATGTCTGGTACCCGGCGCAAAAGGCGCCAGGCGCACAGCCTGCCCCAATGTATCCGCGGCCAACGGAAATCCTGGTCCCCTTAGCCAGGGCAGTCCAGCTGCCAGACTTTTTATTCACGCACCTTGCTCTGGTTCAGTCGCACAGCTACATCGATGCGGCTGTGGCGCCGGATCAGGGCACATACCCGGTATTGTTATTCTCGCATGCCTACCCACCCGGGTTTTCACGTCAGAATACTGTACAGATGGAAGCGCTTGCCAGTCACGGCTATGTGGTATTCAGTATCTCGCACACCTATCATGCCCTGGTGACTATGTTCCCAGATGGTACGGCCGTACCATTGAGCACAGCTCAAAACGAAGAGATGATCCAGGAAGGTGAGGCCACAATGGAAATCTTCCCCAAACTATTCGGAGAGAATCCCGTTAAGGATCCAGCAGAACGCCAGAAGCTGTTTGAGGAATTTTTGGCACTGCAGCCTTCTGCGCAGAAAAATGTTCAAATCTGGGCTGACGATTTCAGTTCCATGTTGGACGAACTGGAAGGGATCCAATCCGGACAGGTGACGAATCTGCTGAATGGGCATCTGGACCTGGAACGGGTTGGCATCTTCGGAATGTCCTTTGGGGGCGCATCTTCAGTAGAGGCCTGCCTGAATGAAGTGCGCTGTAAAGCGGTGGTCAATCTGGATGGCTTCCAGTTTGGAAAGTCCTTCACCAGTCCGATTCAACAACCTTACCTGATGATGTACAGCGAACAAAACCAGGGGATGAATGATTTTGCGGTGGATTCTGCCCAGGCGGCGGCGTACCGGGCAGTGGTGAGCGGAACCAAGCATTTCAACTACACCGATTTTGCTCTGATTTCACCCCTCTTCACCCAGGTTGGTTTTACCGGGACGATTAACCCACAGCGCATGGAAACAATCATGGACACCTATCTGCTGGCGTTTTTTGATCAGTATCTGCTGGGCAAAGAGACCGACTTCTCGGCGCTGAATGCCCGGTTCCCGGAAGTGGATCTGAAAGTGAAATGATCTCCGGCGTATGGCAGCGCTGCGAACAGCAGTTTGTTTTGGGTGTTTTTGGGTGGGCACCCAAAAACACCCAAAATCTCTTCACCGTAGAATGAATGGGGGCATGATAAAATCCCCCCATTCCAATCAAAAAGGGGCAGACTGCCTTGACCACCAAAACAACCTCCCACTCCCGCGCCAGGCTTGGCCTGATCGCCCTGGCCTTTATTGCCTTTATCTCACTCGGCCTGCCCGACGGCCTGCTCGGCGTGGCCTGGCCCTCCATCCGCCAGACCTTCAACCTGCGGCTCGACTCACTCGGGACGCTGATGCTGGCCGCCGTCTCAGGCTACATGCTCTCCAGCTTCCTGAGCGGCAAAGTCATCGCCCGACTGGGGGTGGGCGGCACACTGGCTGCCAGCTGCGCCCTGACCGGAGCCGGCCTGCTGGGCTACACCCTGGTCCCCGCCTGGTGGATGATGGTGGCCCTGGGTGTGGCTGCCGGGCTGGGCGCCGGGGCGATTGACGCCGGCCTGAACACCTATGTGGCGACCCACTTTGGCGAGGGCCTGATGCAGTGGCTGCACGCCAGCTACGGGATCGGCGTGACCCTCGGCCCGATCATCATGACCGCCGGCCTGAACCTGTTCAATTCCTGGCGCTTCGGTTACAGCCTGGTGGGCATCGCCCAGCTTGTGCTGGGGGCCAGCTTCCTGCTGACGCTCAAACTGTGGCAGGACGGCGGGTCTGACCCGGCCGGGAGTGCCCACGCCAGCCCTGCCGCAGACGCCCCCGCTGCCGAACGCCGCCTGACGGATTACAAAACCGCCTACAGCGAAACCCTGCGCCAGCCGGCCGTCTGGTTTAACCTGCTGCTCTTCATGCTCTACACCGGGGCCGAAGTCTCATTTGGCAGTTGGACCTACTCGCTGCTGACCCTTTCACGCGGTGTGCCGGTGGAAGTGGCGGGCCTGTGGTCTGGCAGCTATTGGGCCACCTTCACCCTCGGGCGGATCCTGGCGGGGCTGCTGACCCGCCGCTTTGGCGTTCAAAAGCTGCTGGTGGCCGGGTTCAGCGTGGCGCTGGCCGGGGCGCTGCTGCTGTGGTGGAACCCCTTCCCGCAGGCCAGCATCCTGGCGGTCTCGGTCATCGGCTTTGCCCTGGCGCCGATCTTCCCCGGCCTGGTCTCTGGCACCAGCGCCCGGGTCGGCGAGCGCCACGCCGCCAACACCATCGGCATCCAGATCGCCGCCGCCGGCTTTGGCGGGGCCGCCATCCCGGCCCTCGCCGGCGTCCTGGCCCAGCAAACCTCGCTGGAGGCCATTCCGGTTTTTCTGGTGGGGGTGTTTGTGGTGCTGTTTGGGTTGTTTTTGTATAATTCGCATTCGAATTAAATAAAAACATCCCACCACCCCGCACAGGGTGGTGGGATGTTTTACAAAAAAAGCTAAATCCCCTGCTTGATATCCTCGTTCACCTTTGCCAGGAAATCGTCCACCAGCAGGGCGCCGGGATTTTCGCCATTCCGCAGGCGCAAGGCGACTGCGCCCTGTTCCACTTCCTTGTCGCCTACCACCAGCATGTACGGGATCTTCTGGTTCTGGGCGTCGCGGATCTTGGCGTTCATCCGGTCGGAGCGGGCGTCCACTTCTACACGCATTCCAGCGGCCCGCAGGCGGGCGGCGGTCTGGTTGGCGAACTCCACGTGCCGGTCGGCGATCGGGATGAGCATGGCCTGGGTGGGGGCCAGCCAGACCGGGAAGGCTCCGGCGAAGTGCTCGATGATCACACCCAGGAAGCGTTCGGTCGTGCCGGTGACGGCCCGGTGCAGCACCACCGGGGTGTGCTCGGCGCCGTCTTCACCGATATAGGTGCAGCCCAGGCGGGCGGGCTGGATGAAGTCGACCTGGATGGTGGAGAGCTGCCATTCGCGGCCCAGCACGTCTTTGGCCATAAAGTCGGCCTTGGGGCCGTAGAAGGCTGCCTCGCCGGTGGCCTCAAAGTACTCGATCTGGTTGGAGTCCAGGGCCTCCCGCAAGGCATGGACGGCCTTGCCCCATTTTTCATCGTCCTGCACATACTTGCCGCCCACCCCGGGCAGGGAGAGCCGGACTTTGTAATCGGCAAAGTGATAGCGGTCCAGCACCTCGCGGATCAGGCGCAGCGCCAGCGAGAATTCCTCGCCGATCTGCTCTTCGGTGCAGAAGATGTGGCAGTCGTCCTGGGTCAGGGCGCGCACCCGGGTCAGGCCGTTCAGCTCGCCGGTCTTCTCATAGCGGTAGAGCGTGGCAAACTCGCCAAAGCGCATGGGCAGGTCGCGGTATGAATGGCGGCCCATTTCCTTGTAGAGCGTCATGTGGCTGGGGCAGTTCATCGGCTTGAGGCGGAAGGAGACGTTCTCATCCACCATGGGCGGGAACATGGCATCTTTGTAGTTGTCGTAGTGCCCGGAGCGCTTGTACAGGTCTTCCTTCACCAGGTGGCCCGTCCAGACATGCTGGTAGCCGTAGCTGGTCTGCAGGTCGCGCACATAGCTCTCCATAAGATGGCGCAGCATCTCGCCCTTGGGGGTGAAGAGCGGCAGGCCGGGGCCGACATCATCCGAGAAGTAGAACAGGCCCAGATCTTTGCCCAGCTTGCGGTGGTCGCGCTTTTTGGCCTCTTCCAGGCGCCAGAGGTAATCTTTCAGTTCCTGCGGCGACTGCCAGGCCGTGCCGTACACCCGCTGCAGCATCTGCTTCTTTTCATCGCCGCGCCAGTAGGCGCCGGCGACCGACATCAGCTTGATGGCTTCGGGGTGGATCTGGGCGGTCGACTCGACATGCGGGCCGCGGCACAGGTCCACAAAGGTGGCATGCTTGTAGAGCGAGATCTCAGGCTTTTCGGTCAGGGGGTTGCCGTACTCGTCAAAACCGCCCTGCTCCAGGCCGGCGATCAGTTCCAGCTTGTAGGGCTGGGCGGCAAAGACCTGGCGGGCCTCATCGGCGGTCACCACCTGGCGCTCAAAGGCGAAACGGCCCTTGATGATTTCTTTCATCCGTTTTTCGAGCTTCTCCAGATCCTCGGGGGTCAAGGAACGGGGCAGCTCGAAGTCGTAGTAAAAGCCATTTTCAACCGGCGGGCCGATGGTGTACTTGGCCTCGGGGAACATTTCGACCACCGCCTGCGCCATGACATGGGCAGACGAGTGGCGGATGCGGTAGAGCGCCGTCTCTTCATAACGTTGTTGGATTTTTTCAGCCATTTTTACTCCTTCTGACAATAAACAAAAAAACTCCCGCCCAGTCTGGGGCGAGAGCATCCACTCACGCGGTACCACCCAGATTCAGCCGAGGATCTCTCTGCCGATCTTATGGAGCTGATAACGAAGCCATCCGCTTCCCATACTGGGCAGGCTGCAGGATTTCAATAATTCAGGGAGTTGATTTTTGCGGGCCTGGCCGGCAAATAACATCCTGTTTTATTGAAAAGGTACAGCCAATGCTGTTGAGGGTTGTGCTCACGGGTGGTTTTCGCTGCGCCTGCCGGGAGTGACTTTCAGCCAGGGTCTCTCATTTCTGTTCGGCGTCGGGGCAGCTACTCGTCCCGGTCATAGCATCTTTAATTACTCTGATTATACCCGAAACAGGGCCGAGTGTGGGGTGTGGTTTTGCAGCGGCCCGAATTCACTCGCCCGCCGCAGGCAGCGGCTGGATTGGATGCTGCAAGTCGAACAAGATGTACCGCTCACCCTGCAGGATGATCGGGTAATAATTGTAGAGGATCTCCCGCAAATAGGGCTGGGCGTCAAATTCACTCATGATCGTCACCAGAAAATAGTCGAAACCATTCGTCTGCGACAGGAAGGTCTGCCAGTTCTGCGGGCTGATGGCGCTCAACTCCACCTGCCGCCCGCTCAACGTATCCATGGCAAAGTCTTCGGAAGTGGGGTAATTAGAGATATGCCGCCAGCCAAACAGGCTTAAGCGGCTGTTGTAATCTTCGGTCATCCCGATGATTTTGGCGTCTTTGGGCAGGCTGTCAGCAAGCTGCTGCCAGAAGGCCGGCTCCTGGCTGTAATCCACATCGTGGATTTCTTTGCGAGCAAAGATAGCCGTATCCCCAACCGCCGCCAGCAGCACGACAACTACCATAAGCCGCCACCCCCAACCCTGCTGGGCTGCTTTCGAAAGCAGGAAAGCCATCCCGCCAGCCAGCGAAAGCGCAATGATGGCAGTCAGGTACAGGTTGTAATAAACGTGCGAAATGATCAGCGAAGGCACGGTCAGGCCTTCAGCCACATACCCCAGCCAGAGCCCCACCAGCAGCCAGCGTTTGGGTTTATCCAGCAGAGTCAGGGAAACCAACGAAAAAAACAAAAAAGCCGGGGTAAACAACAGTTCCAGCCGGTGCAGCCAGCGCAGGTAAAACAGGGGTTCCAGCAGCAAATGCAAAAACGGCAGCGACCAGACCTCCAGGTAACCAGAGGATTTGCCCGGGATCATCAACAAATAGTACAGAGCGGGGATCACAGCCGCAAGACCCGCAAAGACCCAGACCTGGCGGCTGCGGAGGGTGGATTTCCAGCCCCAACTGGCCAGCAGGAAAAACGGTATGCCAAACAAAAGCGGGAAAACCACAAAAATCTTGACCAGGATCGCCAGGCCCAGGATTACCCCGGCTGCGATCGCCCATTTCCAGCGGGCCGTCTCCACCCAGCGGTAGACAGCAAACAGACCAAGCAGCATAACCATAATCATCAGCGGCTCGGGCAAAAAAGCCCGGCTGTGGGTGTTGGCGTACGGCAGGAAGAGGTAATATGCCAGCGCTGCCATGGCCCCGTCGGCGGATGTCATGCGCTTCGCCAGCCCGTACAGCGCCAGCCCGCCAATCAACCAGAACAGAATACTGTAGACCCTGGCGATCCAGAAACGCTCCCCGCCGGCAGCCAGGTAGGTATAGGCAACCAGTTTCGGCAAGATCGGCGGCTCCAGGCTGGCAGTGAGCTCGTCCAGCCGGACGGCCTCTGCTTTCAACTCCGGGGCGGCGTTGGGCTGCAGCTCCAAATAGAACTGGCGGGCCAGCATCAAGGCGCTCAACTGCCGCCAGGCATGCACATCCAGCGGCGGCTGGGTAAGATCCGAAAACCGAAGCCCGGCCCCGCCCAAAAAGAGGGCAATCAGAACCAGCCACTCAACCCAGGGCGCCCGCCCAAAGAATGTTTTGTGCGGCGGAACAGGAAATGAGGAGGTTGTCAGTTCGTCCTGAGAGAATGGGGTGGGCTGCATGATCTGTTCTAAAGACTACCTCGCTGTTCTTGGATTTTGGTCCGGCGCGGCAATTATATCAGGACAGATCGCAAAAGGCGGAGTGTGGGGTGTGGTTCTGGGTAATTTTCCACATCGCGAAACCCGTCGTCGAAGGACGACTTTGCCCTTGTTGCTGCGGTTTCCACCGGCGGGAAAAGTTATGGGTAATCGCCGCTGGGGTGAGGTTCCGTCCACTACCGGGCGTGGGGTCATGGCGAGGCCGAGTAGACTAGCAAGCAGATTTTCTGGAAGAGTATAATTACAAAAAGGCGAAGAAGCTATGAACCATAAACACGAAGATATCCAATCAGCCAGGAATTCCAGCAGTCATTCTGAGAATAAGCGTGACCTACCGCCTGAGCGGATTACCCGGTTTCGTTTCCTGCGCGCTTTTGGGGTGACATTGGGAATCGTGATCAACCTGGGTCTTTTCCATTTGTGGGGTAAATTTCTGGGAAAAGAATGGGAGAACAGCAGAATGCCAGCCGTTTACGCCAGGAATGCCCAACGGTTAAAGAGATTGCTGCTTTCACTGCAGGGCATTTTCATCAAGGCAGGTCAGTTGATCAGTATTTTAAGCAATTTTCTGCCGGATTATTTTCGCAAGGAATTGGAAGAACTGCAGGACAAAATCCCGCCGCGCCCGTTGAGCAAAATGATCGAGCGCATCCACAAAGAGCTGGGCCAAGATCCCAGCCTGTTATTTGCAGAATTCGATCCAAAACCGATTGCCAGCGCCTCCCTGGCCCAGGTTCATGCCGCCCGCCTGCAGGATGGACGCCGGGTGGCGGTAAAAATCCAGTATTTGGATATCGAAGCCAATGCCAAAGAGGATTTGCAGACAATCGGACGACTGCTTTCTTTTTACGGATTTTTTCTAAGAATCAAAGGTCTGGGGTTTCTTCATAGTCAATTCAGCCAGATGATCCAGGAAGAGCTGGATTTTCGTCTCGAAGCGCAGCATATCGAAACTATCGCCGCCAATTTTACGGGGAATCCGCACGTCTTTTTCCCAAAAGTGATCCACGAATTATCAACGGAAAGAGTGCTGACCACAGAATTTATGGACGGGGGCAAGATTTCCGATCTGGAGAACCTGGCAGAACAGAATATTGACCGGCAGGCCCTGGCGGAACGGGTATTAACCGCCTACTGCCAGATGATTTTCAGTGACGGCATTTATCATGCCGATCCTCACCCGGGAAACATTCTGGTGCAGCCAGATGGAAGCATTGTTTTTGTGGATTTTGGGGCGGTCGCCAGACTATCCATTGAGATGAAAAGCGGCATCATCCAGTTTTTTGAGGGGGTCTTAAAACGAGACAATGATCAAATATCGGCGGCCTTGCAGCAAATGGGTTTGATCGCTTTGCACGACGACGCGCAGCATGTCGAACAACTGGTTGATTATATCTACAGCCGTTTCTTGAAACAGATGACGTTTGAAAGCTGGAATCTGTCGGATGTGCAAGTTACGATGCAAGACAAATTGGATATGATGATTGATTTTTCAAAAATGGACATCTCGCTGCGAGAACTGATGGCAACGTTTCAGATTCCCAAAGACCTGGTGCTGTTGACCCGCACCATTTTACTGCTGCTCGGTCTGTGCACCCATCTCAGCCCAACCATCAATCCGATGAAGACAATCCGCCCCTACCTGGAAACGTTTGTTTTAGGGCAGGATAAAAATTGGCTCAAATTAATCGAAACGGCTCTGAAAGATATCCTTCTCACGGCAATCGCCATCCCGACGGAACTTCA